>ERZ791905.29-NODE-29-length-199010-cov-30.703174_pt1 | contig 199010 bp, 189 predicted proteins | sample MGYA00510147_ERZ791905 | MGnify/ENA primary metagenome ERZ791905 (study PRJEB30046, sample SAMN00792084) | human gut metagenome | study: EMG produced TPA metagenomics assembly of the A metagenome-wide association study of gut microbiota in type 2...
AGGCTCCGCCTTTGGAAACCGCAAGCCTTTAAAAAGGCTTGACCTAAACTTTTAACTGTCTTAGGGAAGTTAGCTAGCTAATTGGGAAAAATGTCGGATTTTGCAATTAAGCACTTTACAAAAACTCTTTGATGTACTAAAATTTATTAAGATATTGAATTTGAAAGGAAGTCTATAATGAATATCAGAGAAGAATCATTGCAAAAACACTATGAATGGCAAGGAAAAATCGAGGTTGTTTCTCGTGTTGCCGTCAATGATACAAAGGATTTGTCCCTCGCTTATACTCCTGGCGTTGCAGAGCCTTGCCTTGAGATACAAAAGGACTATGAAAAGTCTTTCCAACTTACACGCAGAAGCAATTTAGTTGCTGTTATAACCGATGGTACAGCCGTTCTCGGACTTGGCGATATAGGACCTGAGGCTGGTATGCCTGTTATGGAGGGCAAATGTGCTTTATTTAAGGAATTTGCAGGAGTTGACGCCTTCCCTATTTGTGTTCGTTCAAAAGATGTCGATGAAATCGTAAGAACAGTATATCTTATTTCTGGAAGTTTCGGCGGAATCAACCTTGAGGATATTGCTGCTCCAAGATGCTTTGAGATTGAAAGAAAGCTCAAAGAAATCTGCGATATTCCGGTTTTTCACGATGACCAGCACGGAACTGCAATTATAGTTGCGGCTGCTGTCCTCAACGCATTGAAGGTTGTCAAGAAGGACCTCGGCGAAATCAATGCTGTTATCAATGGCTCAGGTTCAGCAGGTATAGCTATTGCAAAGCACCTCCTCAACCTCGGTCTTAAAAATCTTACAATGGTAGATAGAGCTGGCATTATTTACGAGGGTATGGACGGACTCAACCCAGAACAGCAGTATATGTCTACAATCACAAACCGTTCTAAAAAGACTGGTACTCTTGCAGACGCTATGAAGAATGCTGACCTCTTCATCGGTGTTTCCGCACCAAATATCGTAAATGAAGAAATGGTAAAATCTATGGCAGATGAGCCAATCATCTTTGCTATGGCTAACCCTACACCTGAAATTATGCCTGATGTTGCTAAGAAAGCAGGTGCAAGAATAGTAGGAACAGGCCGTTCAGATTTTCCAAATCAAATCAATAATGTTCTTGCTTTCCCAGGAATTTTCAGAGGTGCTTTGGATTGTCGTGCAAGCGAAATCGACGAAGAAATGAAAGCTGCCGCTTCCTATGCGATTGCTTCTCTCGTTTCTGATGATGAGCTTAATGATGAATATATTCTGCCAAAAGCATTTGATAGAAGAGTAGGCAAGGCTGTTGCTGAGGCTGTTATGGAGGCCGCAAGAAAATCAGGTGTTGCAAAGCTTTGATTAGCATAAGCATTTGACATTCGGTTAAAAATATAGTAAAATATCTTTTGCGAGCGAGCTGAACAGCTGCGGATGAAAGCCGAAAGGCTTCACCCGAGGAAAGTCCGGGCTCCATAGGGCAAGAATAACGGCTAACGGCCGCCGGGGGCGACCCCAGGGATAGTGCAACAGAGATATACCGCCTGAGTCTTTCAGGTAAGGGTGGAAAGGCGAGGTAAGAGCTCACCGGCACACGGGAGACTGTGTGGCCCTGTAAACCCTATTCGGAGCAACACCGCACAGAAGCATTCAACATCGGCCCGATGGCTTCGCTTAGGTGGCATCGAGCAGTGGCGGTAACGCCCTGCCAAGATAGATGGCTGTTCACGACAGAACCCGGCTTATAGGCTCGGTCGCCGCATTATTGCGTATATCATTGCGAATTTTCGCTTTAAATATAAGAACTTGTTTTTTCTATTTGCGAATTTTGTCTTAATTTTACCTCTATCATATTTCTACTTGTAAATTTTAATATTTATTTGCTGTGCAATATAAACTAAAACCTCTTTGTCATTTCTTACAAATTAGCTATTGTTATTTAGCATAAGTTAAAGTATAATACATAGTATAATAAATGGTTAGGAGGATATTTGATGAGATTGCGTAAGCAGGCACTGGGCAATCGTAACCTTATCGGTGCAAGAGTTGAAGCTGCTCGTAAAAGCAAAGGCATTAAACAAAAGGAATTACTTGCACAGTTGCAGGTCAATGGTGTTGATATGAATGCCTCTGGTCTTTCTAAGCTTGAAGGTCAGATTCGTTCTGTCACAGATATTGAACTTGTTGCACTTGCTGATATACTTGAGGTTTCGATAGACTACTTACTTGGCAGAGAGTAAATCGCAACTATTTGTGAACGCAACTCTGAACCATCAGTCCCAAAAGCTATAATTGCTATTTATATACTTCGCTCAAAAGAACGATAAAATATAATTAAGCACATCAAAAAAAGCACTTGAACTTCGTAAAGAAGTCCAAGTGCTTTTAGTTTTTGGCTCAATATCAATAATTGTGGTAACCCGAAAAAATAGCATAAAGTATAATTACAAGTGGCAGAAAATTGAAAAAGTTCGTAAAAAATGGACAATAAAAAAACTAACCTCCTACGGCAGAATAAAAATTGCCATATGAGGTTTCGTTATGCCAAAAGAATATTGACACATAGTAAAACTGATATATTTGTATATTCTTCAAAATAAAATGTCAAATTTTTAATATAAAAGCTTACTATTTTCTGTAATGTTTATGCTTTATTGTGGACATAGATTTTCAGGCTTACTTATCATAAATTCTGAATATTCAAAAAGTGCGTATTTAGCTGATTCTGTCATTTTTTCATAGTTCCTAATCAGCATACTAAGTATTTCATCTTTTACTTCTGAGTTTGTTTGTATGTTTTGAGATTCGTTTTTATTGGTTGCGTTTTTAACTTCGTATCCCATAAGCCACGCTTCAGATACATTTAATGCTCTTGCAAGAATATAGAGTTTATTTTGTCCTGGTTCTACCTTTCCAGAAACATATTGGCTGAGGTCAGATTTACTAAGTTTTACACCATATTCACTACAAAATGGTTTTGCACGATTTATAATATCAATTTGTTTTAAACCATTTTTCTGCATAAATTCATTAAGTCTTAATGCTGTACTTGAAGTTTTCATTAAATCCGCACTCCTATATTTCTTGTGTTGTCTTATTATATCAGAGTAGAAATCACAGTTCAAGCATATTTGATAAAAAATTTAAAAAATTGAACAATTACTTTAAAATGTAAATTCATACAAACACAACTCTCATATATATAATTAATTATTTCAGTAGAGCTTTTTCGGCGCCTGTAGATTATTCAAATAACCATGTACCAATTTCTAAGCCTTCTGGTTTAGATGTATCTACCCTGTCTATATTGTGCTTGATGCTTCTTCTTATAACAATCAATATCAAGATATTATGATTATAATAGTTCTAAGCTTTTTAGAACTAAGTTCGATGATAAAGGTAATGTTGTTAATGATTTAAGCAATAATATGACAAGTAATACGAGTGTAGTTGAAAATTTAGAAAGTTCAATATCTAATTATTATGAAAGTAGCAATAAAAAATATTCAAGCATAAACCAATTTATAACTTCTAATGATGAACAAAAAATTCACTAATATATATGTAATAGCAGTAGTATTGTAAATGAACATTGATAGAAAATAAAAGTGATGGACCTTAAGCTCCACCACTTTTTATCTTTAAATAGAATATTAAATTTTATATACCAAATCCACCGTTTACACCGAGAACTTGAGCAGTAATGAATGAAGCTTTATCAGATATGAGAAATTCCACTGCATTAGAAATATCCTTAGAAGTGCCTATTCTTCCAAGAGGTGTTTCGTCACGAAGTATATCAATATCTTCCTGAGTATAGCACGAAATCATATCTGTGCTTATAACTCCAGGAGCTATGCAGTTTACGGTAATTCCGCTTGGTGCAAGTTCTTTTGCAAGAGCCTTTGTAAGACCTATTATTCCAGCTTTAGATGCGGAATATACTACCTCACAAGAGGCACCGACTTCTCCCCAAATAGACGATATATTTATAATTCTTCCACAATGCTCAGAAACCATATATCGTGTTGCTTCACGAGAGCATTTTATAGCGCCAAGAAGATTTGTTGATATTACGGCCTCAAGCTGTTCATCGCTAATGTCTTGGATAAGGCTATTTTGCAGAGCAATTCCAGCATTATTTATGAGAGCATAAGGTGTGCCAAAGCTTCTATATGTTTGCTCAAAGAGATTTTTTACATCAGCTGTATCTGAAATATCACCATGAATGGCGATAGCTGTGCCACCTTGCTCTTGAATTTCTTTGCAAAGTACGAGAGCTTTTTCGGCAGAATGGTTATAGTTTATTGCAACTGCATAGCCTGCCTTTGAAAGTGTAGTACAAATTTCTGAACCAATACCTCTTGAGCCACCTGTTACGATAATAGAACGCATATTTTACTCCTTAATAAGAGCTTTTTCAATTTCTCCAATGAAAATAATGTGATAATCATTGTCGCTGTAACATTTATCTATAATGTCTTTATCTATAAAGGATTCAGCGTTCATTTCTTGACGATAGAGCTTTTTACAGATTAGGATAAGCTTGCCTTCTTTAAAATATGGAACCTTTTCATCAAATAAAGGTGTGATACCTGTTTCCTTAACCTTATCATAATCTCTGCCAGAATTTTTCCCGCAGAAAGTTAAAGCCTTGCGCATAGAGTCACCGCCAAAGGTGAGTGAAAAATGGTCGAATTTATCTATAAATTCGAGTGTATAGCGAGATTTTCTGACATAGACAGTTGCAACATTTTTATTCCAAAGGATACCAACGCCACCCCAGCTTACAGTCATTGTATTAAATTTTTCTGAATTTCCTGCTGTAAGCAAGGCCCAATCTTTATTAAAAAGATTATAAGGACTTGCAGTGAGCTCGGTAATATTTATTTCTTTAAAATCGGACATGAAAAATACCTCCATAAAATCTATTTTAAGTATATTATATCATATGAATAGCTTAAATTAAAGCGAAAAAAATATATGAGAATTTGGGATTTGATTGGTAATTAGTGGCTATCATAGAACTTACATTATGTAAACTTGCAATATTCAATAAAAAAAGTAAAATAAAAGTGCCTTTATTCTAAAAAAGCACTTAAATTTTAAATATTTCGTAAAAAATTTTGAAAATTACTTGAAAGTTATTTGGTACTTATTGTATAATAATTTATATTATAGTGACTTATGATAGTATTTTAAAAGGTGCTTTCTATGAAAAAAAGAAAAGTAAAAAACAGAATAAAACCAAAGAAAAATTACATTCTCAGAATTGCGGTTGTGGCGTTTTTTATTTTTATTCTGGTTACAATAGTAGACCAGCAGATTAAAATTCAGCAGAGCCGTACTGAGCTTGAAAATGTTAATAATAAGCTTGAAATGGCTCAAATGAAAACTCTTGACCTCGAAAAAAAATCACAGCTTGCTGAACAGGCAAGCAAACTCACAGTGAGCGAGGTTGCAAATCCAGTTGAAGAATCAAGCAGTAATGAAGAATCAAGCCAAAATGAGAATTTAGTTCAAGCTTCTTCTCAACCAGAAAAGAAGAAGCAGACAACTGCTGAAAACAAAACTGATGAGGAAAAAGAATGTGAGGAGTATCTAAGGCAGGAAGCATTGCGACTCGGCTATGCTAAAAGCGGAGTGCGTGTTTTTCAAAATATAGCCGGAAATTAAGGGGAGGAAAAATTTTCACTATGGGTCTTGCAGTAGGAGATGTTCTTGAGGGTAAAGTTAGCGGAATAACTAAATTCGGAGCTTTTGTTGACTTACCAGAAGGAAAAACAGGTATGGTGCATATTTCTGAAGTCGCTCAGACTTATGTAAAAGAAATTAGCGATTTTGTTAAGATAGGACAGGTTGTCAAGGTTAAAGTTATGTCTATCACTCCTGAGGGTAAGATAGGTCTTTCTATGAAAAAGGCTTTGCCACCAGCTCCTAAGCCAAATGGCGGTTCTAAAAGACAAGGTGGCACTCAAAGTCCTGGCAGACCAGGAAACTTTGAATGGCAGAGTTCTAAGCGACCTGAGGCAACAAGCTTTGAAGATATGATGTCTAAATTTAAACAGACAAGCGATGAAAAAATGTCCGACCTCAAGCGTTTTAATGAAGGCAGCTCAAGACGCTCTGGCAGAGGTTCTCGTGGAAATAGTAACAACGGGTATTCATCAAGATAATTATAATCTTTAGATAACTGAATTAAGCAGGTGAGCAGAGTAAAAATGTCACCTGCTTAATTTATAGCTTGAACTATGAATTAAGCATATATATTAAAATATAACTCAATTTTACAATTTGTACTTTTGTGCGAATTTTTAAATTGATGCTTTTTACTGATATGTGTTACTTTTAAAGATAAAAGAGCATTTTATTGCTATTGATGAATTGTTTTTTCTGTATTATAATACTATTGTGATATATATGGATTTTTACATTCAATTTGTTATTTTAAAATAAATAACATTATATTAACCATAAGAATTTAAGATATTCATTGATTTTATAATCATACTGAGTTGAATTTTAAAAATTTTGTAGAAATCTTAATACTAAGCTTTGTATGACTAAAGGACGGTAAAAATGAGCAAAACTAACGAAAAATACACTAACGAAGAAATACTGTCTTTAAAAGAGGCAGTTCAACACGGAGATTTTCTCCTTCCTTTTGATATTTATAGGACAAGAATGCCTGAATACTTTAACTCCTTTCCGATGCACTGGCACGAGGAGATAGAGATAGTATATGTTAAAGGCGGATATGTTGAATTTAACATTGACCTTGAAACATATGTTGCAGAGGAAAATGATATTGCTATTATTCCTCCTTGTGTTCTTCATTCTTTTAAGCAATATAATGGTAATGAAGCACATATGCTTACTATGATGTTTAATATGAGTATGCTTACAAATAATTCAACAGACGCTTGCTCTATTAGATATTTTACACCTTTTTATGAAAGACAGCTCTCTATGCCTTATATAATAAAGCGTGACCACCCATCTTATAGCAAGATTCGTGATATATATCTTTCAATAGTTGATGCTTATGATAAGAAAAGGGATTTCTATGAGCTTACTATCAAATCTAAGCTCTATGAACTTTTCTATGTATTTTTCGCAGAATGCTTTGAAAAGATTGATTATGATACTACTCTCAAAAATAATACAACTAAGAATATCAAGGCTATTCTTGATTATATCAGCGAAAATTATATGAACTCTATTACAATAGAGGAGCTTTCTGCAAGTGTAAATCTTAGCAAGCATTACTTTATGAGGTTCTTTAAGAAATATATGGGAACAACTTGTATTGAGTATATCAATGATTATCGCTTGAATATTGCTACAAATATGCTTTTGACAACAAATTCTCAGATTACAGAGATTGCAACAAGCATAGGTATAACTAATCTCTCATACTTCAACAGAATATTTAAAAAGAAATATAATATGACACCTAAAGAATATCGCCGTAGCCTTGAAAATAAGCGTGTAGATAGTCGCAATTTAGAGTCATAACTATTAAATTATACATAACTGTCAATGAATATCTACTTTTTTATATTGACTTTAACAAGGTTTAAGTGTTATACTATTTTATATTTATTACATTATATTCGGAGGTAGTAAAATGGCATATTCCACAGAAATCAGAGCAGCGATAGAACAGTATCTTAAAAATGACGAATGGAACTATACATTTGATGAAGAAAGAGAAGTTATCAGATGCGGAATTAACCTTAGAAATCGCCTTAAAGAGTGCCGTATAATTGTAGACATTGATGAAACAAAGTATCTTTCACTTGGTCTTATCAGTCTTAACTGTGATGAGGAATATAGAGTAGAGCTTTCTAAGTTCCTTACTATGGTAAACTATGGTCTTTTGCTTGGTAACTTTGAGATGGATTTCAATGATGGCGAAGTTCGTTATAAGATTGCAACAAACTGCAAGGATTGCATTCCATCACAGGCTGTTATAGAAGATAGTATGATGATTCCTGCTATTATGTTTGAACAGTTTGGCGATGCTATGATTGATGTTATGTTTGGTTATAAAACTGCTGAAGAGGCATATGCTTCTACAGAAAGCAAAGAGTGATAAAATTAAAATTGTCATAAAAATGTAAACTTTTGGCTTAATGTCAATGGTTATGGTAACACGAAAAATAGAATAAAGTATCATTACAAGCGACAGAAAATTAAACTGTCGCTTGTTTTTTCGTCAAATCTCTTAAGAAGTAATTTTCTTGAATTTTTAAAGTATCTGTAATATGATTTGCTGAATTTCTTTTGTTCTTCTTTTCTGACACCTTCAAAAGCCCAGAAAAGCTGGCATATTCAGTGGTATTTATCAACAATTTGTTCAGCGTTCTCAAACCATATCGAGCCGATATTTGCAAACGGTTTCCGCATATCGCTGACAAAATATTTGTAGAGCATATTTTGTTCTCCGCTTCAGGCTTATAAGCAATTATATTTTAACAGATTTTGGTAAAATATGCTCTACTTTTTTACTTTTTATCTGTAGGCTCTTTTTTACCCAAACTATTGACATTGAGCCACATAAAAACCTCAAACTTTATGCTTGCTGGTATAATCTCAATCTCAGGCACAGACAGTGATAGAACTAGTGTGTTCTCAAGACTGTTTAACGATGAAATCTTTAAAGATTACTTATCCTGATGTCAATATATCATCTTTTAGTGCTTCAAAAAGTGGTTATGTTGGTGATTCGGTTACTCTCAAGGCTTCTGTTTCGAGCGGAACAGCACCTTATGAATATCAATACAGCTATGATGACAATAAGGGTACAAAGCATATCATCACAGCTTATACAGCCAATAAAACCTCAACAACTTGGAATACCTCTTCCCTATCTGCCGGCGATTATACGATAAGGGTTGAGGTCAGGGATAAAAACAAAAAAACTGCGACAAAAACAAGCACAATAAGCCTTCAAACAAGAAATGTCAAAGGCTCAATATCAACTATGGAAATGAGCTACACGCAAAATGACGAATGGTATCCAAATGTAAGATTTCAGGTTAATATAAGTGATTTCAAGACTTATAGCGGTAGTACCCAGATAGAGCTTCTCTCTACCTCAAAAGATATTGGCAAATATAATTATCGCCTTATTGTTCGTGATAAAAACAACAAGGAATATACAGCTGTTGTTTTCTATATTTAAGCACAATATTTAAATGGTTTCATTACAGATATAAGTATAGCAAAACCAGATGATATATTGAATACTCAAATGGGATTTTTCTCTTTTATATTTGTTTCGATTGGTGCATTTATACTTATGATTAAAACTCCAAGAGTTCTCAAAAATTTAGTAGCATAGTATTGAAATAAAAATCACTTTATGGTATTATAATAATCATAGTATTTGAAAGGATTGATTATATGAAAAACAAAGTGAAAATAACTACTTTAACATTAGCTTTGATGGTATCTATAGTAAGTATAGTTGGTTGTTCTAATAACAATTCAACAAGCACAGAGGCAAGCGTATCAAGTAATGTTTCAACAGAAACATCTACAGAATCCTCGATTGAAGAATCCAGCATTTCTGAATCGTCTGCAGAAATATCCTACGAAACAACAAGTACAGCAGAAAGCAGTGTAAGTAGCAATAGTTCTGCTATCGACCCTGATGTTGAAGAACGCTCATATAATAAAGATGAACAAACTAAATTTCAAAGCACGAGAATTCTCAATTATAAATACTATCCATATAACAAAACATATTATTATAAAGGAAATGAAAGTACAATAACTATACCTGAAGTATTTTCCGAGTGTCCACATATAATGAGTGATACAGTTAAAGAAATAATTGTTCCAGAAACGATAAAAAAGATTACAACAGATGCTTTTACAGGTTGCCCTAATCTTGAAAAGTTGGTAATTTTGAATCCCGATTGTGAATTTGATGTAAAATTTTTAAATTCAGGGGTTGGTTATCCGCCAGAGATATTATCAAACAGTAATGTTAATATATATTTATATTGTCATAGTGATAAAACTCCTGCGGATAAATCAGGAAATCGAGTAATACCTAAATCACTTACTTCTTCAACTGCAAAATTCTTTAGTGCAAATTACTCTACACTTTTAATTCACGATTTAGCAGAAGAATCATACGAATAAAAGCCAAAAATAAAAGCACAGCTCAGGCTGTGCTTTTATAATGCCCGTCAGAAGATTGACGGAATATATAGATTTTGGTATAATGTACTCGCACACGAAAGTGTGTACATAGTGCATACCACATAACGGTAGGCGGTTGTTCCCTTAACCTCTTTGAGGTGCAGGGATACATAAAATTTTCTTTTATCCCTGCTTTCGTTAGAAAGGAGGGATACGATGATGGAATGGAATGATTTTTTCCAGATGATTATTGCAGTTACAAACATACTGCTTGTCATAAATTCATATCGCAACAATAAAAGAAGATAACCGCCCTGCTCACCAATAGGACGGTTATCTTTTATAACAATTCATTGGGAACAACCGCTTATCGGTATGCTCTATGTTTATATTATACACTACATATTAAAATATGTCAAATACATCATTCGACTGCACAGCTTTGGCTGTGCTTTTTTGTTGTTCAAAGGAGGTACATATGATAAAAGTAAAAATCACAAAGAATGTCATTAACAAAAGTGTAAGCCCTCTTGGAAGTGCATTAACTCCACGATTGATTGTATGCACTGTAATTGGCTTAGCTACTGCTATTGCAACATTCTTTGCATTAAAAAACAGTATAGAGTTCAATGCACTTATGTGGATAGTCTTTGCAGAAATAGCACTATTTGTTTCTTTAGGAATACAGATAAACGGAGTAGGTGTATTAAATCTTTTGTTCGGCAAACAGAAAGATACACGACCATTTAACAGAAAGGGAGTATTTAACGATGAAAATGAATCTATTTTCTAATATATTTTCTAAAAAGCAAAATAATCTTTTTGGCAATATAAAAGCAAAAGTACCAAAAACAGCTCAGGATACTATACCATTTATAGAAGCCTATGAAAATGGACTTTTCCTTACTGGTGAAAATACATATACACTGATTTTTGCTTATAACAACATAGATTATTTTCTTTTCAGAGATGACGAAAAAGAAGATATTTATGAAAAATATATGCGTTTACTCAATACTCTGCCGTCAGATATAGAATATCAGGAATTTACGATGAATACCGAGGTTGATTCTGATGTGCTTTATAGAACACTCTTGCCGAATAAAGACTCGGAAGAAAAATATCCTGATATTGCAAAGGACTATAAGAAAGTCATAGGAAGCTATATTGAAAATACTTCCGCTGCTGCGGCTAAGAAAATCATGCTTATTGCAATGACCTATACACCTCAAAACAAGATAGATAACGCAAATATACTTTTTAAGTATTATCAAAATTTACAGCAGTTATTTACAAATCTTCATTCAGAAACGCACCAACTTGGGGCTGAGGAAGTGTTTGAAATTCTATACAAGCTGTACCACCAATTCAGCAATATTCCATTTATGTTTCCTAAGAATGTTTTATCAACAGGTGGCAGAATTAAGGATTATATTGCTCCGTCAATATTTGTATTCAGACAGAAGTGCATTGAAATAGGTGATTCTTATACTCGTGTGCTGTTTGTAAAAAGCTATGACCGTAATATCGATGATGGATTTATCTATGATTTGCACGACAACAACGAAAAAATAGTCATATCTAAGCATTTACGCAGGGTAGACAAAGGTGAAGCTGCAGATATGGTTAAAAAGAATTTGAATAACCTTGAGGGCAGCATACAAAAGCGTATGGAAATTAATCATAAAAATGGTACTAATTATATTCCGTATTCGTTAAGTGACAGAGAAAAGGAGCTTAAAGACCTACAAGACCGTCTTGGCGGAACAGGTTGTGAACTTTTTGAAGTATCAATTTTTATAGCTGTTACCGCAAAAACGGAAGATGAGTTAAATGAACTTACTCGTTATGTGCAAAATAAAGCTAAGACACATCAAGTAGTGCTTGATACTCTTACCGGACAACAGGCTAAGGCACTTGATGCTATCACACCATTTGCATTAAGTAAATTCAATTCAAAATTTAATAATAATATAAAGACTTATCTTCTTAGTGATGCTGCCGGGGTTATGATACCGTTCTCTCATGTTGAACATTTTGCAGAGGGCGGTATTTTTTATGGAGAAAATCAGATTACATAGCTAAAAAGTGCCTTTTTATATAAAATTTAGGTATTCGCAAAGGTATACCTTTACGGATATATTGGAGGAAATATTAAAATGAGCGAAACAAGAACTTATTACTATGCTCGTGTCAGCACAAAGAAGCAGAGTTTAGATAGACAGCTTGAAGCGTTTCATCAGCTTGGTGCGGAAGAAAAATATATCTTCGCAGACAAGCAATCAGGAAAAAACTTAGAAAGAACCAACTATCAGATTTTGAGAAACAACATACTCCGAAGCGGTGACACCCTTGTTATAAAATTTCTCGACCGCCTGAGCAGAAATAAGCTTGACATAAAATCTGAGCTTGAGTATTACAAGCAATACGGCATTCGTGTAAAAGTCATAGATATGCCTACAACTATGATTAACCTTGAGGGACAAGAATGGATTATCGAAATGGTTAATAATATCATTATTGAAGTCCTATCTTCTGTCGCAGAGCAAGAGCGTCAAGAAACGAGAAAAAGACAAGCCGAAGGAATAGCCTCAGCAAGAAAGCGTGGACAACATCTCGGAAGACAAGAAATAGACTTCCCCCCTAATTGGTTTGAGGTTTACATCAGATGGAAAAAGAAAGAAATCAGAGCTAATACAGCTATGGAAATCTTAAATCTGAAAAGAACAACTTTTTATAAGCTTGTTAATAAATATGAGAAAGAAAATAAGTGGAATATAATATTAATGATGTTCGATTACTCATCTTATCGTTGAGTGTTTCGCCACTTGTAAAAGAGCGAGTGCAAAAGTAATCAAAAGCGGGTATTGTTACCCGCTTTTTTAATTTAGAAAATTGAGGTTATATAAAATGAAAATTGCATTTTATAATGTTAATTTAGATTATATTGATTATTTAAAAAAGTTTGAATCTGCTCATCGTGGTTTTACCAGAGTTCCAAATATTCAATATCGAAGTGGAAACAATAAGTTTTTCTATGGAACTGTTTTAAATATCCAAAGGATTGATTACTTTGTGCCTATATCATCTAAACAACACAATAGAGAAGATGATATTCAAATAAAACCAAAAAATGATAAGTATTGTAAAGAATATGCTACTTTGAGATTTGTATATATGCTTCCAATTCCTCACCAATGTATAACGATGCTTAATATTTCTGAAATTTCTAATAATACACAAAAAGAAAGAGTAAGAAAAGAATTTGCTTATTGTTGGAAATTTAAAACATAAATTATAAAGAAAGCCGTAGCATTGCACAAATAAATACTTGCAATGCTACGGCTTTTTTGCATAACTGAGAATTCAAGTCCCAGTTATAATTTTGTTTGTAAAAATAATAGATAATTAATTATAAATTTTTATTGACAAATATATCCAAAATCAAGTTTCGTAGATATATTATTATGGAACTTGATAATATTGTTTAAAGGCAATAGGTATACACCTATTGCCTTTGAAGTTTGGTGACCCATCGGAGATTCGAACTCCGGACACCTTGATTAAAAGTCAAGTGCTCTGCCAACTGAGCTAATGAGTCATATTGGTTGGGATGGCTGGATTCGAACCAGCGAGATGACGGAGTCAAAGTCCGTTGCCTTACCGCTTGGCTACACCCCAGAAAAAATTTTCTTCAGCATACGAACAGTCATATGCTGAACGAAAATCAAAAAATATTGGGGTGGATAGTCGGATTCGAACCGACGCTCTCTGGTGCCACAAACCAGCGCTTTAACCAGCTAAGCTATACCCACCATATGGCGCGCCAAAAGGGACTCGAACCCCTGACCTACTGCTTAGAAGGCAGTTGCTCTATCCAGCTGAGCTATTGGCGCATATGGAGCGGGTGATGGGAATCGAACCCACACAACCAGCTTGGAAGGCTGGGGTTCTACCACTGAACTACACCCGCGTTTCGTGACAAATAGTATATTATCACATCATCCTTTAAATGTCAATAGGAAATTTAAAAATTTTTTCTATTTTTTAAAAAAATTATTTTCAAAGAAATCACTTGACAATTTCATGACTTTATTGTATACTAATTAAGCATTATTTGCCGGTGTGTCGGAATTGGCAGACGAGACAGACTCAAAATCTGTTATCCGCAAGGGTGTGTGGGTTCGAGTCCCACTACCGGCACCATATAAGAACCTCACGGTTGATAGAAAGGTATCTTCCGTGAGGTTCTTATTTTATTTGTATCAATGTTTTTTTCGACTTTTATGCCTTGCGTAAAGTCTCAAAAAGTACCGCTTGAAAATTGCTGTGCAAGATAATTTTCCGCTGTTGGCAAAAATGTAACAGCGGAATTATAAAAAAACTTTCGCACAAAAGTGTACAGCCTGCGGACTTTTTGTTTTTCTATCTTCTATTCAACCTTTGAGCCGTCTTTGAAAACAAATACTACCTTGTCATGGAAATAAACGGTCATGCTGTCAAGCATTATATTCCACAATCCTTGTAATTGTTAAATATTCCTGAAAGCTGGGATTTGGTACGGCTAAGAAGCATTTAGACCAAAGATTTTGATTTTTTCTTTTTATAATTTTTTAGATTTTATAAATTATCCTCTAACTTTTTAGTGATTAAAGCCTTTTCTTAAAATCTTCATATCCGAATTTTTTCCACAATTCAAAATCACCGTTTTTGTGAGAAATTGCAATAGAGGGAAGTGGCATACCGTTAAATGTGTTATTCTTAACCATAGTATAGATAGCCATATCGCAGAAAAGAAGTCTATCACCTATCTTCAACGGCTCATCAAAAGAATAATCACTGACAATATCTCCCGCAAGACAGGTAGGTGCGGCAAGACGATAAGTATACTTTTTCTCTCCAGCCTTTCCTGCCCCAATTATTTCAGGACGGTATGGCATCTCAAGGACATCTGGCATATGGCAAGCAGCAGATGCGTCTATAATCGCAATATCCATTCCGTTATTAACGATATCTAGTACCGTTGTAAGTAAATATCCTGCATTAAGTGCTACTGCCTCACCAGGCTCAAGATATACAGTAACATCATATTTATTCTGTATATAATCAATACATTTGATAAGAGTTTCTATATCATAATCATGACGAGTTATGTGGTGTCCGCCACCAAAATTAACCCATTTCATTTGTTTGAGATACTTTCCGAATTTTTCCTCAAAATATGGAATAGTATGCTTTAGAACATCTGAATTTTGCTCGCACATAGTATGGAAATGTAAGCCAGAAATACCGTCCAGTTCGCTTTCCTCAAAATTTGCAAGAGTTATACCCATACGGGAATTTTTTGCACAAGGATTATAAATTTCCGTTTCAATTTCAGAATATTCAGGGTTAACACGCAAGCCAAATTCTATTTCAGGGTGTTTCTTTGCAATAGTTTTAAAATGCTTCCACTGAGAGAATGAATTCAGCACAATATGATTGCAATATTTCAGAAGTTCGTTAAAATCACTATCCGAAAAAGCTGGTGAAAAAACATGAACTTCCTTGCCCATTTCCTCAAAACCAAGCCTTGCCTCATAGATGCCACTTGCTGTTGTACCATCAAGATATTTAGAAATAAGTGGATATAATTTATACATAGAAAAAGCCTTTTGTGCAAGCAAAATCTTACAACCTGTACGCTTTCGGACTGATTCAAGTATTTCAAGATTTTTAATCAATGCACCCTCATCAACAATATAGCAAGGTGACGGAGCATTAGGAAATTCTAATTTTTTCATTATCAACACCCTTTCATAACATAAAAAGCTTAATTCTACAATTATAATTAATCAACTTTCCCAAGACTTTAAAAGTTTCGCTCGAGGCGGCGAGCCGCCGCTCCCAAGACGCGGAATCGCTCGGCAAGCCTCGCTCGACACTAACAAGAGAAACCGATTGCCGCGACTGATAAAACTACCGATTAGCAAACTAACTATTATAAGACACTTAAAAGTTTCGCTCGAGCCTTTTCAAAGGCTCGCAGTTTCCAAAGGCAGAGCCTTTGGTCGCTCTCCGCAGAGAGCGAAACTCTTTTGGGCGAAGCCCAACATTTATTTTTCCCTAGCGGTGGACTTTGTCCGCCGCCTTTTCTTTTGTAATCAATAAACTACTGGTTCAAATGTAGGGGCGAACTGTGTTCGCCCGTTCGATAGTCTACCAGCAATATTAGCCATAAAGTGCGGACTTTGTCCGCACTTAGAGAGAAAAAGATGTTAAGGGCTTTGCACTTAAAACCCACGAGGGACTCCGTCCCTCGACCCTGCGAGCCTTTAAAAAGGCTCGAGCGAAACTTTTAATTGTCTTAGATAGGTGCGTTAGCTAATCGTAGGAGCGAACTATATTCGCTCGATAGTTTCATCGACCGCGTCAATCAACTTCTCTCACTCACCATGAGCGAGACTTGTCGAGCGATTACGCGTCTTGACGGCGGCGGCTCGCCGCCTCGAGCGAAACTTTTAATTGTCTTAGATAAGCAAAAACTAATTTTTATTATAGTGCAGAAAAAGCTAAAAATCAACAACATTAAAAATATGTTGACAAGTTCTGAAAACAAGCCTATAATTAAATCATAAAAGTTAAATAAGTTTACGAACCGGGGAGTCAATCAAATTGTTCTGAGAGTGAGGTAGTGCCTCTTACCCGTTGAACCTGACCGCCGTTATTGCGGTGAGGGAGTTTTGTAGTTATCGCTCTATGCGTATTTTTGCAGAACTTCCTTTCGGGGAGTTCTTTTATTTTGCCTTTTGCTGAATTTTATTATATTTTTCGGAGGTATTATACTATGGAAGATAAGTTGATTATCGGAGGTCACGAGTTTAATTCCCGTTTTATTCTTGGTTCAGGTAAATTCTCACTTGAACTTGTAAATGCAGTCATCAAGCATGGCGGTGCTGAAATAGTTACACTTGCATTAAGACGAGCAAATAAAGGTGGAGAAGAAAATATTCTTGATTACATTCCAAAGGGTGTCACACTTTTACCTAATACATCGGGTGCAAGAACTGCCGAAGAAGCTGTTCGTATAGCAAGACTTTCAAGAGAACTTGGCTGTGGCGATTTTGTCAAGGTAGAAGTTGTGCACGATTCAAAATACCTCTTCCCTGATAACTATGAAACCATTAAGGCAACAGAAATCCTTGCAAAAGAAGGCTTTATTGTTATGCCATATATGTTTCCAGACCTAAATGCTGCTCGTGATTTGGTCAATGCAGGTGCAGCAAGCGTTATGCCTTTAGGTGCTCCTATTGGAAGTAACAAGGGACTTGCTACAAAAGATTTCATAAAGATTTTAGTTGATGAAATTGATGTTCCGATTATTGTTGACGCAGGAATCGGCAGACCATCACAGGCTTGTGAAGCTATGGAAATGGGTGCAGACGCTGTTATGGCTAATACTGCCGTTGCTACTGCTGGTGATGTTGCTACAATGGCAAAGGCATTTAAGCTTGCTATTGAAGCTGGCAGACTTGCTTATCTTTCAAAGCCTGGCAGAGTTTTGCCATTTACAGGTGAAGCATCAAGCCCACTTACAGGTTTCCTCGCAGACTAATATTAAAACAAAAGAAGGATTTTTATTATGCCTAATGAAACAAGTATTATGGAGCAAGTTCTTGCATTTCACGATAAGTATGATTTTAATTCATTCACCGCAAAAGATGTACAGAACGCTCTGAATAAAGATAGAATTGATTTTTACGATTACGCCGCCTTACTCTCCCCTGCCGCACTTCCATTTCTTGAGAAAATGGCTAAAAAAGCTCAGCTATGTACGAGGAAGCAGTTCGGCAACACAATAGCTCTTTTCACACCAATTTATATTGCAAATTACTGCGAAAATCAGTGCGTTTATTGTGGCTTTAACTGCAAGAATAAAATTCATCGTGCAAAGCTGAATATGGAAGAAATAGAAAAAGAATATCAAGCTATTGCAGCAACCGGTTTGAAAGAAATTCTCATTCTTACAGGTGAATCACGTTCTATGTCTGGCATTGAATATATCGGTGAAGCTGTTGAGCTTGCAAAGAAATATTTTTCACTTATCGGTCTTGAAATATATCCAGTTGAAGTTGACGAATATAAATATCTCCACGAAAAGGGTGCAGATTTTGTTACCGTTTTCCAAGAAACCTATAATACAGAAACCTATAAAAAAGTTCACCTTGCAGGTCAGAAAAGTATATTTCCATATAGAATCAATGCTCAGGAAAGAGCCATTCTCGGTGGTATGCGTGGCGTAGGCTTCGGTGCATTGCTCGGACTCGATGATTTTAGACACGATGCTTTCTGCGTTGGTGTACACGCAACTCTTATTCAAAGAAAATACCCTCACGCAGAAATCGCCGTTTCCGTTCCAAGACTTCGCCCATACATCAATGGCGAAGAAACAAACCCTCGTGATGTTCACGAAAAGGAACTTTTGCAGATTATGTGTGCTTATAGATTGCTTATGCCTTTTGCAAGCATAACAATCTCAACTCGTGAAAGATCAGATTTCCGAAATAATGCCGTAAATATCTGCGCAACAAAGATTTCCGCAGGTGTAAGCGTTGGTATCGGCGGTCACTCCGAAAAAGAAAAGGGCGATGAACAATTCGAGATTTCCGACCCAAGAAGTGTTGATGAGGTTGTTGACGCACTTCATCAATATGGCTTACAACCGTCATTCAACGATTACATAAGACTTATTTAATATGAGTATGCTTTTTGTAATTACAAGCAGTAAATCGTGCAAAGAGGATTTTCTCACACGAATAAAGCGAATAGCCTCTGCAAATCCAGACAGAATAATTCTTCGTGAAAAACATTTAAGTCAAGATGATTTGCTTAAGCTTGCCATAAAATGCAAAGAAATTTGCGACAAATATTCCGTTGCATTTTCTGTCAATAGTAACATTGAAGTTGCTCGTAAAGTTAATGCTGATATACATTTGCCATATAAGCTTTTCGTTGAGAACAACGAAAATATAAAAGATTTTTCCACAATCGGAGTATCTGTCCATAGCATTTCAGAGGCAGAAACCGCTGAAATGCTTGGTGCATCATATCTTATTGCAGGACATATATTTGCAACAGATTGCAAGAAAGGTCTTAAACCTCGTGGTCTTGAATATCTTTCAGATATTTCAAAAGCCGTTAAAATTCCTGTTCTTGGCATAGGAGGAATAAGCCTTGAAAGACTTTCCTCCGTTTTACAAACAGGTGCAGCAGGTGCTTGTGTGATGTCACATTTTATGAATTGTGATAATCCCGAAAGCGAAGTGTCAGTATTCAAAAAATTTGCTAACGACTAAAATTCCTATATACAGCAAAACCACCGTTCCGAAATCAATCGAAACGGTGGTTTTGTTTATATGGTAAAAAGCTAAGAAATAAGCTTAATGCTTATTTTATAATTGATTCACCTGTCATTTCAGCAGGCTGTGGAAGTCCCATAATCTTGAGCATTGTAGGAGCAATGTCTGCAAGTCTGCCGCCCTCACGGAGCTCGCAAGGATAGCCAACTACGCAGAAAGGAACAAGGTTTGTTGTATGAGCTGTGAATGGAGAACCATCAGTATCAATCATCTTATCAGCATTGCCGTGGTCAGCAGTGATAAGAGCAACACCGTCCATCTCACGAATAGCTGTAACAACCTTACCTACGCACTCGTCAACAGCCTCAACTGCCTTAACAGCAGCCTCAAATACGCCTGTATGACCAACCATATCGCAGTTAGCATAGTTAAGAATAATCATATCATACTTACCAGTCTTAATAGCAGCTACGAGCTTATCTGTAACCTCATAAGCACTCATCTCAGGCTGTAAGTCATATGTTGCAACAGCAGGTGACTTAACAAGGATTCTGTCCTCGCCCTCATATGGTTGCTCAACGCCACCATTGAAGAAGAATGTTACATGGGCATACTTCTCTGTTTCAGCAATTCTAAGCTGTGTCATACCCTTATTGGAAATATATTCACCAATTGTATTTTTGAGTGACTGTGGCTTGAATGCAACTTCAACATTAGGCATAGAAGCATCATACTGTGTCATACAAACATATGTTAATGGGAAGAAGGCATTCTTTCTCTCAAAGCCCTTGAACTCAGGGTCAACGAAAGTACGAGTAATTTCTCTTGCTCTGTCAGGTCTGAAGTTGAAGAATACGATGGAATCTCCAGGCTTAACTGTTGCATTTTCTTCGCAAACTGTTGGAACAACAAATTCGTCTGTTACATCGTTTGCATAGCTTTCTTCAACAGCCTTAACAGGGCAACAAGCCTTGTTGCCTTCGCCATAAACCATTGCAGAATAAGCCTTTTCAACTCTATCCCAACGATTATCTCTATCCATTGCATAGTAACGACCCATAACAGTTGCAATCTTGCCAAGACCGATTTCCTTGAGCTTGTTTGCACACTCTTCTACGAAATCCTTACCGCTTGTAGGAGGAACATCACGACCGTCAAGGAATGCGTGAACATAAACATTCTTAACGCCCTTCTTCTTAGCAAGCTCTACGATAGCATACATATGAGTATTGTGGCTGTGAACACCACCATTTGAGAGAAGTCCCATAATATGGAGAGCCTTACCCTCTTGAGCCGCATTATCAACAGCCTTGAGGAGAGCCTCATTCTCAAAAAATTCGCCATCTTCAATAGACTTTGTGATTCTTGTAAGTTCCTGATAAACTATACGACCTGCACCAATATTTGTATGACCGACCTCACTATTACCCATCTGTCCGTCAGGAAGACCTACATCAAGTCCCGAAGCACCGATTTTTGTAACAGGATTTTCTGCAAAAAGCTTATCAATATTTGGTTTCTTAGCGGCTTTGATTGCGTCTCCACGCTTTTCAGCCTCAAGACCTACGCCAAAGCCGTCAAGAATCATAAGAATTACAGGTTTTTTCATTATTTAACTTCCTTTCGTGATTGCCAATAAGCTGAATTATTCAGCTATGCTTGTTTCAGTAATTATAGCGGAATACAAAAACAAGCCTAAGGTAATACTCCGTTTGCCTCAAAAGGCGAACCCATCACACCAGATATACGGTGTGTGGATACATATAACAAGACGCATAATCTACTTATATTTTATGCAGATTAAGAAATTCCCAATGAACTACCTAATTGCGAACTTCGTTCGCAATTTAAAAGAAAGAGATGTTAAGGGCTTTGCCCTTAACATCCACGAGGGACTCCGTCCCTCGACCATGCAAGCTTTTGAAAAAGCTTGAGCAAAACTTTTAAGTGTCTTAGGGCAATTCATTAGCTAATCGGTAGAGCCGAACAGCGAAGCCTGTTCGGCTACGGTAGCTACTTCATCCGCGTCAACCAACTTCTCTCACCCACCACGAGCGAGACTTGTCGAGCGACTCCGCGTCTTCGTCGTGGGTCGGCACCCACACTTATTTTGAAGCTTCTTCGAGGAGAACGCCGAAATCTGCTGCCTTGAGTGATGCACCACCGATAAGACCACCGTCAACATCTGGCTGTGCAAGAAGCTCTGCTGCATTCTTTGGATTCATAGAACCACCATACTGAATTGTCATACCGTCCGCAACTGCCTTGTTGTATCTCTTTGCAACAACGCCACGAATAAAAGAGCAAACCTCGTTTGCCTGCTCAGCTGTTGCAGTCTTGCCTGTGCCGATAGCCCATACTGGCTCGTAAGCAATGATAACATTCTTAGCGTCTTCTTCAGAAACGCCTGTGAATGCTGCTACTGTCTGAAGTTCAACAACATCTTCTGTAATGCCGTCTTCACGCTCAGAAAGCATCTCACCAACGCAAAGGATAACCTTAAGACCTGCTGCAAGAGCTGCCTTAACTCTTCTGTTTACTGTGAGGTCAGTTTCACCGAAATATTGTCTTCTTTCGCTGTGACCGATGATAACATATTCTACGCCCATTTCTGTAAGCATATCAGCAGAAATTTCGCCTGTGAAAGCACCACTCTTCTTGAAGTGAACATTCTCAGCACCAACCTTAATGTTTGTGCCCTTTGTAAGCTCTACTGCTGTTTCAAGGTTTGTGTAAGGTACGCAGATAACTACGCCACAAGTTGCTTTCTCAGCAATTGGCTTGAGGTCTTCAATAAGAGTCTTAGCCTCTGAACGAGTCTTATTCATTTTCCAGTTTCCTGCGATAATAGCTTGTCTTAATTCTTTATTCATTATGATTATCCCCTTTAATTTAAATATTTTTAACAGAAAATCTCTGTTTTCATAGGGAAAGGGCAGAGCAATGCCCTACCCTTCCTTTTAAGCATATATTAGTCCTTATCGTTGAGGCAAGCAATGCCTGGAAGAACCTTACCCTCGAGGAATTCAAGAGATGCACCGCCACCTGTTGAGATGTGTGTCATCTTATCAGCAAAACCGAGGTTTTCAACAGCAGCAGCAGAGTCACCACCACCGATAATTGAAATAGCGTCAGATTCAGCAACAGCCTTAGCAACAGCGATTGTACCCTTTGCAAAGTTAGGCCACTCAGAAACGCCCATAGGTCCGTTCCATACTACTGTACCTGCATTCTTGATAGCGTCAGCAAAGAGCTTAGCTGTCTTTTCACCGATATCAAGACCCATCCAGCCGTCAGGAATGTTGTCAGAATCAACTGGCTTAAACTCAGCGTCAGCCTTATATTCTGTTGCAACAACATTATCCTGAGGAATGAGGAAGTTTACACCCTTTTCCTTAGCCTTAGCCATAATATCCTTAGCAAGCTCTACCTTATCAGACTCACAAATAGAAGTACCAATAGAATAGCCAAGAGCGTTCATAAATGTATAAGCCATACCGCCGCCGATGATGAGTGTATCAACCTTATCGAGGAGGTTTGTGATAACACCAATCTTATCAGAAACCTTAGCACCGCCGAGAATAGCAACAAAAGGTCTCTTAGGGTCAGCAAGAGCTCCGCCCATAATTGTGATTTCCTTCTGAATGAGGTAACCGCAAACTGCTGGGAGGTAATCAGCAACACCAGCTGTTGAAGCGTGTGCTCTGTGAGCTGTACCAAAAGCATCGTTTACATAGATTTCTGCAAGAGAAGCAAGCTCCTTAGCGAATGCAGGGTCATTCTTTTCCTCTTCCTTATGGAAACGAACATTCTCGATAAGCTCTACTTCGCCGTCCTTAAGAGAAGCAGCAATGCTCTTTGCACTCTCACCGATAACATCTTTAGCCATCTTAACTTCCTGACCAAGAGCCTTTGAGAGGTACTCAGCAACAGGAGCAAGAGAATATTTCATATTAAATTCGCCCTTTGGACGACCGAGGTGTGAACAAAGGATAACCTTAGCCTGATGGTCAACAAGGTACTTAATTGTCTTAAGAGCTTCGTTAATACGCTTTGGGTCAGAGATATTTCCCTCTGCATCAAATGGTACATTGAAGTCGCAGCGAACAAGAACCTTCTTGCCCTTTACATCAATATCTTCAACTGTCTTTTTGTTTAAGTAGTTCATTATATTGCACCCTTTCAAATTCATTGTCCCCGCAAAAGGATTAATTGCGGTAAACTTATTGATTTTATTTTATAACAAATCCTAAATTATGTCAATCCAGTTTTAATAAGTTACCGCAAATTTTTACATAACTCTCTTATTTTACCCACAAATAAGCTATATTATTCAGTTTAAAGCAATAATTTCCAATTTACTTTTCATATCATTAAGCTCAACTTAAATCTTACTATAATCATCAGTAAATTTTAATTTTTAAAGACTTTGAAGTTGCAAGCAGGTGAACTGACAACAAAAAAGGAGCGAACATTGTTCACCCCTGAATATCAAACAAGCATTATACCTTAATAAATTTATGAAGTCTGTTGACAAGCACAGCTGAAACAGCAATCTTAACTGCATCAAAAGGTAGAAAAGGAACTACACAAAGTGAAAGTGCATTTGCAAGGTCCATACTCTTACCAGAATTATTATAAAGAATAATAAACCAAGCTGTTCCGAAAGCATAACATACAAGTACGCCAATAACCATTGAAACAATAAGAACCCAAAGTTTTCTTCCGAATAGTTTTACTGCAAGACCAATAATAATAGCTGTAAAAATGAAGCCTACAATATATCCGCCAGTAGGAGAAACCAATTTTGCAAAGCCTGATGTTCCACCCGCAAAAACAGGTATTCCGATAAGGCCAAGAAGAATATAAATTACTACGCTGATTGTACCCTTTGCCAATCCTAAAAATCCTGCTGCAAGACATATGCCAAGTATCTGAAAAGTTACAGGAACTTCTCCTATTGGAATTGAAATAAGCGAGCATACCGATATAATAGCTGCAAAAAGTGCAATATATACTATATCAAGTATACTTTTTCGGGAATTCACTTTTCCCTTAGTTTTCTTTGTTTCCTTAATGTTATCCATCTTTTATTCCTCCAATTTTTTCAATAAGCATATTATATCTGATTTCTTTTTAATTGTCAACCCTATTTTAAATTATAGTTGACAATTAAAAATCTTTCCTCTCTTGCCTAAACAATATTTTTGTAGTATAATTTCTATGGATAATGCCGTAAGAACTGCGGTATAATCAGAAATAAGGTGTATTATGGAAAGATTTGAAAATTTCGTCTCTAATAAACTCGTCAAAGATGAATTGAATACAGCTATGGACGCAAATTCTCTCCCCCACGCTATCATAATCGAGGGTGATGAAGGTACTGGCAAAAAAACTCTTGCCAAAATTATCGCAGAATATTGTGTCTGTTCATCAGATAAAACAAGACCTTGTGGCATATGTAAAAACTGCATTAAAGCAAAATCTCTTGCACACCCTGATATTAAAATTGTTGACGCCAAAGAGGATTCTCGTTTAATAAATGTTGCATCTATAAGAGAAATTCGCTCTGACGCTTATATAGTTCCGAATGAAGCCGAAAGAAAAGCTTATCTTATACTCAACTGCGATAAAATGCTTATACAGGCTCAAAACGCATTTTTAAAGGTTTTTGAAGAGCCTCCACAAAATGTTATTTTTGTTTTAACCTGCAAATCAGCAACTTCTCTGCTTGAAACAATTCGTTCTCGTGCAAGAGTATTGTCACTCTACCCTGCCGATGAAAATGAAGCTATCGAAGTAGTTCAGGAGCGTTTGCCCGATGCGGATAAAAGTGATGTCATAAATGCAGTAATAAAATGCGATGGCAATATCGGAAAATCTATTGATTTTTTAACAAACGGCAGTGGCACTGAGGAACAGCTTATTGCTGAACAAATTGCGCAATCTATTCTTTTGCCAAAGAAATTTGAACTTCTCAAATGTTCAGCTAAGCTTTCATCAGATAGAGCCTTTGCAGACAGAGTTTTATCTAAGCTATATGAAATTCTTGCAGAGGCTGTAAAAATAACTGCTGGTGCAAATTCAAACAGTATAGCCGCAAAACCTCTTGCAGATAGGCTGACACGCAAAAGACTTTTTGAGCTTATGAATAAGGTTTCTGAGGCAAGATATCGAATCGAACGAAACATAAATATGAATCTTTTCGGAGCGTGGTTCTGCTCTGAAATGAGATTATAAAGCTATGGAGGAAATATGGCAATAATTATAGGAGTAAAATTCAAGGGAGCGGGTAAAGTTTACTACTTTGACCCTGATGAAGCGATTTTAAACGCAGGTGACTATGTTGTTGTAGAAACATCTCGTGGAATAGAATGTGGAACCGTCACCTTTGGAAACAGAGAAATAAATGATGATGGCTTAAACCGTCCACTCAAAAAAATAATTCGTCCTGCAACAGCCGAAGATATAGCTCATCTTGAAGACAATCGCAAAAAAGAAGAAAAGGCATACGGAATATGCTTAAAGAAAATTATTGAGCATAATCTTAAAATGAAGCTTGTAACAGTAGAATATACCTTTGATAATAATAAAATTCTTTTCTACTTTACAGCCGATGGCAGAGTTGATTTCAGAGAACTTGTAAAAGACCTTGCGGGAATTTTCCGAACAAGAATAGAACTTCGCCAAATTGGTGTAAGAGATGAATCTAAAATGCTCGGTGGATTGGGCATATGTGGCAGAGAATTTTGCTGTAAAGGCTTTCTTTCTGATTTTCAGCCTGTTTCTATTAAAATGGCAAAGGAACAGGGAATGTCACTTAATCCTGTAAAAATATCTGGTACTTGTGGCAGACTTATGTGCTGTCTGAAATATGAGCAAGAAGCATATTCCGACCTTCTCAAGAAAACACCAAAAATCGGTGCATATGTTTCCACTCCAGATGGCAAGGGTACTGTTGTTGACCAAAATCTCATCAAAGGTATTCTCAATGTTCAGCTACAAAAAAATCCAGATTCTCCGCCTAAGTCATATAAGGTTAATGAAGTCAAGCTTATAAAAGACGGTCAGATTAAGATTAACAAGAACGAACAAGAGGAGTTGAAGGGTCTTGAAGGGTAAGAAATCGACAGCAAAGACTTTTATGTTTGTAATGCTTGGAATTTCAGTTGTTATCAGTATTACAGCAATTATTCTTATGTTCACAATGAAAGAACAAAGTATACTTGCAAGAAAGATAATGTTTTCGGGTGTTATAGCTATACTTGAAGTATGCTATATAATAAAATTCAATATTATCGACCGAAAAAACGCAAAGCTTAATACAGCTATTATGACAATCCTTATGATTGCTCTTGCTGTATGCTTATGGATATTTTAAGTAATAAATCTTAATTTAAAAAACAAAGCATTCCTTAAATTTCGTTGAGAATTAAGGAGTGCTTTTATGTTATCTTAACATAAATTTAAAACTACTAAGCGGGCGAACACAGTTCGCCCCTACGATTTGTTAATAGATTTCCCTAAGACGCTTAAAAGTTTCGCTCGAGGCGGCGAGCCGCCGTTCCCAAGACGCGGAATCGCTCGACAAGTCTCGCTCGTAGTTGATTAGGTAGGTTTATTGACGCGAATGAAAAAATTACCAATTAACGAACAGGCGAACACAGTTCGCCCCTACGATTTACTAACTATCTCCCTAAAGACACTCAAAAGTTTCGCTCGAGCCTTTTCAAAGGCTCGCAGGGTCGAGGGACGGAGTCCCTCGTGGGTTTTAAGGGCAAAGCCCTTAACATCTCTTTTTCACTAAAGATGGACTTCGTCCGCCCTTTATATCTAATGCTACTAACAAGAAAAAATTAAGCGGTGGACAAAGTCCACCGCTTTAGAAGTAAAGAATGTTGGGTTTCGCTCAAAGGTATTTCATACTTTGCGGAGAGCGACCAAAGGCTCTGTCTTTGGAAACTGCAAGCTTTTGAAAAAGCTTGAGCAAAACTTTTAAGTGTCTTATGGAAGTTTATTAGCTAATATGCTAACTTATCTCTTTTTTCTCGAAATAACAGCTATTCCAAGAACATAGAACAAAATTGATGTAGCAATTAAAATAAGTATGCTTGCAAGTGTAGAAACCTCCCAAGAGCCTATCGTAAAATCAACGCCAAGCTCTTCTCTTATTGACGGTATTGCAACATCTGAAACCATAGCTGGTACACCGTCAAAAGACCTTTCAAATGGAACCTCCATAAATATCTTTCTAAAAATAGACGCTGCGTGAGATATAGGAAAAATCTTAACAACTGTAGCAACACTTTCAGGCATAGAACCAACAGGAAGATATATTCCAGTAATAAAGCCAATCAGTGTTCCGATAACTGTACTTGCAGTTGCAAACGCATTTGTACTGCTAAAGAATGATACCACAAAAAACATCATTGAAGAACCTGCAAGAACAGTAAGAAGAATCATTCCGAGAACCTTCAAAATTGAAACGAAAGGTAAAATCTCTCCACCGCTTGCAACTATGTAAAGCTCACCAACTGCAAAAGCAATAACACTCATAATCACACCAATAACAAATGCACTTATGATATATCCGCCAGCAATAGAGCTTCTTGAAACAGGTGAACAACGAAAATCCTTTTCTATCTTCTTAGCCTTGTCATCAACAATAACGCCAAATGCACCTAAGGTCGTAGAAATTGATGTTACTGCAAGAATTCCTGCAATAAGCCAGCTATCCATAAGAAATTTTGTACCCTCAATTTTAATACCAGAAACATTATCAAAGCTGTTTACAAGTTGGTTACCAAGAAAAAACGCATATAAACCTATAACAATTAAAACTGCAAGCACAGAAAAGAATACGGAACTCTTATCTCTGAAAAAAAGTTTTAAATTTCTCTTAGCAAATAGAATCATTCTCTTATCTCCTTTCCTGTTATTGCAATAAAGGCATCGTCCATAGTTCCGTTTAATACTTCAAAGCCATCTATATAATCTCTGCAAGCATCAAGAATCGGCAAAGAGTCCATAGTACTTTTAATATTAATTTTTATATCTGCTCCAACCTCAGCAAAAGCAAGCTTATTATTTTGCAGATATTCTTTAGCTCCAGTATTATTTTTCTTTGGCGAGATTATTAGAATATCCCCTGCATATTTTTCTTTAAGTTCAACTGGAGTTCCTTTTGCAGAGATTTCCCCTCCGTCAATAACAACAACATAATCTGCCTCAGCAGCTTCCTCCATATAATGTGTTGTAAGGAAAACTGTCATTTTTGTTTCCTCTTGAAGCTTGCGAATGGTTTCCCATACAGATTTTCTCGTCTGAGGGTCAAGACCTGTTGTCGGCTCATCAAGAAAAAGTATCTTAGGTGTATTTACTAAGGCTCTTGCAATATCTGCCCTTCGGCGTTGACCACCCGAAAGCTTACCATATCTTCTATTCTGAATTTCAGTAACACCTGTAACAGCCATAGCCTTCTCAACATTTTCACGAAGTTTATCTCCGCTAAGTCCATAAAATCCGCCACGAATCACAATATTTTCTTTGATAGTGAGCATTTGGTCAAGAACTCCGTCTTGAAAAACTGCACCTATCTGACTACGGATTTTATCGTCCTCGTGTCCTAATTTTCTTCCACAGACAATAACTTCTCCACTGTCTGGTTTCAAGAAGGTAGTAATTATATCAATAGTAGTAGATTTGCCAGCACCATTCGGACCTAAGAACGCAAATAGCTTTCCGCTCTCAACATAAAAGCTAAGTGATTTAACCGCTTGAACATTACCATATGATTTTTTCAGATTTTTAACTTCAATTATCTTTTCCATTGTTTTTCCTCCTGTTTTTTATAATCTTATTTATATTATTCGCAAATTGTCTTTCTTGAAAGAATGTTATTCCATAAACAGCAAAATAGATAATTAAGTCAATAACAATAATTTCTAAAATCCATTTTATACTCATAGGAAACCACTGATACCATAAGCCGCCCATAAGTATTACACAAGCTGAAACTTCTATTATGCCAATAAGTATATATAGCCATTGCGGAATAGGATTTGAAATTTTCTCTGAAATTATACCAGTAATAAACATCAAAAAAGAAATCACAAAGCAAAGAAGTGCCATTTGAAATATCCATTCTATTCCTATTCCATTTGCATAATATGAATAGTTAAAAATTGCAACCACCAATGAAGCTATCGTATATGATGAAAAAAATATATTAACAAAGCGTTTTAATCCATTCATAATTAACTCCTCCTATAATCCAAATTTTTTCTTAAAGTCTGGCACATAGTGACGATTTATTATAAGCTTTTCACCATTTATCAATAGTACCTCATATTTGCCATTCAACATCGGCTTTACTTTCTCAATAAAATCTATATTCAGAATACATGATTTACTTATACGCACAAAGCTTGAATTTATAAGAGCCTCTTCAAATTCAAAAAGTTTCATTTTACTTTCATAAACATCATTTTCACAATATATAAATGTTTTCTCATCTACACTTTCTATGTAACAAACAGCTTCATGGTTGATTTTTTGTAAATATCCGTCCTTATAGGCGGTTATGGTAAAGGAACATATTTTAATCGCATCTATAATCTTTTGCAGTTCAGAATTTATTTCAGAACAGCGAATAACTATTTCCGTTTCTTTTAAATTTCCATCTTGTTCTATCACAAGCTTCATCTCATAACCTCCTTACAAATAAACTATAACATATAAAAATTGCTGAGTAAATCAAATTCAGGTAAAATGCACTTAATGGCATATGAACTGCATTCAAACTCACTATTAAATGAATTTTTCGAAATAATCTGGCTAAAATAAACCCAGTATAACAAGAAAAGAGGAAAATTTGTGGATTTACTTAATATTGCACTAACCTCAATAGGTTCTATTATAGTGCTATTCTTGCTTACAAAGCTTATCGGAAATCGCCAGATGTCAGAGCTAAATATGTTTGATTATATTAATGGAATAACTATTGGTTCTATTGCCGCAGAAATGGCAACTTCTCTTGAGGGCGATTTTCTCAAACCACTTCTTGCAATGATAATCTACGGAGTAATAACTGTTTTAATTTCAATTCTTGCAAACAAAAATATAAAACTCAGAAGGTTTTTCAATGGTAAAACCCTCATATTATATAAAAACAATAAGCTTTTCTACAAAAATTTCAAAAAAGCCCGTATAGATATGAACGAATTTCTTTCACAGCTAAGAATAAACGGATATTTTAATCTAAGCGAGTTAGAAGCCGTTTTTCTCGAAGAGAACGGAAAAATTTCTGCCCTGCCAAAATCCGAATCTCGTCCACTTATTCCTAAAGATATAGCACTTTTTCCCGATAAGGACGAACCTCTTATAACACTTGTAATTGACGGCAAAGTTTTGACAGGCAACCTGAAATTTTCTGGAAAAGATATTACTTGGCTAAACAAAAAGCTCAAAGAGCAAAATATAAACAGAATTTCTGATGTATTTCTTGCGGTTTGTGATAGCAATGATAAAATTACAAGCTATAAAAAAATAAAAAATAAACCTGATAGAGATATGTTCCAATAAGACGCTATATTTGAAAACTACAAGCTTTTAAACTTATTACTAAACCAATATTATAATAAAAGCCTCTTGATGTTTTGAACTAAAAAATTCATTTACATCAAGAGGTTTTTGAATTTATTTTTTATATTCTTCTATAATATTGCAGGTTTTTTCTATATCTTCATCAGTATGAGCTACTGAAACAAACATTGCCTCAAACTGTGATGGTGCAGTATATATACCATTACTTTGCAAGTAATTAAAATAATCCGCATATTTTTTCGTATCTGCCGATTTTGCAGTTTCATAATCTGTTACAGACTTATCTGTAAAGAATGCAGTCATTATTGAACCTGCACGATTTACATTAAGACCCGCTTTACGCATAGCTGATTCTATTCTTGCGGATTTCTTCTCAAGTTCTGGATAAATAGTATCTTGATTTTCCTCAAGAATTTTAAGTGTAGCAATACCTGCACTTACAGCAACAGGATTTCCTGAAAGAGTTCCAGCCTGATATACTGAACCAAGTGGCGAAACACATTCCATAATTTCACGCTTACCACCATATGCAGCTAAAGGCATACCTCCGCCAACTATTTTACCTAAGGTTGTCATATCAGGGCAGACACCATAATATTTTTGAGCACCACCAATACTTAAACGGAAACCTGTTATTACCTCATCAAAAATCAACAATGCACCATATTTTTCAGTAATATCTCTGAGAAATTGCAAAAAACCGCTTTTAGGCGGAACTACACCCATATTCGCAGCACAAGGCTCAACTATAACACAAGCTATATCCTTGCCGTATTTATCAAAAAGCTTTTCTACTGATTCAACGCTGTTATACTTAGCAAGAAGCGTAGTTTCTGTATAGCCTTTCGGAACACCCGAACTATCAGGAATAGAATTTGTCAGCAAACCAGAACCCGCACGAACCAACAAGCCGTCAGAATGTCCATGATAACAGCCTTCAAATTTTACAATAGAATCTCTTTTAGTATAACCTCTTGCCGCTCTTACCGCACTCATAACTGCTTCTGTACCGGAATTTACAAGTCTTAACATTTCCATAGACGGAAAATTTCTCTTTATAGCTCTTGCAAGCTCGATTTCTCCACTATGACAAGCACCAAATGTCAAACCCTTTTTGCAAGTATCTATTACAGCATTTATAACTTCAGGATGAGTATGTCCAAGAATATTTGGTCCCCATGAGCATACATAGTCGATATATTCGTTTTCGTCAACATCATAGATTTTGTCACCCTCTGCGTGGTCTATGAAAACAGGGCTTTTGCCAACAGATTTCCAAGCACGAACAGGACTATTTACACCACCCGGCATAAAATCAAGTGCTTGTTCATAAAGCTTTTCAGATTTCGTTGTATTCATAATTTATACTCCTTATCTGTAAAATTCATCAATCCACTTTGCAACATCAAGTGCGTGATATGTGATAATAATATCCGCTCCCGCTCTCTTAATAGCAATCATATTTTCGCTTACAATTTTCTTTTCGTCTATCCAGCCATTTTGGGCAGCTGCTTTAACCATAGCATATTCACCGCTGACATTATAAGCAACAAGTGGCAAATCAAATTTTTCTCTTGCTGATTTAATTATATCTAAGTAGGCAAGTGCAGGCTTGACCATAACCATATCAGCACCCTCAGATATATCGTCTGCAATTTCACGAAGTGCTTCTCTGCCATTTGCATGATCCATTTGATAAGTTTTTCTGTCACCAAATTCGGGAGCGGATTCTGCGGCATCTCTAAATGGTGAGTAATAAGCTGATGCAAACTTAGCACTATATGAAAGTATCGGCGTATCAATAAAGCCATTTTCATCAAGAGCATTTCTTATTGCTGAAACTCTGCCGTCCATCATATCTGAAGGAGCTATAATATCAGCACCAGCTTTTGCAAGACTTACAGCCATCTTTGAAAGCAAAGGAAGTGTTTCATCATTGAGAATTTTTTCTCCACAAACAACTCCGCAATGTCCGTGAGAAGTATATTCGCAAAGGCATACATCGGCAATTATAATAAGTGACGGATAATTTTTCTTTATATATCTTACTGCCTGTTGTGTAATACCATTATCGTTATATGCCTCTGTTGCATATTCGTCCTTATGCTTTGGAACACCGAAAATTAAAATTCCCGAAATACCACTTTTTTCAACTTCATTAAGAATTTCGTCCATTCTATCGAGTGAATATTGATAAACATTTGGCATAGACTCTACGGGATTTTTTATATTTTCTCCCTCAACAACAAACATTGGATATATCAAATCACTTTTACTTATTCTTGTTTCTCTTACCATACTGCGTAGATTCTCGCTTGCTCTTAATCTCCTAAATCTTTTCATTGCTATTCTCCTCAACTATTTTAAGAATTACATCTGTTATACCCTCAACTGTCTTTGTCTTTGAAACATTAAATCCACTCACGCCGTGTTTAATTAAGGTTTCGGCGGTTATCTCGCCAATGCAAACTATTTTGGTCTTTGGTGAAATTGTAAAACCGCCCTCATAGAAAGCGTCAACTCCCGATGAACTCGCAAAGGCGATAAAATCAGTATCTATAGTCTTATTGGCTTCTGTTTTATAATCAAGCTGAACGCCATAGGTCTTTATATCATCATACTGAATATTATTTTTATCAAGAATTTCTGTTAGAAGTAAAGAACCCTTTTCCGCTCTTAGAATAAGAAGTTTTTCATCACTATGAACCTTTTTTACGAGAAGCTTTCCAAGAGCCTCTGATGTAAAATCATTTGGAATAAGCTCTGCAAAAATTCCATATTTTTCAAGCACAGAAGCTGTTCCCATGCCGATAACTGCAAATTTAATATTTACAAGCTTTCTTATATCTATCTTTAATGCTTTTAGTTTGTTAATGAAGATTTCTGCTCCATTCATACTTGTAAGAACGATATAGCTATATTTTTCTATATCATTAAGAGCCTTATCAAATTTCGGATTATTTCTATATTCGATAATATTAAGATGATTCATATGGTTAATATCTGCACCATTGGCAGAAAGCTGTTTTGAAAGCTTTGAAGAAAGTCTTTGAGTTCCTGTCACTGTAACAGAAATATCTTCTAAAGGCTTTTTAATTGTTGGTGAAAAATCATATTCCACAGTTTTTCCTACAGCTATAACAACAGGTGGTTTAATCTCGCTATTCTCTGCTACATTACAAATATTTTTAAGCGTAGCCCTGACAGTCTGATTTTTCGCATATGCTCCGTTAGAAATAATCGCAATAGGAGTATTTTCCGACATACCATTTTCGATAAGACTATGCACTATTTTAGGAAGATTTTTAAGTCCCATAAGGAATATAAGTGTTCCTCCACATTCGGCATAGGCTTTCATATTTTCAGGTAGAATATCCTCTGCTGTATGCCCAGTAATAACATGAAAGCTTCTGCTTGTACATCTGTGTGTAACTGGTATTCCGGCAAGCTCAGGAACAGCAATAGCTGATGAAATCCCCGGAACTATATCAAAGGGAATGTCACCTTCTTTGAGTGCGATTACCTCCTCCCCACCTCTGCCAAAAACAAAAGGGTCGCCACCTTTAAGCCTGACAACTGTTTTATTTTCATGAGCCTTTTCAATCAAAATGCTGTTTATAGTTTCCTGAGTTTCACTATGTGCTCCAGAACGCTTTCCAACACAAATTTTTTCTGCGTTTTCGGCATATTCAAGAAGTTCCTTATCAACAAGACTGTCATATATAAGCACATCACATTTTTTGACAAGTTCCAAGCCACGAAGCGTAATCAAATCATAATCTCCACAGCCTGCACCTACAAGATATACTCTGCCTTTATTCATAGCTTTTTCGTCAACTCCTTTACAAGCTCAAAGCTTTCTGATATATCTGCGCTTTTAGATAAAATATTGCAATTTTCACCAGAAACATAGAGTGTAATTTTATTGCTGTTTATCTCGGAATATGCACCCAAAGGCATGCCGCAATCTGCATTTAAAATTTGCGGGACAGCCCTTTCAAGCTGAAATGAATAAAAAGTTTTCTGATGATTTACAAGATTAATATAGCTTTTTAGTCTTTCGTCATTTTTACGGCTTTCTACGGCAATTATCCCCTGACAAGGCGATGGCAAAAACTCGTTATAATCAAATGGTGTGACTGTATATTCTTTGCTATTATAAATTCCGAGTCTTTCAAGACCTGCCGCCGCAAGAATTAAAGCGTCATATTCACCATTCATAAGCTTACGCAATCTGGTATCAACATTACCTCGTATATCCTTAACTGTAACTAAAGGATATAGCCTATGCAAAAAACTTTTTCTGCGTATACTTCCCGTACCAACAACAAAATCACTGCTATTTTTTATTGGTGAATTATTCTTTATAACCAAAACATCTCTATAATTTCCTCTTTCAAGTACAGCGGATATTTCCAAGCCTTCTGCAAGCTCTAAGGGCAAATCCTTTGCACTATGAACAGCAAGGTCTATTTCACCAGAAAGCAATGCAGACTCAAGCTCTGAAATAAACACACCCTTTCCGCCAATGGACGAAAGTGATTTATCAAGCACTTTATCACCCTTTGTGGATATATGAACTGTTTCTATTTCTATATCATTACAGACAGATTTCAGCTTTGCTATAAACATTTCTGTCTGTGCAAGTGCAAGCTTACTTTTTCTCGTTCCAATTTTAATTTTCATTATTAGCTTCCTCTATCAATTTTGACACAAGGTTATCGTCTATTTCATCTCTTGAAAGACATAATGCAAGCAATCTTTCAAAAACTATTTTTCTGTCAGCTTCGTTTTTGATTTCAGATTTTATACGCTTTCTATATTTAAAAAGTGTTTCTGTAATATCAGCATTACCATCAAGCAAATTTTCAAGTCTTTCACGAATATATTTCGCATAAATAGGACTTTTTCCCGAACTTGTTATTCCTGCCGTAATTCCATTTTTATTAACCAATGCCGGAAAAATAAATCCGCATTTATCCTTATCATCAACTGTATTAACAAGGATATTCTTTTCACTGCAAAGCTTGAAAATATGTCCGTTTACTACTTCATCATCAGTAGCACTTATCGCACAAAATATATTGTCAATGTCGCTGTCTATAAATTTTCTTTCTATAATAGAAACACCAAGCTTTCTGATTTCGTCACATATAAAAGGTGCAATAACAGTTATTTCAGGTTCAAACGGCAAAAGCTTTTCGACCTTACGAAAGGCAACCTTTCCACCACCTACAACAAGAAATTTCTTGTCCTTTATATCTATATAGAACGGAAAATAAGCCATTATTCTACACCTCCAAAAGTTTTATATACATTCAGAATCTTTTCAAATTCTTCTGCGGATAATTCCTCTCTCAGCTTATATAAAAGTTCCTCAAAGGATTTTTCTTTAAGTTTCATCTTTACTGCATCTATATACGGCAAAAAGCTATGAAACAGCATATCCTTTTTTAGGGCTTCAATTTCTTCCTCAATAATTTTCTTAGCCTCATCAATGCTGCTTAGTTTGAGAGAATTATTTTCCTTAGCAAGAGTTTTGAAATAGTCCACATCAACAAGCCTGATACCTGATATTTTTTCAATTTCTCTATCTATATCAGGCGGAACAGCCAAATCTATAAAAAGTCTGTTCTTATTCTCTTTAAGGCATTTCTGCAAATCATAATATGTTATTGTATAATGTGGACTTGAAGTCGCACTTATAAGGCAATCGACCTTATCAATATATTTATATCTATCGTTATATTCTACCGCAGAAACATCATTTCTATATGTCAAATCATTATTATGATTTCTCAGTGTGGTTATAATGCTTATATTTTTATGTGAAACAAGATTTTTAACAAGGCTTGTGCCAATCTTTCCTGTCGCACCTATTACCATAACGCTTACATTTTCGCCAAGTCTTGCAACTTCATTTGCGGCAAGTGTTGCCATAGATACAGATGTTTTAGAAAGAACTGTTTCTGTTTTAATGCGTTTCGCACAAGCAATAGCTGCTTGAAAAACTGTATTCAATTCATAGCCAGTAGTTTTACATCTTTGAGCGAAAGCATATGCTCTCTTAATCTGACCAAGAATTTCGTCCTCGCCTATAACCATAGAATCAATACCACTTACAACATTATATAGATGAGAAATAGCCTTATCATCATAGAAAAGAAATATCTGCTTTGACAATCTCGAAACTTCAAAGCCTGAATATTCTGCCAAGGTATTTTTAGCAAAGCTTACTGCATTTTCATTTCCGACAAAATATAATTCCATACGGTTACAAGTGCAGACTATAAGACACTCATTTATACAGCCAGAAGTTACAAGGCAGTTAAGTAAAGCTTTTTGAGTATCTTCTGAAAAGGCAAATTGTTTTCTTATTTTCAAATCTGAATTTTTATGGTTAATACTTATGCAATACATAATTTCATCTACCAACACCTTAAAAAACGTCCCTGCGGCATAAAACAACGCACAAGCATTATTTTAATACCACAGGGACTCAATGTCAACGGTGGGTGCCGACCCACGGCGAAGACGCGGAATCGCTCGACAAGTCTCGCTCGTAGTGAGTAAAAGAAGATGCTTGCCACGGATGAAGTAACTACCGTAGCCGAATTGGCTTTGCCATTCGGCTCTACCGATTATACTTACATTAAGTTAATAAGGGGCGGACTTTGTCCGCCTCTTAGCAAGAAAAAGATGTTAAGGGCGTTGCCCTTAAAACCCACTAAAGGCTCCGCCTTTGGAAACTGCGAGCCTTTGAAAAACTCGAGCGAAACTTTTCATAACTTTTTAAGCTAATCATACTTTATATAATAAATGAATCTTCGTTAATAGCCTCATTATCTAGTATATATACCGAATTGCCCTTTGTGACGAATATCTTATATACAAACACATCGACTTTTTCGCCGACTGCTACTTCTGCTTCATTAAGTGTTCTTTTGGCAGTAAGCTTTGTGCCGTTTACAGCTATTGTAAGCTCTGTATTATCGCCTCTGAAAGATACTCTCTCAACTACTCCCTCAGCCGCAGAACTCTTATACTTTTGACTTTCATTCTTTTTAGTAACATCTAAAAACTCAGGTCTGATTATAGCCTTATCTGCACCATCAATCTTCTTAAATGTACTGAATTTGCTGTAATCATAAACAAATGAAGCTTGTCCAAAAAACGATGCTGTAAAAGCTGTCTGTGGCTTTTGATATATTTCTATTGGAGAGCCTTTCTGTTCGATTTTACCATGATTAGTTATGATAATTTCATCAGCAACTTCTATTGCCTCGTCTTGGTCATGAGTTACAAATATGCTTGTAACACCAAGCTTTTCTATCATTTCTTTCAACCAGCTTCTGAGTTCCTGCCTAACCTTTGCATCAATAGCCGCAAAAGGTTCATCAAGAAGTAAAAGCTGTGGATTCGGTGCTAAAGCTCTTGCAAAAGCTACCCTCTGTCTTTGACCACCAGAAAGCTGGCTCGGATACCTCTTTCCCAAGCCCTCAAGACCGATAAGCTTTATAAGTTCATTTACTCTTTCCTTGATATATTTTTTATCAGCTTTTTGGACTTTAAGTCCGAAAGCAATATTATCATAAACTGTCATATAGCGAAAGAGCGCATAATTCTGAAAGACAAAGCCTATTCCACGCTTACTTGCAGGAATATTATTAACAATCTTGCCATCAATAATTATCTCTCCGCTATCAGGATTTTCAAGACCTGCAATCATTCTTAATATAGTTGTCTTACCACTGCCACTCGGACCTAAAAGACCGATTAGCTTTCCCTTTTCAATTCCGAAATTAACGTTATCAGACGCCTTAAAATCGCTGAAGGTTTTATTTATATTTTTCAGTTCAACATACATTCTATATATCCTTCTTTCCTTTATATTCAACCACACTTCTTATTATCAATATAATAATCGCCATAATAACAAGGATTGAGGATACTGCAAAAGCAGGGACATACTGAAATTCATTAAAGAGAATTTCTACATGAAGTGGAAGTGTATTTGTTTTTCCTCTTAGATGACCAGATAATACAGAAACCGCTCCAAATTCTCCCATAGCTCTTGCGGCACACAAAATAACACCATAAAGGAAAGCCCATTTTATATGTGGAAAAGTTATTCTGCGGAAAATTGTAAAACCATTTGCACCCATAAGTGCCGCCGCTTCTTCTTCGTCTGTTCCCTGAGCTTCAAGGACAGGTATAAGCTCTCTTGATATAAACGGAAATGTAACAAAAACTGTTGCAAGAACTACACCAGGAACAGCATAAACTATACTTATGTCAGCCTGTTGTAAAAGTGGATAGAGTATACTCTGTCTGCCGAATGTAAGTATAAAAATTAAACCAGCAATAATAGGAGATACTGTAACCGGCAAATCTATAAGAGTGGTAAGAACTTTTTTGCCCTTAAATCTGAATTTTGTTATAGCCCAAGCTGCAAATACTCCGAATATTGTATTTACAGCTACTGCGATAAGAGTTGCTTCAAGAGTAAGAATAGTTGCTTTTATGGTATATTCATCTGTAATGGCTTTAATATAAACCTCCCAGCCTTGTTTAAAAGCCTCTGAAAAAACTGTTATAAGGGGCAATATAAGCATTACGAATAGAAATAATATACTTATTCCGATAAGTAAGCCCTTGACTATTTTTGAGCCTAATTTATTTTCGTGCATTATATTAACCCCCTTTCAGAATCTTTGTATTTCTTGCCTGAATAAGATTTATTACAAATAACAGCAAGAATGATACTGCAAGCATTACAAGTGCTATTGCTGTTGCACTTTTATAGTCGAACTCCTGAAGCTCTGACATTATTATAAGTGGTGTAATTTCTGTTTCGTAAGGCTTATTTCCTGCGATAAAAACTACACTGCCATATTCGCCAAGGCATCTGCCGAAAGCAAGTCCAAAACCTGTAAAAACTGCAGGTCTTATTTCAGGAAAGATTATCTTCCAGAATATTCTTGTTCTGCTTGCACCAAGAACCCCTGCGGCTTCTTCATATGATGAATCAAGCTTTTCGAGTATCGGCTGAACCGAACGAACTACAAAAGGTATACCTATGAAAATAAGAGCAATCGTTATACCAACCTGTGTATAAGCAATTTTAATTCCAAACTTATCGAAAAAGCTTCCTATCAAGCCATTATCTGTTGTAAGTGATGTAAGAGCCATACCGGCAACCGCTGTCGGAAGTGCAAATGGAAGTTCTATCATACCGTCTATAATTCTTTTTCCCGGAAACTGATACCTTACAAGTACCCACGCTATAATAACTCCCATAACAGCATTTATAAGAGAGGCTATAAAAGCTGTTATAAAGCTTACTTTAAAGCTTGCAAGAACACGCTCACGAGTTATAGTTTGAATAAAATCGCCAAAATCCATTTGAGCTGTATATATTACAAGTGACGCAAGTGGTATCAGAACCACAAGACTAAGTATAGAAAGGGTTACGCCCATAGACAACCCAAATAAGGGAATTACTCTTTTTTTCGCTTTTTTCATTATTACACCTTATTTTTCATAAATTTGGTCGAAAACTCCGCCGTCTGCAAAGTGTTTCTCCTGAACCTTATCCCAACCGCCGAAATCTTTAATAGTAACAAGATTAAGATTGAGGTCGAAAACATCTGAATATTGCTTCAATATTTTTTCATTTGATGGACGGTAATAGTTATCAGCGGCAATCTTCTGTGCCTCGTCTGAATAGAGATAGCTGAGATATTCAGTAGCAACTTCTCTTGTTCCTCGCTTATCTACAACATCATCAACAACTGCAACTGACGGCTGTGCAAGAATACTTACACTTGGTGTAATTATTTCATAATCATCTGGATAATCTCTTTTTGAGAGGAACGCTTCATTTTCCCAAGCAATAAGAACATCTCCTTGGCCATTCTCTACAAATGTTGTTGTAGCACCTCTTGCACCTGAATCAAGCACAAGAACATTTTTATATAGCTTTTTGATGAATTCCTTAATCTTTGTTTCATCACTATTATAAGCCTTATCTGCATAAGCCCAAGCAGCAAGGTAATTCCATCTTGCACCACCTGATGTCTTTGGATTTGGTGTAATAACTCCAATGCCGTCTTTTGCAAGGTCGTCCCAATCCTTAATATTCTTTGGGTTGCCTTTTCTAACGAGAAAAACTATTGTTGAAGTATAGGGTGAACTATCGTTATCAAAATTATCTACCCAACCATCTTTAATCAATCCGGCATTCTGAATAGCCTTGACATCATATTCAAGTGCGAGTGTTACAACATCTGCATCAAGTCCATTTGCAACCTGTAATGCCTGCTTACCCGAACCGCCATGTGATTGAGTAACCTCAACATCTTGTCCCTTCTTTTCTTTCCAATGCTTTGCGAAAATTTCATTATAAGCTTGATAAAGCTCTCTTGTTGGGTCATATGAAACATTTGTAATAGTTACTTTTCCCGAATTTTCTGCTTCTGATGAAGAACTTGCACCACAACCTGCAAAAGCTGTTACTGTCAACGCTGCTGCCAATATTATACTTAAAACTCTTTTTTTCATTTTAAATCTCTTCTTTCTAAAATCTTATTATTTAAAGTGGTTATATTGAGTATAGATTGACAACATCGACTATCTCTTAGTTCAAAATTCCTTATAGGTCTTATAAATATTTTCTTCATTCTATAACCTCCTGAAATTTAAAGTTTATATCAACAGAGGAATCAATCTGTCAACACATAAAATAACCGAGAAAGCACCATGCTCCCTCGGTTAATTGTTATAAAACAATTAACACTGCCTCATAGGGAACATATTACTAAGCATAACCTTATGGCACATATAATTTATAATTTTCATTTTATATTCCCCTTTCGATAGTGAATTTTATGGTAAGAAAATTTCCAAAATATAAAGCATATAATTTCAATAGGTTTTGTATGCGTTAATAATATCACCGAAAACCAAATTTGTCAATGCAATTTTTACTATTTTTTTGAAATTCGAAAATTTGCTAAATACCCTCCAATCGCAGAATAGATTTACAATATTTTTTGGCATATTTTCACAAAAATAACAAAAAAAGTCCTGAGCAGATTTTTCTGCTCAGGACTTTTATTTCTTATAGTATTCTACAAAAGCCAATTACATTGGACTCAATCCTTATCTGAATTTCTGAATCACCCACTATCATAATCCAAACGCCGTCAACAGTCCGCAGCCTTCTAGAAAATGACCCTCTATGAATAATCCGTATTAAAATTAAGAGTCAGCATACACTATGCCATAGGACTCAATCCTTATCTAAATAAATTCAGTTTTCGACGGACGAGTCGAAATCCGATATTCGCAAAAACGAAATGCGTCCGAAACAAAATATATATAGCACTCACTATTTGATTCGACTGCCTGCTTTTATACAAGCCATAACGCTTAATTCAAACCATTCTGCGAAAATGGACACCCGATAAACAATTTATCCAGCGGAACTTTCGTTGCGAATAAAAAATCAACTATAAATAACATATGCTCTGATAAGCTTCCTAATATTAAGATTTAGGCATTCACCGAACGTCAATCGGTATATCCAACGCATATAATACTAAATAAAGTCATATATCGTGGAAATATTAAGTTGTAATCTGCGTTATGAAGTATCTATCATCACGACAGGACTAAAACGCTCCTATCCGAAATTGAAATCGTTTCAAAGCATTTATGCCACATACAACGGCTATATGTAATAACCTGATGCTAAAGAGCCATAATAAATATGGAATAGAGCATCGCTCGGTTAAAGAAAAATTCGCTTTTACTTGGAATTTCTTATTTCGGAGACCTCAATCCTAAATGGCTCAAGGTCATTTAAACTAACTGGTTCTGTATCGCCCATAGGACTGCCTCCTTTCAGAAATTGAACAAGGAACTTCAATAAACTAAATATATAAAGCATCTCTCGATATTGACTTCTACCCTATCATCAAACTTGATAAATATAACTAAGGTTAAAGTCAATAGAGTGAGCATTCAAAAAATTAATTTCAAGCTCTATGCTTTAAAAATAATTTAATGGAACTTTCTTTGATTTAGTTCCTTTCCTTAAGCTCAATTACATTATATCACATTCTTAGCAAATGTCAATAGTTTTTTTGAACTTTTTTTATTTTTTGTAGATTTAATAAACTATAAATAACCTCTTGACTTATATGATATTTTGTTGTAAAATAACATTGCAAACAAAATACGATATTAAATTATGAAAAGAGGCTTTGGCTATGAGCAACGAAGAATTTGAAAGTTTTGAACCAGACCTTATCTCCCTTTTGGACGAAGACGGTAATGAATATGAATTTGAAATCCTCGATGAAATCGACTTTAAGGATTCCCATTTTTACGCACTTATGCCATTATTCGACCTTCCAGAACAAGATATAGAGTCTGAAAATACATATATGATTTTTGAAGCTGTTGAGGACGAAAAAGGTGAGCCTCAGCTTGCTGAGATTGAGGACGATGCTCTTATCGATGAGCTTGCTGAAATCTTTGAAAGCCGTTTTGATGAAGCTTATGACGAAGATATTGAAAGTAACGACGAATAATTTCATCTTCTCCAAGCATAATATTTATAGCAGGCGGTTTTAAGACTGTTTGTTTAAAATTGAATTTCTGCCCGATTCGTGGACTGTGTCTAAATAACCCTACAACTTTTTTCTCGGGAGTTTACCTCCTGCGGCGGATTGCAGACCTCCCGCTTTTGCGGAAGAAGGGAGCGTGAACCCGCAAGGGTGACACCCACCTGTCTAATCCAGTAGGCAGGTTATTATTGACACAATACGGTCGGGTGGATTTTTTATTTTGCAAAAAATTTTTAAAAAATTATTTTTTCTCTTGATTTTCTCAAGACATTAGTGTATAATAGCAAAGTGTTAAAAATTTGGAGAGTTGTCCGAGCTGGCCGAAGGAGCACGATTGGAAATCGTGTAAACGCCAAAAGCGTTTCGAGGGTTCGAATCCCTTGCTCTCCGCCAAAGCAAAACCGCATTAATGCTGAATCATCAGTGTTAATGCGGTTTTTTATGTGTTCTATTTTTAAGTTTTTGATAAAAAGTCAAATAATTTAATAAAAATTATAAGAAATTAAAAGTATATTCCATATAAAATTCCATATGGAATCTTACAAAAAATCAATAGTAAACTATCTGTTTTTAATTATGTAAGTGAATAATTTATAAAATAGATTTTGTTAATTAAAAAAAGCTGTACCCACACTGATATGTGCCTAGAATTCTGGGTATATATCAAAGTGTAGATACAGCTCTTAGTCATTTTATGTTATTTTACTCTAATCTTCTGTCCAACATAGATTAAATCTCTGTTCTTGATGTTGTTAAGCGATACAAGCTTGTCTACTGTTGTGTTGTACTTGTAAGCTATGTAGCTGAGTGTGTCGCCACTCTTAACTGTATAATAAACCTTGTCAGACTTTACTGTTGAGGTTGTACCGACTTTAGCAGTGTAATCTAAGCATATCCAGCCACCATACTTGCCAACATAGCCCCAGTTTGCAAGCCAGATGTCGTACTTATTTATCAGCTTGTCTTTATGCAAATAATTGCATAGCCAATTCGGGTTGCAATAGAGCATTGGACGATAGCCAGCAGACTTGATTCTATCGCAGAAGGCAATAACAATGCTTGTAAGAGTGTCTTTGCCAAGATGAGTTTGCGAGATTAGTTGCTCCAAGCGTCAATATCCTTTTCAGCAATCTGGCTATTCTTTTCGGCAATCTCAGACTCATAAGTACTTACTTACACTTTATAATTTTCAATCTGTTTTTTTACATTCTTCTAATTCTTTTCTTTCTTCGGGGGTAAATGGTTTTAAATCACCTGAAAGTTTCTGTATCTTTCCATAAATAGCTGCTTCTATAATGCTCATTTATTATTCCTCCACTTCAGGCAATCCAGATATACTTGTAAGTACAGACAAAACACCAGCCAATAAACTTGCTGATGCTACTGCAAGCCAATTTACATCTTGCATAACTGCTGCTACGCCAATCGTAGCCACCGCTGTTTGAGCCATCGTCTTTATTGCTCTGATACCCGCAGCCTTAAACCAAACCTTTGTTTTATTTTTCATATTATTACTTCCTTTCGCTTTCTAAATCGGCAATTCTATGATTAATAATTTTAAGTTGTTCTTCTTGCACACTTGTTTTTTCTTCGAGGTGATACATTCGCTCAACTAAATTATTATGTTTATCTACTTTCTTTTCTAATTCACTTATACGATAGGTTGTTAATTTATTACCTGCTAAAATACCGCCAAAAGTACCGATAAGTGACAATCCACCAGAAATAAGTGCAGAAATCACGCTTGAATCCGTATCCATCACTCCTTGATTTTAATCAATGTATTGCTATCAATAGCGAAGTATTTGTTGCTATCAATAATCAATATATTTCCTGCAAGAACATTTGAGCAATCATACACACTTTTCATATCGTGTACTACAATATTATTTTGCACAAGCGGTTTACTTTCTATAATTTCTACATTTTCATCTCGACTATAAAGCAAACGATTAGTTGTTTTATAAATTTCTCCCTTATGATTTTCGTCTGTACGAATAAACTCCGATTTGCTTGCTATTGTATTAGTACCACAAGCGATAATATTAAAATCTTGTTCATGGTATGATATTAAATTGTAGTCATAAGTATTCGGCAAAGTACGATTATAACCACCGAATAAAATTGCTATTGCATTATCGTTTGAAATTAACATAAAGTTAAATGTTCTTGTTATAACTGCCGAAATTGTACTATATGTGCTAAGAGCTAAATCTGCGGAAGTATATGGCACTCCGTTGACTATTCTGCATATTCCGTATCTATTCGTTGCAGCGTTGATAGCATAGCCCATTATAAGCTTTATCTTATAGCAGTTATTCACATTAAAAATTATAGTAATGATATGAGATGAATCTTCATTAGCAAACTCTGCGTCAATATCCGTTTCGCAAGTAATTCTGTTATCTGCTGATGTTAATTCATTCGCAAATGCTTTGATAAAATCCTTTTCTGTTCCGTTTATGCTTACTGACTTATTTATATAACTCATTTTGTTACCTCGCTTTCATACACAATTGGAGTTATTCTCGATGTTGTTTTGATAAGCTTGTCAAAGTAATTTGCGGTTTTTATGTAGTGGTCTGACTTGCCACCGCTGGGCCTATCGAGCTTGCCTGATAGATGTTGCACCTGTTTTATTTGTCCTTTTAAAGCTATCATTGTGTAGCCTCCTTTTGCGTCACAGCTTTACATATATAAAACTCATCACAAGGCACTATCATATAATAATCGCCGTTTGCGGTCTGTAAACCAATGTCAAAGTAGTATCGCCCAAACGACAGCTCGGCTGTGTCCGTTGGTGTAAGTTTAATAGTACAAATACCATCAACAACATCTGCAGAAGTAAGCATTTTTACTATGTTATAATCGCTGTTTTCTGCATTTTCTTTAACACCGAATATGATTTTTTCGCCGTCTTGAAGCGTGTACTGCTCGCCTTTTTCGTTCTCGATATTCAAGCTAAAATCGTTCGTTGTGCCTCTGATTATACTAATCATCTAATCACCCCTATTCACTATATCCCCAAGCGTGTAGCCCATTGCCGAGGTCTATATCCATTACATTATGACCAAAGAGTTGATTGCAAGTAAAGTTATTGCTTACATTTAAGCCCTCTGATTCGGTGTATCTAAGCTTATTTACATATACTTTTTGACTTTTGTCATACACACTCCAGGTCATTGCATCACCGTCTATCAAGTCAAATGTAAGACCATACTGCCCTGTATCGCCACCACGAATACCTGTCTGACCTATCTCAGTATCACCACGCCAGAATTTAATACCGTCCTTACTTACGGTCATAAGCTTGTTACCGTCGCTATTATTAACTGTAATAGTATTGTTTATGCTGTCTAATTTCATTGTTCCATCATCAGACACAAGCACGCCGTTTTCCATTTTCCAGCCTGCAATAGAGCCTGTTGTAGCTATAATTTTGATACCTTGTAGTGTGCCAGCTTTAATAATGTCAGCATTAAGCGTTCCAGTAGTAATGAAATCCGCAACAATAGCACCGTCCATAGTCATTGCAAGCGGAAAAGGTCCATTATAGCCATTATTACTATATCCAAAACCATTCATATTAAATCGCCATATCTTAGTTGCTGTGTTTATATCTGGAGCGTTCATAATAAGCAGTTCAGACGGTTTTTCGGACGGATTAAGCACAACATATCCGCCGCTTGCACCTGTAATTAACGCTGTTGCGGTTTCTATCGCTTTTTGCCAAACACTTGGCTGTTTATCTACGGTTGTGCTTATCTGATTAATTCTCGTAGTATTATCAATGAGCTTTCTTGAGATTTTTTCAGGCGATGTTGAAAGAGTAACCGTGTTGTTGAGCGGTTCGTTTGGGTATTCTTTAATTTCAACAACTGTATGCTCAAGGCGTTTATTTCTTCTGCGGTCTATAAGTGTAATTACGCTATTAAGCCTTATATAAAATTCAGAATATTCTATCTTATTAAGTCTTGCAAGGTCGATAATTTCACACACATAAGACCGTTCCGGCAGAGCTAATTCTTTTAGCTTTTCCTGAGCATCTACAAGTAAACTTTCAGCCTTCGTATATCTTTCATCTCTCCAAACGATTGCAATAACCTTATTGCTATAAGAGTTATTATCAATATATTCTTTCCCGTTGTTGATTTTGGCAAAAGATAACCCGTCTTTGCCATAAGCATAAAGACGGGTAGCAAAGCCACTTGAAGAACCTTTGAAAGTCAGCTCTTTTAAATTTAACTCATCACTAAAAAATACATTATTTGCAAGTGTTGCTGGCACAGAAACATTAAGTATTTTGCGTATATTATCCACATCAAAAGATACATTGTACATTGTTTTATTTGTACAATTATTAACAATATCGAGTGGTGTAACATCTGTTAAATCAAAACTGCGTTTTGCAGTAACAAGACCTGCACCGACCACGCTCCAGTTCGTGCCGTCAAGTGCTGTCGACATAGCTTGAACGAAGCTTATAGTATCATACTTAAAGGTGCTAAATATCTTACTTTTTAGTTCGTCAAGGTCGATTTCAGCATTAACAGTAGCTATTGTTCTGCGTTCATTTATGCTCTTGATATTGTAATAAGTACCATCATATTCAATGCGTTCTTCTTCGGCTATCAGGCGATATTTTGGGCTTTGCGGTGATATATCGAACTGCATTGTTTTACTGCCACCAAGCGATGATGTTATGCACCAATTCGATATGCACGATAGAGGATAAACTTTCCCTCCGCTGTATAATTTCATTGCTTTCATAATTCACCTCATATAAATGTAGGATAATATTCAGTTACAAACTCAACTTTTACTGGTGATGAGTGTTGAGCTATGTATATGTTTTTGCCTGGGTGTAGCTTTGGAAATTCTACAACATTAGAATCTCCGAAAGCATTAAGCCCGTTTTTTGTAACCTTGCAGTTTATGCCATCAAACACAACAACATCTCCTGAATTAACCTTATCCATAGAATAAGAAACTGAATTAGAGCCATATGACATAATAAATTGAAGCCTTGTATTAGCCATTAGACCAAGTGCAAGTGAAACATCTTCAACGGAATAATTCATAGAGCCAGCGAGAGGTGCTACATACTTAAAGCTTTCGCCGAGCATTGAAACATTTGTATTAGCGGAGCTTGAAGCTGTAGCAAGGACATCTGCAAAGTGTGTGCTATCTTTTGCAGAAAGTCCAAATGCTGTAAGAGCGTCCGTTACAATATCTGATGTGGTTGCAAGGTCTAAGCCATCGGCGGCAGACAGATTCATTATACCATCAATACCATCAAGCATAGATTTAGTGTCCCAGCCAGCCATAGCCATATACTGAAATGCTTCCGCAGATTCAGTGGCAGAAAACTTTGTAGTTGCTCCCATCTCTTTCGCCTTATCTGTAAGAGATTGAAGGTCATTTCCAGTTGCACCAGATATAGATGATACTTTCGACATAGCCGCTTCAAAGTCCATACCTACTCTTGCGGCGGCTGTTCCTATAGTTCCTATCCCTGCTGAAACTGTCGCTACTGATGTTGTTACTACTGATGTAAATTTTCCAATCATATCAGTAGCTTTAGAAGTCACTGTACCTACTGTTCCTACACCAGTTTTGGCAAGTTTTTTTAACTTAGATAAGCCAGTAGAAAAACCGTTGCTGTCAATCTTAGTATCAAATTTCAAACTTCCGTCATAGCTCATATTCTCACCTACTTTCTTGCAAAATAAAAGCGCACACCATTTCTGATGTACGCTTAGCTATTAAGTTTTAAATGTTATTTATCAAAGAATAATGACATTGCCATTACTACGATACCGAAAAGCCTTGCCTCTTGGTCGTAGTTTATGTCAGGATTAGCGTTTTCTCTTAGCTGTCCTGCCATAATGCGACCGAGGTTTTCAGTAAGTGTAAATTGCCTTTCGAGTAACGGCATAGTCGGGTCTGTAAAGATTTTGTATTCATCATTATCAGTTTTACGCAAAATACAGCTTTCATTAACGATACCGTTTTCACCGCATTTAAGTATTTTCGCCGCATCTTCTGTCAACTGGTATCTCTTTATATTTATTTTTCTTCAATAGCTTTAGCTATATAAGACATAGCGATTAGGATTATAGCAAAACATATAGAGCCAACTGCGCCACTAACACATAGCCCCCAATTAAAGCTATATTTAGTTGTAGTTGAGTAAAGTCCTACATTAACTGTTGCAGTCTGAAATACAAAACCTAAAATTACGGAAGCTATTATACCAATAATTTCTACCGCAGTAGCCAAGTTCATAATTTTCTTAGAGTTCGGAATTTCTGGAAGTGATTCTTGCTGTTGAATGTTGTTTTTCTTCTGTAATTCACTAAATTCAAAACTTGGTTCAGGCATTGGCAAAGTTGCACCACATTTAAAGCATTTAGAATTGTTATCTCCGTTTACCTCATTGCAATTCGGACAAGTTTTCATAAATATAACCTCCTATCTACTTTGATAGCTCAACAATAAAAGCATCGATAATTGGAAGATTAACTTCTGAACCCAAAACACTTGTATATGAAGTGTTTCCATTTGACACCCCATAAATATTCACTATATCATTTTCAAGAATTCTGCTTTCATCTTCATCACTTTTTTGGTAAGAGATTAAAACTGTATCTTCATAATAACCATCATCGGAATACTCAAAAGGAACATAAGTAATATTAACTCTTAAAGTAACTTGTAAATCTTCTTCCATTACTTGAATAACTTCACCTTTTAGTTTTACTAATTCACCCACATATTTATTAGGGTTACGAGCAAGTTCATCATATGTATAAGAAGTACATTTATTCTTTAAAGACGAAATATCAACACTTTCTGAATTTTTCCAAGACTTAGATGTATTTTTATCAGAATTAAAATAGTATGTTTTATTGTCACAAACTATTTTAGTTACTAAAATAGCTGGTTTTTTAGTAACATCGCTAAACCCTGAATATACACCAAAACACCTTATTTTTTTACCTTTAAAGAGTTTGTCAAGGTCTGCTTTAGGAAATATCGACCTATACCCTGTATTTAACATCCAACTTTCAGAACTACCTGAATGAGCAAATATACTAGAGAGGTTTTCATATTCGATAGCATTATCTACAGTAGCATTTATATAAACGAATGTATTTCCAAGACCATTGTTAGAAGCATAAGAATTGTAATCATCAAAATTTGCATATTTGTAGCCATCTATATCTTTGGGTATAGAAATTTCATTTTTACTAATTTCTTGTTTTGAACTCTCAACCTTACTGCTGACGGATTCAACTTTAGAACTCTCCTTACTGCTCTCTTGTTTTGAAAATTCAGTTTTAGAGCTTTCCTCACTGACCTCAGATACAACAGAACTTTCGCTCAAACTTGGATTACTTGGAGCATCTGAACTACTTGGTGTACTTGCACCAGAACCGCAGCCAGCACAAGCTGACAATGCCAACAAAGCCACTAAAATAGTTGAAATCGCTCTCTTTTTCATAAAAATACACCCCTTGTTAGTTATTTTGTAGATATTATACACCAAATAACTGCAAAAGTAAAGAATATTTTTATTTCTTCATCAACATTTTTTCAATTTCACTAATTTTCTCGTTTTCGCTTTGACTTTTAGGCAAGGCGTGTAGTCTTTTCATCTTACTGTAAAACTGACGCTCGCTTGTAGACATCTTACTGCTGATTTTCATAGTACGATAGCCCATAATTTTTACAATCTCACAATCATTGGTAAGTGATTTAAATAGAGCATTGAATTTCCACCAGTGCAAATATTCTATGCTTTCTAAATCTATGCCGTATTGCTGCATAAATGCCGCATAAATATATCCGTCATCATATTCAAAATCATAGCAACGACCACCTTCGGACTGCTTAGAACTGCTTTCCTTTCTATCTTTTCCGCAGGAATAAAACCAAATAAGCTTGTCAACTGCTTCATTGAGGTTATTAGGTAACACAGGGTAGAATAATTGTAAAGCATTAGCTATTTTAAGATGTTCGGGAAAATCATCGTCAAACATCATCTGTTCAAATAATATTGCTGTGCGGAAGTCTGAATTTATCTCAACCTCCGCACCGTCAATATTAACGCTCTTTGGAGCATTATCTATAAGCAGGCTCATTCTCTTTTAACTCTCGCAATAGAATACTTATTGAACAAAGTTTCGAATTTTTCGTTTTGCTCTGCCTTAATTTGCTCTATTGCTTTGATAACTTCACCAAAAACATTTATGCAATCGAAAAGGCTCGAACCGTTTTTAATCAACTTTTCCGCTGTTCCTTCTCCAAAAAGTTCATCTATAAATCCTGCGATAGCTTTACACTGATTTCTAACAGCTTCCGATTCAGCCTTTGCTTTCTTTGTTGCGTTTTTGCATTCATCAAAAACTTTTTTACTTGCTTTTTCGACCTTTTCGAGAACATCTGCGTCAAGAAAATCGAGGTCCTGAACCTCGTGTCCCATAATAAGCATTATTTATCACTCCTTTGCTGTAAAGGTTCTTGTGCTTGTATTAAATGTGCCCTCAATAATCTCATCGGCACCAAGCAAATTACCGCTTGCACCGAGGTCGCCATCATCATTAGAAAAGCTTGCAAGCTCAACTGCGACCTTGATTTTTCTTGCATTGTATGTATTTTTAAAATTCTTCATACTTTCCGAAATTGTCTGTTGATTTGTATTATCAAAATCAAAGTCACATAAACCTCTTACAAGCATATCCTTAGCCACTGTGAGCGGTTTAACATCATCGGAGTATAAATATATCGTTGTGCTATCCGCTGTCTGTAAACCACTTCTAAGGACATTTCCCGCCTTATTTTCACGCCAATAGACGCCGTTTATGATATGCCTTGTAAAACCTTGCGTAGCTTTATTGTAAAGATATAGCGTACAATCTGCGTTTTTTAACATCACCTAAGCCCCCTATACAGCAAGCCTGTGTCCGACAGCCATTTATATACTATTTCTCGTATATCTGATTTCAGGTTTCTTTGTTTGTTGGAAGTGCTTTCGTATGACTTTGACCAGCCACCAACGCTTTCAGATGATACACCATTATTATCTGATTGCTCATAGCTATAAAGCTTTTCCGCAAGCTCACAACAACACATTTTTACACATTCGGGTATATCGCTTTCGTCAATGTTATCACAAGTATAAAGCTTGATTTTCTGCGTTGCCGACCTCGCATAAAAAGAAAAAGCGGTATCAATAACCGCCTTTTTACCACAAAGATAATGGTTTTTATAGAAATCCTCGTCTGCATAAATTGTCATTGATACCACCTACTTTCATCACTTTTTAAACTTTGCAATGACAACCTTTGATTCATCGCTAAGTGCAGCGATATAGTGTTCATCTGCAGAAATAATTGTCTTTCTTGCAAGAGTTTTACGCTCTGTTTCAATATTTACATTACGCTTCAAATAAACTGTAAGTGCTGCAGTTTCGTCCTCTGTTTCATTATCCTGATTCAACTTAACAATCGGATTAAAATAGCAAGGTGTAGTAACCTTTGTGACCTTATCGCCTACCTTAGCATTAGGAAGTGTTTCCTGAACTTCGGCAATATTTGAATTTGTTGTTGCTGTTCCTGCACTATCAAACTTATACCATTCTGAATATAAAGGAACTTTCTTTGACGGAACTATTCTTGTATTGGCAATCTTTCCAATTTCTCCTGTCATAATAACATTGCCTGTATACTTATCGGCAGAGATGAAATCATTATCCTTTCTAAGTACAGTAACCTGGGCAGGAGCGACAAACATTACCTTTTCGGTATTAACTTCTTCATTAAATAGGTCAATGGCATCTACTATCTGAGCATATGAAATAACCTTCGATGAGCCGTCAAAGCCAAGCGGAGCTGTAAGAAGAGCGTCCATTGCGTCATTATCTATCTTTGAAGCAATAGCTTTAGCAAGCTGATTATTTGTTTCACCAACAGGATTTCCATAACCACTAAGAATAGCTTCATCTGTAAGTTCAACTGCTTTCATAGCTTTCTTAACAGTTACTTGACGAGTGGAGGCTGTAAGCTTTGTTGTGCCTGCCTCAACGCCTTCTGCAACATCTTCGGCATCACCGATGTAGTTGTATGACGGTACTGTGATAGTTGAGCCTGGTGTACCTACAAGTGTGTTATCAATCTTTGCAATAGGTGTTACTACCATCTTTTTGTCTACCTTTGCGGAAATCATATCCGCCATAACCTCTGGGTCTATGAGGTCGCTAAGCTTTGTTGTTTCTGACATAAATTATCATCCTTTCAGTTGATTATATTTTTCAGGGTCCGACTTTTTGAGTGCAAGCCTTTGCATATACCCCATTTTTGCAAAAGCTTCTGTTGAAATACTTGAAGGATTGCCTGTTCCAGTATGAGCAACAGGTTTACTAATAGGCTCATTTGATTCAAACAAGTAATCATTATCTGTTTTGATAGCTTCGATTGCTGTTTTTATATCCTCACTTTGATTCTTGGAATTTTTAAGAGCTTCAATATCAAGCAATGCTTTTACTGCTTTAGCATTTCGTGCCTTACTGGAGCTTATTGCACTATCAAGCACCGCACTAAATTCCATATCAGCGATTTTTGATTGATATTCAGTTTCCTTGTTTTTAAGGTCGCTATTCAATGTTTCAATCTTGCCTTGCAACTCCTTAACATCAATTCCGTCAAACTCCTCGAGGGCGTTCTGAGCCGTTTCAAGCTGTTCCTTATAGTTGTCTCTTTCGGCTTCAAGTCTTGCCTTTGTCTTTTCAATATCCGAGCCGTTCTCGCTCATTATTTTATCGACAATTTCCTTTTCAAGACCTAAATCCTCTAAAAATTTTCTTTGCATATAAATGCTCCTTTCGATACGCTTTTTACGAGGTTGCTTCTCATTCTACCCGTAGTTTTACGACTTCGGAGCGGTCAATTTTGGGCATTAAAAAAGCACCTTGATTTCTCAAAGTGCTTAGTTTCTTTTTATGAATCGTTCTTCGATAAACCTGCGTACTTTCTCTTGCTTATCCTCAGACAGTTCCTCGAATGACTTATCCAAATTCGCAGTCGCCGTGTATTCTTCTTCAAGCTCATCAAGCTTATTTGCAAGTCTTAAAATCTCTCCGCTAAGTTGTATGGTTTCGGAAACATCATATATTCCAATTTTTTCTTGCAGATTTTCAAGAATTTTAATTTGAGATAGCAATTTTTCTTTATACATATTATCACCACCTTTCAGCCATAGAAAAACCGCCCTCAAGGAGCGGTTTAATTTATTACTGTAATAGAAACTATTTCTGTTTCTAACAAACCATACAGAGTATTATTTTTCTTTGAGTAAATGTCAAGCTGTGCGATTTCAGGCTCGTTATTCAACGCAGAGGTGTATCCTTTATATTCACCTTCGATTATCACTTCACCCTTGCATACTACCCGAAGAGTTGTTTTATTATTTAAATTTTTAATTGTTTTTAATGTGTTTTGCAAAATCAATAATATCATTCCTTTTTCGGTACTATGTGAGTACCTTTATTACTATAATGAATTTTAAAAGCCTTAGTAGCAGTTTCAGCACCAGATATATCATTTACATCATAGCCTATTAAAGTATTAGTAGTAATCACTTCCTGTTTAGCCCATTTTCCGTTTTTTGTTCTAATTAACATTCCTGTTCCAGCATATTTGTTAATAAGCTTTTGAACTTCCTCGGAAGAAATTATTATATAACTTCTTCCTTCTATATAATTATTGTGTCCTTTAATATGTTTTCCTTGTTTACCATCATTAATCTTTAATTCGATTTTGCCACTTCTGATTACTTTTGAAATATTCACATCTTCTAAATCTATTATATCATCAAGATTAATTTTTTCAACAGGTATTTTCCACTTTCCAACCCCAATATTTCCAAGTCCGTCAACAGTAACTCTCTGCCTTTGTTGTGGCAATTCCATAGCTTTAGAAAAGCTTGTATATTCTTGAGAAGTACCTCTATATTTTGCCCTTGCAAGAATTATGTCGGTTTCATCAGCTTCACCGTCCTGCAATAGCTTGATTTTCTGCCGTTCTGCTCTCATTCTTGTTTCAAGTTGTCGCTGTCTTTGCAGAGCTTCATATGACGAAAATCAGCAAGATACCGATGTTCCTATCGTTTTTCCCGAATGGAGTTTAATGCTCGGTACAAAGCTGAAAAGACGAGATTTTCGCCTTGATGTTCTGCTCAAAGCAGGCGAAAAGCCAAAGAAAAAGCCAAGGCAAGAATCATTATTTTATACGCAGGACGATACAAGCAAATATTTATCGCAAAACCCCGTTACGGGCGAATATATGGCGGAGCCGATATGCGAATATCCGCCTATAAATTACAGGAGGATATGGGAAAATGGCTGAAAGTTTTTTTGATAGAGTTTATAAAAACAAAATGCAACACACGCCAGATGTGTTGTCCTGCCTTGCAAATTTGTCAAATGACGAAGTTTTCACTCCGCCGGAGGTAGTAAACCAAATGCTCGACCTTTTGCCACAGGAATTGTTCCAAGACCCAAATACCACATTTTTAGACCCTGCTTGCAAAACAGGCGTTTTTTTGCGTGAAATTGCAAAGCGATTGCTTGTAGGTCTTGAGGACAAAATACCCGATTTGCAAGAGCGTATCGACCATATTTTCCATAAGCAGCTTTACGGTATTGCCATAACGGAACTTACAAGTTTGCTCTCCCGCCGAAGTCTTTATTGCTCGAAATATCCCAACGGTTCGTACTCAATCACACACTTTGATGACGCCGAGGGAAATATTCGGTACAGAAGAATTTACAATACTTAACATTTCTCCTTTAATTGGTAACAAAAGGTGCTGTTGAAGAAATGCTATCTATATGTACCTTTGCCGAATATGGTGGAAATATTGAGCCGTTGACAGAGGAAATTCGCAGTCAGATTTTGAAACATAGATAAGCTTAATGATAAAAGGTTTCCATGTCCTTGCAATAGCACAGAAAAGCAATCCTTCGGAAGATTTAAATACAGCTTTTATAGTAAAAAATCCCATAATACGCATTATAATTGTTGTTGATAATGTAGATTATGGGATTTGATATTTTTCACTTACATATTTGTATAATAAGCCTTTATAAAGTCTATTCGCCTCTAAGTGCATCTACTGGCTTTAATTTAGAAGCTTTATTCGCTGGATATATACCAAAAACTATACCTGTAAATAGAGCGAATATGACTGTAAATGCAATAATATCATATCTAATAATAATGGATATCCCAAGCATAAATGCTCCAATAAAGGATATTACAATGCCTAAAATTACACCAAGAATACTACCTGACATTGTAAGTATAAAAGCCTCTATTAAAAATTCCTTAAGAATATCTCCTCTGCATGCTCCTATGGCTTTTTTAATACCTATTTCACGCTTTTTTTCTCCAACTGATACAAGCATAACATTCATAATACTAAGACTTGCCACAAATAAAGAAACCCCTCCAACTGCCGATAAAATCATAGTAACAATATTCATAAGCTGAGATAGACCTTCTTTTTGTTTAGCCATACTTTCAACTATATAACTATTCTGAAAACCCGTTTCTGTAGAAAGAGCTTTTACAAGCTTTTCACCAACTATATCTGGTTCAGCATCATCACTTATCTTTACTGCTATACGGTGAAAATCACTCATAGCATATAATTCTTGCATAGTGGTATATGAGAGATACATAAATGTAGGAATATAGTTTCCCATCATATTTTGTAAAAGTCCGCTACCAGTTTTTATCACCCCTATAACTTCAAAATTTTCATAATTGCCTGAGCACAAAGCTGTAATTTTTCTGCCAACTATATTACTATAACCAAAATTTTCTTTAGCAAAGCTTTCATCTACAAGACAAACTCTTGCATTAGTAGCAATATCTCCTTTGTTTATAAATCGTCCATACATTAATTTAAGAGATATAACTTCTTTAGCGTTTTGGTCAATTCCCCATAGAAGTGCCTGCGTATTTTCTCCACGAGAATTAACAGTTGCGGTCTGAAAAATCAAAGGCATAGCTTTTTCTACATATGATGAGTTTTTTATAATATTCAATTCATTATCAGATAATACTGCATCAGAATCAGCATTTGTATTATCAAGACTTACAGAAAGTCCACCTACTCCAAGACTATCAAGCTCTGAACTTACAGCCACGGCTCCACATTGTGAGATATTGCTTATTATGATAACTGCTGTAACACCAATAGCAATACCTATTATCGTCAGTAAGCTTCGCCCCTTTTTTCTTATTAAACCTCTCATAACACAGCAAAAAACTTCATTCATATACTTATTCACCTTCAATATGAATAGCTTGAGCTTCACTATCAGAAAGCTCAGAAATATTTTTTATAATTCTATCTCCATCTTTAAGTCCACTTTTTATCTTTGCACCATCAGTAAGCTCACATTCTATAATTACATATTGCTTTTCCGCTCTCTTATTCTGAAATTTATAAACATAATCTCCTTTATTGTCACTTCCAAGCGATTCGTAAGGAACTATTATTGAAGAATCATCTGAGGCAGTAATTATTGCACACTTTGCGGTATATCCTCGTTTGATTTCTTCATCGGGATTTTCAACCTTTACATCTACTTCAATAGTAGTTTCACGCCCAATATCGGTAGCGGTTTCTTCCGCTTCATCAGCTATTGAAATGACTTTTCCTGTATAGCTTTTTTTATCAAAAGCATTTCCTGTTATAGTAACGCTCTGACCTTCTTGTATTTTAGAGATTTGGTTTTCGTTTATATTAAGCTTAACTGATAATCCGGATTTATCTGTTATAGTAAAAAGTCCAGTCCCCTTTGTGATAATATCACCCTTTTGAATTTTAAAAGAAGTTACTGTTCCGCTCTCAGGAGCAACTATCGTTTTATATTCTGCTTGGCTAATATCATAATTTTTATACTTATCTATTATTTTAGATATATTACCCATATCTATATTAGAGGGCAATTCTACAACAGCCACTTTTAATATCTCATCGTTCTTTTTTACATTGTCATTTTCTTTTATAAAAATATCCGTAACTACACAATCATAATTCGCTTTTACATTTTTTTGATTTATATAGCCTACCTTACCCGTTGATTGCACTATTTCATCAGATTTACTTTTGATTACATTAAAAATATTAACAACCGGAATTGTTGTTTTTGCGAAATTACCAACTGCAAATATTGTTATTATAATTAACGCTGTTATAAACAATAAAGTAATATATTTTTTAATCCTCACAGAAATTCCCCCATATAAACAGCTTTTTTATTTAGCTAAGCATAGTTTATGCAAATTTATACTCTTTAATCAACGCATTGTAGTAACTGATATTAGTAAAATCTGTACAAGAACTCCTGATTTTCTACAAACGACTTATATTGTAGATTGAAAAAAAAAGCTAAATAAGGTATAATAGTATTCCATCTTAGAAAAGCTTCTTTTTACTTTTCTAAAATTTCTTATAAATAAAGGGAGGTTTGTTATTATGATTGAAGAAGATAAATATAATCCCTTGTTAAGTGAGCGTGACATCGAACACAATACATATCTTCGTGTAAAATACGAATATATGGAAATGAAAGAAAAGCGTGAGAAAGTCAATCGAATAGGAATTATATTTATAGCTGTATCCGCTATTGTATTTCTGGCGCTTATGTTCAGTCTTGAATCAAAACTATTCTTTCTGGTACTTTGGATTATTACAATTATCTTCGTAGTTGCCTATCTTATACACAATGAATATAGAATATATAGGCTGCGTGTATATCTTGGATATGAAGATGAGAATGAGCCAGAAGAAAAAGATGACGAAAGTGAGGACGAAAGCGAATGAAAAAAATTTTTTCTATTTTTAAGCATGACCTTAAAAAGATTTTCAGAAGTGTAATTGCCTTTATAGTGGTTATTGGACTTAGTGTTCTTCCTGCTTTATATGCGTGGTTTAATATTGCATCTAACTGGAATCCGTATGATAACTCAGGAAATATCCCGGTTGCAGTTGTAAATCTCGATAAAGGTTGTAAGATTGGACCTATAAAAACATCATTTGGTGACAATATAGTTGATAATCTTAAAAAAAATACTCAAATGGGTTGGAAATTTGTAGACAAAGATACGGCCGACCAAGGTATAATTGATGGCGATTATTATGCAGTAGTAGTTATTTCTGAAAATTTCAGCGAAAATCTTGTAAGTATAGCCTCTGGTGAGCTTAAAAGACCCGAAATTACATATCTTGTTAATGAAAAGAAAAACGCTATTGCTCCTAAAATCACCGATAAAGGTATTCAGGCTATTCAAACAGAGGTAAACTCAAGCTTTGTTGCTGAAATTACAAATATTGCCGCAACAGTGCTTAATACATCTTCTGACGAAATATCAGAAAACAAAGATAAGATTTGTGATAATATTATTTCCACTCTTGATGACGGAAAAATATCTCTTGATTCATTGAAATCTACAATAGATGTAATTTCTGGAAGTATGGATTCAGTAAATTCCTTAATTAAGTCAAATAAGGATTCACTTCCAAAACTTAAAGATAAGCTTAAAGATACAAATGAATTTGTAAACTCTATTAAAGATGCAAGTACGGCAATTAAGTCTGCATCAACTGGACTTTCTTCAACTCTTGAAAGCAGCATTACTTCTCTTGATTCGCTTACTTCATCATTCAGCAATCAGCTTAATACCATTATTACTAAAGTAAATAATGGTTCTAAAGATATTGCTGACGACCTTCAGAATCTTACTGATATTTGCAATAAGATTATTGAGATAAATAATGATATTATTAATATTCTTAATAGCATCGATAATACAGGCTCAAGCGGTATCACAAGCTTAGTTAATACTATTGAAACTTCCACAGCGAAGATTTCTTCTCTTATAGACTCTTTAAGCCAAAAACTCGATACTATATTTGACACTATTGAAAAAGATACATCTACCGCAGCAGATAAGCTTAACGAGATAAAAGTTATCAATCAAAGCATAATTGCCGCTAATAACGAGCTTATCTCTGCTTTAAATACTTTGTCTGAAAAGTTTGGGATAGATACATCTGATGCAATTGCAAAGCTTAATTCACTCAATACAAAACAAAGTGCTATTATTTCTAAAATAAATGATGCAACTCAAAAAATCAAAGAAACAGGTTCTTTGCCTAAAGACTTAAAAAGCGATATTGATGCTATCATTAAAGAAACTCAAAATTCCATTACTCAGATAAAGACAGAAATAAATAAACTTATTTCTAATATTAAAGCTGATATTAAGATTTCTGATGTTGTTGAATTTTTAACAGATATGAATAAAACTCAAAATCAGATAATTACGAAGCTTAATTCAGTAGCATCTACATTAAAAAATTCAAATGTACTTCCAGCCGACTTTGGCAGTGAAATTAAAGTATTGGCAGATTCCACAAAGAATTCTATTGCTAACTTTAAGAGTAATTATTTAACTCCTGCAAAAAAATCAATAGAAAAGGTCATCAATAAATCAGGTGATGCACTCGATAAGGTTTCAGATGTTCTTACATCTTCTACTGTCACTGATGATATTGAGGAGGCATTAAATTCCGCACAAAAAATAGTTACTTCTGTAAGTGGTACATTTAATGATGTAGAAAAGTTAATTGATAAGGGAATCAATAATATTGATACCATTAAGAAAAAGATTCAGAATTTAAAAGAAAATTCAACTATTGAAAATCTTATAGGTACTGTTTTTGGTGACCCAAAGGCAGTAAGTGACTTTATCTCAAGTCCTGTTAAGATAAACACTGAAAAGATATTTCCAGTATCCGATTATGGTTCAGCAATGGCACCGTTCTATACAGTTCTTGCTTTGTGGGTCGGTGGTATCGTCCTTGTTGCGGTTCTTAAAACTGAACTCAGCAAGAGTGATATAAAAACTGTTGGCAAGGTCAAACCTTATCAGGAGTACTTTGGAAGATATTTGATATTTATGGTAATATCATTGCTTCAGGCTACTATCACAGCTCTTGGTGATGTATTCTTCCTAAAAATTCAGTGTGAAAACCTCTTTCTCTTCATTCTTACAACCTGGATAACTATTATTGTTTTTTCACTTCTTATTTACTCATTGACAATTTCGTTCAGTGTTATAGGAAAGGCAATAGCAGTTATTATATTGATTGTTCAGGTTGCAGGTTCAGGCGGTACATTCCCACCAGAGCTTTTACCTAATTTCTTCCAGAATCTAATCAGATTCATGCCATTTAACTATGCTATTAATGCTGTAAGAGAAACAATAGCAGGCGTTACATACAGTGCTTACTGGGAAAACATACTATATCTCCTTTGCTTCATACCTTTAGCATTGATAATAGGAATCCTCTTCCGTAAGCCTTGTATGAGAGCAATGAGGTTCTTTAATAAACGCCTTGAAGAAACAGACTTAATTTTATAATCAGATAATAACAACCTCCATTATTAGGAATAATCCTAAAATGGAGGTTGTTTTTTGTCAAAATATAAAATAAGCCACAAAAAGCAACAGACTAAAAGTCTAATGTTTATATGTGGTGTTACAATTCTCTGCTACACTTTTTTCTAAACTTTTAGATTATATAAAGAGTTTAATTTTTATTATTTTATGACTTAAAGTACTGTTCCAATATTATAGCCAGAACCTTCTGTTGTACTATTGTTTATATTTGCAGTAAATAAGTTGCTAAAAGTGTAGCATAAGGTCGTTGCCAGTTAAAGCTTGCTAAAACAATTTAATAAAAGCCGTCAGCATATTACAAATTCAACTGACCATAGAATTCTCTAAGTGTTTCACAAGAATTTTTAAATTTAGCGATTTCGTCCTCGTTGAGGTTAAGCTCAAGAATATCCTTGATACCATCTCTATTAACAATAGCGGGAACACCAATAGTTACATCTTGTTCTCCAAATTCACCAATAAGCATAGAAGAAACTGTAAGAATACTATTCTCATCTTGGAAAATCGCCTTAGTAATTCTTGTCAAAGCCATACCAATTCCGTAATAAGTTGCTTTCTTTGCCTCAATAATAACCTGAGCAGATGTACGAACTTCCTCTTGAATCTTCAGAAGTTCATTCATAGAGAAATTACGATTTTGCTTTACTACATCTACAACAGGCTTTGTAGAAATCAATGCCTGCGACCAAGGAACAAACTCACTATCGCCATGCTCACCAATTACATATGCGTGAACATTTCTTGGGTTGACATCGAAGTAATCGCCAATTAGAAAACGAAGTCTTGCAGTATCAAGAGTAGTACCGCTTCCGATAACTCTCTTTGCAGGGAATCCTGAAAGCTTACGGGTTACATAAGTCATAATATCAACAGGGTTAGTTGCAACAAGAAAAATTCCGTGAAAACCTACTGCAACGATTGGTTCAACGATTGTCTTAAAGACTGCAACATTTCTGTTAAGCAGGTCAAGTCTTGATTCGCCTGGTTTTTGTGCAACACCCGCACAGATAACAACGATGTCAGCATCGTTGCAATCGCTGTATTCTCCAGCATAAATCTTCATAGCTGATGGTGCAAAAGCAAGACCGTGGTTAAGGTCCATAGCCTCACCGATAGTTCTCTCCTTGTTGATGTCGATAAGGACCATTTCGTCACAGCCATTCTGGTTAAGCATTGCATAAGCATAGCTCATACCAACCATACCTGTTCCTACAATAGCAACTTTTTTTGCCTCTTTTTTCATGAAAATTCCTCCTCAATATTTATTTTAATGAGTAAAAGAAGGTTTCGTAGGCATCGTCCCAGCCATCAATGCCATCGACTCCGCCTCCGTTCACACTTCTTAACTTGCTGTCATTCATATCCTGACCAAGCGCGAATAAACCACCAATAGTTATATTATAACCTAAATCTTGCGAAACCTTGCAAAATTCGTTCATAGGGTCTTTGACATTTCTTGTTGCCAAAAGCTTATCTCTAAGCTCAGTATTGTGCCTTGCATCATATAAAAGTCTGTTAAGCTCGCTCTGTGTTTTATCCATAGGCTTCTCACCGAATCAAGCTGTAACTACATTTGTAGGCTTTCCGTCTATAAAGTTTTTAAGATTGTTATAGACAATACCGACAAGGCGTTCTCTTGTTTCCTTAGGAGCCCAAGCAACATGAGGTGTTATCAACAAGTTAGGAGCATCTTTCAACGGACAATCATTTCTCATTGGTTCAACAGCTATTGTATCAACAGCTGCTCCGCCGAGATGACCGCTTTTTAGCGAATCTGCAAGAGCCACTTCATCAACTATTCCGCCACGAGCTGTATTTATAAAATATGCTCCCTGCTTCATTTTCGCAAAGGTTTCTGCATTAAAAAGCTTTTCAGATTGCTTATTCAGCGGACAATGCAGAGAAATTATATCGCTTTTTTCAAGAAGTTCCTCGAATGAAACAAATCTTGTAATACCGTCTTCTCGGACAGTTCTTGTGTTTACGATAACATTCATTCCAAAGGCACGAGCCGCATTTGCAACCGCTTTGCCGATACTGCCATAACCGACTATACCCATAGTCTTTTCGGAAAGCTCCATTATATCATAAATAAACGGTGAAAAGGTTTCGCTTTCGCACCAACCATTTTTATGAGTAAATTCATTATATTTAGCAACACGATTAGTCATTTCAAGCAGAAGTGCGAAAGTATGCTGTACCACCGCACTGGTCGAGTAACTTCCTGCATTGCAGACGGTTATTCCATGAGAATTTGTATAGTCGAGGTCTATATTATTATAGCCTGTCGCAAAAAGTCCTATGAATTTAAGATTTTTTGCACCTGACATATTTTCTGCTGTCATTGGTGTTTTGTTACAAAGCACAACATCAGCGTCTTTTATTGCCTCTGCTACATTCTTAGGTGATGTCAACGGAAGATAGGTTACTTTCCCGAAATCCTCAAAAACCTTTAGTGAAACATCTCCACTTGTAACAGTTTTATAATCCATAACTACTATATTCAAGGCATCATCTCCCTTATAAATATGCAAAAAACGGCACCTTTTGGCACCGTTTCTTAATATTACTAATTAGACAGCGTGGATTTTATTTTCCAAGTCTGCATTTTTAGAGTCAATGCCAATTTTCTTATCTCTACGCTTTTTGAAGAAATCGAGAGCAACCTTCGGGAACTGTGCATAAGAAAGAACATCTTCCTCTTGTTCAATCCATTCAGGAATCTCTGCACGAAGCTTATCAAGCTCAGGCTCAAGTAAATCAGCAGGACGGCAGTCGATTGCAGGCTCATCGCCTATAATCTTCTTTCTGAACTCAGGGTCAATCGGCACTGGAGTTGTACCGTATTTACCAGCAACAAGTCCCTTGAACTGGTCGTTGCACATCTTGTATCTTTCACCCATAATGACATTGAATACTGCCTGTGTACCGACAATCTGTGATGTAGGTGTAACAAGCGGTGGATAACCTGCGTCCTTACGAACACGAGGCACTTCCTCGAGAACTGCTGTAAGCTGGTCAGCCTTGCCTGCCTGCTTGAGCTGTGAGAGGAGGTTTGAAAGCATACCGCCTGGAACCTGATAGATAAGTGCCTTAACATCTGTTGCAAGCATAGATGGGTCGAGAAGTCCTCTGTCGATATACTTCTTTCTAAGTGTCATAAAGTATTCACGAACCTCAGAAAGTGCAACAAGGTCAAGACCTGTGTCATAATCTGTATTTGCAAGAGCCGCTACCATAGATTCTGTTGGAGCGTGTGATGTTCCAAGAGCCAATGGAGAAATCGCTGTGTCGATTATATCTACGCCTGCTTCGATACCCTTGAGTAAGCACATTGAAGCAAGTCCTGATGTATAGTGTGTATGAAGCTGAATTGGGAGGTCAACAGCTTTCTTGATTTCCTTAACAAGTGAATAAGTTTCAGATGGTGTAAGGAGAGCAGCCATATCCTTGATACAGATAGAATCTGCACCTGCATCAGCAATTCTCTTAGCGTATTCTACATAATATTCATGTGTGAATACTGGACCTGTTGTGTAGGAAATAGCGACCTGTGCGTGTGCTCCCTCTTTCTTTGCAGCCTTAATAGCAACCTGAAGATTCTTAATATCGTTAAGTGCATCAAAAATTCTTATAATATCAATACCGTTAGCAACTGTACGCTGTACAAAATATTCAAGAACATCATCAGCATAGTGACGATAGCCGAGCATATTCTGTCCACGGAAAAGCATCTGAAGCTTTGTATTAGGAAGATTCTTGCGGAGAATTCTCAATCTCTCCCACGGGTCTTCATTCAAGAAACGCAAGCAGGCATCAAATGTCGCACCGCCCCAACATTCGATTGAATGATAACCTATTTTATCCATTTTATCAAGTATCGGAAGCATATCTTCTATTGGCATACGAGTTGCTATGAGCGACTGATGTGCGTCACGAAGAGCTGTTTCTGTTACAAGTATTTTTTTCTTAGCCATTCTTTATGACCTCCAATTAGCCGATTGTTACAAGAAGAGTACCTGACTCAACTGCATCGCCCTTATTTACATTAACAGAAGTAATTGTGCCATCCTTTGGAGCCTTGATTTCATTTTCCATCTTCATAGCTTCAAGAACAACAACTACATCACCAAGCTTAACCTGCTGTCCAACAGAAACATTAACAGAAATAATTGTTCCAGGCATTGGGCAATTAAGTGGCTCACCGCTTGTAGGAGCAGCTGCTGGTGCTGCCTTTGGTGCGGTAGCTACAGGTGCTGCTGGAGCTGCTACTGGAGCTGATGCTGAACCGCCAACTTCTTCAACATGAACATCATATGCTACGCCGTTTACGGTAATTTTAAGATTCTTCATATTATAAATCGTCCTTTCGAAAATCGAAGTATATTCAAAAATTTATCAGATAAACAAGTTATTGTGCTTCTTTGGAAGTCTTTGTACTCTCTTGCCAATAAGCATATCAAGTGCAGACGCAAGCTTTGCTCTTGTTGCTGATGGTGTGATAACATCTTCAACATAGCCATTTGCAGCAGCCTCGAATACAGAGCAGTTTTCTGCTTTGAACTTAGCAACAAGTGCTTCCTTATCAGCCTGTGGATTAGCAGAACCTTTAAGTTCCTTGCCAATCTCATCACCAAGCATAATAACAGCAGATGCATATGGATTAAGTGGAGAAACAGACGCATTTGGATATGCGAATGTAATATCTGCATTAGAGCCTGTTCCTGCAAGTGCTACATAAAGAGCACCATAAGCTTCACCTGTGATAACTGAAATCTTTGCAGTTGTAGCCTCAGCATATGCACTTGAAACTCTTGCTGCTGATTTGAGGCAACAGAATTTCTCTGAATCTACAAATGTGATAACTGGAATTGAGAACGCATCACAGAAACGAACGAAACGAGCAATCTTCTTGCAAGCATCTCCACCGAGAATCTTTGCACCAGCAGAAACAAAACCTACTGTAATTCCTGTAAGTGTTGCAAGTGCTGTGACAGCATCATCACCATACGCTGCTGAAAGTTCAAGATAACTTCCGTCATCAGCAACAAGCTCAGGAATGTCATTAGCAGGAGTATTATCTGCAACATTTTCAGAAGCATCTGCAAACTCAAAGCCAGCAGCTGTTTCTATATTATTTGCAGGAAGCATTGATGCAACATCACGAGCAATCGCAATAGCATCTTCTTCATCTTCTGCAAGAAGATGTGCTGTGCCATTTTCAAAAGCCTTTTCAGCTGTTGAACCTGTATTTACATCAAGTGAAAACTCTGCACCCTTTGCTGCAATGACTACATCACCACAAGCCGCAATAAGTGCCTGTGTTCCAAGACAAGGACCAAGTACAACAGAAATCTGAGGAATAACCCCAGAAAGTGCACTTGACATTTTGAGAATTTCTCCATAAGCTGTCAAAAGCTGAGAACCTTCGGTAAGTCTTCCGCCGATTGAATCATAAATTGTAATAACAGGTACACCTGTTTTTTGTGCAAGGTCATAGACATTTTTTATTTTAGCCGCCTGAGCCTGTGACATTGCACCGCCACTTAAATCGCTATTTTGTGCAATGGCATAAACTCCTGTGCCATTAATATAGCCATAGCCTGCAACGGCTTCAGCATAACCGCCCTCTGATTTTGCAAAAGCATCAACCTGTGTGAAAGTTGCATCATCAAAAAGCTTCTGCAAACGCATATAGCCCTTAGATGCTTCTACTTCACTTACTGCTTTAGAAAGGACATCATTTTTATTTTCGATACCCATCCCTTTTCCTCCATTCATTTGTAGTTAAACAAATTTTACATATTACATATTATAAAGTAATTTTCTTAAAATATCAAGTGAGAATCCAAAAAAAGCCACTGGATATTATTGAATATTTGTTTATTTTTTAAATTCAAACCAATAAGGCCCTGAATATAGACAATTATTACATTTTTATTGATTGCCTTACGAGTAAAAATAAGAATAAATTTTGTTTGCCTGTTCGGTAATCGTTGTAATGAAATACGCCGTTGGTACAAAAGGTTAGTGTGAAGAGGTCAAATTAAAGTCGAGTTGGAGATTTATTTGGTTTCAATCGGCTTTAATCTCCACAAATTTTATACAAAATTAATGTATTTTTAATTCGAAATTCTATTGCTATGAATTATAGCAGATACATATAAATAATTATCTTTCTCATAATATCTTATGTCGCCATTATATTTTTTAACACAATCTGAAATAATACCCATTCCCTTACCATGGCTTACTTTATCTTTTTTAGTTGTAGCTAAATCTGGATTCAGCGAAAGTATAGATTCAGATATTTTATTTTTACAAGTAATTACAATATAACTTTTTTTATATGATATATCAAGCGTCATTTTTCGTTTATTTTCAGGTTGTTTTCTCAAATATTCTATTGCATTATCACACATATTACCGACTATTGAAACTATATCATTACTTTTTATATCACTGACAACCTGTTCATTTATACTCACCCTAAAATCAATTTTACTATTTAAAGCCTTGTCACGCTCAACATTTATAATTGCATTAAGCAGAGGGTCATTTGTAGATATTGGTGTATAAATTGCCTCAAGGTTTTCTGATATAGAATTGCAAAATTCTTCTGCTTCCTCATACTTACTATCAGCAATCAATCTACTTAAACATAATATATTATTTTTCATATCGTGCTTTGTTTTTGACATATTTTCTATCTGTTCATTAGTATGTAAAATATCTTCTTTATAAAGCTGTTCCCTTTGTTCTGTAAGCAAAAGCTTTGTTTTAATCTCGTTGCTTTTGCTTATTTTATCCATCATAAACCATGTTATAATTGCAATAGATGCCATACTCAAACAAATAAATGTTAAAAAAACAGCTATTTCTGTATTTAGTTCCGTTAAAATAGATATATATACACATGAATATATAATTAGTACTGACATAATTGGAATAACTAAGAATGATACAATATCTGTCCATTTTTTAAATTTAAATTCCGTCTTGTTAAATCTTATAATAATCATAAATATTAAAACATTTGTTAAGGTTATGAGTATCATACACAAATATCTATATATAGATGCTTTTAGCACAAGGCTTCCAACTGTTTCAGGTGTAAAGCAACTTATAGTAAAAGCAAAGCCATAGCTTATTATAGTATTTATCATTTGAGATATAACTGGCATAATTATTCTTGCAAATATATTCCCTTTTAGCAGAAATACTGCATATACGATTTGTATACATGTATATATGATTTCGTCTAAATTAGTAAAATATATTGGATTAAAAGAAAAATATGTAAGTGCAATAAATAGTACGGCTACAAAAGAGAAAAATCCTATATAATCTTTTTTAGTCTTCTTTTCTTTATTAAATAGTAAAAATAAAAATCCTATAAACATAAAGGATTGCAATATATTTATGCTAATTTCTACTATTGCATCAATCATCATCAACCACCAAACTTTCATAATATCTGTTATTTACTTCATTATAATATTTTCTTGATAAAACTACGCTTTCTCCGTTATCTAACAACACAGAATTTGGTGTTACTTCAAAGATATAATCCAAATTGACAAGGCAACCTATATGTGTTCTTACAAAATTTTGAGACATTAAATCCGCAAATTTTTCTTCTATGGTAGCTCGTTCTTTATAGGTACCGTTTACTGTATGAAACCAAACATAATTCTTAATTTTGTCAATATATATAATATCTTTTATAAATACATTAACCAAATTTCTTCCGCATTTTATCGTATATTTTTGTTTTTTAGGATTTGTTTTTTCATAAATATTGCAGATACAATTCTCAAGAAGCCCATTAATATCTTTTTTTCTTATAAATGTATAAGGAAATTCTTTCAAAGCTTCATAAATAAGATTCTCTTTGCTTGTAACAAATGCAATATAAGGAAATTCCTTTGGATTATAGATTTTATTTATCTCCCTGAGAGCAGTTATCCCATCTGTTCCCGGCATATCTATATCCAAAAATATCAGATGATAATTTTTATATATTTCCATAATATTTCTTGCACTATTAAAAGTATCAATATAGCACTCAATATCATTATCATTACATATTTTAATTACATCTGATTTAAAAATTTCCAAAAAAACTTGCTCATCATCTATTATGGCAATATCCATACTTGCCCCACCATCTACCCATAAAATATAGAAAACATAATCACTTATATTAAAGTATATATTTAAAACCACAAAAAATCAACCTAAAATTTACATTTTTAGATAAAATCTCGATTAAGCGTTCACTCAACCGAGATTTTCTTAAATTATTTAATTTTTTCTATCTGTTTCAGTTTATTAAGCTGCAAAATATAATTTTATTTTTTTAAAATCAAAACCTTGTTGATATATACATCAACATAAACACAAACATAAAGTTGTACTCTTAACAGCAAAAAACTGGCAGTAATTTTACATACTGTCAGTTCTAATCTTAAATAAATATTACGATTTAAATATTCAATATATCTATCGGTTCATCTATTGTAAGCTTTGCACCATTTTCAAGTAGATAAGCCTTTTCACGAAAGCCCCAAGTTACAATAATCGAATCCATATCAGCATTTTTGGCTGTCTGAATATCAACCTCAGAATCTCCAATATAAACTGCTGTTGATTTATCTGCATTAAGCTTTTTCAAAACCTCTAATACAGAATCAGGAGCAGGCTTTTTTCTTACATTTTCACGCTCACCAACTGCTATATCTATCAAATTCGGAAAATATCTCTCACAAAGCTTTTGCACAGCATAATCAGCCTTATTTGAAACAACCGCTATATGACAATTTTCCGCTCTCAATTTCTTGATAATTTCAATTATATTTTCATAAGGCTTTGTCTTATCCTCGCAATGAACAGAATAATATTCTTTAAACGTCTTGAAAACCTTGTCTATATCTGCCTTTTCAGTGCCAGTAGGTACGCCTCTTTCTACAAGCTTATATATGCCGTTTCCTACAAATCTCCTTACTTCATCTATGGTTCTTTTAGGATAGTTATTTGTTCCCAATGAATAGTTCAATGCGTTTGCAAGGTCCTCAAGCGTATTAAGAATTGTACCGTCCATATCAAAAATATAAACCTTATATTTCATAGTAAATCACCTCATAAAAAGTTCTCTTTCAATTATGTCATAATGCTTGTCTATTGAGGCTTCGCATTTAGCCATATCTCTTTCCTTGATAGACGAAAATATGCTATTATGTACTTCTTTTAAAAGCTTTTTAGTATCACTATCTGCGTTAGAAAGAACCTCATCTATCCATTCTCTATAAATATCCATAATAGCTTCCATAAAGCATATCCAAAGCTTATTGCTTGTAGCATATATCAGCGAATAATGAAAAAGCCTATCCCGCTCAACCTCATCATATTTATCAGATTCAGAATTAAGTATATCTGATATTTTATCAAGCTCATCTTCACTGATTTCAGATTTCATTACTACTCGACAAACAGTTTTTTCCATATCTCTACGAAAATGGCATATATCAAGCTTAGAAATACTTTTAAGCAGTATCATATACCGCAACATTTCAGACATCTGCATAGAAATATTATCTGTCAGATAATTTCCAGAGCCGTGAATACTTTTAAGTATCCCCATATGCTCTAAAATACGCAAAGCCTCTCTTGTAGAATTTCGGCTTATAGAAAGTTCCTCCGCTATTGCTCTTTCAGTAGGAAGCTTAGAATTTATAGTGAGATTTTCAGCTTCTATTTGATTGCGAATATAATCAATTACTTTCTCATATTCGTGATTTTGTTCAGCCAAGCGTTTCACCTCATTTATTTTAGAAACATAGAAAATATAGATGCTCCTATTACAGTAAGAATACCTGATACAACAATTGAAAGACTGCTCATAGCACCCTCAACTTCACCTATTTCCATAGCTTTTGATGTACCCATTGCGTGTGATGATGTTCCAAATGCAATTCCCACTGCGATAGGCTCTGTAATATGAAAAACCTTGCATACAAATTTACCCATAATGTTACCAATAATACCAGTTACGATAATAACCGCAACCGTAAGATTAACATAGCCGCCCAATTCATCAGAAATACCCATACCAATGGCTGTTGTAATAGATTTAGGTAAGAAAGTAACATATTCCTCGTGGCTAAGATTGAAGAAAATTGCCATAACTGCCACACTAAGCAATGATGTAATTACTCCCGTACCGATTCCTGCAATAACTGCTTTGATATTTTCCTTCAATAGTTCAAGCTTTTCATAAAGCGGAACAGCAAGGCAAACTGTCGCAGGTGTCAATAGATAGCTAAGATATTTTGCACCATAATTATAAGTATCATAATCTATATGGCCTAAAGTAATAACAAGAATAGTTGCAACAATCGAGATTAAAAGCGGATTTAAAATAGCAAGCTTTGTTTTTTTATTCAGCACAACTCCCAAACCATAAGCAATTAAGCTTACTGCCGCACCAAAAAATACTGAATCCTGAAAATAGTCATTCATACTTTTTTCTTCTTTCTGTCTATTTTTATAATGACCTGTGTTACAATGCCCGAAACTGCCATAACAATTATTGTAGATATAACAGTTATTACAGCATAAGCTAATAGATTTGATTGTATAGAACCCCACGATTCAACCAAACCAACCGCTGCTGGAATAAACATAATCGGCATAATTTCTATAAGTAACTTTGCGGTTTCTCTGACATCTTCTGGCTTAATAATATGAAGCTTTAAGCATAGGAACATAAGTACAAGTCCCCATATGCTTGCAGGAATAGACAAAGGTATGAACATATTCATAAGTTCGCCTATAAAAGAAATTATAATAATTATCCCAAATTGCTTTAAATATTTCATTATTCTCCTCCTAAATTGGTACTACCAATTAGTTTATACTCAAATAAAGCCCTTGTCAATGCAGATAAAATAATTTCTCTATTTTATATATAATCATCATTATAGGTTGATTTATATAAGCTACTTTTATAAAACAGGCATAAAAATATTGCACAGCCTATTAAAACAAGCCTGTGCAATTCAATCTTTACATTAAAACAATATTACTAAAAATAGCATATATAATTATAAACAATATTATATTAAATCAATTTAAAAATTTTCCATATCAGACCTCTATTAATCTTTCATCTTTTTCATTATTTCACTTATTTCTTCTTCATCAAGTCCATCACATAATGTTTTATAGAATTGTTTTATATCTTTATCCTTTAAGATATATTTAACTTGACTATTTTTTAGTGCAATTTTTATTAGTTTTTTCTTTTGTTCATCAGACCAAGATTTCACATCATTCATTTCAGCTATAATTGTATGAGTATTTGCAAAGCTTGTACTATCTTCAAGTCGATTAATCAAATCATCTTTCTGTAGTTCTTGTTCACCCTTGTTCTTAGTTTCCTTATTTTTTTCATTAATGCACTCAAAATGAAAGTTTTCTAATATTTCATTTGATGCAGTACGGTCAATAATTTGTTTTAATAATTTTTCTAACTTAGAATCTTCTGTATAATCCGCTGGAGCAAAATATTTTATTCTATTTTCCTCTAACATTCTGAATACTTTTGATTTATCTTTAGTTTCTGAATTATATACACCTATTGAATGACCACCATTGGTATTGACCAATTTCATACACGGAATATCTGTATCGCTATCTCCGATATAAACAATATTTCTAAAAGGTACTCTATATTCGTTCGGTTCAAAATATGCATTAATATTTTGGTCGTTAATATCTAAAACACCTTTTTTAATTCTAAATAGAAATTGTGTTTTATTTGTATAATTGACAACCTGTGCAGGCCAAGTTGCAACACCTTTTTCATTAAAATAGAAAGAACTTGCATATATCTTTTTAAATTTATCAGCAACTTCAGTTCCCTCTATCATCTCTTTTAATCCAGACGAAATAATATAATGTTCAACTATAACTCCCTTTTCTTCACCATACTGATTTATTCTATCAAACCAAGTATTTACACCCGGAAATAATTTTACTTTCGCACCATCTTTACGCAATGTATCTTTTGTAAAAAGAACTTTTCCTTCAGAAGACCTAAGCATCATATACATATATGCCAAATTCTGGTCCATATCATTTTTAGCAGCCAATTCATTTGATTCTTTCCAAAAATCTGCCACCTCATAATCAATAGACTGAATATATCCCTGTGCCTGCATATCATCTGGAGATAGTGTCTTATCAAAATCATAACAAATAGCCAAAATTGGTTTATCATCACTTTTCATACAATCAACCTTTCTTTTATTCTTATAAATCATATATAAAATCCTTTTGATAAAGTTAAATATACAGTATTATACACCACTTGACTATAATCTGTAAAGATATTTTATAAATATTATTTCTATCTTACACCAAACTAAAAAATAAAGGAGCGAACTATATTCGCCCCTCAGATAGCTATTTCTTTAAATTAAGAATTTTTATTATATAAAACTCTTACTCATTATTCTCAATCATTTCAAGCTGTTTTTTAGATTTCACAAAGTAATATACTACTCCTGTTATATCCGCCAATGCCCAACCAATAGGTACAGATACCCAAATTCCTATAACGCCTATCGCAGGAATTGCTGAAAGAATATATGCTAAAAGAACCCTTGTACCTAATGAAATTACTGTCAGCACCACCGACATAAATGGCTTATTTACTGCACGATAATAGCCATATAGTAAAAATAGTATTCCAATTCCAATATAGCACGAACCCTCTATGCACAAATATATAACACCAGCTGAAATAATTTCTGTTTCCTCTGGATTTATAAATATGCACATAAGCGGTTTTGCAAAAACTATCACCAACAAACTTATTATAGCACAAAAAATTGCTGAAGTAACAAAGGCACTTTTTATTCCCTTACGGATTCGTTCTTGCTTGCCTGCACCATAATTCTGAGCAACATATGTAGAAAAAGCATTTCCAAAATCCTGTACGGGCATATATGCAAAGGAATCTATCTTTACAGCCGCCGCAAAAGCTGCCATAATTACTGTTCCAAAGCTATTTACAAGTCCTTGTACCATCAGAATACCAAAATTCATAATCGATTGTTGCAAGCTCGTCATAACCGAAAGATTTAATATAGCAGAAAGATTATTTCTATTCCACTTCATATCCTCTTTTTCAGGAATAAGCTGTTTAAATCTCTTGAAAGTATATATAGCTATACCTATTGCAGAAATAAACTCCGAAAAGACAGTTGCTATTGCTGCACCCTTAACTCCCCAGTTGAATAAAAGAACACATACTAAATCTAATACAACATTCAATACAGCAGAAACTGCAAGAAACACCAATGGAAGAACAGAATTTCCAATCGCTCTAAGTAAATTTGCAAAATAATTATATAGAAATGTTGCTGTAATACCTAAAAAGATTATTTCAAGATAATCTCTCATCATAGCTTGAATTTCATTTGGAATTTGCAAAGCCCAAAGTATAAAATCCATTCCAATATATACAATAATATTCAAAGCAATAGATATTCCCGCAATCAAGCAGAATGATATAAAAACACTTTGACGCATTTTCTTGCTATCTCCGCTCCCATATTGCATAGAAATAGCCGCTCCACTACCCATACAAAGACCAATAATTATTGAGGTTAAGAAAGTCATAAGGGTATATGATGAACCTACTGCCGCCAAAGCATCTGAACCTAAATATCTGCCAACAACCCATGTATCAGCAATATTATACATTTGCTGTAATAGATTTCCAAACATTAAAGGCAAAGCAAAAAGTAAGATATTTATTGTAATAGGACCTTTGGTTAGATTTCTTTGCACTTCAACTATTCTCCCAAATCATAATGAAACTTATTTTCATTATAACATTAAATTCAAGATTTGCAAATTTCCTATAAAATTGTCTAAGGCACAGTCTGCCAATTTAGACTGTGCCTTAGTAATATATTATATAATGCTGTGGGGCTATTGTCACGAGCATAGAGTCGTTGGCTCAGTCATAACTATTGCTATGGCATCAACTCTTATGTATAGCCGAGTTATTTTTATATTCACAGCTCATTTGCTATGAATATACTCTATCTGCCGAACCTTAGATAAACCTTAAAAATTCATATAAAATAAAAATTTTTTCAATTTATTCTACAGTATTCAGCTTTTCAATTATATTTTGGTTAATCATAGAACGAACTGCTCGTTTTACTGCTATTCTACTTCCGAAATAGAGCAAGATTACAGTTGCTATAAAAACAGGTACGACATAGAAAAGATATATATCCCATAATTTGATATTGCTACCAAGTATAGAGAAAAACACTACTACTGCACCGCCCAAAATAGTTCCTAATATAATTCCGGTAGTCAATGTTCGATTTATTTCATTGATAATCAATTTTTGTACAGTTTCTATTCTCGCTCCTATCGCCCTCATCATAATATAACTTTTAAGATTTGAGCGAACCTGAACATAGCTTGAAAAAACAATCGCTATTAAAATTATTACTATAAATATAAACACACTAACGATAATTTGCAATGTTTCCAGATTCACTTGGTCATAAAATTCCCTCTGCATCTTTGCATAGTTATCATATCTTACACCAACAGAAGTTCCTTCCAAATTTTCGAGATTATTTTCAAGCTCATTCACCCATACACTATCATTATGGTCAAGATTTTCTAAAATAATATTTTCATAATTCAAGTCTGGATAAATCGAAAAAAGATATTCTGTAGATATAATGAGTTCATCACTATTATATTGCTCTTTAGAATATGTTGCTGCAACTTTAACCTTAGCTGTTTTAAATTTGATATGTTCTTCTATATTCTGTTCTGTTGTTTCTGCATCAGCTATAGGAATAACCATAGTAAATTCATCACCGACTGAACATAAATAATCAGGTGCTATTATTTCAACGCCATTCTTATAATTTTTTTCATCAATCTTACCATTAGCAAATTCATTTATATTATTTAATACTGAATCATATGACTGCCATTTAACAGAAAGCTCAACCAAGCTATCCTTGCTGCTGTCACCGCCTGCAAGCTTAATCATTTCATTTGTACGCTTATGTTGAAAAATATAATTATACTCATTTTTTTTCGCTTCAACAACATACTTATATAGAAGCTTATTATCAGGATTTTGAGAAGTTAAGAAAAAAGGTACAATAAGATTAGAAACAGACGCTTCTAAAACATTTATTCTTTTATCCGATGCTATCTCATCTGCTATTTTATGTGATACACCACAACCTACAGGTAAATTTATATAATAAATTTTTGCAGAGCTTACTCCACCCATCATATGCAAAGAATAATCTGCGTTTTGTCTAAAATACTCTGGATCAGCATCAAATGAACTTCCTCTTGCATTAAATAACGGAACAAACGAACCAAATATTGACATTCCAACACAAAACATTACCAACATAACACAAGTAAAATTTTGTAGTTTATATCTTCTTCCATATGCTTTATGCCAACAACGCTTTAATTTAGTTTGAGATTTTATCTGTTTTTTAGATACATATATCGCTTCTCTTAAAGGTGCATTTTTATAAAAACGAGCGAGCAAAATATTGAACGAAATAAAAATTAATACTGCACTAAGCAAGGCAACTATAATTAAATCTAAAATGCTTAAATTTAAGAATAAGTATTGCGACGAAAAAGACGATATAAATTGTAATAATAGTAACACCAATATTGACGCAACACTTGAAATAATCAAGGAACTTAACCATATAAAAAATCCCTGAATAAGTAATAATTTTCTGGATTTCTTCTTTGAAAAACCTATACATCTAAGTAAATTCAAATATAGTTCTTGTTCTTTAAAGAAATATAAAGAAATTGATACTATTCCCATAATCGTAGTGAGTACAAAAAATATCTTTACTGGCATTAAAATTAAATTATTAGCAACCATTTTAGAAGAAATCATTTGTTGAGAATCATTAGAGTATACACTTTTACTTGAAATATTCCTTATCAAAAATGAGTTTTCAGCTGCTATTATATGTATATACTTTGGTGAAGCTTTACTATTTGTTGTTAATATTGATGGAAATAAAAGTTTTTCACTTTGATAGTCATAGTGCAATTTTATTTTATTTGAAAAATTCTTTATAATTCCAGTCAATACAAAGCTTTTCTTTTCTGTGTTTCCATATGAATTTTTAATTTCAAGTTCTACCTTATCTCCTATTTTACTTTTCAATCCAAGAATATCATATGTACCTTTTTCTATTGCAATTTCATTCTCAGATTTTGGCATTTTTCCAGATTCAAAATGTAATGATAAAAGTGTACTTACATTGTCATTTACATTTCCTATCCAAATATCCGAAGGGCTTTTACTTTTAACTTCCCAAATTCCACTTATAATTCCTGCTTTTTCTTCAACTAATTGAGATTCCTTTTCTCTAAACTTCTCTTGGTCTACATAAAATCGAATTGATTCATAGACACCACCTTTTTCTATTTTATAATTTTCTACAAAAGAATATTTAAAACTATTACTGTACCAAAGAATAGTAAGAAAAGCAAATAAGAATAATGATATACATAAAACTATGCCTATACACCGTTTCGGATATGATTTTATATATTTTTTAGTAAGGTATAAATAACTTTTCATTATATATCACCACCCAAAATGCCATCACTTATTGTTATAACTCTTGAAAATCTTTTAGCGATATTTTCATCGTGAGTTACAACAAGCAGTGTAACAGAATACTCTTTTGACATATCAAATAAAAGTTCCATTACAGATTGTGTAGTTTTTTTGTCAAGATTTCCTGTAGGTTCATCACACAGTAAAAGAGATGGTCGATTTATCAAAGCTCTTGCAAGTGCAACACGCTGTTGCTGACCACCTGAAAGCTGTCCAGGAAGATGATTCATTCTGTCTTTAAGCTCAAGACGCTCTATAAGCTTATCTACATATTTATCATCTATATTTTTATTTTGCAACATAAGAGGAAGAATTATATTTTCATATGCAGTAAGTTCGGGCAAAAGATTAAATGATTGAAAAACTACTCCTATATGTTCAAGACGAAAATCATCACATTGATTTTGTGACATTTTAGAAAAATCTGTATCACCATATTTTATACTTCCGTCAGTAGCCTGTTCCAAACCTCCAAGCAAATGCAGAAGTGTAGATTTTCCCGAACCACTTGTACCTGTTATTGCAATTTGTTCACCATCGTTTATTTCAAAATTACAAGGCTTTAATGCCTCAACTACAATATTTCCTTGCTTATATGTCTTTTTTACATCTTTTACTACTATTTTCATATCAAATTCTCCATATATTCAAAAAAGGAAGAGCAATTCTGCCTTTTTTGTTAATCTATTGTTTAATTATTTAACTGTAACATTACTCACCTTATTTCATATTATTAACCTCCTATTAATTTATAATATTTTTTATCAAAATAAATTTTAATTTTTTAAAAACATCGAAACACCAACTTTCTGTTTATATTTTTTAAATTCACAATTATTTTATATCTCAATAATACCATATTAGTTTTTAAAAAGTCAACACATTTTTTATTAAAATTTATTTTTTTATATATCACTTACACAATGTTATTTTAAAATATTGTCTATTCAAAATTAAATTGAACTCAATTAAATTATAGCACATTCTTTTTCAAATTTGTTATATCTGGTAAAATTTGTCGTTTTCTGGTAAACTTTGTACTTGAAATATAATTTTGATTATATTTCAAAGCAAATACTCTTATGTAAACAAAATAAAAAGCCGATAGCTTTAAACTATCGACTTTTATTTTTAAAAATCATTATATTTTAAGGACGAAGACCAGTACCACCTTGAAGTGTAAGTGTTTCGCCTGTCATATACTTAAAATCAGGTGAAGCAAGCTGAACACAAACTCTGCCAATCTCTGTTTCAGGATTTGCAAAATACCCCATTGGAGGTGTTTTAACATTCTTTTCATATGCCTCTGGAAATTTACTCTTAAACTGTTCAAGCTGTGCAGTCCATGCAAGTGGACAAATAATATTTACATTTATACCGTCCTTACTCCACTCGGTAGCTGCTACTCTACTAAGACCACGAATACCTTCTTTTGCTGCGGCATATGAGCATTGTCCGAAGTTACCCGAAATACCAGCACCAGATGCAAAATTTATAACAGAGCCTTTAGTTTCACAAAGATATGGATAACACGCTTTCATATAGTAAAATGTTGCATAAAGTCCAGAATATAAAGCAAGATTGAATTGTTCTGTTGTATGTTCAGCAAGAGTAACTCCAGAAGCAGAAGCCTGTGCATTATTTATAAGAACATCAATTCTTCCGAATTCATCAATAGCTTTTTTTACAGTATTTTTTGCAATAGTTTCATTATCTGCACCTGCACAAATATCTGCCTGAACTGCAAGTACCTTAATAGAATATTTGCTCTCAAGTTCTTCTTTTGCGGCATTTAGTTTTTCTATATTTCTGCCTGTGATAACAAGATTAGCACCTTCCTTTGCATAAGCTGTTGCAATACCATACCCGATAGAACCACAACTGCCATCAGAAAGAACAGCTCTGCCCGCCCCAGTAATAATTGCTGTTTTACCTGCTAAGAAACCCATATAAGCATCTCCTTTAAAATTTTTTTATAATATTTTACGCCTTTATCCATTTTATAATTTCTTTTTCAGAAAGACTTCTTGCCTTTTGACAATCAGCTTTAAACTTTCTTTCATTCTTAAAAGCTAAAGGTGTAAACATATATTAACTTTTATGCTTGAATTTTGCTCTCTTAAGTTAGATGTAGCTAACTTGCCTTTATTAAATTGTAGCAACCTTTAAACAAAACGGTTTAATTCTGCATTATATTCATAGCCTATTATTGAAAGCTTTTCTTTGATAGTATCAGTATCTATACTATTAGTCTTTGCAAATTCCTCAAGAGATGAATAAAAATCTCTCAACTGAGTATTTACATATGATAATAAAATCATAGGGTCATTAGGCAGTGACATTTTATCATTCTCCCTTTTCGCTTTTATAAATTTCATTATACAACAAACATCCTCATAAATCAAGCTACAAATCTTTATCATATAAGAAAACGCATACCCAAGCGGATATGCGTTCGATTTCTATAAAATAAATTTATTTTATTTCAAATCTAATGTTTGTGGCTGAGGTAATGCAGGTGTAACTGACATCTTAAAGTAGGTGCCGAGATAGTCCTTAGCAACCTTAGTCAGTGCAATCATTGCTGCACGACGAACCTGTGGATTCGGTGAAAGTGTATGAGCCATAAGTTTAAAAAACAATAATGGACTATAATACATCGGCTTTTCGATTTCCATTCTATCAACTCCTTTCTAAAATACTATGTATATAAAATTTCTTGTAATCTATTTGATGATATAAGTTTAACACACAAATTTAAACAATCTATAAACAAGCTGTAAATTCATATGGTTATTTTTGTAAAATATATCATTCAAAATAATTTAAGAGAGTTGATTTTTGCAATTGTCTTAAAATTCGCTGATTATATCAAGCCCAAAATCTTTTGCACGCTTTACGGCAAGCTCCATAGACTTATCATAAACCTGCTCAGGGCTATGTGCATCTGAACCAACTAAGACTTTTAAGCCAGCGTCTTTTGCCATCGCCCAAAACCTTGGGTGAGGATATGGGTCTCTCCTGCCATCAGGATAATCCTGCTGACCTCGGCGAATACCGTTTGCATTATACTCAACAGGTGTATTAGTAAGCATTGCGGCATCTACAATTATCTCACAAGCTTTATCACAGTTTTTATTCCACGCAAAGCAATTCATAAACATAATATCAGGGTGAACAAGAACTGAAAAATACCCCTTTTTAAGAGCCTCTGAAATAGCCTTTGCATAAGGGATATATTCATTTGTGCTTTCAGAAGCAAAAATACTGCAAAATCTTCCATTTATATCAAAGAAATGTTCACCTAAGGCGAGATAATCAAGCTTCATTTCATTCAAAAGCCATTCATAATATTCACAGTATTTAGGAAGATATTCTATCTCCAAGCCTGTCATAATACGCATTTTTTCTGAATAGCGTTCTCTTTCGGTCTGAACAGCTGAAATATATTCTTGAAGCTCCGAAAACTGCATACGGTAACCGTAATCAATATCTTTAAAAGGTGCGTGGTCAGAAAATCCAAGTACTGAAAGTCCCTTATCATAAGCCTCTTTTGCATAATCTGCTTCTACACCAAATGCGTGACAGCAGCGTTTAGTATGTGTATGAAAATTACTTTTCAAAATCATTCCCTGCTTTCCAACAATCCCTTAGAAACAGCACAATCAATCACACGAATAAACTCATCATAGGTCATACAAAAACCTTTTTCTTTGTTTTTAAGCCTGTCTTTCAAGTCCTCGATTTCAAAGAAGCGAAGTTCTGTAATCTCTTTTTCGTCATATTTAAGTGTATCAAGCGAAACACTTTCATCGACAAAATAAACACGATTAAATTCATTGCTTATAAAATCGCCCTGATGAACAGTAAGTATCTGGTCGTGCAAAAAATGTAAATCTTCAGGCTTCAGCTTAAGTGAAATTTCTTCTTCGGTTTCACGAATAGCCGCCTCTATTGGTGTTTCACCTGCGGAAATATGTCCTGTGCAAGCGGCATCATAGCAAGATGGAAAGGATTCCTTGTCATCTCTGCGTTTTTGCAGGAGAACTTTGCTATCACGAAAAAGCCATATATGAACACTTCCATGCAAATCACCATCGTGGTGTACGGCATTACGCTCTTTGATTTTACCCGTTGGTGTTCCATCAGGATTCAATATATCAAAATATTCCGACACCGAAAATCAGTCCTTCTTATAGCCGTTTGGGTTATTCTTTTGGAATCTCCATGTATCTTCGCACATATCATGCAAATTACGCTCTGCGTGCCAGCCAAGAATCTCATTTGCTTTCTTAGGATTTGCATAGAATGCTGGAAGGTCACCTGCTCGTCTTTCGCCGATTTTGTAATTAACCTTTTGACCAGTTGCGTCCTCAAATGCATTGATAATATCAAGAACGCTGTATCCGATACCTGTGCCGATATTATAAGCATCTATGCTGTGTGGGTCGGATTTAAGCTTATTCAATGCACAAAGATGAGCTTTTGCAAGGTCTACTACATGAATATAGTCACGAATGCAAGTGCCGTCCTTAGTGTCGTAATCCCCTCCGAATACAGTAAGCTGTGGCAGCTTGCCGATTGCAACTCTTGAAATATACGGCATAAGGTTGTTTGGAATACCGTTAGGGTCTTCTCCAATAAGTCCGCTCTCGTGAGCACCGATTGGGTTGAAGTAACGAAGAAGTGAAATACTCCACTCATTATCAGAAACATATACATCACCGAGAATTTGCTCAATGAAATGCTTTGTTCTGCCGTAAGGATTACTTACATCACCTGTTACCATAGTTTCCTCATAAGGTATAGGATTATTGCCATAAACAGTTGCTGATGAACTGAAAACTATGCTCTTGCAGTTATATTCTTTCATAACATCAAGAAGTGTAACTGTACCTGAAATATTATTATCATAGTACATTATTGGCTCTCTTGTAGATTCACCGACAGCCTTTAAACCCGCAAAATGAATAACAGCCTCGATTGAGTTTTCAGAGAAAATTTTCTCTAAGCCTGCTCTATTTCTTATATCACAATCATAGCCTGCTATATTTTTATTAGTGATTTGCTTAATTCTCTCTAAAACTTCTGGAACGGAATTGCAATAGTTATCGCAGACAACTACTTCATATCCTGCATTGAGAAGTTCTACGCAAGTATGACTTCCGATATATCCGGCACCGCCTGTAACTAAAATTGCCATATTATAATACTTCCTTTTCTTTAGTAATTTTATCCGAATAAATTATTCTATATTGTAGTTAAGTATACAATACTGGCAATCATTTGTCAAATTAAAGGTTTTATAGCTGTTTTAGAAAGATAAATGTATCTAATTATCACCTCTTTATATCTTGAAATGTTTAAAACAATTTTTATAATTGGCAATGCTTTCTTATGCCTCGACACTTTTAGCGACCTATTCGCTGCAAATATAATTAAAAAATCGTTTTAAACACTTATTGTGTATCTCTACATTTATTATAGAGAATTATTAAGCCTTTGTCAAGCACAGAAACACTTATTGTGTAATATTATATCAGCCTCTCTCTTAAATATATTAAAAGCTTTTTCTCTCTGCGTGATACTTGTACCTGTGTCATTCCCAACTCCTTTGCCGTTTCGGATTGTGTTTTATTTTTGAAAAACCGTAATAATATGAGGTTTCTATCGTTTGGTTCGAGACTTTTTATTTCATCGTGAAGTGATATAACCTCCGTTAGTTTTTCATCTGGAGAATCAGTAGGAATATCAAGCTGTCCTGAACCGTTTTCTTCATCGGCTGTAAGTGAAACAGGCAATCTTGACGCATTGAGTGCCTCGGTTGCCTGTTCAGGTTCTACACCAAGAATATGTGCAAGCTCTGAAATCTGAGGTTCTCTGCCGTTTTCTTTTAAGAATCGTGCAGCTTCTCTTGTAGCCTTTAGGGAGAGTTCTTTTAATCCCCTTGAAATTTTCACTGCACCTCCATCACGAAAAAGTCCTTTTATCTCCCCTAATATTACCGGCACAGCATAGGTTGAAAGCTTTAATCCCCTACTTTCATCAAAATTATCAATCGCTTTTATAAGACCTACACAGCCAGCCTGAAACAAGTCGTCATACTCTATTCCTCTGCCACGAAAACGCTTTGCACAGGAATGTACCAGTCCAAGATTTTCGCTGACTGCCTTATCTCTGTCATACATCTTTTATACGGCTCATAAGCCGTTTTTCAAGTACAACTGTTGTACCTTTGCCCTCTCTTGATGTAACCTTAACTTTATCTGTAAAGCTCTGCATAACTGCAAAGCCTAAACCTGCTCTCTCCTCTCCTCCCGTTGTAAAAAGCGGTTCCATAGCCTGTTCTATATCTGCAATTCCACAACCCTTATCTCTTATTTTAATTACAACAACTGCACCCTCAAAGATTTTTACGCTTATGTATATAAGTCCAACGCTTTCTTTATATGCGTGAACTATACAATTTGTTACAGCTTCAGAAACGGCGGTTTTTATATCGGTTATTTCGCCTATTGTCGGGTCAAGCTGTGAGATAAACGCCGAAACTGCCGTTCTTGCAAAACCTTCATTCGATGAACGGCTTTCAAAGGTCAGGCTCATCTCATTTTTTAACTTCATCTTTTTCACACCCTTTCTCAAACAGCTTTAATGCCGACAAGCCCGACAACTCAACCATTCTTTCCATACTCGGCGGAATATTCAACACACGAACCTCTCCGCCGAGCAGCTTCATAGTTCGGTATCTGCCCATAATAAGGCCAATTCCTGAGCTATCCATAAATGTCACACCGCCAAAATCAAGATAAAGCACTGTCGGCTTATTTCTCTCGGCGGCTGAATCTATGGTTTCACGCATAGAACGAGCTTTATGATGGTCGATTTCACCGAATAGCTTCGCTGTCATTTCGCCATGGTCGGTGATGATTTTTACATCCATTTTTCTTTTTCATTCCTTTCAGAGTTTTTAGCCATCCACATATATAGATATGCTTCTTGCTTCAATAAAATAATAGCTTTTTATACACAAAAATTACGGCGAAAAAAGTTTCAGGAATGATATTTTTGCTCGACACACAAGGCTATATTAAGTCAGATATAAGCACATTACGCTGATTTTAACCAATAAAAAAGCAATTCTTTTGTAATAAAATATCAATATTTTACCTAAAGATAGCCAAAAGTTTTGCTCAGGCTTTTTCAAAAGCTTGCAGTTTCCAAAGGTAGACACCTACGGCAAAGTATTTGGTGGGTATTAAGGACAAAACAATACTTAAAATTTAAGCTTTATAATTTTTAACATATATGATATAATGAAAGAAAAATGCAAGGGTGGTATAAATGAAATTTTATTGTGAACTCAAGAAGGTTGTAGACGACTCTTACGACATTGAAATCGGTCACAAGCTTTCTGACACGCTCATAAATGACATACAGAATGGTTTAGTCGGTAAAATCAAGAAATTTGCTGTTGTTACTGACTCTATCGTTGAGAATCTTTATGCAAAGGAAATCTTTGATAAGCTTATTGAAAAAGGTTTTAAAGCTGATTTATTCGTTATTCCCGAGGGTGAAAAATCAAAAACTCGCCCAATGAAAGAATTTGTTGAAGATTCCATGTTAAACAAAGGTTATCGCAGAGATTGCTGTGTGCTTGCAATCGGTGGCGGAGTTGTTACTGATTTGGCTGGTTTTGTTGCCGGTACTTTTGGCAGAGGTGTACCTTTCATCAACTATGCAACTACACTTCTTTCGGCAGCTGACGCTTCTGTCGGCGGAAAGACTGCTGTCGATACACCGCTCGCAACAAACCTTATAGGAATGTTCAATCAGCCTAAAAAGGTCTACATAGATATAGATACTTGGAAAACTCTACCTGCAAGACAGCTTTCAAGCGGTCTTTCGGAAACTATAAAACACGCTTGCCTCGGCGATTTAGAAATGTTTGAATATTTAGAGAAAAACATTGAAAAGGTTCTTCAAAATAATGTTGAGGCTTGTGAGTTTATCGCTGAGAGAAATTGCAGAGTTAAATATAATGTTGTTATGAAGGACGAGCGTGAAAGTGGTTTGAGAGAAATCCTAAATCTTGGACATACTGTCGGCAGAGCGATTGAAACTGTTTCTGACTATAAGCTCTTGCATGGTGAGGCTCTCTCTATTGGTATGGTCGCTCAGGTTAAGCTTGGTAATGAGCTTGGATTTATTTCTGAGGAAAATATGAACAGAGTTATTAGCCTCTATAAGAGAGCTAATTTGCCTATAACAATCCCTGATTATATTGATAAAAATGTTCTCGTTAAAAAGCTCTATACTGATAAAAAAGTTCGTGACGGAAAACTTAGATTTGTTTTCCAAAAGGAAATTGGCGATGTTATGTGCTTTGGCGATAATGCTTATGGTTTAGAAATTGCAGAAAATCAGATTGCAAAAATCATAGAAAATATGTAAAAATCGAACAGCCCCACTTTGTGTGAATAATAAAAAGTGGGGCTGTTTAGTTTATAAATGAGTAAAAACAGCCTCTTTAGGAGCAAAGAATATTAAGGGCTTCGCCCTTAAAACCCACCAAAGGCTTGAGCAAAACTTTTGAGTGTCTTAGTGTAAATGTGTTAGCCAAACAGAATAATTATAAAAACAAGTGCATATTATTAAACAGACTTATTATAAGGCGGTGGCTGTATGTACTTTATACTTAAAAAAAGAACCGTCATAATCGCAATGACGGTTTTGTTATTTGCTTTGTGTGTTCCGGCGGTAATAGGGGCTTTTGGCAGTAATGAGGCAGTAGAAACCGTAGCAGAAAACACTAACTGGGGACTTGGCTTCAAGGAGGATGGAAAACCACCAACAGGCAATGCTTCTGTTGCGGATTTAGCAAAGCATAATGCCTATTATATCGGTGATACCTCAAAAAATATCATCTATCTTACCTTTGATGCGGGCTTTGAGAATGGCAATACCGAAAAGATTCTTGACTCTTTGAAAAAACATAATGTTAAAGCAACTTTTTTTCTTGTAGGAAACTATATCGAAACATCGCCTGAACTTGTTGAGCGTATGGTAGAGGAAGGGCATACAATCGGAAATCATACATATTCACACCCTGATATGTCAAAGATTTCTGATGAGGAGAGCTTCAAAAAGGAATTGCAGTCGCTCGAATCTCTCTATAAAGAAACCACAGGTCAAGAACTTCTGAAAATCTATCGACCGCCACAAGGGAAATATTGTGTCAGCAATCTTGAAATGGCTGATAAGCTTGGATATAAAACCATTTTCTGGAGTCTTGCTTATGTAGATTGGTACGAAAACAAACAGCCTACCAAAGAGGAGGCCTTTAATAAGCTTTTGAAAAGAATCCACCCAGGTGCGATTGTACTTTTGCACAGCACTTCAAAAACAAATGGTGATATACTTGATGAACTCCTCACAAAATGGGAAGATATGGGATATTCTTTTGGAGAAATCAAGGATTTAATTTCATAATGGAGGTTATTTATAATGCTTGAACAGCACTATCCGTTTACTCTGCCACCATTGCCATGTGCCTATAATGCACTTGAACCATATATTGATACAGAAACGATGCGCATACACCACGATATTATGTTCAAAAAATATGTTGATAATCTGAATATGATACTTAAAGATAATCCTATTTATCAAGATTGGAGTTTGCATAATCTTCTTGCTTATAGTTCCGATTTTGAGGATTTAATGGAAACTGCCCTGAAAAATAATGGTGGAGGTGTTATGAATCATTATATGTATTTTGACGGAATGACACCTAATAAGACAGAACCAAGCCAAAACTTACGAACAGCTATTATAAGAGATTTTGGTTCTATGCAAAGATTGTGCCAAGTGATGAAAACTGTAGCAATATCACAATTTGGTTCAGGGTATGCTTGGCTTATGTATGATAGCACCTCAAAGTTAAGAATAGTAAAAACACCTAATCAAGACCCCCCGCCACTTCTTATTTTACAGCCATTATTGGTTATAGATGTATGGGAACACGCATATTTTCTTCAATACGAACAACAAAGAGATAGATATTTTGACGCATGGTGTAATGTTATTGATTGGAAAAAAGTGAGTGCGAGGTATCCAGCAGGATAAATTTTTTCAAAATATTGCTAAGACTTATTGCTTGTGATATAATAAAAAGGTGACATAAAGCTGATGTTATGTGAAAAGGCTTCATTGTCACCTTTGATTATTTTTGGAGAGAAATTTATTTATGAGGATACTTGGAATAGACCCAGGCTATGCAATAATCGGTTATGGAATCATAGATTTTTTCGGTGGAAAATATAAGACACTAAGCTATGGTGCGATAACTACAAGCTCCGATACACCGTTTACGAAAAGGCTTGAGCTTATCTATGATGAGCTTGAACTTATTATTGCAAAGACTAAACCACAGGTTGCGGCAATAGAAAGGCTTTATTTTCAGAATAACCAAAAGACAGCCATTGATGTTGCACAGGCGAGAGGTGTAATAATGCTTGCCTTACAAAAAAGCAAACTGCCTGTTTTTGAGTATACCCCACTTCAGATAAAAACAGCCTTAACGGGTTATGGCAGAGCGAAAAAGCCACAGATGATGGAGATTGTAAGACGACATCTCGGGTTAAAGGAAGTTCCGAAACCCGATGATACCGCAGATGCACTTGCGGTGGCACTTTGTCATGCACAGTCAGCTGGTACTAAACTAAAAATGCTTTTAAATCAGAGTGGAAACACTCGTGGAACGCTCTATCCACAGGCTGACGCCTCAAAGTCTATTCTCCCGAAAAATTTACCACCAAAAAGAAAAGGATAATTTGAGATGATATATAGCTTATGCGGAACACTTATCCATGCTGAACCTACTTTTGTAGTTATTGAATGTTCAGGTGTTGGTTATAAGTGTTTGACAACTTTAAATACACAAAGGCTTTTGCCAAAAATCGGCGAACGCTGTACAATTTATACGCATATGCTCGTCAGAGATGATGCAATAGAGCTTTGCGGTTTTGCTGGTCAGGAGGAGCTTAATTGCTTTAAGTTGCTTATGTCAATAAGTGGTGTTGGTGCAAGACTTGCACTTGCCTTGCTTTCAGAGCTTCGCCCAGAACAAATTGCTATTGCGGTTTCCAGTGGCGATAGTAAAACGCTTACTCGTGCCAATGGTGTAGGTAAAAAGCTTGCCGAGAGAATTATTCTCGAATTAAAGGACAAGCTTAAACTGATTTCGACAATATCTGCAAGCACTTCATCAGATTTCGTCCCTACTCCGCAAGCTGCTCAAGGAAATATACAAAAGGCTGTTGGAGCATTGGCAGTTTTGGGGTATGCAAGTGATGATGTTTTGCCGTTTATGGCAGGCATAGACCCAGATTTATCTGTTGAGGAAATTATAAAACTGACATTGAAAAAGATTGGTGCGTGACCGCATTAGCTAATGCACTTGCGCTAAGACACCTAAAAGTTTTGCTCAAGCTTTTTCAAAAGCTTGCAGTTTCCAAAGGTAGTCACCTACGGCAGAGCCTTTGGTCGCCGTCCACAGACGGCAAAAAACTTTTGTGCGAAGCCAGACATTCTTTTGCCCCCTAAGGGGTGAACATTGTTCGCAACTCAAATTCTTTTGTTAGCAACATTAGTAAAAAAGTGCGGACAAAGTCCGCACTTAGAGTGCAAAGAATGTTAAGGGCGTTGCCCTTAAAACCTATGAGGGACTCCGTCCCTCGACCCTACAAGCCTTTAAAAAGGCTTGACCTAAATTTTAAGAGTCTTTAGGAAATCTGTTAGCTAATCGGAAGTTAATTGGTAATTTCTTAGACCGCGTCAACAAACTTACATTACGAATGTCGAGGTTTTGCTTGCAAAACCGATTCCGCGTCTTGACTGCGGCGGCTCGCCGCCTTGAGCGAAACTTTTGAGTGTCTTGGGGAAGTTTGATTAGCTAATTTATAACTACTTATTCCGAATAAATAATTTAGAGGAAAACACAAATGGAAGATTTTGATTTTGAAAATAGAATATTAGACCCCTCAGAGATAGCCTTGGATAACGAGGGCGAGAATCCTCTCCGCCCAAGAACTATGAACGACTATATCGGTCAGGAAAAAGTCAAGGAAAATCTTTCGATTTTTATAGAGGCTGCAAAACGCAGACGAGAAACTCTCGACCATGTTCTCTTATACGGTCCTCCGGGACTTGGTAAGACAACTCTTGCAGGAATTATAGCAAATGAAATGAACGTAAATCTTAGAATTACAAGCGGTCCTGCAATTGAGAAACCTGGCGATTTGGCGGCATTGCTCACAAATCTTAATGAGGGCGATGTACTTTTTATAGACGAAATTCACCGCATTTCTCGTGCGGTAGAGGAAGTTCTTTATCCCTCAATGGAGGATTTTGCGATTGATATTATAACAGGCAAGGGACAGATGGCAGCATCATATCACCTTCCATTGCCAAAATTTACGCTTGTTGGTGCGACAACTCGTGCCGGACAGCTTACAGCACCACTTCGTGACCGTTTTGGTGTTGTGCTTAGACTTGAACTTTATACCCCAGAAGAACTCGCACGAATCATAACAAGAAGTGCGTCAATTCTTGGAATAGAAATTGACCCAGACGGAGCATTAGAGATAGCCTCACGCTCAAGAGGTACACCAAGAATAGCTAACAGGCTTTTAAAGCGTGTGCGTGATTTTGCGGAAGTTATTTCAAATGGTGTGATAACCTGCGAAACAGCACAGATTGCCCTTGATAAGCTCGAGATTGATGAGCTTGGACTCGATGCAAATGACCGCAGAATGTTAGAGGCACTTATCAAGTTTTATCATGGAGGCCCTGTCGGGCTTGAAACCCTTGCTGCTGCAATCGGTGAGGAAGCAGTAACAATAGAAGATGTTTACGAACCATATCTTATGCAGATAGGATTTTTGAACAGAACTCCGAGAGGTCGCTGTATAACTCGTGCGGCTTGTCAGCATTTAGGCTATGATATTCCTAATGCACAGGACGCACAAATATCATTTGATTAAATATATTCTGCAATAGGAGGATAGCTTATGGCAACTAATCAATTCAGAGTGAATCTTTTCCCAAGAGATGCAGCTGATTGTATTTATAATTATGTTGTACATGGAAGTATAACAGGAACTTTGATTGATAATTACACTGTCTATGAAAGTAACGGTGTAGCTTGTATGGTTATGGTCTTTGAAAAGCATTATTATAGAGCTGGCAATAGACTTACTCTTACAGTTGTTATTGATAATCTTAATGGTGTAACGAATGTAAGGTCTATTGGTGGCGGTGGCGGAGAGGGACTTTTCTCTTTCGATTGGGGCGCATCTGAAAGCTTTTCAAATTGTGTAAGAAAGGCACTTGAGGCTTATATTGTAAGATAATAACTCTTTGCCCGAAAACGGTGGCAAGGAACATAAATATATTTATATTAAGAGGAGATTTATATATAATGGGCAGATTATTTGGTACAGACGGTGCAAGAGGTGTGGCAAACTCAGAGCTTACCTGTGAGCTTGCAATGAATATCGGTAAGGCGGCTGCAATGGTTCTGACAGACAGTAAGAATAAGCACCCGAAAATCCTCATAGGAAAGGATACAAGAATTTCTTCTGATATGCTCGAAAATGCCCTTGTTGCAGGACTTTGCTCAGTTGGAGCAGATGTTATATTGCTTGGTGTTGTTCCTACGCCAGCAGTTGCATATCTTGTAAGAAAGTATAATGCTGATGCAGGAATTATGATTTCAGCATCACACAATCCTTTTGAATTTAACGGAATTAAGATTTTTAGCGGAAGTGGATATAAACTTCCTGACGCTTTAGAAAACGAAATAGAGGCTATCGTACTTGATGGAAGTGAGCCTTATCCTTGCCCAACACACGATGGAATAGGCTCTGTTACCTGTTCTGAAAAAGGTGCTGAGGATTATATTGAGCATATAAAGTCCACGATTTCCGATTCTATTTCTGGTATGAAAATTGCTTTCGATTGCTCAAATGGTTCAGCATCAAGAACAGCGAAAAAGCTTTTCACAGATTTAGGCATAGATTGTGTTATGCTCAATGATACTCCAGACGGCAAGAACATAAATAATAAGTGCGGTTCAACTCATATGGAAAAGCTTGCAGAGTATGTAAAAACTCACAATGACATTGATGCAGGTATTGCATTTGATGGTGATGCCGATAGATGCCTTGCAGTTGACGAAAACGGTGAAATTCTTGACGGCGATTTCATTATGACAATCTGTGCAATGGATATGCGTTCAAGAGGCACTCTTGCTAAGGAAACTATGGTCGGAACAGTTATGGCAAATATGGGTGTAAATCGTTTCTGTGCAGATAATAATATCGGCTTTGTCGCAACAAGTGTTGGCGATAGATATGTTCTTGAGGAAATGCTCGCAAAGGGCTATAATTTCGGCGGCGAACAATCAGGTCATGTTATATTCCTCGATTATGGTACAACTGGCGATGGTCAGCTTACTGCGGCACAGCTTCTGAGCATTGTAAATCGCAGAAATGCAAAGCTTTCAAATGTTCGTCATGTTATGAAAAAGTATCCACAGGTACTTATAAATATTAAGGTTTCACCTGAGGGCAGGGCAAAATTTGCCACAGATTCAGATATTGCAGAGAAGATAGACAGCGTTAAGAATATTCTGGGTAAGAGCGGAAGAATACTTGTAAGAGTTTCTGGTACAGAACCGCTCGTAAGAGTTATGCTCGAGGGCGAATCTGAGGAGCAAATTCAAAAGCTTGCCCAAGAAACAGCCGACCTTATCAAAAAACGCCTTAGCTAAGGCATTTTCCCCAAGACACTCAAAGTTTAGGTCAAGGCGGAGTGCCTCCGCAGTCAAGACGCGGAATCGCTCGGCTTTGCCTCGCTCGTAATGAATTAGGAAAGATAGTTAATGCGGTCGAAGAAATTCCCAATGAACTACCGATTAGCTAACAGATTTCCTAAAGACAATTAAAAGTTTTGCTCAAGGCGGAGTGCCTCCGCAGTCAAGACGCGGAATCGCTCGGCTTTGCCTCGCTCGTAATGAATTAGGAAAGATAGTTAATGCGGTCGAAGAAATTCCCAATGAACTACCGATTAGCTAACAGATTTCCTAAAGACAATTAAAAGTTTTGCTCAAGCTTTTTCAAAAGCTTGCAGTTTCCAAAGGTAGTCACCTACGGCAGAGCCTTTGGTCGCTCTCCGCAGAGAGCGAAACACTTTTGGGCGAAGCCCAACATTCTTTTGCCCTAAAAGGGGCGAACAATGTTCGCCCCTTAAATTCTTTTGTTAGCAACATTAGTCAAAAAGTGCGGACAAAATCCGCACTTAGAGAGCAAAGAATGTTAAGGGTTTCACCCTTAAAACCCACGAGGGACTCCGTCCCTCGACCCTGCGAGCAGCTTTCACCAGCAAAGCTGGTGTAGAAAAGGCTCGAGCGAAACTTCTAAGTGTCTAAAGGAATTTTATTCACGCGGTGGAATTAACTACCGAATACACTTCCCAAATATGGAGGTATATAATGAGAGAAGCACAATGGAAAGATTATGAGCTTATAGATTGCTCTTGTGGAGAAAGACTTGAAAGATGGGGCGATATTATTCTTATTCGTCCTGACCCTCAGGTTATCTTCAATACTGAAAAAACAAATCCGCTTTGGCAACAGGCACACGCAAGATACCACCGCTCAAATACTGGCGGTGGTGCGTGGCAAACCTACAAGCCTATTCCAAAGCAATGGGAGATTAAATATAAAGATCTTACTTTCGGCATAAAACCTATGGGCTTTAAGCATACAGGTATCTTCCCCGAACAGGCTGTAAACTGGGATTTCGCTATAAATAAAATTAAATCAGCAAAAAGACCTGTAAAAATTCTGAATATGTTTGCATATACTGGCGCGGCAACTCTTGCTTGTCTTTCAGCTGGTGCGTCCGTATGCCATGTTGACGCATCTAAGGGTATGGTACAGTGGGCAAAGGAAAATGCTGTAAAAAGTGGTCTTGCGGACAAACCTGTTCGTTGGCTTGTTGATGACTGCGTTAAGTTTGTACAGCGTGAGCAAAGGCGTGGAAATAAGTATGACGGCATAATTATGGACCCTCCAAGCTATGGCAGAGGTCCGGGTGGAGAAGTATGGAAGCTCGAAGAACAGCTTTATTCTCTTGTTGAACTTTGTATGCCGATTCTTAGTGATGACGCACTTTTCTTTATTCTCAATTCCTATACAACAGGTCTTTCACCTGCGGTTATGGAATATCTTCTCGGTGTAATGCTTAAAAAGCGTTTTGGCGGTAAGGTTTCAAGCTCGGAAATCGGACTTCATGTCACAGAATCAGGTATGACACTTCCTTGCGGAAGTACAGCTATCTGGGAAAAGTAAGTTATGAATAAGCTTATCGAAGTAAAAAATATTTTTTATAAATATCCTGCCGATGAGGAGGACAACGAAAATAAACAGACAGATGTTTTAAGAGGAGTTTCGCTTGATGTGGGCGAGGGAGAATTTATTGCCATTCTCGGACACAACGGTTCAGGAAAATCCACGCTTGCAAGAATGTTAAACGGACTTATACTTCCCGATAATGGAACTGTACTTGTAGACAGAATGGACACTGCAGACGATGAACATATCTTTGATATACGGAGTAGAGTCGGACTTGTCTTGCAAAATCCCGACAACCAGCTTGTAACGAGTATTGTTGAAGAAGATGTAGCCTTTGCACCTGAAAATCTAGGCATAAAACCAAAGGAAATACGCAGGCGTGTTGATGAGGCTTTGAAGGCGGTTGATATGTATGAGCATAGAAGAAGTGCCGTACACAAGCTTTCGGGTGGTCAGAAACAGAGAGTTGCCATTGCGGGTATTCTTGCAATGGAGCCTAAGTGCATTGTGCTTGATGAACCGACAGCAATGCTCGACCCAAAGGGCAGAGAGGAAGTTCTTGATGCTGTCACAAAGCTAAGAACCGAGCAAGGAATAAGCATAGTTCTTATAACCCACTATATGCAGGAGGCAACTCTTGCGGATAGAATAATCGTTATGGATAGAGGAAAAATTCTCACACAGGGTACGCCAAAAGAGGTATTTTCCGAAACAGAGCTTTTGCTTTCGCATAGTCTTTCTGTTCCGCAAAGCAGCGAATTGATTTATAAATTAAAAAAGGCTGGCTTTGAACTTCCAAACGGAATTGTTTCCGATGATGAATGTGTTGATGAGTTGGTTAAGCTGATTAAGGGAGTGTAAAATGTCATTACTCGAAGTTAAAAATCTTACCTTTGAATACGGAACGGGCAAATTCAGAAATCTCGCACTTGATGATGTCAGCTTTTCGCTCGAAAAGGGAGAAATTCTCTCTATAATCGGTCATACAGGGTCGGGAAAATCCACTCTCGTTCAAACTCTCAACGGTTTGCTAAAACCAAAATCAGGCACAGTTTGTCTTGACGGCGAGAATATTTTCAGTAGCACTGAGCTTTTGAAAAAAGCAAGATTCAGAGTAGGACTTGTATTTCAATATCCTGAATATCAGCTTTTCGAGGAAAGCGTTTTTAAGGATATTTCGTTCGGCCCTAAAAATATGGGACTTGACAATGAAGAAATTGGCAGGAGAGTTTTTGAAGCGTCAAGCTTTGTTGGTTTGCGTAGTGAACTTTTGGGTAAATCACCGTTTGAGCTTTCTGGCGGTGAAAAGAGGAGAACAGCCATTGCAGGTATTCTTGCAATGGAACCCGAAATCCTTATTCTTGATGAACCAACCGCAGGTCTTGACCCTGGAAGTGGCAGAAATCTTATAGAAAACCTAATAAAGCTGAGAGATAAAAATGGTACGACAATAATTATCGTTTCTCATAGTATGGAAAATACCGCAAAGATTTCTGATAAAATTATGGTTATGAATGTCGGAAAGTGCGAGATGTTCGGCACGCCAAAAGAGATTTTCTCACAAGAAGAAAGGCTTTCAGAGCTTTCACTCGGCATACCACAGATAACCCGTATAATGAAAAGCTTAAAACAAAGAGGCTGTGCCGTTCGTGATGATATTCTTACAGTTAATGAAGCCTTCGTTGAGCTTATAAGCTTACTTTCGAGGAGGGAAAACTTATGAGTGATATTACGATAGGACAATATGTAGAGGGCAGGTCGCTTATACATCGCCTTGATGTAAGAGTAAAGCTGGTTCTTATGCTTTGTGGCATAACCTTTGTATTTATAGCAGGAAATTACTTTTCAATGGCACTTATAACAGCTTTTACGATTTTTATAATGCTCCTTACGGGCATAAGTCTTTTCAAATATATAAAAAGCATAAAAGCCGTTATTATGATAGTTCTTTTTACAGCGATTTTGAATCTTTTTTACGGTAGTGGTGAGCCTATATTCAAATGGGGCTTTATGGAGATAACTGAGGCAGGCATAAATAATGCTGTATTTGTTGCGGCAAGAGTTATACTTATAGTACTTATGAGTGGGGTTCTGACCTTTACAACCTCTCCGACAGACCTAACAGACGGTTTGGAAAGAATAATGAAACCGCTGAAAATCTTCCATATAAAAGTACATGAAATTGCTATGATGATGTCTATTGCACTACGGTTTATACCTACTCTTTTTGATGAATTTAATAAGATAAGCAATGCACAAAAATCAAGAGGCGCTGACCTCGAGAGCGGTAACTTTATTACAAGGATTAAGGCTTTTGTTCCTATACTTATTCCGCTTTTTATATCGTCATTCCGCAGAGCAAATGACCTTGCCACTGCTATGGAGTGCCGTTGCTATAATAGCGGTGATGGTAGAACACGAATGAAAGTTCTGAAAATAAAGCCGAGAGATATTATCGCATTAAGCGTTTCAGTATTAGTATTTGTTGGGGTGATACTTTGCAACATATTTCTACCATCTCCAGTGAGATGAAGAATATTCTTGTTTCAATTTCATATGACGGCAGTGCTTTTCATGGTTGGCAGATTCAGAAAAACGCTGTCACTGTTCAAGAGGAATTTCAGAAAGCTTTATATAAGGTTATCGGAGAGCGTGTCGATATAAAAGGCTCAAGCCGTACAGATTCAGGCGTTCACGCATATGAATATTGTATAAGCTTTAAAACAACACATTCTATTCCACCAGAAAGACTTGTAGCCGCACTTAATACCTATCTTCCAAAGACCATAGCTGCTAAAAAGGCTTGTTATGTTTCGGAAGATTTTCACGCACGATATTCCTCACTTGGTAAGGAGTATGTATATAAGATATATAACGCAAAAATTCGTGACCCATTTCTCGAGGGCTACGCCTTGCATTATTGGTATCCGCTCGATGAAAAGGTTCTTGATAAGGCGGCAAAGGATTTTATCGGCTATCACGATTTCACATCTTTCTGTACGCTCGATTCAAGAGAAATCGGAGATTTTCGCCGTACAGTGCGTAATGCATCAGTAACTCGTGACGGTGATATGGTATATTTTACAGTAGAGGCTGATGGCTTTCTGTATAATATGGTTCGCATAATGGTAGGTACTCTCTTGCGAATAGCACAGGGAAAATTTCCACCAGATAGCATACCGGAAATTATACAAGCAAAAGACCGCCATAAAGCTGGACCTACCGCCCCACCGGAGGGCTTATATCTCAATCAAGTAATATATTAAGACAATTAAAAGTCTATTAGTTACAAAACAAAGGCAGAAAGGACTGTATTCCTTTCCGCCTTTATTTTATTAGTTATTGAAGTTATTGTTTTGCTGGTTATTAAAATTGTTGTTGTTCTTATGGTTTTGTGACTGATTATTATTTTGCTGATTTTGTGATTGATTGCTATTTTGCTGATTGTTGAAATTATTGTTGCTTTGACGGTTTTGAGAATGGTTGTTCTGCTGATTTTGTCTGCTCATCATCTCACCCCCTTCTGAAATATATTATCGACGGGAATTAGAATTTTATTCAAACAGGCTTCAAGAATAAATAGAATATTTTTGCAATAAAATCGTTGAGAACTTGCCATATTTATGGTATTATTTTAAAAAAAGATTTTTTCAGGTGATAATATTGAATATAGATTTTTTAAAACAAGATTTTCTTGAGGACGCAAAATCCGTTTTTGGTTCAGACTATGAAGCATTTCTTGAAGCCTATAATGAAAAGCCTTATCGTGGAATAAGTGTAAACACTCTTAAAATTACTGCTGAAAGGCTTAAAGAGTTATTAGTATATAAACTTGAAAAAACACCTATGTATAAGAATGGTTATTATATTGATAGTGAAATTGAAGGATTGGGCAATAACCCATTACATCACGCAGGAGCGTTTTATGTTCAAGAACCATCAGCTTCTGCACCGGTTTCCTTGCTTGATGTTCAAGAGGGAGAGCGTATACTTGATTTATGCTCTGCTCCTGGCGGAAAATCCTCTCAGATACTTTCTTTATTGAATAATACTGGCTTACTTTGGTCTAATGAATATGTAAAATCCCGTTCTCAAATTTTGCTTTCTAATTTAGAGCGAATGGGTGCAAGAAATTTTGTGGTTTCAAATTGTAGTGCTGATACACTTTGTGATGGTCTTGAGGGATTTTTCGACAAAATTCTTGTTGACGCACCTTGTTCTGGAGAAGGAATGTTCAGAAAGAATCACGATGCCTCAGATGAATGGAGTAGAGATAATGTCAAGCTTTGTGCTGAAAGACAGCTTTTTATACTTGAATCAGCATCAAAGGCTCTAAGAGCAGGCGGAATGCTTGTTTATTCTACCTGCACATTTTCTTATGAGGAAAATGAAGGAGTAGTTTCAGAATTTCTGAAACGCAATGAAGATTTCGCTATTGATGAAATTGAGTATTCTTTTGGCAGAAAATCTGATTTAAAAGGATGTGTCAGAATAAGTCCACTTGAAGGTGGCGAAGGACAGTTTATGGTAAGGCTAAGAAAATCTGGTAATGAGCCTGCTTGTGACGGAGATTACAAGTTCAATAATAATGAAAATAAACTTGTTTCAGGCTTTATTGACGAAGTATTTAGCATAAAGCCAAGCGGAAATATTGAAATTATTGGTGATAGAGCTTATATTTTCCCAGAAAATCTTCCCAAGCTTAACGGACTTGGAGTTATTCGTGCAGGAGTTTTTCTTGGTGAAATCAAGAAAAATCGTATAGAGCCTGCACACGCATTATTTTCGGCATATACGAAAGAATATTTCAAAAATGTTCTCAATCTCAAACTGAATGATGAGCGTGTAGAAAAGTTTCTTAGTGGAGAAGAAATTGATTGCGAAAACCAAAAAGGTTATACACTTCTTGCTGTTGAGGGAGTTTCACTTGGTTTTGGCAAATGCTCAAACGGCAGAATGAAAAATAAATATCCTAAGGGTTTAAGGCGTGTATAAATTCTTAAACTTAAAAGATTCTAAGGGGCTGTGAAGAAATGAAGTTGTGGTTATCTTTGTGCGTGATATATTTTATAATATCATTGAATATTTCTTCCGCAGTGTCTATGAAATTCTCGTTTATGAAGTTGCCGAATGTTTTGTATGTTGGACTATAATTAATCGCGGTGTTCTTCACAAACTTATTATACCACAGAAGGCACATAACCGAAAGTGATAACGGTTATGTGCCTTCTTGTTTTTTCACAACTCCTTGACATAAACTTTAATTTGTCTTAGGGCTTTGCGTTAGCTAATCGGTAGTTTAGTCCTCCGCAGCTACAATCTAATTTAACCAACACTATAAATAATAGTATGTTTTATTATTTGAAAGCTCTATCTTTTTTGAACCCTCAAACTCAACACTTCTGAATTCGCCCTTAATTTCCTCGCCGTCAAGCATATATATAACGCCCTTGCCGTCAATTCTGCCATCAACAAATTCTCCAGTAAATCTATGGTCACTATAAAGTATAGTACACTTTCCGTCTGGCTTGCCATTCTTCAATTTACCAGTAAACTGTCCGCCATCTAAAGCGTATTCAACAACATATCCTGTTCCTTTGCGATACATATCGTATTCTCCATCAGCAAGCTCATCACATTTCGGAAGCTTTTCAATCTTACGGAGAATAACACTCATATTCTTCTGTTCCTGACCAGCCTTAAAGATACCTTCAAAGCTTTTTTCACCATCTTCATTGAAGCTCGCACCGAAACCATCACGCATACCGTTTCTGACATTTCCATCAAACCGCAATGCACCGTTTTCTTCGGAATACTCTCTCATATAAACAAGTTCACCTGAAGAATAAATACACTCACGAATGATTTTTCCATTTGAGATTTCATTTATTCTGCCGTTTTTCTTGCCATTTTTGAACATACCAACACAAGAAATTTCGCCATTAGAATAGCAAATTCCACAGCCATTATATTCGTTTTCAAAAAATTTTCCACGGTAGACCATAGAACCGTTTTCGTATTTGCATCCATAGCCATTTTTCTTGCCGTCTTTGAATGAACCTGCATAAACAAGCAAATCATCTTCATAAAGTCTACCCTCACCGCAGTAAACACCTTCTGAAAATTCGCCGTCATAAACCTTTATACCATTGATATACTCTGTACCCTTGCCAGAGCGTTTGCCGTTTTTCCATTCACCTGAATAGACAAGTTCACCCTTTGCAGTATATTCGGACATCAGACCGTTTGCCTCGCCATCGGAGAAACGACCTTCATAGTACGAACCATCAGAATTGTAAACTCTACCATTTCCGCTTGAAAGATTATTTGCAAACAAGCCCTCATAAATAAGCTTGCCATTTTTATCGTATTGTTTGCCCTCACCATCGGCAGCACCATATCTGAATTCACCCTCAATAAAGCCACCGTCTGCAAGATAAAGTATTCCTTTGCCGTTATATCTTCCGCCACGCCATTCACCATTATAATGGATTGTGCCGTCTTCATTGTATTCAATACCCTTGCCGGAGCGTTCACCACGATTCATTTCACCACTATAAAGCAAAGCTCCTGATGGTGCAAAAATCGTACCTCTGCCAGTAAATTTACCGTTTTGATAAATCCCTACGACAACATTTTCGCCGATAGTCATAACACCTGCACCGTCACGCTTACCGTCTTTATATGTACCAAAATATTTAAGCTCGCCCTCGCTATTAAAGCTTGCTCCTGAACCCGACGGTTTATTATTATGCCATTTTCCTGTATAGCAAGCACCATCTATGGAATACGCTGTTCCAAGACCCTCACGCTTATTTTCGCACCACGCACCAACATAACAAAGATTACCCGATTTGAAATAATAAGCACCAAATCCACTTCTTTTATCGTCTTTATAGTTACCCTCATAGGCTGTTATACCATTTTCCATTGCGGTGCGACCTCTGCCATCACGCATATCGTCTGTAAGTTCTCCAAAATAGAAATATCTATCCTTTTCGGTTTTGATTTCTTTTTTGGGAAGATTTTCGTAGGGACAATCTGACGCAAAAGCACAAAGTGTTTCTCTGAGCTCCTGAGGAATTACCTGCTCATAAACAAAGCCCTCATCTTCGGAGTCTTGTTCTTTTTCTTTCTCATCTTCTTTTGAGATTTCTGCGATAAACTCATCTTTTGTGACAGTTTCAAAAACGCTGTCATCTATGCTTGGAATAGGAAGTTCTTCGTTTTCATCTGCAATTTCAGTATCGGGTTCTGTTAAAATGGTAGTATTATCTTCCTTTTCAGTAGACTTATTTTCAGATTTTTTCGGCTTAACTTTGATAGTACGCTTTTCTGTTTTCTCGATTTTTTCAATTTTATCCGTTTTTTCTAAATCTTCGGCATTTTTCGCCATTTCGATATGCTGAGGCTCGGACTTTTTAGTGTCAGTTTTTTCATAAGCCTCTGCTTCGGAAAGATTTATATGCTTTCCTTCGCCATTTTCCGCTATTGTAAATGCTGACTTTACTGTTTCAACATCTTCATCGCTTTGAACTTCAAGCAGTTTTTTTAATGCGGCAGTACGAACCTCAATTTCGTCCTTAGTACAGTAATAGTATGCACCTGTGCTTGTTTTACAGAAAATCTGTGGTTCGCCTGTAAGTCCGTTAAGCTCTTTTGTAATATCCTTGCCTGTGCGTTCAGTGAAAGCATGGAGTTTTTCGTACTGGTTATTTACAGTTTTTATAAGAATATATTCGCTATTTTCAATAGATGGTGTGATAATCATAGTCGGAATAACTCTGTTATCAGCAAAAAATTCTACACGAATGATTTCGTGTTCAAGACTGAAGAATATTTTTTTATATAGGCGCTTTGACTTATCAAAACACTCTATTCTATATCCACCATCACAAGGAACTGTTCTTTCGCACTGACTATTTCCGCAGAATTTTTTCCAGTTAAGAACCTTACCTTGCTCCATACTATAAGAGAGCTTATATGTATCATCGTCACATTTCAGAGTAAGTCTGCCCCTTATGTTATGCCTTGCTTTAAAAAATTCCTTTCGGACATCATAAAGACCGTCTGATGAATCAGCCTTTTCAATATCAAGGTTATATATAGACAATATAGTATCATTGCTCTTTGGAGCATTTTTAAGTTCATAATCCATTATCTTCAGTCCTTATTTAAAATTGCTTAGTGGATTGCTATCAATTAGCTAATACAAAAGAAGTTTATTAACGCAGAGGAAATATCTACCGAGAGAGCAAACACAGTTTGTCATTATTTAGCGTTCTTGACGAATTCTCGGTTATCCCACATATATATTATACCAGAAATTAAGGTCAAAGCAACTACTATCCACATCAGAATATCGCTTGCAACATAAAATATCGAACTTATAAGTCCTATATTCTCAAGTGATATACAGCCCATTGCGTTCAGCTCAAGTATATACTGCATAATCAGTATGAGAAGTACAGCTACAATCTGACTTACTGTCTTAGCTTTACCCCAGTTATTGGCGGCAACTACCTTGCCTCTGCCAGCGGCCACAAGTCGCATTGATGTTACCATAAATTCTCTTGTCAGAATTAGTATAAGAACTATCGCATTTGTCAAACCAACTTGCACAAAACAAGCAAGTGCCGCAGTAACCATTATTTTATCAGCCAATGGGTCGGCAAATTTTCCGAAATCTGTTATAAGATTATTCTTTCGAGCAATTTTCCCATCAAGATGGTCTGTATATGAAGCAGCTCCGAAAATTATTGCCGCTATTATGTAATGATGTGGAATTTGCGGCAAAAGCAATACTGCTACAAAAAATGGTACAAGTATAATACGCAAAACTGTAAGTTTATTCGGCGTATTCATTTTTGAAGCCACTCCCTTTCGTTCTATAAAAATTAAGCTTTATATTCGCCAATAAGGTCAACATCTATATAGTCTGTAATTTCTACATCTATAATATCGCCAACTGCTGGTTTTTTGCCTTCTACTGTGAAGAAAACCTTGCCATCTACTTCTGGTGCATCTGCAGAGCTTCTGCCATAATAACATTCAGCGTATCTATCAAAGCCTTCAAAGAGGACCTTTATGGTCTTGCCAATCATAGATTCACATTTTTCAGCCATAATCTCTGCCTGCTGTTCCATAATAATATCTCTGCGGTGCTTCTTGACCTCATCATCAATCTGGTCTGGGAATTCTGCCGCTGGAGTATCCTCCTCAGGTGAATACGCAAAACAACCCATTCTATCAAAACGCATATCTCTTACAAACTCTGAAAGCTCTGTGAAATCCTCCTCAGTTTCTCCTGGGAAGCCTGTTATAAAGGTTGTGCGAATTGTAAGATTTGGAATTTTAGTTCTTAGCTTATTGATAAGCTCTGTAAGAACTTCTCTGTCACCGTGGCGGTTCATACGCTTTAATAGCTTACCGCTTGCGTGTTGAAGTGGTAAATCTATATATTTCAGAACCTTAGGCTCACTTGCGATAGTATCTATAAGCTCATCTGTCATTCTATCCGGATAACAGTATAGCACTCTTATATAGAAATTGCTGTCGATTTTACATAGCTCTCTCAAAAGTTCAGGGAGCATACGCTTTTTGTATAAATCTTCGCCATATCTTGAAGTATCCTGTGCGATAAGAATAAGTTCCTTTACACCATTATTGACAAGGCTCTTTGCCTCCTCAACAATATCCTCAATCTTACGGCTTCTGAATTTACCTCTGATTTTTGGAATAGCACAGTAGGTACAGCAGTTATCACAGCCCTCTGCGATTTTAAGATATGCATAATAAAATGGTGTTGAACGCAGTCTTGGAGCATTAATATCAAGACATAGCTTATCAGGAAATTCCTCAACCTTTTTACCCTTGAGAACTTCTCTTACGATATTTGCAATATTGCTATTTGCACCGATGCCAACAACAGCATCAATTTCGTAAAGCTCTTTGAGAATTTCAGTCTGATACCTTTCAGCAAGACAGCCTGTAACAATTATAGCTTTGATTCTGCCCTCTTTTTTAAGCTCTGCAAGCTCTAAAATTTCATCAATGCTTTCCTGCTTTGCGTCCTCAATAAAACCACAAGTATTTACAATCGCAACATCACTCATAGCTGGGTCTGCAACAATCTCAAAGCCCTCTTGCTTTAAAGTAAAGAGAAGCATTTCTGCGTCTACTCTGTTTTTTGCACAACCAAGACTTACCATACCGATTTTAGTAGCCATATTTTAAAAATTCCTCCTGCACAGAAGAACTTGAAGGCATAGTTATGCCCTCAAGTGTTATTCATCTTCATATTCTGATAATACACTGTTTATATCATAATAGGAGTATCCCAATGCCGCAAGAGCATTTGCTGTCTTACGGCGGGATTTTATATCTCCGAGTTTATTTCTGAACTTTGTTTCAAGCAATGAGCGAATTTGCTCCTCGGGGTCTGGGGTTAATTCCTCGATAACCTCATCAATGATTTCCCTATCTATCCCCTTTCGCAAAAGCTCATAGCCTACACGCTTAGGTGCGTATTTCTTTCTGCGGAAAAGTTCCTCCGCAAAATCTCTCGCAAACTTTTCATCGTCAACAAGTCCAAGCTGAACCATTTTATCGGCGGCCGCCTCTGCGGCATCATCTCCATAAAGTGGTTTAATCTTTTCGACAAGCTCATTTCTTGAACGGCTTCTATATTCCAAAAGGTAAAGAGCCTTTTCCTTTGCTCGGCTGAGATTTGATTCTATGACAATTTCGTGTAATCTGTCATCGTCGATTTCTGAACCAACCTTAACGCCAGATTTTGCAAGAGCAAAGGTATCAAGCTTCATAGCATATTCGCCATCAATATAGACAGCACTCAAGCCCTTTCTCTTTTCCTCAATAGCTGTAATCTGCATAATTACTCAACCATAATATCAATATCAGCATCATCAATGCGGTCGGATTTCTCCTCTTTTGTATCCTCCGCCTTAATTTCTGCTTTTGGACTTTCAGTCTCTGAGCTTTCCTCATCATCAGATTTAGACTTAACAGACTTGCCCTTCGGCTTTTTAGATATTTGACCAAGGAGTTCGTCCTTATGCTTGAGAGTTTCTTCCTCGATTTCCTTAGCAAGAACAGGGTCATTCTTAAAAAGCTCCTTGACCTTATCTCTGCCCTGTCCAAGACGATTTTCCTTATAGGAGAACCACGCACCACTTTTCTTGACAACATCAGCCATAACAGCCAAATCAAGAAGTTCACCGACACGAGAAATGCCCTCGCCATACATAATATCAAATTCAGCAACCTTAAATGGTGGTGCAATCTTATTCTTGACAACCTTAGCCTTAGTTCTTGAGCCTATAATCTCACTGCCATTTTTGATAGGTTCACCCTTTCTGACATCAATTCTGACGGTTGAATAGAACTTCAACGCACGACCGCCTGGGGTGACCTCAGGGCTACCATAAACAACACCAACTTTTTCACGAAGCTGGTTGATGAAAATTGCAACGCAATTAAGCTTTGAAATTGAGCCTGTAAGTTTTCTGAGAGCCTGTGACATAAGACGAGCCTGTACGCCAACATGAGAGCTACCCATTTCGCCCTCGATTTCAGCTTTTGGTGCAAGAGCTGCAACTGAGTCAACAACTATAATATCAATCGCACCAGAACGAACAAGTGCCTCGGTAATTTCAAGAGCGTCTTCACCAGTATCAGGCTGTGAAACGAGCAATGAATCAATATCTACACCAAGGGCTGATGCGTAAACAGGGTCGAGTGCGTGCTCAACATCTATAAATGCCGCTGTACCGCCAGCTTTCTGAGCCTCTGCAATACAGTGGAGGGCAAGTGTAGTTTTACCACTGGATTCAGGTCCATAGATTTCTGTAATTCTTCCACGAGGAAGACCACCTATACCGAGAGCCATATCGAGAGTGAGAGAACCTGTTGAAATAGCGTCAATCTGCATAGCTGGGTTTTGTCCAAGACGCATAACTGCTCCCTTACCGAATTGTTTTTCTATTTGGCGAAGTGCTGTTTCAAGAGCTTTTTCTTTATCAAATGCCACAATAATTCATTCCTTTCTACACTTATGCACTATCTTAGAAACTTAAAAGTTTTGCTCAAGGCGGAGTGCCTCCGCTGTTAAGACGCGGAATCGGTTTTGCAAGCAAAACCTCGACATTCGCAATGGAAGTTTGTTGACACGGTCGGGGAAACTACCGATTAGCTAAATAAATTTTTCTAAGACACTTAAAGTTTAGGTCAAGCCTTTTTAAAGGCTTGCGGTTTCCAAAGGCAGAGCCTTTGGTGGGTTTTAAGGGCGAAGCCCTTAACATTCTTTACTCCTGAGGGCGGACTTTGTCCGCCCTTTTTGACTAATGTTGCTGTCAAAAGGAATTTAGGGGCGAACTAAGTTCGCCCCTAATGGGGCAAGAAATGTTAAGGGCGTTGCCCTTAAAACCTATGAGGGACTCCGTCCCTCAACCCTACGAGCCTTTAAAAAGGCTCGAGCGAAACTTTTAAGTTTCTTGGGGAAGTGCATAAGCTTATCATAGGTTTATTATATCATCTCATCAAAATTATGACAAGCATTTCAAGAACAAATTTTCGATATTTTAATGCACTGTTCCGAAAACTGCCCTATCCAAGCCTGCCATATCTTTCAATACATAAACATCTTTAAAATTATTTTCCTTGAAAAGTTTAACAATCTCATTTGTCAAATCTTCACCAATCTCGACACCGATAAAGCCGTTTCTCTTAACCTTACCTTTCCAATTTTCTATAATAGAATTATAGAAAATCATTCCGTCTTTTCCACCGTCAAGTGCAAGCTTAGGTTCGTGCTGAACTTCTTTTGCAAGAGTTGCTATAATATCTGTTTTTATATACGGAGGGTTTGAAAGAACTGCATCAAACTCACTAGCTGAAAATTCCTCATAAAGCCTGAATATATCGCCCTTTATAGCTTTGATATTTTCGCAAGCATTACGCTTTAAATTTTCTTTGAGATAACTAAAAGCCTTATCTGAAAGCTCTACTGCAAGAATTTCAGCCTTTGGATAAGCCTTTGCAAGAGCAATAGCCACCGCTCCAGTTCCACTGCAAAGGTCTATTATTTTTGGATTTTCAACGCCCCTGACACGCTTTATTGCCTCTCGCACTAAAATTTCTGTATCATCTCTCGGAATAAGAACACCCTCGCCCACAAAAAGCGGAATATCCATAAAAGTCCATTCTCCGAGAATATATTGCAAGGGATAGCCCGATGAACGCTTTTCAACAGCTGTAAGGAATTCCGCTTCTATCTCTGCTTTTGGTGATTTATCGCCCTTAACCACAAGCTCTGCACGATTTACACCGAAAAAATGTTCTATAAGGCACATTGCATCATATTGCGGACTATCTATTTCTGCGTTGCGAAAATCTGACCTTGCTTTTCTATAAAGCTCCGACAATGTCATCCGATTCTGTCCTCTCCGTTTTCAGGAATTACATACTGCATAGCCTTGATAGCAACCTCAGCCATATCAGGGTCAGGCTCTTTTGTGGTAAGATGTTGCATCCACATACCCGGTGCGGAAATTATACGAGTGATTATATTGTCGTGTCTGCCACATACTTTGATAAGCTCATAGCCTAAGCCTACAACTAACGGAATACAAAGCACTTTTGTAAGTGTTCTTATAAAAGGATTTGTAAATGGTATGAAACAACCAACAAATATTCCGAGAATAAGTATAATTATAATAAAGCTTGTTCCGCATCTTGGGTGAAATCTTCTTTGCTTCATAACATTCTCAACAGTGAGGTCAAGACCATATTCATAGCAAAAAATTGTCTTATGCTCTGCACCGTGATATTTGTATAGGCGTCTGACATCTTTATTAAGTAAGCAAAGTGCCATATATCCGAGGAAAAGCAGTATTCTTATAAAGCCCTCGAATACTGAACGATAAATCATATGGCTTCCGAGCCATTCTGAATTTGGAATCATCTGCAAGAGGTTAAAAAGCCAAGTTGGTACAAAAAAGAACAGTGCCACACAAAAAGCAATAGAAATAACCATTGCAATGCCCATAAAGATTTTGAGGAATTTATCTCCGAATTTATCGTCAATCCACTTCTCGAATTTGCTCATTTCTTCTTCAGGCGTTTCTTCTACATCATCAACAGCCAATTCTGCCGACCTCATAAGAGCCTTATAGCCTGTTCCGAAAGAGTCTATCATATTGACGATACCTCTTATAATAGGCACTCTTAATATTTTAGCCTTTTTACCAAGACCAAGTGGTTCCATTTCTTCAAGCAAAATTTCTCCGTCAGCTCTTCTGACTGCAATAGCAGTTTTCTTCGGGCCTCTCATCATTATACCTTCCATAAGAGCCTGACCACCAATTGAGGTTATCAGCTTTGTTTTTTCTCTTTTTTCCAATCCTATTACCCTCCTTGCAATTTGTTGCTATAAACAAAGTAATTGCCAATGAACTAACGATAGAGCGCACTCATAGTGAAAATGTAGGAACAAACTGTCTTCAACCGCTCGACAATTTTGCTATTCGTAGCCATTTATTACTTAACAATTATTTCTTTTGGTTCTTCTGATTCTTCTTTTAAAATCGGTATTGAAATAGAAACTACTGTTCCTACTCCCTCTGTACTTGCAATATCTAATGTTCCTGAATGTAGCTTTACTATCTCATCAGCAACAGCAAGTCCTATGCCTGAACCTCTCTGCGTCTGATTTGCCTTATAAAATTTTTCCTTAACCTTAGATAAGTGCCTTGCTGGTATGCCACAACCATTATCAGAAATTTTAATAACAATATTTTCTTCAACTTGTGATACCTCAATATTGATAATGCCACCCTCTGGTGTGTATTTTAGGGCATTATCTATTATATTTATAAATACCTGTCTTAGTCTATTCTTATCGCCAAGTACAGCTGGCAATATTTCAGGCTCTTCATATATAAGATGTTTATTCTCACTCAAAGCCCTTTCTCTGAGCATATATATGGCTTCGTCAATCTCTGCAAGAATATCTATCTTATCCATTTTAAGAACCATTCGGTTATTCTGTATTCTTGAGAAGTCGAGAAGTTCCTCAACTATTCCGCTAAGACGCTCAGATTCATTAACGATAATCTTTAAGCCCTTTTCCATAGTCTTAGCGTCACAAGAACCGCCCATCTGCATAGTTTCCGCCCAGCCTTTAATGGCGGTAAGCGGTGTTCTGAGCTCGTGAGAAACTGATGAAATGAAGTCATTTTTCATTTTTTCAGCGTTTCCGAGTTCACCTGCCATATAATTTATGGTGTCGCAAAGCTCGCCGATTTCGTCATCATAGAATTTTCCGATTCTTGCGTTAAAATCACCTTGAGCAATTCGCTTTGCTGTATCTCCTATTTCACGAACAGGCTTGACGATTGAACGCAAAAAATATGTACTCGATATAATTATCAAGAAAAGCACCAGAAGTCCAACGAGTGAAATTCCCGATATTGTTATGAATATCCGTCTGTCTGCCTCCTCAAGAGAAACTATATAACGCACTGCTCCGACATATTCATCATCATTTCCATAAATCATTCTGGTGAGAGCCATAACATTTTCGCCCGAATTAAGTTTGCCTGTCCAAGTAGTATATTCGCTTTTTTCATACTTAGCCTGTTCATAATCAGGCATAACCTGTTCTTTATCTGGCTCAAAGCCCGTAGAAGTTATAACAACATCACCGTTTGAGTTTATTACCATAAGCTCCATAAGCTCTTTATCGGGAAAATTCTCGACATAAACTCTCGCAGTAGAGATAAATTCATCTGGTTTATTAAACATATTTGCAAACTCTGATGAGCGACCACTTATAGTCTGCATTATTCCATTGTAATAAAACGACTGCACAAAAAGTGCAAAGATAACTACAATAAGCAAGAGTATTGCCATAATTACACCCATGCTGTTTATAAGCCATCTTTTTGTAATACCTTTCAAAAAACAGACCTCCCGAATTTAAAAAGAATACAACTTTAAAGACTTAGTGTGTAATTATCATTTTTTCTTAGGAGCAATATTTTCATTCTTGCTTGATTTAATCTCATCAGTCAGAATTTTTAGACCATCCATAAGTGCGTGATTTACGATTTCGGTACGACTCTTAAATTCATCGCCCTTTTCCATAAGAATATAATCAAGAACAGTTTTGACATCGCCATCAACTACAAGAGTTATCCCTTCAACAGTTCTGCCGTCACTGCTATCCAAATCGCAATGCATAAATACTATCTTACCCATATTTTAAGCCTCCCATTTGTAGCCAAGTCCCCATACGGTGACTATATTTTTTGGTGAGGACGGATTATCCTCTATTTTCATACGCAAACGGCGAATATTAACATCAACGATTTTTTCTTCACCGACATAGTTTTCTCCCCAGACATGACGGAGAATATCACCTCTATCAAGAGCCGCTCCTGGACTTGAAAAGAAATATTCCATAATCTGAAACTCAACCTGTGTAAGGTCGATAAGCTGACCACGCTTTGTGAGTGTATGGTTGCGGAGATTGAGAGCAAAATCGCCTGACCTGATTTCTTCTTTGAAGTTATTTTCTGTACGCATTTCTGCGATAGCAACTCGGCGATAGAGTGCGTCAACTCTTGCAACAAGCTCTGACGGACTGAACGGCTTAGTTACATAGTCATCAGCTCCAAGCATAAGTCCTGAAACCTTGTCCATTTCCTGTGTTCTTGCAGTGAGCATAATAATTCCGATAGAGCCGTTTCTCTTTCTCAGCTCTTTGCAAACCTGAAGCCCATCCATACCAGGCATCATAATATCAAGAATGGCAATATCGAAATCTCCACCCTTTTGCTCGTATGTTTCAAGGGCAGCCTCTCCGCAATCTGCTTCTGTAACATTATAGCCTGCACGCTCAAGGTTAATTACAACAAATTCTCTTATGGCAGTTTCGTCTTCTGCAACAAGAATATTTTTCATACCTATCCTATCCTTTCGTAAATTTTCAGCTTATCAACATAAAACATTCATCTAATTCTTCCTCGTTAAGGGAAAGCTTATTTTTAGAATTGTCTATTTTAACGGCATAATAGTTGTTATCTGTTTTTTGCAGCAAAATCATTTCATTTGAACTTTCGGAATCCCATTCTTTTTTTGAATAGACATAAATCGTAAATAACTTATCGCCTATATAGCCTGTGTTTGTTTCATCAGAAAGCCATTGATATACTGAAAGAGTTCTATTTTCATTATCAACCCTTGCCGTAACATAGGTAGGCCAAATGTTTTTGTTATCTGTAATCCATTTTTCAGGCATTTTGAAATAATAACCGTCCTTATAATTTATTATCATATTTAGAATACCCTTAAATGAATTTGTCTTTAGCTGATATTGATTCCATGTTGTAAGACTACATATAGTTGAGGCATCTTCTTTGTTTCCTGCTGGCATAGTAGCTACTGACGGAATTTCGATTATACCATCATTATTTATATCTTTGCTTATAGTAGGAGTTGTTCTTGTAGATACATTGGTATTTGCAGAGGTATGCAATGCTGTACTCAGTGGATTTTTAAGAGCCTGTTCTTTACTATCCCAATATATAATTTGTGTTGAAATCGTTCCGCTATGATTTTCACCATCAATAATCAAAGCTCTTGTATTAGAATCTACCATACCGACACATGCATTTAAAATTCTTGTAAGCTCAGCATCAAGTGGTACAGATGAACTCAACATAGGACGCTTTTCATTCGTAGAATACTTAAAAAATTTCGCAAGAGAACCATCATCTTTATTAGCAATAGTAAGCAATATTAACTCTGATTGATTGTCATTATCAAAATCTGCACAAGCAAGCTCATTATATGTTGAGTCTATTGGCATTTCACGAATCTGGTTATGTTCATCATCAAAAGCATATGCACTTATCTGTTTCTCATTGCTTCCAAAAGAAGTCCAGCCTATAAAAAGTTCAAGCTTACTATCACCATTTATATCAGCAAAGAACATTCTGTCAACACCTGCGGCACTACTTTGTATATTTGCAACGCTCTCCCATGATTCTCCCTTTTTGGTCATAATCATAAGATTAAGCTTTGTATTTTCACCGCCTGATGAAAATAACGCAATAGCCTCATCAGAACCATCATTATCTAAATCCTGCATGGTTACTGCTGAGCGATAATCTCCAGATTGTGGATATACAAATATAAAGCCTGAGCCTGCTTTTTCTTCTATTATATTTTGAATTTCCGCCTTATCACCAGTCGGTCTTGGCGGACGCATCATATTCCCGCCGTCAGTAAAGCTTGCCGAACAACCCGACAACGCAGCTACCGACAGTGCCATAATTAAAGCGAGAATCCGCTTTTTCATACATCAATCGTTTCCTTTCCGCTCTTAGGCTTCTTTAAAACAGGCATTTCCTTTAGTTCAACTTTTTTCGCAATAAGGAATTTTATCTTTATGCCCTCATCAGAAAACATCTTTTCGTGTTCGGTCATAAGATTTGGTTCATAGCCTGAATTATGCAAATCACGAGTTATATATACTATCTCAAAGCCTGATTCTGCAAAATATTCAAGGCTTTCCTCAAAAAGCTCATCATCGTCTGTCTTGAAATGAATCTCTCCGCCATCGACGAGAAAATCTCTATATTGTATAAGCTGGCGGGTATGTGTAAGACGGCGTTTCTTGTGCTTTCCACGAGGCCAAGGATTACAGAAGTTTATGTAAATTCTTTCTGCATAATCCTCTTTGCCAAGCATATTAGAAACAAGCTCAATATTATGGATAGTTAAAATAACATTTTCTGGCTTTTCGTTAGTCTTTTCAAAAGCTTTTACAATATTACGCTTTGCAAGACCAAGCATTTCGTTTTTAATATCAATCGCAAGATAATTTATATCACGATTAAGATAAGCTGCCTGAGCCATAAAACCGCCCTTACCACAGCCAAGTTCAATATGAAATGGCTGTTTTTTGGGGTAAAGCTCTGCCCATTTTCCTTTATAGTCATCGGGATTATCTATATAGAAACCACATTCGAGTAATTCCGGTCTTGCCCAGGGTTTATGTCTTATTCTCATAAAATCTATCACCAAATTCTAAAAAGTAAAAAATAAATAAAAAATCACATAATATTATACCAAACTTTAATATAAGCTATTTTCTATATTAGAATTATATGTTGATTTCTGAAAAAAAGGTATCGCCCGAAAGCAATACCTTAAATCTTAAAATAATTTAGCACTCTATAATTACAGGGAAACCATCAAGCTCAATTTCGCCATTCTTAACGAAAACTGTCTTGCCATTGATTTTATTTTTATATTCGCCGTCCGGAACCTCTGCCTCAACTATACACTCATAGCATCTCATACTAAATGCACCGAAAACAATGCCCTTATCTGACTTATATGTAATAGTTACAGCATTTTCACTGTCATATGCTTTAAGCTCATATTTACCGTTTGTTATAACCTCACTTTGCTTTACACGATAAAGGTTATGCAAAATTGGTGTAAGGTCAAAGCCTGTGTTCCAATCGACCTTATCGTAATCAAAAAGGCTCGGTGTATTGGTATTTTCTGTTTCCTGACCTGCATAAAGCAGAACTGTACCCTTTAGCATATACATAAACGCTGTATAATTGATAACCTCTTGTTCAGTAACGACAAGCTTTTTTGCTCTTGCTCTATCGTGATTTTCAAGACAACGGAGCTTTATATAGTTTTCAGGATAAATGTACTCTTGCTGATTAAGTGCATTTATATATTCGCTGAGAGGAATTTCTCCGTCAACATATGCAAGATACTTTGGGTAAACATCATAATCATAGAGTATATCAAAAGCCTGATAAAGCTCCGAATCCGAAAGACAGTTAAAGCCTGTATCACGAGCATATTTAATCAAGCCATATTCAACGGATTCGGCAAGCCATAGGCAATCAGGATTTACCTCTGCGACCTCTTTTCTTGCACGATTCCAGAATTCAATCGGCACTAAGGAAGCAACATCACAACGGAAACCATCTACAATTTTTGCCCACATCTTGAGGGTTTCAAGCTGATAATCCCAAAGGTCTTTATTTGTATAATCGAGGTCTATAACATCTGTCCAGTCACCAACCTTGTTTCCGAACCTACCGTCAGGCTTTTTATAGAAAAACTCAGGGTGTTCCTTGCTAAGAACTGATTCATGCGAGGTATGATTATAAACAACATCAATCATACACTTCATACCCTTTTCGTGAATGGCTGAAACAAGCTCCTTGAAATCTTCCATAGTGCCATATTCAGGATTAACTGCACGATAGTCACTTATAGAATAAGGACAGCCCAGCTCACCCTTTTTATTAACCTCACCTATTGGGTGGATAGGCATAAACCAAATATAATCAACCCCAAGAAGCTTAATTCTATCGAGGTCTTTCATAACTCCTTTAAAATCTCCGCTTTCGCTGTGATTACGGACATAGACACTATAAATAACCTTATTTTTGAGTGATTTATTTGTATTGCTTGCCATTTGTCGATTCCTCCAAAATATTTTATAAAAAATTTTTGTAAATCATCTTTTTATATTTTACACCAAGCAACAAATAAATACAAGTGATTTTATGTAAATTTCCAACAATAATTATGCAATATTTTTTGCACCTCCATAAAGAGCATAATTCGGAACTTCACCGACAATTATAGTTTCTGCAATTACGACAGTTGTTGTCACGCTTGTATTTTCACTTACTGGCGGAACTAAAACCGTCATATCAGTTGTTATAGTAAGTGAAAGCTTGTGTACAGTTTGGTTAATGCCACCACTTTCAAATTCTGAAACGAAGTCTGTTTCTGTGCTACCTGACATAGAGATATGTAAAGGAATATCAGGTCCACGCATATATAATAAATTAAGTCCCATAAGAGTTCCCATTGGAACATCAATTCTACGGCTTTTTATATCCTCAAGCTTTTCACCCACTCTAAGGCTGACTTCGGTTTTTAGCTTATTGACATTTGCCATATTTGTTGCGATTTCGAGTACAGAACCGTTTTCCGCTCGTGTAGTTTCGGCAAGCTTTTCATAGGAAAGCTCCAATTCGTCCATAACCTCTGAAACGGCTTCATTTATTACTTCTGTGCAAAGTCTTTTTCCTTGAACAATCGCAATAGCCGAAACTGTTGGTCTGACACGAATTTCGAGAAAAATAAGAAACAATAATAATATAACAAGCACAATGATAAGCCAGCGTTTTAATCTTCGTCTTTTTTTAATAGCTGCAACAGTCATAAAAAAGCCCCTGTGCCATTATACACAGAGGCTTTGTCTTATGTTACTGCTTACTAACAGACTTTCCTAAGACAATTAAAAATTTCGCTCGAGCCTTTTCTACACCAGCTTTGCTGGTGAAAGCTGCTCGCAGGGTTGAGGGACGGAGTCCCTCATTGGTTTTAAGGGCGAAGCCCTTAACATTCTTTGCTCTCTAAACGGCGGACTTTGTCCGCCGTTTAATTTCTTTTGTCAGAAACATTAGTCATTAAGGGCGGACAAAGTCCGCCCTTAAAATTCAAGAGATGTTAAGGGCGGACTTTGTCCGCCCTTAAAACCCACCAAAGGCTCCGCCTTTGGAAACCGCAAGCTTTTGAAAAAGCTTGACCAAAACTTTTAAGTGTCTTATGGGAAGTGCTTTAGCTAATTACATAAAGAACAAATGCTCAATCAAAATCTTTGTGCCTATTCCTATGAGAACTATTCCGCCAAGAATTTCTGCTTTATTTGAAAGCAATGAACCGAATTTTTTGCCTAAATATACTCCAGCAAAAGAAATTACAAAGGTTATGACACCTATCATCAAAACAGCTACCAGCATAAGCATTATGGTGCTTGCCCCTACTGCTGATGGCAAAATAACTCCTGTTGCGAGTGCGTCTATACTTGTAGCAACAGCCATAAGCAAAAGTGTCTTTGTTGATGTGGCGGTTTTATTGTCCTTTTTTTGAACTTCTTCGCCCTTATATTCCTTAATTCTATCCTTAATCGCCTCAATAAGCATATTTCCACCAATAAGCAAAAGAAGTATAAAGGCTATGTAGTGGTCAACGCTCTCTATGAGCTGTTGTCCAGCCTTACCAACTATCCAACCAATAACTGGCATCATAAATTGAAAGATTCCGAATGCTGCCGCAATCTTTATAGCAAAGCTTGGCTTAAAGTTCTTTACAATAGCTCCATTTGTTACAGATACTGCGAATGCGTCCATCGCAAGACCTACGGCAATGCCTATAACTGCAATATAATCCATATAAATTACTCCTCAAATTTTTAAAGCTTTGGTTTAGCCATTATCCTTGGCCTTTGTGGTAATTCAGGCATTTTAGAGCTTGCCCTGATTTTAACTTTCTTTTTTGGTTTACGCCTTGGCTTTATTCTTTTCCATAGTTTTGCTAACAAAACTGATATTAACAAATAAAGCTTATGAAATAATATTCTGAATGGATTTGTAATAAAAAAATATATCTTTGCAAAAAAATTAGTAATAGCTTTTGAGCATTTTAAAATAATCTCTCCGACAAAAAGATAGAATAGGAAAAAGCCTATTAGTTCACCAAAAACAACATAATAACGCAAATTTCCCCAAGTCATCAATACTGAATAGAAAAATGTTGTAAATGTACACACAAGCATAAATAGTATATCCATAACAAACAACAATTTTTTGCTTGGAGGAGATATTATTTTTATTATACCAATAGCGGTATATATTACCGCAAGAATCACACCCAAAACGCAGGAATATATAAAAGCCTGAGTCTGAGCCTCTAAGGTAAGCTCCATAGGCAGATTCTCCTATCTAAAAAGTCTGGAAAAAAATCCGCCATTATTTTTGTTAATTTCCTGATAGCTGAGGGAATCTATTCTTCCCTCAAGGCTAAGTTCGCCACTCTCTACGCTAAAGCCTTTAATCTGCAAAGAATCGCCTTTTATAATCAACTCGCCAATATCTGTAATAAGCACAACTGTTTGTTCATCAAAGCTATCAACATCGGATATGCCTGTTAAAGTAAGTGTTTTTCTATCCTCCATAATAAGGTTATGCTTGCGTTTCAAAGCTTTACCATTTTCCTGCATAACTAAGCCCTCCCGAAATCATCTCTTAAGCAATTATATGATTTCGATAGTGCTTTTATGTGTGGATAAAGTGACTACTGAGCGGGCGAACGCAGTTCGCTCCTACGATTTGCTTACAAGCTTTCCTGAGAAACTCAAAAGTTTCGCTCAAGCCTTTTTAAAGGCTTGCAGGGTCGAGGGACGGAGTCCCTCGTAGGTTTTAAGGGCAACGCCCTTAAGCGGCGAGCCGCCGCCCCCAAGACGCGTAATCGGTTTTGCAAGCAAAACCTCGACATCTGCAAGGTCAGTTTATTACCACGGATAAAGAAATTACCAATAAACTACACAAGGCTCTGCCGTAGGTGACTACCTTTGGAAACCGCAAGCCTTTAAAAAGGCTTGACCTAAACTTTAATTCTCTTAGAAAAAACTGTCAGCTAATCGTAGGGGCGAACTGTGTTCGCCCGCTCGGTAGTTTCATCGACTGCGGTAACAATCTTATCTAATTAACTACGATCGAGGCAAAGCCGAGCGATTCCGCGTCTTGATGGCGGCGGCTCGCTGCTGCTTATTCTAAAATCTTATACATCAAAGGGGCATCTTCTTTTTTGGCATATTCATTTATGCTGACGACCTCTGCTTTTATCGGCTTTGTGCCAAGGGCTATCTCTAATACATCACCAACCTTTACATCATAAGATGCTCTTGCCGGCTTACCATTAACTATAACTCTACCCGCATCACAAGCTTCATTGGCAACTGTTCTGCGTTTAATTATTCTTGAAACCTTTAAATATTTATCCAATCTCATATATTTATCCCTCCATAAATAAAGAAATCCGACTGCCACTGCGTAGTCGGATTTTCTGAATAGAATTTTAAATTACTTATTGACAGCGTCCTTGAATGCCTTGCCAACCTTGAATGCTGGAACCATAGATGCAGGAATCGGTATCTTTGCACCTGTCTGTGGGTTGCAGCCTTCTCTTTCTTTTCTTTCTCTTCTCTCGAATGTGCCGAAGCCTACGAGCTGAATCTTCTCACCCTTAGCAACTTCTTCTACAACTGTGTCGAGGAGTGCATTAACTGCTTTTTCTGCGTCCTTCTTAGAGAGTTCTGCTTTTTCTGCAACAGCAGCAATAAGTTCTGTCTTGTTCATTATTATATTCCTCCTACTTCATCGAACTCATAGAAATGAGTTTCTTTTTGAGTATATATATCTAAGCCTTACTTTGATGAATTTTCTTCGAGTTTTCTAAAGTTCTCTGTAAAATCATCACAGGCACGATATAGCGATTCTTCTGGGTTTACATCAACCATAGCCGCAAGATTAATAACTGAGAAAAGCAATTCACCGATTTTACGGTTATTTTCTGCCTTGTCATAAGAGGCCTTTGAAAGAGCCTTCAACTTTTCTTCTGTATCCTCATATGCAGTTTCATAGCTTTTTGGTGCATAACCTGCTTTTTTAGCCTTAGAGCGAATTTTATCCGCTCTCATAAGTGCTGGCAAGGATTTTGCAACACTATCCATAGCCTCGCTTGCTTTGGTCTGGGACTTGGTTTTCATCTTAATATCATCCCAATTTTTGAGGACTTCTTCTGGTGTATCTGCGGTAATATTGCCAAAAACATGAGGGTGACGAATAATCAGCTTTTTGCATATTCCATCGGCAACATCTGAAAAATCAAAGCTATTTTTTTCTTCCTCAATTCTCGAATGGAAAACCACTTGCAAGAGAGCATCTCCAAGTTCTTCCTTTAGAAGCTCTGTATCGTCATTGTCGATTGCCTCAATAACTTCATATGTTTCCTCAATAAGATTCTGGCGAATAGACTTATGGTCTTGTTCCCTATCCCAAGGACAGCCATTTTCACTTCGGAGGATTTCCATAATCTTAATCAGGTCATCAATTCCGTATTTATCTTTAAAATTAAAGTCCATAGAAACATCTCCAAACCTCTATAAATGCTATACTTGGTGCTAAAATAGTATACCCTATTAAGACGATATTTTCAAGGCATTTTTGGCATTTTTTATATATTTTTTTAAAACCGTATAAATTATAACTTTTTCAAGGCAATTTGCGTAAAAACTTTGGCTATTTTACTGCAATAAACATCTGAAATCTAAATTTCAAGGCTATTTCAGTGCAACATTTTTATCACCGATTCTTCGTTTAAGCTCTCTTATCATAACATCATTGATGTCTACCCACATATTTCTTGGCACTCTCAAAAGCTTTTTATTATCCTCAAAGTAGAAATATACAGGTGTAGAACCGTCAAATATATTCAAAACCTGCTTTGCACGAATAAATTCATTACATTCTTGATTCTTAAATCTCAGATAAAGCCCTGATTTATCGCTGTTACTCCTATTATTTTGTACTTTTACTTCGGGCTGTTCTGCTTTTTTCTTAGATGAACTATACATTGCCTTAAACTGTGCAATCTCGGCATCTGTTTTTGGTGCTGGATAAACTCTGTTGCACAAAAGCTTGGTTTCTTCGTCCTCCTTAATACTTACAGTACATTCCGCAAGAATAGCCTTGCCATCTCTTATAAGCGTACTGTATTCCATAAGTGTTTTAGGGAAAACGAGCATTTCTATACTTCCGAATTTATCCTCAATAGTCACAAATGCCATAGTAGAACCGTTTTTTATAATCTTAGTTCTGACCTCATTTATAAATGCAATGACCCTTACACGCTTACCGTCATTATAGTATGCTGAACCTTCAAGAATATTATTTATAAGGTCGGTATTTAGAGCCTTAGACGCATTTTCATATTCTGCAACAGGGTGCCCCGACAAATAAATACCAACAACCTCTTTTTCAAGCTTTAAGCGTTCATTTTCGTCAAATTCATCTATGCTTTTTAGCTGATATGCGGGTTCTTCATTATCATCACCCATACCGAATAAATCAAGCTGTCCTGCGACATTATCACGATGGTCTCTTGCAAGAGAATCTATCAAGCCATCAAGCGAATAAAGCATTTGTCTGCGATTTGCACCGAGTTTATCTAAAGCACCACACTTTATAAGACTTTCCACCGCTCTTTTATTCATATCCTTGCTATAAACTCTACTGCAAAAATCATAGAAAGAAGTGTATTCGCCGTTTCTGCGTTCATTTATTATATTTGTGATAAAACCTTTTCCGATATTCTTAATAGCCATAAGTCCGAAACGGATATTCTTTCCGCATACGGTAAAACCAATATCGCTTTCATTTATATGAGGCGGAAGAACTCTGATATTATGCTTCATACAATCATCAATATATACGGCAACCTTGCCCGAATTGTCAAGCACGCTTGAAAGCAAAGCGGCATTATATTCACAAGGGTAATGACATTTGAGATATGCCGTTTGATACGAAATCATAGCATAGCAAGCTGCATGAGCCTTATTAAAAGCATAGGACGCAAAGCTTTCCATCTCTGCGAATATTTCCTCGGCAATGCTTCTTGGAATACCTCGTCTTATACAGCCTTCAACCTCAATACTGCCGTCCTCTCGCAAAAGTCCTTCTATAAATATTTTGCGTTCGTGTTCCATAACATCAGCTTTTTTCTTGGACATCGCTCTTCGCACAATATCCGCTCTGCCGAGAGAGTATCCCGCAAGGCTTCTAAAAATCTGCATAACCTGTTCCTGATAAACAATACAGCCATAAGTAACCTCAAGTATAGGCTTTAAGAGTTCGTGCTTATAGGTTACTTTTTCAGGATTATGGCAGTTTTCGATATATTTCGGAATAGAATCCATAGGTCCTGGGCGATATAGCGAAATAACCGCAATCAAATCTTCGATAGTTTCAGGCTTTAGCTGTGTAAGAACATTTCTCATACCGCTTGATTCAAATTGAAAAACGCCCTCGGTATCACCCTTAGAAAGCATTTCAAAAACCTTTTTATCGTCATCGGGAATATTTTTTATTGAAAAAAGCGGTTCTTTTTTACGAATCATCTTTTCTGTATCATCAAGAACAGTAAGATTTCTAAGTCCGAGAAAATCCATTTTCAGCAAGCCGAGTTCATCAAGTGTAGTCATCGTAAACTGTGTTACGATAGCTTCATCGTTTCTCGAAAGAGGAACATACTCGCTTACAGGCTTATCAGTTATAACAACACCTGCCGCATGAGTTGTTGCGTGACGAGGTGTTCCCTCAAGTCTCATAGCCATATCAATCAATCTATGTACGGCTGGTTCGTTATTATATCTCTGTGTAAGCTCATCAGAAATCGTAAGAGCCTTTTCGATAGTCATTTTCAAGTCATAAGGCACAAGCTTTGCAACGGAATCGACCTCCGCATAAGACATTGCCAAAGCTCTGCCGACATCTCTTATAGCACCTCTCGCCGCCATTGTTCCGAATGCAACTATCTGTGCCACATGGTCAGAGCCATATTTTCTTATGACATAATCTATAACTTCCTGCCGCCTGTCCTTACAGAAATCCACATCAAAATCAGGCATACTTACTCTTTCTGGGTTAAGAAATCTCTCAAAGAGCAGATTATATTTAATCGGGTCTATTCCTGTAATGCCTATGCAATATGCCGCAAGACTTCCTGCACCTGAACCTCTGCCCATTCCAACAGGTATCCCGTTCTTTTTTGCATAGCTTACATAGTCGTTTACAATAAGATAATAATCAACATAGCCCATTTTAATTATTACTGAAAGCTCATATTCGAGCCTATCAGTAAGGCTTTGACTTGGATTTTCGCCATATCTTCTATGAAGTCCCTTATAACACTCCTCACGAAAATACTCTATATGGTCTTTACCGTCTGGAACATCAAAGCGTGGCAATTTTGTCTTACCAAATTCAAATTCAACATTACAGCGTTCCGCAATCTTAACTGTATTTTCGTAAGCTTCTGGCACATTCGGAAAAAGCTCACGCATTTCTGCTTCACTTTTAAGATAAAATTCATCTGTTGGAAACTCAAATGAATTTTCGTCCTCTATTGTATGGTTTGTCTGTATGCAAAGCAAAATTTTATGCAAATCCTTATCTTCACGCTTGATATAATGGCAGTCATTCGTTACAACAAGCGGTATATCACATTCTTTAGAAAGCTTGATTATATCTGGATTTATGCGTTTTTGCTCAAGTATTCCGTGGTCTTGAAGTTCAAGAAAGAAATTATTTTCGCCGAAAGTTCTCTTATACTTCAAAGCCTTTTCCTTTGCAAACTCATAATTTCCACGCATAAGTGCCTTAGGAATTTCACCCGCAAGACAAGCAGAAAGTGCAATTATTCCCTCATGATATTTTTCCAAGAGTTCCTCATCAACTCTTGGTTTACCGTAAAAACCGTCTATCCAAGCCATAGAAACGAGCTTTATCAGATTTTGATAACCAACATTATTCTCGCACAAAAGCACCATATGGCGATTTTCTCTATCTAATTCAGCAACTTTATCGGTATATTTTCTTGGAGCAACATAAACTTCACAGCCTATAATCGGTTTTATTCCCTCTTTTTTAGCAGCTTTATAGAAATCAATAACGCCATACATACAACCGTGGTCAGTTATGGCTATTGCTGGTTGAGATAGTTCTTTGGCAGCTTTTACAAGATTTTTTATTTTGCAAGCACCGTCAAGCAGGCTATATTCAGTATGGACATGAAGATGTACAAAACTCATGGTATCACCTCACAAATAAAAATAGCTAATAAACTCCTAAGAAGACACTTAAAGTTTAGGTCGAGCCTTTTTAAAGGCTCGCAGTTTCCAAAGGCAGAGCCTTTGGTCGCTCTCCGCAGAGAGCGAAACTCTTTATACTTCTCTAAACGCAGGAGGGTAGAAAAACATTCCGGTGGAATGTTTTTCGTAGGGAACCCTCGCAGGGGGTTCCCTGTGGAACTAATATTGCTAACAAAAGAGAATTGAGCGGTGGACGAAGTCCATCACTTTAGAAGAAAGAGATGTTACGGGCGTTGCCCTTAAGCGGCGAGCCGCCGCTCCCAAGACGCGTAATCGTTCGGAAAGCCTCACTCGACATCTACAAGGGCAATTTATTGCCGCGGATAAAGTAATTACCAATGAGCTACCAAAAGTTCTGCCGTAGGTGACTACCTTTGGAAACTGCAAGCCTTTAAAAAGGCTTGAGCGAAACTTTAATTGTCTTAGAGAAGTGCATTAGTTAATTGTATGGGCGAACGCAGTTCGCCCGCTCGGTAGTTTCATCGACCGCGTCAACTATCTTCCTAATTCACTACGAGCGAGGCTTGCCGAGCGATTCCGCGTCTTGACGGTGGAGGCACTCCACTATCCTAATTCTTCGGCTAATTCCATTATTCGCTCAATTCTATGATTAACTCCAGAACGGCTTATCGGCGGACTTAACATCTCACCCAATTCCCTCAAGCTACTTTCCGGATTTTCTACCCTCAAAATTGCTAACTCATACAAATCATTCGGCAAGGATTCTAAACCCCTCTTTTTCTTTATCTTATCAATAGCCAAAAGCTGTTTTGCAGAAGCCTTTGCAGTCTTATTGCTATTCGCCGTTTCTGAATTTATTTTACGATTAACAGTATTTCTTACAGATTTAAGCATCTTTTCTTGAATAATTTGCAAGGCTGACATCTGAGCACCTATTAAAGTAAGAAGGTCGGATATGCCATCGCTGTCTTTCAGATAGACAATAAAACTGCCCTTGCGATTGATAATCTTGGGCTTTACTACTAATTGTTCTATCTCCTCGATAAGATAAGATAAATCCTTTGCAAGATTCTGAAAAGGTGAAACAAATTCCAAATGATAATCCTTTTGTGGGTCGGTAACATTTCCGTATGATAAAAAAGCCCCCCTCAAAAATGATGGAAAGCTTTCCTCTGAATCAAAGTTCGCACGATTTATATGCAAACTAAGTTCATCACTGCTATGACCGAAAAATTTAAGCAAAATATTTCTACTTGGAAAGTCTGGAGAAGTAACAGTAATCTGCTTATCTCTAAGAGATTTTCTGTTCAGCGGTATATTAACATCGAAAATACTGCCTGTAATCAGCGTCATAAGCAGAGAATATGTTCTTGCAATCATTGGACTTTCTGTTGCAAAAAGTACCTTATCTGAACGCTGTAATTTTGAAAAAATAGTCATTCCATAAGCCTGAGCCTTCATCTCAGAAATAGTTTTGCACTCCACTCCAGCAAGCTCAGACTTAACCTCTTGAGAAAATGACATCTACTGCACCGCCTTATGTTCTTCTTATATCTCTGTGGTGAACTGACGCACGATAACCTTTTTTAATAAGATATTCATAAAGGTATTGTGCAGTTGCAACAGAACGGTGCTTGCCTCCTGTACAGCCTATTGCAATCATAAGCTGGCTCTTGCCCTCATCGCAGTAGAGCGGAAGCATATATTCGATAAGAGAAATAAGTCTTTCAAGAAAGCCCTTTGTCTGGTCCCACTTCATAACATAATCATAAACATTCTTATCAAGGCCAGTGAAGTTTTTAAGCTCTGGAATATAAAAAGGATTTGGCAAACATCTTACATCGAAGATAATATCCGCCTCTGATGGTGTTCCATACTTAAAGCCAAAGGACATACAGTTGACAACAAGTCCGAATGACGAATCGCCAAGAAATAATGCGGAAATTCTCTCCTTTAGCTGTGAAGGCGAAAGAAAAGAAGTATCTATTATGTAGTCTGCACGATTTCTTACCGTTTCAAGCAAACCTCTCTCAAAGCTTACCGCATCTGAAGTTGAGCCGTGATAAATATCTGCAAGAGGGTGCTTACGCCTTGTTTCTTTATATCTTCTGAGTATTACTTCGTCCTTTGCATCAAGATAGAGGATTTTATAATTATTGTTATTGCTTTTGAGCTTGTTAAGTGCATCAAACAATGCATCAAAAACATCTCCGCCTCGAATATCAGTAACAATTGCAACCTTTTTAAGATGCTTGTCAGTCGATTTTTCGCAAAGCGAATAAAATGTCGGTATCAGTACAGGCGGAATATTATCAACGCAATAATAGCCAATATCCTCCATAATCCTCATAGCGTTGGATTTTCCTGCTCCTGAAAGCCCTGTTATAATTATAAATTCCATATATAACACCTCGTTTTATGTTCCAATAAATTTTACCTCACAGTGAAGCTCTACACCCTTTTGCTTATACACCTCTTTCTTGACATATGCAATAAGATTTTTGACATCTTCACAGGTGGCATTATTTTTATTTATTATAAAGCCTGAATGTTTTTCGCTGACCTCAGCTCCTCCGACACTTGCTCCTTTAAGTCCACATTCCTCAATAAGTGCCGCCGCAAAATATCCCTCAGGTCGCTTAAATGTACTTCCTGCACTTGGGTATTCAAGTGGCTGTTTACTCTTTCTTTTGCCCATCAGTTCGTCCATTTTCTCTCGGATTTCATTTTGCGGTTTATTTTCAAGCTTAAAAAGTACATCTGTTACAATATATTCCTTATCAGTAAAAACACTTCTGCGATAACTAAAATTAAGCTCATCACGCTTAAAGCTTTTTATAATGCCGTTTTCATCAATGTAGCTTACCGCCTCGACAATATCTTTCATCTCTCCGCCATAAGCACCTGCATTCATATATGCCGCACCACCGACTGTGCCAGGTATTCCCCAGGCAAACTCCAGCCCGCTAAGCGAATTTTTAAGTGCATAGCTACAAACAGACGCAAGAGCCGCTCCTGAACCGCAACGAATCAAACCGTCTTCAGTAAGGCTCATTTCAGAAAATTCTCCGCCAAGTCTTATGACAATTCCTCTTATTCCATTATCCGATATAAGAAGATTTGAGCCTTTTCCTATAATGAAATATGGAATTTCATTTTTCTTACATAGACAGATAAGTTCCGCAAGGGCTTTTTTTGTCTTAACTTCGCAGTATACATCGGCTTTTCCGCCAATTTTAAAGCTTGTGTGCTTATTCATTGGTTCATCAAGGTTAATTTCTATATCTTCATTTGTAAAAATATTCAAAAAATCAAAATTATATTTCATAAGCAGACAAATTCTCCTATTTAAAGAGGTATGTTCCTTTCTCTCAGATAATCTAAAAAACTATCACCAATCAACAGATTTCTTTTCAGGTTCTGCATCATAAACTAATCCCAAGCTTGCAAGAAGTTCCTGTGCGGCATTATATCCCATCTTTTTCTGTCTGTTATTCATGGCGGCAACCTCAATAATAACCGCTAAGTTACGACCAGGCTTAACAGGTATAGTCAAAATCGGAACTTCTATTCCAAGAATATCTGTCATTTCGTTATCCATACCCATTCGGTCATATACTTTCTTATTATCCCAAAGCTCAAGGTTGATAACCATATCAATATTTTCTGTTAGCTTAACAGCACCCATACCGAAAAGTCTTCTTGCATTTATAATACCGATACCTCTTAATTCTATAAAGTGTCGAATATTTTCAGGTGCCGCACCAACAAGCGACTTTTTAGAAACCTTGCGAATTTCGACAGCATCATCTGCAATAAGTCTGTGTCCACGCTTGATAAGCTCTATTGCAGTTTCGCTCTTACCAACTCCGCTATCACCAACAATCAACAAGCCTTCGCCGTAAACTTCAACTAGAACACCATGTCGGGTAATTCTTGGAGCAAGCTCTACATTCATATAAGAAACTATCGCCGCAGAAACCTCACTTGTAGCGTCAGCAGTACGCAAAATAGGAATCTGATGTTTTTCAGCAGCATCCATAAGTTCGTGATAAGGGGTTATTCCTCTTGTAACAATAACGGCAGGAGGTTTCATTGCAAATATTCTGTCTATTACATGCTTTCTCTGCTCAGAGCTGAATTTATTAAGATAAGCATTTTCAGTATTTCCGATAAGCATAAGACGGGTATTATCGAAATAATCAAGAAAGCCTGTAAGTTCAAGACCAGGACGAATGACATCTCTTGAAGCGATAAGAATATCATCAGGATTGCCCGGCATATATGCAGTATCAAGCTGAAGTTCTTTTATAACCTTAGTTAATGAAACAGAAAAATTATTATCCATAAGAAATTAGCACCTACTTTCTTCTGATTTTACAAAATTCCGATTCTTGAAGCATAAAATTTCAGTAAACTTTCTATAATATTATACAATAAATTTTCAAAAAATAAAAGCCCCAAAGTTAATTAATCTTACCAATATTTTTTATCACTGTTTTTTTAATATTACCAACAAAGCGAATATAGTATATATATATTTGTAACCTAATAGTTTGTTGTTTACAAAAGAAAAAATGGCGGATTTTTCCGCCATTTAGAAAATAAGAGATATTAAGGGCATTGCCCTTAACACACACCAAAGGCTCCACCTTTGGAAACTGCAAGCTTTTGAAAAAGCTTGAGCAAAACTTTTATCTGTCTTAGAAAAAACTGTCAGCTAATCGGTAGTTTCCCCGACCGTGGCAACTATCTTCCCTAATCCACCACGAGCGAGGCTTGCCGAGCAATTCCGCGTCTTGTCCTATGCAGTCACGCACCGCATCTTGACGGCGGAGGTACTCCGCCTGCTAAATTGCTTTGCTATAAATTTCTGCAACCTCTGCCCTATCAAAAACTTTTGGAGCGTTGTTTAGATTTCCAATCGAAATTTTCATACAGTTATCAGTCATCCACTCAACATCATCTTGAGTAATGCCTAAATCTCCAAGCTTTACTTCAAGGTCGATTGCTTTTAAAAAGCCTCTTATGCTGTCTGCACAATCCTTTTCATCTTTTCCGCCAAGTATCTTTGAAACCTCTGCAAACTTTTCAGGAAGTGCGGGTGCAAGTCTTTCAACAATAATCGGAGTAAGTGCCGCAAGACCTCTGCCGTGAACTATATTTTTCAAGCCTGAAGCAGGGTGTTCCATACCATGAGCCGCTGAAACTCCAGCAACTCCAATTACCATACCACCCAATGTTGCCGCTAAGCTTACAGCCTCCCATGCGTCATCATTATTGTAATCATTCATAAGCAGTGGAAGATTTTTTGCAATAAGCTTAATTGCAAGCAATGCCTGAGCATCTGTGAGAGGGTTAGCTTTCTTTGAAGTATAGGCCTCTAAGGAGTGAGTAAAAGCATCAAAGCCTACCGAAGAAAGTATATGCTTAGGCATAGTTTTCATAACATCTGGGTCAATGATAGAAACACTTGGCAGAATATTCATTGTGTAAAGTGCCTTTTTATCCTTAGTTTCAGGATTTGTCAGAACAGCAATCTGATTGCCCTCACTTCCTGTTCCGCAGGTTGTAGGAATGAGGATAATAGTCATAGCCTTTTTACCCTGTTTCAAGCCGAAAATATAATCAGAAATATCGCCCTCATTATTCATACAGAAAGCTATACTCTTTGCGGCGTCCATAATCGAGCCACCGCCTACACCAAGAATAATATCACAGCTTTCTTTTTTGGCTAATTCAACGCCCTCACAAACGGTTGTTGTCAGTGGATTTTGTGTAACTTTATCAAAGACCACTGCACCAACACCGCTTTTTTCAAGACTTTCAGTAACTCTGCAAAGTAAACCAGACTTCTTTGTGCTGTTTCCGCCTGTTACAACGAGAGCTTTTCTGCCATAATCCTTGCAAACCTCGCCGACAAGCTTAGATTTGCCTTTTCCGAACATAAGATTTACAGGAAGCGAATAATTAAAATTCATCATAGTCAACACCTCAACGAATTACTGTTCTAAAATCAGTTTTGGCTTTGCTACAAACATTTGAGAAATATTTTTCCCAGTTGTCCGAATAGCAAAGCCACTTTAAAACTGTTCTATTATTTTTCAAGAGCCTTTACAGATTCAGCGATAATTTCAGCCGCCTTATCGCAATGCTCCTCTGTAAGAATGAGCGGTGGAACCATACGGATAATATTAGAACCGATAGCTGTAACAATAAGCTTTCTATCAAAGCATTCATGCTTAATATCTACTGAATTAAAGCCGTCCTCGAACTCAACACCTACAAAAAGTCCAAGTCCACGAACTTCCTTGACATGAGGAACAACTTCTCTAAGCTTATTCATAAAGTATTCGCCCATCTTCTTTGCATTTCCTGCTAAATCTCTATCAAGAAGCTCACCAATCTGAGCAAGTGATGCAGCACAGGCAACAGGGTTACCACTATATGTACTTCCGTGTGAACCGCTTGTGAAATACTTTGCAACTTCGTCTTTTGCACAAATTGCACCAATTGGAAGTCCGCCACCCATAGCCTTAGCCATTGATACGATATCAGGCTTAATACCATAGTGCATATATGCCATAACCTCACCAGTTCTGCACCAGCCAGACTGAACCTCATCAAGGCAAAGTAACAAGCCACGCTCATCACAAAGCTTTCTAAGACCTGTCATAAATTCCTTAGTAGCTGGGTGAACACCGCCCTCACCTTGTACAGGCTCAATCATAATAGCGATTGTCTTATCGGTGATTGCGTCTTCAAAAGCCTTGAGATTGTTATATTCTGCGTACTTAAAGCCAGGTGTCATAGGTCCAAAGCCTTGCTGAATAGCTGAATCCGGTTGACCTGTTGCTGACATTGAACCAAAGCTTCTACCATGGAAGCCCATCTTTGCAGTAACGATTTCATACTTTTCAGGACCATACTTATCTACACCATACTTTCTTGCAAGCTTAATCATAGCCTCGTTAGCTTCAGTGCCTGAATTCTGATAATAAATCTTATCCATACCGATAGTATCACAAATCTTCTTAGCAAGCAATGCTTGAGGAATTGTATAAGGATAGTTAAATGTATGAATAAGGTCAGCAGCCTGTGACTGAATAGCCTTGACAACCTTTTCGTTGCAGTTACCAGCACTATTTACGGCGATACCTGCATAGAAATCAAGGTAAGCGTTGCCCTTTTCGTCATAGATATACATATCCTTGGCTGTTTCTGCGATGAAATCGAAACGCTCATAGGTTTCAATCATATACTTCTTAACTAAGCCCTTTAGTTCTTCGGCAGTAAGTCCTGTTTCGCTGAGTTTCATAACAAATTCCTCCAAAATTTATAAATTATAGGTTTTATAGCTTTTTGATACCAAGATAATCCATCTTGATTTTTACATAGCTTTCAATCAGCTGTACGCACTGCTCTATGCCAACCTTTTCGCTGTTAAGAGTAAGGTCATAGTTGATTGGATTTGTCCAATAGTTGCCCTTTGTGTAATATTTGTAGTAATTAGCACGATATTTATCGGTCTGAACAATGTTTCTTTCTGCAACAGCTTCATTAACCTGCATATGCTCCATTGTTCTCTTTAAGCAGAAATCACGAGGTGCTTCAATATAAAGGCTGATTACATTATCTCTGCCTCTAAGTATCCAGTCCGCACACTTACCGACTATTACGCAAGATTGCGTTGCTGCAAGCTCCTCGATAATCTTTTTCTGATACTCAAAAAGCGTATCATCAGAAACGAATTTTCCTTTTGTAATATAATTTCTTGCCCTTGGCAAGCCTTTCATAAATGCCGCAAAGCCACCCTTTTCTCTGACACGCTCATTAACCTCATTGAAAAGCTCCTCATCAAGACCGCTGAGCTGAGATGCAAGCGTAAGAATTCTGTTTTCGTAGCAGGATATTCCTAAATCCTTTGCAACCTTTGAGGCAATTTCCTTGCCCCCACTACCAAAGCCACGAGCAACTGTAATAACAATATTATCCATTTGCTACAGCCTCCGTTTCGACCTTATTTTTCTGGTCATTAAGGAATCTTGAGAGGAACTCTCTTGTTCTCGGATTCTTAGGATTATAGAAAAGTTCCTTAGGAGGTGCGTCCTCGACAATGTAACCTCTATCCATAAATATTGTTCTTGTAGATACATCTCTTGCGAATGCCATTTCGTGAGTAACGATAATCATTGTAAGACCTGTATGTGCAAGCTCTTTCATTACATTAAGAACATCACCAACCATTTCAGGGTCAAGAGCGGAAGTCGGTTCATCAAAGAGCAGAACCTCTGGATTCATACACAAAGCTCTTGCAATAGCGACACGCTGTTTCTGACCGCCAGAAAGCTGAGATGGATATGCGTTTATATAAGGCGCCATACCGACTGCTTTGAGGTGCTTAATAGCTCTCTCAAAAGCCTCCTGCTTTGATTCGTGCAAAACGCTTGTAACTGCAATCATACAATTCTTGAGAACGGTCATATTTTCAAAGAGATTGAATGACTGGAAAACCATACCTACCTTTGAGCGGTATTCATTGATTTCTTTTTGCTTGTCTGCAACCTCCTTGCCGTTAAAGTAAATCTTGCCGTCTGTCTGCTGTTCAAGCTTATTGATACAGCGTAGCAGTGTAGATTTACCTGAGCCTGACGAACCAACTATACAGATAACCTCGCCTTTCTCGACAGCAAAGTCTATTTTTCGGAGAACCTGATGGTCACCAAAGGACTTGCTTAAATTTTCAATAGCAATAACCTTTTTTGCTGTTTTTTCTGACATAGCTTAATCTCTCCTTATGCTGATTCTTTCATATATTCAACTGCAAGCACATAATCCTTCTTCTTTGCAAGCTTCTTTTCGAGCAAGAGGAAAAGACGATTCAGTACGAAGCAAAGTACAAAATAAATAACTGCAATTACGAGGTATGATTCGAAATACTTGTAGTATGTACCACCCGCTGTCTTTGCAACAAGGAACAGCTCGGAAACGCCGATAACATTCAAAACAGATGTCATCTTGAGGTTTGTAAGGAATGTGTTTACCATTTCAGGAACAACATTCTTGAAAGCCTGTGGAAGAACTACTCGGAACATTGTAAGCATTGGTGACATACCGAGCGACCAAGCACCCTCTTTTTGACCCTTATCAACAGAATTGATACCGCCTCTGACTGTTTCTGCCATATAAGCACCTGTATTAAGAACAGTAACAAGAATACCTGCGAATATTGGGGAAATCTTAACATTTGCCTGAAGTAAACCGTAGTAAACAATCATACCCTGTACTATCATTGGTGTGCCTCTGAAAACCTCAACATAAACAATGCAGATAATTTTCAATGTTCTCATAAGTATACGCTTAATCAAATTATCCTGTTTATTGATTTTAATATCCTGAACCATACCAACGAGATAACCAACTATAAAGCCTACCAATGTACCTATTACAGCAATATAAAGTGTTATCCAAAGACCTTCAAGGAACATATATTTATATTCGTTCGCTATATATACTATCCATTCAAACATATTACTAGGATCGGAAAAATTCATAAAATGTTCTCCCCTTAATTCATTACTATTCTTAGAATATCTATGGCTGCCTTTTACAGCAGCCACAGTATAAATTATTTACATCTGTGCGTTTGACTAAAATTCCTATTTAGCTTATCATTAATTTCTTAATCTGCGATACTACGCTTAGTTAGCTGCTGGCTGAGCTGCGATTGCCTTTTCCATAAGCTCGTCCATCTTTGTCTTATCGTTCCAGCCAATCTTATCCATAGCACCTTGAATCTTATCTCTTAGCTCTGTATCATTCTTTCTTGTTGCGATACAAACATTTGTCATTTCCTGGTCATTCTTGAAGGTATCATTTTCATCAAGCTTGATAAGCTTCAAATCTTTGTTTGTAAGCAATGCAGATTCAGCTGTCGGTACATCAATAACTACAACATCTGCAACCCCATTTGAAACTGCCATAAATGCTTCACCAGTTGTTTCGTAGTTAGAACCAAGTACACCATCAGGAATCTGGTCGAGCAAGTCAACCCAACCTGTGCCAAGCTGTGTTGTAATCTTTACATTCTTACCCTTGAGCTGTGATAGACCTGTAACCGAAGCAATATCTGAATCAGCTCTTACAACAATGCAGTTATCTCTATAATAATACGGTTCTGTGAAAGAATAAGATTTTGCCCTGACAGCTGTCTTACCCATACCAGCAATAATACAATCATACTCTTGAGAATCAAGTCCAAGTCCAATTGAATCCCATTCAACCTTATGGACTTCAACATCCATATCAAGTTCCTTTGCAATTTTCTGTGCAACCATTACATCATAGCCGTAAGCATATGTATTTTGTCCGTAAATCTTTACAGCCTTTTCACCATCAGGCATACTTTCTGATGACTGTGTCCAGTTAAATGGTGCATAGGTACATTCCATACCAACTCGAAGAACCTTCTTATCGCTTGAACCTGTTGAACCTGCTGATGAAGTTGCTGTTTCTGAACCTCCACAGCCTGCAAAAATTGCCATTGTCATACAGCTTGCCATTGCGACTGCCAACACTTTCTTAAACCTGTTTTTCATACTTACCCTCTCCTGTCAATAATAGATGATTATAAAGAAAGGCGTCACTTCATAATTTGCTGAATCCCTCTTTTCAGCACTTTGAAGTGACGCCTTTGTCCCTATGTAAATTTTTGTTTTCATTATATAAATAAAAACTGTTATCTTAAAAGCAAATTTTACTCATTGGAAACTCCTCCTGAACCGCTTAAACTGAAAAAGGTCACTTCCAGTTTTCCGCACATCTTTGTTGCGTACTCACTAAAGTGACCTCATTGTCTTACTTAAATTTCATCAAGTGGTTTGTTTCACTTGGTATGTTTGTAGTATATCACCTCTTTTTTGAAATTGCAAGGGGTAATTTCCATTTTTTGTCGAATTTTCTGAACTTCGTGCATTTATAACTAAGCTTAATAACCAAGTTAGTATTTTATATACAAAATGGACTTATAAGTCATAACAAAGAACAAATATAGAATTTTATTTGCTGTTTTTTCTTTTGTTGACAACATTAGTTTAAAAATGGCGGACGAAGTCCGCCATTTAAGGAGCAAGAGATGTTAAGGGCGTTGCCCTTAAAACCCACGAGGGACTCCGTCCCTCGACCCTGCAAGCTTTTGAAAAAGCTTGAGCAAAACTTTTAATTGTCTTGGAGCAGTGCGGAATTTCATTGGTAAATTCTTCGACCGCAGTAAAAAGCTTATCTCGCCAATGTCGAGGTTTTGCTTGCAAAACCAATTCTGCGTCTTAGGGGGCGGCGGCTCGCCGCCTCGAGCGAAACTTTTAATTTTCTTGGAGCAGTGCGGAATTTCATTGGTAAATTCTTCGACCGCGGTAAAAAGCTTATCTCGCCAATGTCGAGGTTTTGCTTGCAAAACCGATTCTGCGTCTTGGGGGGCGGCGGCTCGCCGCTAAAGTATAATGCAAATCAAACCGTTACAACCCTCATTGATAATGCGTTCAATAGTTTCCTTGAGTTTATTCCTTGCATCAGCTGGCATACGATAAAGCTTGTTGTGCAGACCTTCGTTGACAAGCTCGTGCAAAGATTTTCCGAAAATATTTGATTCCCAAATCTTTGACGGAGCTTCTTCAAATTCTTTTAGCAGATATGTCACAAGCTCCTCGGATTGCTGTTCCGAACCGACTATTGGTGTAATTTCCGTCTTAATCTCCGTCTTGAGCATATGCACTGACGGTGCACAAGCTCTCAAACGAATACCATACTTTCCGCCTTGCTTGATGATTTCGGGTTCTTCAAGGGTAAGCTCTTCCATTGTCGGCATAACAATTCCGTAACCTGTTTCATTTACATCTTCATATGCCTTGCGAACCTTCTCAAAATCCGCTCGCATTGCAGAAAGCTCCATAAGGGTATCAAGCAATGCCCCCTCGTCCTCAATCTCAAGTCCTGTCTTTTCGCCAAGTACCTTATAGAATAATTCAGGGGCGAGCCTTACTTCCATTCTTGCATGACCTGTGCCGAGGTCTAAGGCTGTTGCGACCGCAGATGTCACATATTCGCATTGCTGTATGCCATCGGTTATTTCTTTAATCTGACGAATACGCTTTGCCTCTCTCGATGAATCCTGTATACATTTGAAAACAGAGCTTCTGAGCCAATGGTCATTTTCAAGTGAAGTAACCCACTTAGGCATATCGACCTTGATTTCCTTTATCGGAAATTCAAAAAGAACATGAGCAAGAATCCTCTTGATTTCCTCCTCATCAAGTTCAGGACAGCTTACAGGTTCAACGGGGACATTATACTTCTCCGAAAGCATTTTGGCAAGATTTCTTGTTTCTGCCGAATTAGGGTACATTGAGTTAAGAAGCATAATAAACGGCTTATTTATCTCTTTAAGCTCATTTACAACTCGTTCCTCGGCTTCCTCATACTCCCCACGCTCAATATCGCTGATAGAACCATCAGTTGTAATTACCAAACCAATCGTTGAATGGTCTGTAATAACCTTTTTCGTGCCGATTTCGGCAGCCATATTGAACGGAATAGCTTCCTCAAACCACGGCGTTTTTACCATTCGAGGCTGTTCGTCCTCGATATATCCTATCGCACTTGGAACGATATATCCAACGCAATCAATCATTCTTACACGAAAGGTTGCATTTCCACCAATATTGACCTCAACAGCCTCTTCGGGAATAAACTTCGGCTCGGTAGTCATAATGGTTCTGCCTGCTGCTGATTGCGGAAGTTCATCGGTTGCTCTGCCACGAGTCTGCTCATTTTCGATATTCGGAATAACAAGCGTATCCATAAAACGCTTGATAAAAGTGGATTTACCTGTTCTGACAGGTCCTACAACACCAATATAAATATCGCCGTTGGTACGCTGTGCAATGTCGCTGTATATATTTCTCTCTTCCATTGTGTTTTCCTCCCCTTACATCGGTATAAGAATCATTCCACGAGCAGATATAACATCATCAGCTAAATCATTTTGCATTTTTATAGCTTCAACACTTGTGCAATAGTTTCTCGCTATACTCCAGAGATTTTCTCCTGCGTCTGCATAATAAATCGTAAGAGCCGCTGTTTTATCACGCTCACGCTTCTGTTCCTCATCTGCTGTAATCTCATTGACTATTCGCTTTGAGATACTTTCAGAAACAACCATATGCAATGAAATTCCAGCACGAACTTCAAGGCTGTTTTCTCCCGAAATACGGTAACTTATACTAAGTGGGGCAACAATCGGTTTACTGGAAGGATTAGTCACCTTTCCTATATCATATTCACGACTAAATTCAATCGGTTTTTCTGTATAGAATACTGCGTCATTCTCGTCACAGCCAAGTATACAGCAAGTAAGCTTGCATTTAATCATCAGTTTACCCTCTGCTTGCTGAAACTCGCACGAACACTGTGGAGAATCTCCATAAATATCAATTATTCGTGAGATAGTGGAATCAAGATTTATATCATTCTTTTCGCTGATTTCGTCATCTATAACTGTGGCAATATGTCTGCACGAAATCTGCTTATAGGTTAAATCAAGCTCATACGCTCTTGAATAAGCATCATCTATAATTTTTACAGTATCTTCGTTATATACAGTAGCCATTACACAAAGCTTTGCCTCAAAGCTTATAAGAGTGCTGTCATCATCAAAATCAGATTTCAGACCAGCCTCATAGCTTTGAACGGTTAGCTCCATATCACAAGTATCAGAATCGCTTATTCCTGAGGCATCAAGCATTTCATTTATCGGAATACTAAATTCTGCTGTGTCAAGCTCACCTGTTTCAAGGTCTGTGACATATAGTATTTTCAGAACCGCCTCGCCCTTAACAATCAATTTTTCGGCGGCAAGCTTTGGTTCGGAATGACTCACTGTAAGTTCAGTTCGGATAATTGTCTGCGGTGCAGGACGATTTTTTCCAATATCAAGAGTTTCATTGATGTTGATAATTCCACTCGAAATTCCAACAAGAGAGCTTATTGGAACTGTACTGCTTTTCTGCTCAACATCGTCACCTTGAACAGCTTCCGGAATTTCCTGCTGAGATTCTTTAAGCACTCTCGCAGAAACAGTAAATGCACCATGAATATCAAGTCTTCTTGGTGTCAAGGCTCGGCAGTTGACATATTCCGTTTTTAGAGAAACACTTGCAACAGCGTTTTCAGAATCTCCCTTGATAGTAAATGAGCAAGAGAATGGCGAAGTATGCTCACAGCACCTTATAGTTTTGTTCTTGGAATCGAGATACAAAACTTTAATATTAACTACGCCGTCAATCTCAAGGTTTCCACCCGAAAGATTTTTCATTGATATGTACGGAGTTGCCGTACACTTCAAAATTTTCTCTATATCGGGACAATAATCAGGCAAAGTGAAGTCTATATCGACAGGCTGTTCACTACTGCCCTCAAACACAGCTTCGCACACACTCAATGCCTTTTTCAACAGAACATATTCCATACAATATCCTCTCCTTTTTTAGTTCTAAAAATTTATATGCATTAAAAGCAGAGAATATAACCAATATAATCACTCGCAAATATCAATCAGGTATATCCAATAAAATAACTATACCAATTTTCATCTAACTTATTTTCGGCAGTATAAAACTCTTGACTATTGTTTTTCCATACTATTCCATATTTTGATGATTCTGTTCCGTCAATATAAAATGTAATCACAGTATATTCAAAATTATCGTTATATTTAGATTTATTGATATTTTTAACTCGACAATTTTTAAGATTAGAAAAATATGGTTTTACTTCTGATTTAATTTTATTATCATAATCTAAATCATTCAAATGTATACTTACATTATCATCTAAAGAAAGCATATAGTCTTTTACTACTTCAAAATTTTTCTTGTTATTATAATAAATTTCTTCACACTCATCAATAGTTATAGGTTCAGAAATTACAGGTTTCTTATATATTAAATCAGGAAGCTTTTGAGAAAAATTCATTCCAAAAAGCAAAAGCACAGCTATTATCAAAATCAAAGATATAAAATATTTAATGAATTTAGTCATTTAATTTACACCTCACTATTAAAATATTACTTTTATATATAATCATATTATAGCATCTATTCAAACAAGTTTCTATTAGCATTCTATACAATATATTTATAAATACTTATACATATAAAAAGTGCAGTAGAAAAAATCCACTGCACTTTGCATTTAAATCTTTAATTTTATTGCAAAATTATTACTTAAGCCTCAGCTATAACTTCAACTTCTACAAGAACATTCTTTGGAAGTGTCTTAACAGCAACACATGAACGAGCTGGCTTGCTTGTAAAATACTTACCATAAATCTCATTAAATGCTGCAAAATCACCCATATCAGCTAAGAAGCATACTGTCTTAACTGCCTTATCGAAAGAACTTCCTGCTTCTGCGAGAATCGCTCCGAGGTTTTTCATAACCTGTTCGGTCTGTCCTTCGATTGTTGTTGCCTCAACATTGCCTGTCTGTGGATTGATTGCAATTTGTCCTGATGTAAATACAAAACCGTTTGTCTTTATAGCCTGTGTATAAGGACCAATTGCATCAGGAGCATTCTTTGTGTAAACTTTTTCTGCCATAGTAAAAACTTCCTTTCAAATAAATAATTTATCAGTTAATGATATTATATCCATGCTCTTTAAGAGCTTTTTTGATAGCTAAAATATGTCCGTGGTCACGAGTTTCCATAGATAGCTTAAGATAGCAAGAATTGATGTCACTATTGATTTCTGCTCTGTCGTGACTTACTGAAACTACATTTGCACCAAGGTCTGCAATAATCTTGGAAACATTCTGGAGTTCTCCTGGCTTATCTGTAAGCTCAAGTGTAACATCAACTATTCTGCCTGTCATCTTAAGACCACGATTGATAACACGAGAAAGAATTGTAACATCTATATTACCACCTGAAACAAGGCATACAACATTCTTGCCCTTAATTGGGAATTTATTAAATAATGCTGCTGCAACTGATACCGCTCCTGCACCCTCAGCTACAAGCTTTTGCTTTTCCATAAGTGTAAGGATAGCTGTTGCAACCTCATCATCTGTTACAGTCATAATCTCATCAACATACTGCTTGCAGATTTCAAATGTATTATCACCGGGTGTCTTAACTGCGATACCATCAGAAATTGTATTTACGCCTGGCAAAGTTTCGATTTTGTCGTGAGCAACTGAAAGATACATTGATGGAGCACCTGAGGATTGTACACCGTAAACCTTTACATCAGGACGAAGCTGTTTAATGGCAAATGCAACACCACTGATAAGTCCGCCACCACCGATAGGAACGATAACTGCATCAAGTTCAGGAAGCTGGTCTAAGATTTCAAGACCGATTGTTCCCTGTCCTGCGATAACCTGTTCGTCATCAAATGGGTGAATAAATGTAGCTCCGCTTTCCCTTTGAAGCTCAACTGCCTTATCGTGAGCATCATCATATGTACCATTTACAAGACATACATCAGCACCATAGCTCTTTGTTGCCTCAACCTTAGAGATAGGAGCACCACTTGGAATACAGATAAGTGACTTAATATTATTTTTTGCAGCAGCAAGTGCAACACCCTGTGCATGATTACCTGCGGAACAAGCAATAACGCCCTTTGCCTTTTCTTCTTCTGAAAGTTGTGAAATCTTATAATAAGCACCACGAACTTTAAATGAACCAGTTACCTGCAAGTTTTCTGTCTTAAGATAAATATTGCAATCATCTGAAAGATTGGTTGCTTTAATCATATCTGTTGGGCGGATAACCTCTTTAAGAACATATGAAGCGTGATAGATTTTGTCAAGTGTCAGCATTATAATTTCTCCTTACGCATAAAATAAAAAAATCGTCCTTTAAAAGGACGAAATAATTCGCTATACCACCTTTTAATACATCAACAAATGTACTCTCAAATAACGGTGAGAAACCGTGTCCTCCTACTTATCTTTATAAAATGTTCAGCGACAAGCTCAAGGGTGATTTGTAAAATGGTTCTGTACTGTCTTACACCAAACGACAGCTCTCTGAAACAGGATAACCACAATACCGTTCCCTATCAAAGCTTATATATAATATATACCGCTTTTCTTTTGAAATGTCAAGAGAATTTTGCGAATATTTTTCGCTGAACATTTTTTGACTTTATATAAATAATATGTCATTCTTAACAATGTCGCTCGTAGTGAGCATAGGAAATTTATTCACGCAGAGGATTAAACTGCCAAGCGGGCGAACACAGTTCGCTCCTACGATTAGTTGTGATGCACTTATCTCAGACAGATAAAAGTTTCGCTCGAGCCTTTTCAAAGGCTCGCAGTTTCCAAAGGCGGAGCCTTTGGTGGGTTTTAAGGGCAACCCTTAACCTCTCTTGCCCCTGTAAGGGCGGACAAAGTCCGCCCTTATGGAACTGATTTTGCTAACATACTGCCGAGCGGGCGAATACAGTTCGCCATTACATCTATTCCCAAAGCTTATTACTAACAAAAAAAGCGGCGGATAAAATCCGCCGCTCAAAGAGCAATAAAATGTTGAGGTTCTACCAAACTAACATTATTTATTCACTTCAAATTTTGAGTATTCGCTCATATCAAGTTGTACTATGCTATGGCTCGTTTGTCGCTGACTTGCAGGTGGCAGCTTCATATAATCTCCGTAAAGATAAGTCAAATACTTATCATATTCCTTTGGAATCGGAAAATCGTGGCCATGAATCTTTACATAAATAACTTCATCAAGATATGATTTTGGGAATGCTCCATGATAAACATTTCTGCCCATTCCGTCATAAAGATACTTTGCATTTTTCTTGTGTTTGAATATTTTAAATATTCTATACTGTATCCACTGTGAAACTCTTATCGGGAAAATGGCTTTCAAAATATTCGCAACAAAAGACTGTACTTTTTTCTTATTATTAATCTTTCGATGGTTCCACTTATTGAATATCATAGCACGAATTAAAAGTGTAAACTGCAAATGAAGCTTTTGTCCCAGTGCAGAATTTGCGGTATTATCATGAGCAAATATGTCAAATGCCATACCATTATTCATTTTGCCATGCGTCTTTGAATACTTTGTTGCGAACATAGTATCATCAAGCCTGATTTTCGCAAATGGATAGTGACAATATTTATCTGTTTTAGAGGTCTGCAGGGTTAAACCTTCTGGCAACTCACTTTGGGCGATTTCAAGGAATTTATCATAATCCTCTCTTAGCATCATAATATCTGCATCATCGTCCCACGGGATAAATCCTTCGTGCCTTACCGCACCAAGCAAAGTTCCTCCACCAAGAAAATACTTTATATTATGCTTTCGGCAAATTCTATCAAACTCAAGAAGATAACCGACCAGAACATTCTGTATATTGACCATCTTTCCTTCGTGAGAAGCATCATAGCCGAAAGGCTCTTCTGTTTGTCTGCTCTTTACGCAAAGCTGAATTATTTCACTAAGCTCAAGGAGCGGCTCACAGTTAGAATTGACTATCATAGCATTATTCATTGCGGTACCATAATAAGGGTCATCTTCACAAGCTGCAAGTTCTATTTTTGCAAATTCTGGGTAAATGTCATAAATCATACTTGCAAGCATACCGACCGAAACTGTCGCATTTCTGCTTATAACATTAAATACAGAATTTTCCTTAAATTCATAGAAAGCATAGAGCAATGCGTGGATTACTTCATTCAGATATGTGAATGAATATTTTTTGCGTGTATTAGGCAATGAAATTTGTTTACCCTCTGCAACTGCACTAAAAAGTTCATCTGTGAAATTTTCAGGAAGTTCAGCCTTTGCACCAAGTAAAATGCCTGAACGCAAAATTACTGTTGGCAAATTAAACTGCTTGGCATATGCAGAAAAATATGTTTCTATCGAAACAGCTGTGGTTTGTGACATATCGCCATTATTTGAAAATGGAACAAAACCTGCTTCATTCTCGGAGATTACCAAACCACGCTCAAGCTCACCATATACACGATAATCTGAAAGCAAGATACATCTTTCAAGACAACTTTTTGCTGTTGAAATGGCTCTTGCAAAATTATTTGTTATTCTGCAATACTCCGCAGATGTTCCGTTAAGTTCCAAGCCACATATACCAGTAGAGATAAAGAAATTATATTCGGTAGCGGCAGCCTGTTCGTAACTGCAAAGTGAAAAATCGTTTCTTTCTGCAAGCTTTTCAGAAAGTTCATTACCGTTGCCAAGCATAATAACCTTAATAGAAAGCTTTTCTTTATCATTAAGAGCAAGCAAGCTCATACATACAGTAAGCTTCATATATTCAGATTCGCCGTCAACAACAATCGTCTTTCCACTCAATTTTTGGTATGGAAAATCCTCTACTCCGAGCATCGCAAGAGCGTAATCTCTTTCATATTCACCCAACATTTCAGATATATTCATTAAGCAATTCGCCCTTCTTTATAAATTGAGAATCTTTTGTATACCCTCTTCAAGTCTGAGGTGGTCTTTAAAGCCAAGATTTGAAAGCCTTTCACCATCAAGAATTAAGCAAGGCGTCATAAATGAGCTTTCCTGTGGTTCTTCTGCTGTAAGATTTTTCTTTTGAAGCTTTTCTGCAGTAGTAAGTATCATACGGAGAGTAGCTGTATTATTCTTGAAAGCTATATTATAAGCCTCATTATCTTTGCCATTTAACAAGATAAAAAGTATTGCTCTTACGCAATCTGCGAGATAAGCTACGCTCATTTTTTCATCAGCAAGCTTTGGCAAAATTGCTGTATTAGTCTTAGAATCCTGAATAAGCTTGAAAATTTTCTTGCTATTTTTTGAGCAAAGTCCCCTACCATAGCCATACATAATAGGTAATCTCGCAAAGCTTACAGATAAACCTCTTTCCTTAGCAAAATTACTTACTAAGGTTTCTGAAAATCTTGCATCTGCTCCACTAAGATTTTTGGAATCCGTCAGAGAAATATATCCCACTTCATCTTCTTTTATAGGCTCAAAACCGTTATGTACTGAACCATAAATATCCATAGGAGAAACAAATACAAGGCGAGCTTTTTTCCTTGCGGCAAGAGCCATAACAGATGAAATCATCGTTTTGCTTTTTGCAAGAATTGTACCTATACGTGTCTTTGATTTAGCTATATCATATTCATCTGTTGAAATAAAGATTATATAGTCAATCGCACTTTCTGCTATTTTATCAAAATTTTCAAAGAAGTCATTGATAGCTATAAAGTCATCTCTATCCTGTTGATTAAGCTTTCCAACAGATATTACCTTTATATTATCGCCAAAAAGGTCATTTCTCAATAAAAGCGAAAACGCTGTACTTTCGTTTACAGCGTCATTTTCACCAACTATGAGAACCGTTTTATTTTTTAGCTTATCAAAGCTTAGATTTGAATTTGCAATATACTTAAAATCTTCAAGCATATAGCTATATTTGTTATCACCAAAAAGGCTTTCTATTTTTACCATACTACATCTCCATTACAACACATCAGGTAATCTTTTTCTTAATCTTGTAAAGTTAAAGATTCCTAAGAATATTATTACTGCAAATTCTGCAAAAAATATAATCGTTTCTGTTGAATTATCGAAAAGCGGTGCTCCGGTAAGAAATGCCTTTCTATAACCATTTACAAAATAGTTAATCGGATTGAAGTACATTATCTTTCTAAGCCAATCGTATTCTATCGTATATGAATTATAGATAATTCCTGAGAGCCAAAAAAGACCTGACATAAAGGAAACTATCATATTTTCAAAATCTCGACTGAACGCACACATCGGAGCCGTAGACCACGAAAGTGCCAGAAAGAACATAAACATCAGTGGACAATAATAGAAAAATTCAAGATTAGACCACATTGGCTGTATTCCCGCAAGAAGCATATATACATACATCAAAATAGACAAGAAAAAATGTACAAACAGTCTTGAGAGAGTAACATAAGACATTATTGCAGAAACAGGGAATGAAACTTTTGTGACAAACTGACTATTGGCTCGAATTGATTTAGAACCCATAAGAATTGCATCATTTATAAAGAACCACGGCACAAATCCTACCATAAGGAATATAAAGTATGGAGTTCCGTTGCCAAGCTCATCACGAGCCGCACCCCCACGAACACCGATAGCAAAAGCAAACCAATAAACAAACAATGTAAATACTGGTTTAACAACTGCCCAAAGAGGTCCAATCACCGCACCTTTATAAGTTTTAATAAGTTCATTTTTTGCAAGAATAAAGATTTGTTTTCCAAAACCTTTATGGTCATTCCAAATCATTCCCAAATTATAGCACCACCTTAAATTAAAGTGCGAACTTTGTTCGCATTTATAGAGTAATATAGAGTAAGAACTGCTAAATGTGTTATCCTTAACAGTGGCAACACATTTCAGTCAAAACTTCAACATTGATAAAAAAATCTATTATCACAGAAGAAGTAACTGCCAAGCAATTATTTATGCTGTCTTAAAAATATATTGGCAATTATAATTTTTAAATTTACCATGCATTATTTATTCTATTGTTTTTTGAGCATTTGTCAATATATATATATGAATTTCAGCTAATTTCCTACTCATTTTAAATTTATTTCCTAATTCTGTCTAATTTGCTAATACATATTCTGCACTTTTCAACTAATTTAAATTCTATAAAAGTTGATTATCTATGAATATTTTCTACAAAATTCTTTTTTAGTTTTACAAATTTTTAGGAATGTATAGTGACAACTATTCGGTTTTTTGCTATACTAAGCATGGATTATTATATATTAGGAGGAATTATAATGCTTGATTTTTCATCCGAGGTTTTTTATCGTGGGGAATGTTTCTATGCTTATAAATATTTTGGTGCTCATATAACTGATGGAGGCGTAATGTTCCGAGTATATGCACCTGCTGCTCGTAGAGTTGAACTTATCGGAGAATTTAATGGCTGGAATGGCGAAAACAGTGCTATGAAAAACGATGGCAGAGGTTTTTATGAGCTTTTCGTTCCTAATGCTTGTGAAGGTCAGATGTACAAATATAGAGTATATCAGGCTAATGGCAGAATTGTGGATAAAGCTGACCCATACGCTTTCGCATCTGAGCTAAGACCAGGCACAGCCTCTATCATAGCATCACTTGATAAATTTAAGTTTACCGATTCTAAGTGGATAAATTCACGAACAAAGCTATATGATGAACCTTTTAACATTTATGAAATTCATTTTGGCTCTTGGAAAATGCCTAATGGTGGCATCACTGAAGAAAGCAAGCCCGATGAGCTTTGGTATAATTATAGCGAAATTGCGGACGAGCTTATCGCTTATGTAAAGGAACATCATTTCACACACATTGAAATACTCCCTCTTGCAGAACACCCATTTGATGGCTCTTGGGGCTATCAGGCTGCTGGTTATTTCAGTGCAACAAGCCGTTATGGCAAGCCACATGATTTGATGAAATTCATAAATAAGTGCCATAATAATGGCATTGGTGTTATCATTGACTTTGCATTCGTACATTTTGTCCGTGATGACTATGCAATGGGTATGTTTGACGGCACTCCACTTTATGAGTATCCACCATCAGATGTAAACCAAAGCGAATGGGGTTCTTATAACTTTAACCTCTCAAAAGGTGAGGTTCAGAGCTTTCTTATGAGTTCTGCTGCATTCTGGCTCGATATATATCACTTTGACGGTATTCGTATGGACGCTATCAGTAATGCTATCTATTGGATGGGCAATAAAGACAGAGGAATTAACGACAGAGCTTTGGATTTCGTCCGCAAGATGAACTGGAATCTTGATAATACATTCAGAAATGTTATTCTTATTGCGGAAGATTCAACCGACTTTCCTAATGTTACCCGTCCTGTTGAAAAAGGTGGCTTAGGCTTTGACTATAAGTGGGATTTAGGCTGGATGAATGATACTCTTGAATATTTCAAGCTTGACCCATTCCTTCGCCAATATCACCACAATAAAATCAACTGGTCTATGGCTTATTTCTACAACGAACGCTATCTGCTCCCACTTTCACATGATGAGGTTGTTCACGGAAAGGCAACTATTGTTAATAAGATGTGGGGCTTATATGGCGAGAAATTCTCTCAGGCTCGTTCACTCTATACTTATATGTTTACTCACCCTGGCAAAAAGCTTAATTTTATGGGCAATGAAATTGCACAATTCCGTGAATGGGACGAAACCAAAGAGCCTGACTGGTTCTTGCTTGAATATCCATCACACAAAGGATTTGCAAGATTTTTCAATGATATATCAGCAGTTATGGAAGCTCACCCTGCTTTCTATAAGCACGATTATGATAGCAGCGGTTTCTTATGGATTGATGCTAATGATAACCACAATAATATTTATTCCTACATAAGAAAGAGCGAAAAAGACGCATTTATAGTCATTATGAACTGTGCTCCTGTAACTCATGAAAATTTCCCTATCGGAACAGAATATCCTTGCGAGCTTACTGAAATTCTTAACACTGAATGGGATATTTACGGTGGCTGTAATGTAAGAAACGATAAGAAAATCAAATCAGAGGATATTCCTTATAATAACTTTCCTTGCACTGCAAAAGTTACTATACCGCCTTTTGGAACTGTTATTTTTGAGGTTAAAAAAATCAATCGACCAGTTAAGCGAATGACCGTAAAACCAAAGACAACAAGAAAATAAGCTGTTGCTCTATTTACTCTGATATGCTATAATATTCAAAAATTAAATGAAGGAGAATTGCAATGAAGGTAAACGGAGAACAGATTCAACTAACAAAAGCAACAACACTTGAGGAATTTCTTAAAGAACAGGGCTATAATATTCAAAGAATTGCCATAGAACGCAATGATGAGATTGTACCACGAGAAAATTTTTCTGATGTTATGCTCAGCGATAGTGACATAATAGAAGTTGTACACTTTATGGGTGGCGGCTGCTAAAAAACTAAATATAAAAAAAACTTCCGTAGTTTTATATTAAGCTACGGAAGTTTTTTTATTTCTAATAATAGCAAAAGAAAAAGCAGTTCATTTGATCATAAAAAAGTCTTTCTTGTAAATCAATAATATGGATTATTAATTCCTCGTTTGCGTTTTTTTATTGATGTTATTATAATGCTTATCACGATTATAATGATGCTTATGACTGATATTATGAATATTGCTGGCATTGTTGCTGTAAGATATTCAAATACATCATCAACATCTTCAACTTGAGTTAAAATTCCTTCATCAGACCATTTATAAGAATCATAGAGTGTACTTGTACAATCGGCCTTAGATTCTTTGCCCTCATGTTTATGCAAGTCAAAGTAATAATCGCTTTTTAGCAAATACTTATGACTTGTCGAAAAAGCTACTCCTCCAATAGGGTCATCCCATGTTACATCTATATTGTAATATTCTCCATCAAGCTTAACCACATTCCAGATATGATTAAGCTGTTCGCTTTTTGCAGTTGTTGCTTCTATGCCACATTGCTTCATTACATAATCGAAAAGTCCTGTATATGCCATACAAGTTCCCTGCCCTGTAAGAAGCATATTATATACATCGGAACTTCCTTTAGTTTCATCATAACTATAATTTTTCACTATATAATCGTGGCACGAATGTATCTTATCAAAGTTGGTTTCTGATTTCATAATTTCATCAGTTATAAGCTGTATTCTTGAATTAAAATCATTAACCTTTATTCTGAGCTCAGAATCACTATATTTAAATGAAAAGTATATAGAAAAGGCTTCATTACTCTGCTCTGAATAACTTACCTTATACTCTCGATTTACATAAAAGAGCTGGGGATTTTCTTCAATAATATCTGTAACAATTCCACTCATATCGTCTTTTGAAATATTATACTCGCTTATATCAACTTCATTTTCAAAGTTTTCAAGTGCATTGATTATACTTTGCTTAGCATACTCTAATGAGTTATCTTCATAGGCATATACTATTGTTGATATTTGCATAAGAAATACAATAAGAATTACAGAAACTATTAGCTTTTTCAGAGTAATCACCCTTAGTTAAATAATGATACCTTGACGATTTGCTTATTAGAAAATATTACAAGCTTGCCATTGACATCTTCTTTAATTGCAATAGAATCGAAATGTTCTGGCTTATCATAATCTGTTGTATAGCCGTCATCATCATAAAGAACATATTCACAAGGTCTATCCGCATATGCAATAACTTCAAAACGAGAAGTATCAATATTATCTGTGCGGTCTGTTGGTTTACAAAGTGGAAGAAGCTTATTTTTTCTCATAAAGAGCGGTACTTCGTTCAAGGCGACATCTATAAAATGATAACCCTTCGGAAGAAGTGCATATTTTCTTTGTGTTGGACTTTTAAATTTAATATAAAGCATATCTTCAGGTAGGTATACATATCTTCCCCTTGCATTCTGAGTATATACAGGAGTAAGCATAAGTCCATCACCAAACATAAGCTGGTCTTCAACTGAAGATGCAAAGCTATCCTCTGGATAATCGAAAGAAAGCGGTCTGAACATCATTTTATCTGAAAGAGCAGCTTTCATATATTCACTATAAATATATGGTATCAAGCTATATCTGATTGAAATGATATTCTTGAAATCTTCTGTATTTCCGAAATTATAGCATTCCTGAGCTCTTGTTCCGAGAGCGGAATGATTTCTCATTAGTGGAGTAAATATTCCAAAAGCAAGCCATCTGAGAAGTAAATCTCTTGTGCAGTTGCCACCAAAGCCGCCCAAATCTGCACCTGTATAAAGAAAACCACACATATTAAGTGATGGCATTTGCTTGATATTCATAAGAATATGCGCCCACCAAGATTGGTTATCACCTGTCCATATACCGCCATATCTGTGCATACCGATATATGATGCTCTTGAGAAAATCAACATTCTCTTATCAGGGTCAAATCTTTCAAAAGCCTCTGCAGCGGCACGAGTCATATTATAGCCATAAAGATTGTGTACAAGCTCGTGACAGAGAACCTTTCCATCCATATTATGATAGAACGACGCATAATCCTTATCACTATTTGAAAGCCCTGTAAACTTATCTTTTAACGCAAAGAAAGAATTTATATCCAAATCCTTTCCTTTTGCTTCATTGGCTGCTTCAAGTGCAGATGCCAAGCCTTTTTCACTATAAAAAATAGCTGGCTCGTTCATATCGTTCCAGAAACCCTCTATTCCATCATCAACAAGAGTTTTATACTTATCTCCGAACCATTTACGAGTCTTGGAATTTAAGAAATCAGGAAAATGTGTCTTTCCTGGCCATACTCCTGCGGTAAAATCTCTGCCATCAGCAGTTTTACAGAAATGATTATCACGAACACCCTCAACATAAACATCATAACCATCTTCAATCTTTACAGCAGCATCTATTATAGGGACAAGGTGTATGCCCTCCTCTTTCATTTCTGCAACAAATTCTTTAAAATTAGGGAAAGACTTTTTATCAACTGTAAAATCTTTATACCTCTCCATATAATCTATATCAAGATATACTGCGTCAAGCGGAATACCGCTCTCACGATATTTTTTAACTACTTTTCTGACATCGTCTGCTGTACGATAGCCCCAACGGCTTTGCTGAAAACCAAAAGCCCATTTTGGTGCAATATAGCTTCTGCCGATAAGCCCTCTAAATTGTCTGACAATATCATAAAGGCTTTCTCCTGTGATTATATATAGTGCGAAATCTCCTGTTTCACATTCAATAGAAAGTATATTACTATCAGTAAAGCCTATATCAAAAGTAAGCTTTGAGGGTGTATCTACAAAGACACCAAAACGCTCGAAACCATCAACTAAAATAAAATTATGTGCTCCATATAGTGAAAGCTTTTCTTCTGTATGAACCGGGTCATCGTTACAGAAACTTGTGTAAATATATCCACGCTTATTTATTCCACGATTAGCTTCACCCAGACCATATATAACATCAGCATCAGTCATACCAAATTCAAGACAATTTGGCTTATAGTCCTCCTCATAGAACATATCAGGTTTACCATTCTCTGGAAACATATCAATAACAACTGCACCTGTTTCAATAGGAGAACCATAAATATACTTTTTTATCATATCAGACTTAACCTCCAAAATATCTTATTTTAAAAAAGAATTTTTTAAATTCTTGATATGATTATATCATATCATTAGATAAAATCAAGGCAATATATCTATTATTTACAATTTTTATGCACTTTGGATAATTTTATAATAATAAAAAGCACCTGATACAATACATCAGATGCTTTCTAAAAATCAGTGATGGTTAGTAAATTATTACTTATCTTAACATTTGTCCACAATGACTGCAAGTAATAGAATAGTTATCAATAGGAGCTCCACAGTGTGGGCAACAGCTTTGTTGCTGAGGCTGTTGGTATGGATTATTTCCGAAATATGTATTTTGCTGATATGGATTTTGCCCATTTTGTGGCGGATATTGTGGATACTGAGGATATGAAGGACCCATAACAGCAACAATAATTATACCTATTACGCCCAAAAGTCCAAACCACATATATGAACTTGGTAACCCTTTAGATTCTGCAATTTTTTTGCAAATCCATACGAATAATGCACATATTCCTACAACTATTGCAATCCAGACAAAGAATATAACAAAAATCACAGCTATATTCATAATATAGTTTTCCTCCGATAAATCACTTACTTGTTCTCATCTTATCCTTATCAACAATCTTCTGATAGTCCATAATCTCTTTATATATACGCTCGCAGTTATTATGGTCATGGAAATTATAGAAATCATCGACTCTGTCGATATATTTCTGTTTCATCTTACAGCCCTGACGCATATATTCGCAAAGAGTATCTACAAGCTGTTCTGATGTTGTGCAAATCTCACCAAAGCCCATAGTATCATAGAAGAAACAGCCGTCGTCATAATGAGCAGGAAGTTCTGTTGGGTGAAAGTATACAAGTGGCTTTTTCATATAAGCAAAGTCGAATTGTACGCCTGAATAGTCAGTAACCATAAGACTTGATTCTGTAAGAATTTTCTCATAGCTTAAATCACCAACTGATGGTATAACTTCAACCGCACTATTTGGAGTATAATCCTTTGCCTGAGCACTTACAATCGGGTGGAGAAGATACTTAATCTTATAGCCACATTCTTTAGCTGTTGCAATAAGCTTTTCATTATTTATAAGGTCATTATAAATCTTATAATAAACTGTATTCTTGAAATCTGGATTATATGCTCTCTGTTCACCCTCGCTTGTAGTAACAGGCATAGCATTATACATTCTCCATGTAGGAGAAAGCAAGATTTGCTTTTGGTCGTTTGATACAAGCCCATCATATCTTCCGATACCTGTAAGACGAACATAATCAAAGCCCTTATAGCCATATGCGTGGTGCATAAGATTATTATACTCATACTTTGACGCAATGAAATAACGCTTTGTGTTATCAACTATTCTCTGTTGAGCCATAGCACATTTCTGAACAGTAAGTCCATGCTGTAAGCACATTGTAGAGAAATTGCAAAATCCACGAATAAATCTTGAATATTCCATAGAATAGCCGTTAAATGGGAAAGTATTGCTGTTTGTAATAAGAATTATATCAGCATTCAGGAAAGCCATCTTATGCTTTAAGGAATGGTTTTTAAGTGGCTTCATACCATCTTTTTTAAGCTTACGATAATCTGGAGTATTCTTATCAATAATATAGTAGCGAGTAATGCCATCATTGTTTCCTTTACAGAAACGATAGAGATATTCGCTTGAATCTCCACCCTTATAGAGCTTATCATACATAATCCAAATTCTTTTATTCTTGAAATATGGTCTTGTAAGCCAATAAGCAATTCTTCTAAGGAACATACTCTTACTCTGTGGGAAAGTATTTCTAAGGAAGTGAATTTCTTTCTTGAAAGTATCCTTAGCGCTTGCCTTTGTTATAAGAATTGTGTTGCTATCATAGACTGCTGTATATTCGTTAAATCTCCAGTAAGCACCCTTTGGTGAAGCTGTAAGCTTTGCCCAGTGGTGCAAGAAAGAAATCCCAAGATTTACTCTTTCACCATTTACAACTGCATAGAAATATAATCTTTGCTTGTTTCTTGCTTTTTCGAGGTCAAGAGCCAAATGGAAAGTAAACTTCTTATAAGCACTTACTCCAAAATATTTTGTAAGAGAATATCTGTCGTTATTTTCAAGCTCATAATCTATGCCATTAAAGCTCGCATAAAGCTTATAGTTTTCAAATGGCATAATTCCTCTGAAAGAACCATCTATAACCAGCTGTCCATTATGATATTCCATAACATGAATACCAACCTTGAGAGTACTTATTGCGAGCAATTCAACATCGTTAAAGTTAATTCTTACATTTCTCTTGAAATATGTGTAGGATAAATCTATATCATTATCGTTTTTTATTCTCTCAAACATCAAAGCGGCTTCTGCACTATATTTTAGAATCTTATATTTATTCTTATTTAAGATAGTTGCATCATCAATAAGATTAAGAATTGCACGAACCTTTTGGAAGAAGCCCTGAAGTTCTTCATCATTCATTGTTCGCTTATTTCTATTATCAAGGTTAGCAAGAAAACGAATTGCAATATGAAACATTGCTGCGACCTGAACAAATTCAGGCGTTTTACCGTTTTCATCCTTAATTTCACTCAAAAGTGGAATTAAAAATTCGGTTGTTTCCTCTGTATACCACTCTTTAAAATGTGCTGGAAGATAATACATAAACTGGTCTTCCTGTGGCATACGGAAGCTATAAGAACAATCAGAAACGGTTGACAAGGCCATTTTCTTTGCTTGAAGTCTTATGATATAATCATTTCCTGCATCATAATTAAGCTGTTCATTAAACTGCAATCCCTTTGCAGTGCTTGTCTTTATAAAGCAAGCATAGATTGAATCGTGAAAGAACTGTGGTGTTCTATGAAGGTCAATGATTACAGATTTATTATACTTTGAAAGATTGAAAAGATACGCAACCTTACTTGTAGTAATAGCCTTGTTTATGCAATATGCCATAGTAGAAATAACATCTGCTCCAGGTGTCTTTCTGAATCTCTCAAGCCCTGATGAAAGGTAATTATCGCTGATAACATCTCCGCAGTTAATTACTGTGAAAATATCAGTTTCAACAAGTGGTAATGCAATATTCATAGCCTTTGCAAGGTTATTTGCAGGAACACTTACCATATTGAGAATATCGCCAAAGGTTTCTTTATATTTTTCGCAGATTTTTCTGCAAGATTTAGAATTTATACCATTTATAACGATAAGTTTAATCTGATTTTGTTCAATATCAGTCTGAGCAAGAATAGAATCGAGTGTAACATTAAGCTTGCTTTTAAAGGTTCCGTCAAAAATTGGTATAATAACAGTCAATGCTGAAGGATTAAAGCTGCTATTAGTCATTGACATTGCTACTTTATAATCCATTTTGTAAAGCCCCCGTAAAAATTCAATATCTAAAATATTATACCACAATTCTGACATATTTCAATCTTTAAGAAACAAATTTAACTAAATACACAAAATATTGTTTTATATTTACAACTATATCTCTTAAAATTTACTGTGTTCGGGCAAATTATACCACATAGATAATTTGTTTATAAACAATTTGAATTAAGCCTTGCTTTCTTGCTAATACTAAAAAATATAAAAGAAAGCGAGGTTTATACTATGCAATTTTCAAAGGTTGAGATTTGTGGTGTAAATACATCTAAGCTTAAAGTCCTTAACGAAAGCGAAAAAAAAGCCCTGCTTAAGCTTATGCACGACGGAACTCCAGAACAGAAAAAACAAGCAAGAGATGATATGATTAATGGCAATCTCAAGCTTGTTTTAAGTGTTATAAAACGATTTGCAAACAGGGGTGAAAACCCTGACGATTTATTCCAAGTGGGTTGTATTGGTTTAATAAAAGCTATTGATAATTTTGATAGCTCTCTTGATGTAAAATTTTCAACCTATGGTGTTCCTATGATTATTGGAGAAGTTAAACGATTTTTAAGGGACAGCAATACTATAAGAGTTAGCCGTTCTATGCGTGACACAGCATATCGTGCAATGCAAGTAAGAGAGCGTATTACTGCTGAAAAAAATCAAGAGCCATCTGTTGAAGAAATTGCAAAAGAGCTTGGTATAAAAAAAGAAGATGTTGTCTTAGCTCTTGAAGCAATAGTAGAGCCTGTATCATTATATGAACCAGTATTTTCAGATGGAGCGGATACTATTTATGTAATGGACCAAGTTGGAGATGCCAATGATGATATGAACTGGCTTAACGAGCTTGCATTAAAAGAGGCTATCCGCTCACTTGAGCCACGAGAAAAGCGTATACTTTCATTAAGATTTTTTGCAGGAAAAACACAAACCGAGGTTGCTAAAGAAATTGGCATAAGCCAAGCTCAAGTATCAAGACTTGAAAAGGGTGCATTAGAAAAAATCAAAAATGAAATCTAAAAATAAAAATTAAAGGCAGCTACATAAATGCAACTGCCTTTAATTTTTATTTTCTAACCGAAATACCCATATCAGAAAGATATTCTTTAAGGTCTGGTATAGCTATCTCTCCAAAGTGGAAAAGAGATGCTGCGAGAACTGCATCAGCCTTTCCCTCTGTGAAAGCATCATAAAAATGTTCCATACTTCCTGCACCGCCTGATGCAATTACAGGTATGCCTACATTTTCAGAAACTGCCCTTGTCAGTTCAAGGTCATAGCCATTCTTAACGCCGTCACAATCCATACTTGTGAGAAGAATTTCACCAGCACCACGCTTTTCAGCCTCAATGGCCCACTGGAGAACATCTTTTCCTGTGTTTATTCTTCCGCCGTTTATATAGACATCCCAACCGCTGTTATCTGCTCGGCGTTTTGCATCAATCGCAGTAACAACGCACTGAGAACCAAATTTATATGCTGCCTCGTTGATTATTTCAGGTCTTTTTATAGCCGCTGAATTAACTGAAACCTTATCCGCACCCGCACGGAGTATTTCTGTAAAATCATCAACGGTTCTGATGCCGCCACCAACTGTAAATGGAATAAAAACGCTATCTGCAACCGCACGAACAATATCAACAAGTATACCTCTTGCATCTGAGGAGGCTGTTATATCGAGAAGAACAAGCTCATCTGCACCTTGCTGGTCATAGATTTTTGCCGCTTCAACAGGGTCGCCGGCGTCACGAAGATTAACAAATTCAGTACCCTTTACAACTCTGCCATCTTTAACATCAAGACAAGGAATTATTCTTTTTGCGTACATTTATAAAGCCTCCTTAGCGTTTTGTAATATCAATAAAGTTCTGGAGAATCTGTAAGCCAACCTTACCGCTTTTTTCAGGGTGGAACTGAGTAGCGAAAATATTATCCTTGCGAACTGAGGCATCAATTTTTACGCCGTATTCAGTTTGTGCAGAAACTATGCTTTGGTCTTGTGCAGTAAGAAAATAGGAATGTACGAAATAAACATAAGGTTCACCCTCAATGCCTTTGAAAATTCCATCGTGCTTTAGTATTTTAAGAGAGTTCCAACCCATATGAGGAATTTTAAGTCCTGTGTTCGCAGGAATCTTTGTGATTGTACCATCAAGCAAGCCTAGACCTTTAGCATTTGGACTTTCTTCACTTTCTGGGAAAAGAAGCTGTAAACCAAGACAGATACCAAGAAACGGTCTTTCTCTTTCAATAAACTCCAAAACAGCGTCTTTAGCTCCTGTCTTTATCATTGAATCCATAGAATCTCCAAAAGAGCCAACACCTGGCATAATTGCACCATCGGCCTTTAGAAGTTCTTCCTTTTTGTTTGTAACAATGCAGTCACAGCCAATAAACTTCAAAGCCTTAACAACACTTTGAATATTGCCTGCACCATAATCTATAACAGCAATCATTAAAAACCCTCCTTCACAATATAAAATATTCTATCATATTTTGTTTATACCTGCAAGTTTTTGTTTATTATAAGTAAAGGAAAATACGGAAATAAAATACAATATTGCCTTTGCTAAAATTATAATGTATAATATAAGTCATAAAACAAATATTGAAAGGAATGTGATTAAGTGGACATTGTAATCTTAATATGCTGTATTATTATTGTTGCCTTGCTTGTTTTTTCAATAATGAAATCAAATAAAACTGTTGTAAGCAATAATAACAATGGCGAAATTGAGGAATTGAACAAAAAAATTGATATTCTGAAATCAAATCTTGATGCACAAAGTAATCTTCTTATGAACCAATCTATATCTCAGGGAAATTCGACTGTGAAGCAAATCTCTATACTTGGGGACAGCCTTAGAGATGAGCAAGACCGACAGCAAACCCGAACCAATGAGATACTTGCTAAAATTGATAATAAAATGCTTGCTCTTATCAAAGAAAATGCTGACAGCCTTGATAAAATAAGACAGGATATTCTTGTAACGCTTGAAAATATACGCAAATCAAATTCAGAGAGCCTTAATAAAATCAATAGTACAGTAAAGGAAAACACTGAAAGTCTTGACAAAATCAGACAGGAGGTTCTTGAAAACTTTGATAGAATACGCAATTCCAATACAGAAAGCCTTAATAAAATAAATGGCACAGTAAAGGAAAATACTGAAAATCTTGATAAAATCAGGCAAGATATTCTTGCAACATTTGAGAATATACGCCGTTCAAACACTGAAAGCCTTGATAAAATCAATAATACAGCAAAAGAAAATACTGAAAGTCTTGATAAAATTAGACAGCAAATCCTTAAAAATCTTGACGATATACGCAATTCAAATGCTGAAAGCCTTGATAAGATTAATGATACAGTAAACGAAAAGCTTCAAAAAACACTTGATGATAGAATATCTAAATCCTTTGAAACTGTTAATAAGCGTCTTGCAGAAGTTTATGAGGGTCTTGGTGAAATGAAAAATGTTGCATCTGGTGTTTCAGACCTTAAAAATGTTCTTTCTAATGTTAAAACAAGAGGTATTATGGGCGAAATTCAGCTCGGTGCGATACTGAATGAAATACTTGCTCCGGAGCAATTTGAAGAACAAATTACTGTAAACCCTAACAGCAGTGAAAAGGTTGATTTTGCTGTAAAACTTCCTGGTATGGAAGACGGTGAATATGTATATCTTCCGATTGACTCAAAATTCCCAGGTGATACATATTCTAATCTGCTTACTGCATATGATAGTGGAAATCCTGACGAGCTTAAGGCAAAACGAAAAGTTCTTGAACTTGAAATCAAAAGATGTGCAAAGAGCATTCACGATAAATATATTGTTCCTCCGCATACTACTGATTTTGCGATTATGTTTTTACCATTTGAAGGCTTATATGCTGAGGTTGTTAATATGGGCTTGGTTGAAGTTTTGCAAAAAGAATATAAAATCAATATTGCGGGACCTTCTACAATGGCTGCTATGCTTAATAGCTTGCAAATGGGCTTCAGAACCCTTGCTATACAGAAAAAGAGCGGTGAAGTATGGAAGATACTTGAAGGAGCAAAGAAAGAATTTAATAACTTTGAGAAAGTTCTTAATAAGACAAGAGAACGCTTGAAACAAGCTGATGATGAGCTTGAAAAGCTTGTTGGCACTCGTACAAGAGCTATAAATCGTAGACTAAATACAGTTGCAACTCTCGATTCATCAGAGGACGCTGAGAAGTTATTAGATATAAACTAAAAAATATCAATATGAATTAAAATTATTAAACAAAAATCAGGCAGATATTCAATACTATCTGCCTGATTTTTTATTCGTTATTTTGTTTGAGCTTTTCGAGCATTTTCAAAACAGTTGCTCGCTTAACCATTTTTCCATCTACATAGACATATTCATTTGGGTCACCCTCGGCGTATTCCTCAAGTTCTTCTGCTGTGAGCTGTGGAAGCATAACCTTTTTTTCTTCTTGTGGCTTTTTCTCTGTTTTAGAATCAATAACAAAATCCTTTATTGCAGGATATGAGTTATAACCGATTATAAGAAAAATCAGTGTTGGCAAAATAATAAGTATAAGTGCCGCAAGAATACAAACAACAATAGTCATATCAGAAATAAGAATAGTTACAGAAAATATTAATGCAAATATAAACAACATTGCTAATAGCGTTTTTACATTCTGAACTATCGCCATAAATGAAAGCAACAGTGAATTTTTGAAAATATCTATTGATTTCAGCTTTACTGTTACCGTCATCATACCCATATTAAAGGTCATAAAAAGGTAAATCAGTGCAACTATTATGCTTGCTACTAATGCGGAAATTATAAGTGGATTTGAAAGGTCATTCCGATAAAATTCAAATGCAACATAAAATCCAGTAAAAACAAGATAATGTATTATTCCTTGTATAAAAAACTGAAACGCATTATCCTTAACACCACGCTTAAATTGCTCTGCAATTTTTATCTTTTCACCCTTGGCTATATTTCTTACTATATAGAAAACACCCGCCGAAAATGGTGCAAGCAATGGAATAACAAGCATTACAACGAATATATATATTCCACCGAGCAGATATGATATTAAAGCTATTATTCCTGCTATTATTACAAGCGGTATATCGAGCAATAAATTTATAAGAACAAGCTTTTTAAAATTTCCTGTCAGAACATTAGAAAGAAAATCAATTAAAGCACCGTTCTTTTCAGGCTTACTGTTAGAATTGGACATCATTATTTCTCCTGAGTTTTAATAGTCCTGTCGATATCCGCTATGTCAAGATAGCTTATTCGACAAACTATCTTATATTATATCACTTCAAGAAAAGGAAAACAAGCCCGAAAATACAAGCGAAAACAGCATATCTACAACAGACGCACCTGCAAGAATTATCAATGCCCAAAATATCCTTATTATGTAAAGTCGAAATTCTCCAGAAATGTCAGATTTATAGCCTCTTAACGAAGTCATAATATCCCACGAAAATCTGAAGCTTTCTTTTGATATTATAATTAAAACCAAGGCTGAAATAAACGCTCCCGGAAGTACAACAAGAATATTATAGAAAATTCCTGACGCACCGTATGCGGCATACATATAGCCTGTTGAAATTCCAAAACCAAAGCCTTTAAATAACGGTATGGCAGGCAGGACAAAAAAGCCCCACGAGGAAATTCCAAGCAAAAATGTCGCAAGCAACAGTAAAAATCCAGAGGCAAAGCTTGCCGAGAAAACCGAAAACAATCCCATATTACGCTTATTTTCAAAATCTGTCAGAAATAGAAAATCAAGCTTTTCTATAAGTGACTTGTCCCCATTTCTTGCACAGATAACGCCTAAAATCACTCCAACAAGCAAAAATAAGCACAGCAACAGAAACATAGCATTTTTTCTGATGTCAAATTTCGGTCTGTTGCGTCTGAAAAGATTTTTCAAAAATTTTGGCTTTGTAAAAACTATACCCTTCATATTATTTAACTCCTCTACCTGTTTTACATCTCGTTAAATAATATGAAGGGTGGGTATGTTTTATGACCTATAAAATATCTACAAAGATTTATTTGCCTAATTCTTCAGCTCTCTTTGTGCAAGCTGCCATTCCCTCTTTAATTGCCTCAGGAATACCTTTTGACTTCATTACATCAAGTGCAGCTATTGTTGTGCCACCCTTTGATGAAACCTTTTGAATAAGTGTTTCGAGAGAATCTCCACTCTCAAGAATCATATGAGCACTGCCCTCCATTGTCTTTGCAATGAGTTTAAGAGCTGTTTCGCCGTCAAAGCCAGCCTCCTCGGCATATTGTTTCATTGCTAAAGCAAAAAGATAGAAATATGCTGGGCTACTGCCGTTTATAGAAATAACCTCATTCATCTTGCTTTCTGAGAAAAGGCAAACCTCTCCGCTGAGTGAGAACATCTTATAAATTTCGTTAAAGTCTTCATCAGAAATATTCTCTGAACGGCACATAGCTGTTGCACCATAGCCAAGCAAGAGTGGAGTATTTGGCATAACTCTTACAGCAGGACAATTTACACCAAGAGTTTCTGTAACATAGCTTATAGAAATTCCTGCGGCGATTGTTACGAAAACCTTTTCTGCTGTTACGCTTGATTTAATGCCAAGAAGAACTTCTTCGTAGTTCTGTGGCTTAACTGCAAGAACGATAATATCGCTCTTTTCAACAGCCTCATTAGCACTTGCACAAGCATTTACACCCTTTTGCTTCATAATATCAAGCTTTGCATTATCTAAATCAAATACATAAATCATAGATGGCTCTTTTGCCTTATTGCCAATCATTCCATTGATGATTGCAGTAGCCATATTTCCTGCACCGATAAAGCCTATTTTCTTGTTACTCATTATAAGCCCTCCAAAATCTGTTTTTCTTTATGATAATACATTTATCTGCAAAAATCAAGGACTGCCTTGCAGTTGTCTGCCCTAAATGCTATAATCGTATCAAAAGACTTTGAGAGGTATAATATGAGAACAATAGAAATCGGTAAAAATGATGCTGGACAGCGTCTTGATAAGTTTCTTACAAAACGCTTTAAGACTATGCCAAAGGCTCTTATGTATAAATATATTCGTACTAAATACATCAAGCTCAACGGTAAACGCTGTGAAATTTCTTCAAGGCTTAACGAGGGCGATATTCTTACTCTTTATATTAAGGACGAGTTTTTCGAGCCACAAAAGGCAGAATATGACTTTATGAAAGCTCCTTTAAAGCTTGATGTTGTATATGAGGACGAGAATATTCTGCTTATTGATAAAAAGCCAGGACTTATTGTCCACCCTGACGAAAACTATCACTTTGATTCAGCTCTCGCAAGAATACAGCATTATCTTTATGAAAAGGGAGAATACAATCCGGAACTGGAAAATTCCTTTGCTCCTGCACTTGTAAACAGAATTGACCGCAACACAGGCGGTATAGTAATCGCCGCAAAAACAGCAGAGGCTTTGCGAATACTAAATCAAAAAATGAAAGACAGAGAGCTTATTAAGCTATATCTCTGTATTGCTGTCGGAAATTTTGAAAAAAAGGCTGACACAATGACCGCTTATCTTGAAAAAAATGAAAAACAAAATCGCGTATATATCAGCAATAAACCTCGTGATGGTGCAAAGACAATTAAGACAAAATATCGTGTTCTTTCTGAAAGGAATGGTTTAAGTCTTGTTGAAGTCGATTTGCTGACAGGGCGTACACATCAGATTCGTGCTCATATGGCTTATATAGGACACCCTTTGCTTGGCGATTCAAAATATGGCAAAAATGAATACAACCGCAAAAGTGGTTATAAATATCAAGCACTTTATTCATATAAGCTTGTATTTAAGTTTACAACTGATGCAGGCTGTCTTGAATATTTAAATGGTAAAAGCTTTGAAGTTAAAAACATATGGTTCTTAAATGAATTTAACGAATTATAATAGCTTTAATGCTTATTGCTAAAATTGCTTAGGAACATAGCCGTACCTCCTTCCATAACCTTAAAGCCATATTTTTCGTAAAACGGCACATTCTTCTTTTCATCTGGCATAAGTTCTATATAAAGATAGTTTTTATATTTTTCTTTTATGTACTTAACTAAATGAGCCGCAATTCCATTACCTTGATATTTTGGATTCACAAGAAGATAGTGGATATAAGCAACTAATTCGCTGTCATCTAAAACTCTTACAAGTCAGACAAGCTCTTCCCCACTCCACGCTGTAACAACTGTTGAAGAATTTTTCAAGGAGGTTAAACTTTATAATCTAAAAAATCACCTCATATTCAATTCATCTGATTATGGGGTGATTTTCTTATGCTTAATCTTAATAAGAAAAATCGGCACTGTAAAAAACAATGCCGATTTTTGAAATTTAATTTAATTTTTTATTTCTATTACGAAAAGAAATTATAACTACAACCATTGATATAGATATAGTTAAAACAATTATCCAAACTGCTGATGAATCACCTGTTTTTACGGTTTCACTATCCGTATTATCAGATGGAATTATGCTTTCTGGAATATCTGAACTTTCTAGGCTTGAACTACATATTTCAGAGGATTCAGCCTCTATATGAGCCACAACCTCTGTATTACCTTCAAATCTTGCAAACGCAGGTATTGAAAATGCTATAATCAGAAACAAATATAGAACTAAACAAAAAGCTTTCTTAAAAATATCTGTATTCATATTATACTATCTCTATTGTTTTAGACTATTGAAGAGGTAAATACCATATTTTCAGTGTATTCACCTGCTATTTCAGATATGTCTTCGCCATAAAGCTGTTTCTGATTTAGTCTAAATATTCCTGTTATCACTTCTTCTGTTTGTTTGAATGTCGTGACAGCCATAGAAAGTGCTAAAAATTTTCTTGCTTTCATAATGACTCACCCTTTCAATATAAAAGTATAATTTTGTTTCTTATATTTAAACTGTAAGTATTGAAGAAGTAAATATCATAGTTCCGCTATAATCGCCTGCAATTTCGGATATATCCTTGCCATAAAGTTGCTTTTGGTTAAATCTGAGTGTTCCTGTGGTTTTTGCACCTACCTTATAAAAAGCTACAAAAAAATATCCGTTAGGTTCTGTCATCGGAACAACAGCAAAAGGACTATGATAATCCTCTATAGGAGAAACATTGTATACATCATATATGAATTTTGTATTAGGTGATGTTTTTTGAGTTAAATAGAATTTGCCATCCTCTTCAGTTGCATCCTTGTCTTTAATACGAACCAATACATATTGATTTTCAGAAAGACCCTCTATATTCACTGCTGTAACTTCATAAGGTACATCTTTAAAGCTATCAGTATCAGTTTCAGGCGGTGTTAAAGTTCCGAAGTCAACCTTATCAGGAATGGTTATAACATAACTAATTTCTCCAGAAGCTTGAATATTTGCTGCTATTTCAGTTTCTCCGACTGGAGATTTTGGAGTCAATTCTGCTGCGAAAGCTGCTGTTGACGCGGTAACCATTGTTGCTACTGCCATAGAAAGTGCTAAAATCTTTTTTGCTTTCATAGTATAGCTCATCCTTTCAATACAAAAGTATAATTTCAGAAGATTTAACTTTGATTAAGAGTTTTTCACTCTGAAATTTTATGATTATCGACATTTTCACAATATTCTTTACCAATATTACATATTTAATTAGATTATTGAAGAAGTAAATACTATAGTTCCACTATAATCGCCTGCAATTTCAGCTATATCTTTACCATAAAGCTGCTTCTGATTAAGTCTGAGTGTTCCAGTTTTGCTATCTCCTGTATTCTGAAAGTCTCCAAGATAATACCCATCAGGATTTACCATTCTACCCTTATTCAGAGGAATATCAGAATCAACTATTGTTTTGCGATCATACATATCATATGTAAGTTTTGTATTAGGTGATGTTTTTTGAGTTAAATAGAATGCGCTGTCATCTACTGTTGCACCCTCGTTCTTAACACGAACTATTACATAATCTGTATCGGAAAGATTTTCTATTTTTGTTGCAGTAACGGTAAAGTTCACATCTTTAAAACTATCAGTATCGGTTTCAGGCTGTGTTAAAGTTCCGAAATCGACCTTATCAGGAATGGTTATAATATAATTTACTGCTCCAAGGTCTTGAATATTTGCTGTTACTTCCGTGTTTCCAGTTGTAGAACTTGGAGTCAATTCTGCTGCAAAAGCTGCTGTTGATGCAGTAACCATTGTTGCTACTGCCATAGATAATGCTAAAATTTTTCTTGCTTTCATAATGACTCACCCTTTCAATATAAAAGTATAATTTTATTTATTTAAAATGTAAGTATTGAAGAAGTAAATACCATAGTTCCACTATAATCGCCGGCTATTTCAGATATATCCTTTCCATAGAGTTGCTTTTGGTTAAATCTGAGTGTTCCAGTGGTTTTTGCACCTATCTCATTAAAAGCTACAAGAAAATATCCGTTAGGTTCTGTCATCGAAACAGAAGCCAAAGGACTATAATGATTCTCTATAGGAGAAATATTGTATACATCATATATGAATTTTGTATTAGGTGATGTTTTCTGAGTTAAATAGAATTGGCTATCCTCTTCAGTTGCATCCTTGTCCTTAAGACGAATCAATACATATTGATCTTCAGAAAGACCCTCTATATTCACTGCTGTAACTTCATAAGGTACATCTTTAAAGCTATCAGTATCAGTTTCAGGCGGTGTTAAAGTTCCGAAGTCAACCTTATCAGGAATGGTTATAACATAACTTATTTCTCCAGAAGCTTGAATATTTGCTGTTACTTCTGTATTTCCAGTTGTAGAACTCGGAGTCAATTCTGCTGCAAAAGCTGCTGTTGACGCGGTAACCATTGTTGCTACTGCCATAGATAATGCTAAAATTTTTCTTGTTTTCATAATGACTCACCCCTTTTGATATAAAAGTATAATTTTATTTATTTAAAATGTAAGTATTGAAGAAGTGAATACCATAGTTCCACTATAATCGCCTGCAATTTCAGCTATATTCTTGCCATAAAGTTGCTTTTGATTAAGTCTGATTGTTCCTGTTGCAATTTGTCCTTGATTTTTAAAGTATGCAAAGTCATATCCGTCATTACCCATTACACCCTCAGCCAAATGATTATCACTTTCTCCTATTGTATCTGTATCATATACTAAGTACATAAGTTTTGTGTTAGGTGAAGTCTTTTGAGTTATGTAAAATTGGTCGTCATCTACAGTTGCATCTTTATCCTTAACAGCAACTGCTACACGATTTTTATCAGAAAGGTTTTCTATTTTTGTTGCAGTAACAGTAAATTTCACATCTTTAAAACTATCGGTATCGGTTTCAGGTTGTGTCAAAGTTCCAAAATCGACCTTATCAGGAATGGTTATAATATAATTTACTGCTCCAGGGTCTTGAATATTTGCTGTTACTTCTGTATTTCCAGTTGTAGAACTTAGAGTCAATTCTGCTGCAAAAGCTGCTGTTGACGCGGTAACCATTGTTGCTACTGCCATAGATAATGCTAAAATTTTTCTTGTTTTCATAATAAAACATCCTTTCAAAAATAAAATATATGTTAATATCAATTAACAACCAGTTTAAATTTAGACTTTGCAGAATTAAGTGGAGATTGCTCTTCATCAAGTGTTACACACTCATAAAAAACTTCTGCGTCATATGTGCCTTTTTTAAGAGTTTGTTGAAGTGGAACTTCTGTTAAACCATATCCCGGCTTTAGAAGTTCTGATTTATACAATACTGTGCCATCTTCAAGCTGGAGTGTTGCATAAAATCCGCAGTTATTTTCTTTAGGATTACCTATGCTTAAATGCAGTTGAGTATCTCCTGCTTTCATTTCAGCTGTACCATATCCTGGAATCTGCGTGCCACTTGAGGAGCTTTCTGTGGATTTTTTTGATTCATCAAGCCCTGTGTCCCAGTCAGCCGATATTTTTCCAACTACTCCATTTGAATCAGCTTGCTCTTCTTTATGATTCATAGATTTAATAATGAAGAATGCTGATATACCTAAAGCAAGTATGATAACAACCGAAATTATGGCTATTATCACTGTCTTTTTCTTAGTCTTTTTCAATTTTTTTCCTCCTTAATACAGACAACACAATTACTGCTATCGCTGATATAATTAAAATATATGCAAAAGAGTAATTATAATCACCAGTATTTACAACAGAATTATTTATCGAATTATCCTTTGAGCTATCATCTGGTTGATTTGGAGTATTACTTGAAAGCAATGCAAATGAAACAATATCGTCTGATTTGAATGTAAGCTTACCATCATTCATAGAAAGTACTTCACATTCTTTTATTTCGCCATCATCTGTAATTCCAACAACAGAAAGTTCATTTGAAGAATTTACAGGAACTGAAATTTCTACTCCAGACAAATACCAAAGATTAGATGGAATATAGTTTTCGTTTGAGTCAGTAAGAGTCAAATTATAAGAAGAAACTATAGTTTTATTACCTGCATAGCTTAGAAGCTTTTTATAGCTTTCACTATTTGTATCAAAAGCTTGGCTATTAACTTTTAGTGAGCGGTGCATTAGGCCCTTAACTGAAATTCCATCTGAAGTCTTTTTAATCAACTGCTTATAAAAATCGCACTTTATTGTTGGATAATTATTATTGAGCTTAGTATTTGCATTATAAATCCACTCAACTGAATCATCTGTAACTGAATTAAGCTCATCAACAAATTCCTTTGTCAGCATTTCTGATTTCAGCTTATTTTTATTTGTATCATCAGGAATAACTGTTGAATTACTTCCGACAGCTTTAATATTGTTTGTAGTATAATAGAATACATTCTTTACATTTTCAGAAGCATTAAGACCTGCAATAGAACCTGCATTTTCTTCAGTTGCATTTGAAATTTTAGCGGAAGTATATGAAGAAGCTATTGAACCGAAGTTTTTACCAACTAAGCCACCCTTTAACTTTGAAGATGAATTACCTATTGTGATATTGCTTGCACAACCGTATATACTTCCTTCTTCGTTGTTTATGCCTGTAATTCCTCCACAAACATCTGTTCCATTTACAAAAGAAGCATTTCTACAAGCTTTTATAGTTCCGTTATTTACAGCAGCAACACCACCACTTATAACACCTTTTATATCTGAATTATAATCTGAAAGCTTTATAGGTTGTCCATTTTTATCAAATGTACTACCTGTGGTTAATGCAACACCACTTACGCAATGGTCTACCAAACCATCATTTATTGCAACGATTCCGCCTGCATATTCTGAAGCAGTGTTATAATCGCAGTCTATAACAAATAAGTTTTTGACTATTCCTTTTGGTCCTATTCTTTCAAAAAGACCGCCATACTTGGAATTCTTGACATTCAAGCCGAAGATTATATATCCGTTTCCGTCAAAAGTTCCATTGAAAGGTTTATTATCATCTGCTGAGCCTATTCCCTTTGTCCATTCAAAATCACTTGGTACAATTATATTATTTTCGAGAATATAATTTTCTTTACCATATTGAGAATAATTATTATCAACAAGATTTGCAAGCTTCACCAAATCGTCATAGGTTCTAATTATAAAGCTTCCGTTTTCGTTTCTATCAAATTCTTCTAAAAGCTTATCAAAGTTTGAATAATATGCTTCAGATGGGAAGTATACTGTTCCAGAATTATTATCAAGTACTGGATATAGGTCAGGCGTTTTTCCATTATCTATATTTTGATACCAAACTTGATCGCCTTCTGTAACACCTTTGTTAAGAAGATATGCTACTTCACCCGAATTAAATTCACTTTCTGTTCTACTTATACCAAGTGAATCACCCACGTCATAAGTATAAAGGTAATAACAATTTTTAACCCTTGTATTTATTTTTGTGTCATACTCATTATTACAGCCAATTAAAGCGTTAGAATATGATTTTCCACCTTGAATTTTGCCAACATTGTAGCAACTTTCTACAAAAGCATAACTATTATATCCTACAATACCGCCTAAATAACCATCTTCGTCATAAGAACTTGTAATATCACCTGTATTATAACAATTTGATATTAAGGCATCCATATATTTAGTAAGATTTTCTCCAGCAATACCTCCAATATATGAACCTGGGGATTTAATATTGCCACTATTGCTACATAATTTTATATTTCCACTGTTGTAGCCTGCAATTCCACCAATAAAATCATAAGAAGATGAAACATCACCAGTATTATTGCATTTGATTATTGAACCATCATTGAAGCCAGTAATACCTCCAGTAAGCTCTACTACACCAGTGACATTACCATTATTGTAGCAATTTGTAATTATACCACTGTTATTTCCTACAATACCACCAACCTTTTCATTTCCTGTAACATCAACATTTGCTATTATGTTTGAAAGTATGGTATCTTTTGAAGTAGAGCCTGCAATTCCGCCTACATTATAATCAGTGGTTTTCACTTCACCTAAAATAGTAAAGTTTTTAATAGTTCCACCAGTTACACTTCCAAAAAAGCCTTGGCTCGATATAGCCTTGCCTGAAGAATTTTTTGAAATTCTAAGATTTGATATGGTGTAATTATTTCCATCAAATATACCGGTTTCATAATTTCCTATTGTAGTCCATTCACGCCCTTCAAGATCAATATCATTTAGCAGGATAGCGTTTGCACCTTTTTGCTGAGCCTCAAAATCTGCATTTGATTTATCACCATTTATAAGAGCTGCAAACCAGAAAAGCTGACCAGCATTTCTAATTTCGTAAAAACCATTACCGTTCAATACCGCTGGCTGATATTTACCACAAAAACCACAAAAACCATTGTTATTATATATGTGCTGATGCTCTTGTTTTTCTATATATAAAACAGCAGCTCTGCTTATATTAGTATAGTAATTATGGCTATCATTTGAATATTCTGTAACTATGCAACGATAAATAGTATTATCAAGGTCTTTTTCATTAGCCTCGTTGATTACCCCATCATCAGCAAAGTATGCTGCATTGAAAGAGTTTGATTTTCCAAACTCTTGGTCTATATCCTTCCAATCTGCAATATAATTACCTACGACAAGCTTCTGCCACTTATAGCTGATTGTATTTTCTGGATTACTTGGCTTTGCCTCGATAGTAAATATAGGCTTTTCACCAATATTTTTATACAAATCTAAAGGGTACTTTATTATTATTGGTTCATTTTGGCTATCCTTACTATTTTTTGTTTTTCCTGATGCATATGGACCAAGTACACTTGTGATTCCGCTTGCATCTTTGGTGGAATATGCCTGCAATCTAAAGTAATATGTGGTATTTTCTTTAAGACCATTTACTGTATATATCTCGCTATCACCAGGAATAATAACATCTTTGCCATTATTTTTTAAAGTTACAAAATCACCATTTGATGATGTTGAATAATACAGCTTATAGGATTCTGGCTTTCTTTCATAGTTTGTAGTATTACTCCATCTTAATGTTTCACTATTACTTGTGGTTGAAGAAACATGAAGGTCTCTCGGAAGCTTTGGCGGTGCTGCGTCTGCACCTTGAACAAGGCAACCTATAACACAAGTAGCATTTGTAAGTTCTTCGCCATCAACTGTCTGAATATTTGAACTGCCTAATTCCTTAGGATTCCATTTTACTTCTTTTGCAGTAAACTCATATGCTGATGATTTAGTTCCTGAAGAAGTGGTTGAGGTGCGTGCGGATTCAGGCAGTGGTGCAAATGTAGTTGTATATGTTATATTTTCTGAATTTGCATTTGCCCATGTGCATCCTCCTCCTAAAGAAAGCATCTCAGTAAGAGCAAGTTCACCATTTGCTTCAGCAATAAGAATATCAATACCAAATTCTGCAATTTGGCTCATAGAAACTTTTAATGAAAATGAATAACCATTAGATTGTGAAGTAGATTTTCCTTCTGTCATTGCTATTGAAGTTGTTGAACTTCCATTTACTCCAATAGCAACCGCATTATTTGAAACTTTATAACTTTCTTTATCTTCTGCATTCAATGAGCTTATCTGATTTGCTTCAGATGCATATGTAGAAGGGTCATCGGGATTTCTTCCGGCATATAAGCTTTCTACATCAATCGTTTGTAATTTATAGTTATCTTCTGCTGTACGATTAAATTCTTTAACAACATCGTTATATGTTGAAACAGGTATACATGAATTTGCAGGATCTAATTGAATATTAACATCCATATTTTCAAATCTACCTTCAATAACACTTCCCTCTTTCGGGCAATCCTCATCATCACCATAAAGTCGTTTATATTCTTCAACATCTTCAGCGGTAACTGTATGCTCAGGAATCCATTCATCATAATGATAAGAAACTATTGGAACTACAAGCAATGCAACATAGTCATCGCCTCCGCCTGAAGTAAATGTAAGGGTTTCACCTTTCGTATGTGATGTTTGGTAACTTCCGATATATTGGTGCATATAGTCAAAATTAAAACCAAACTTGCCGCCATTACCTAAAAAATCCACCTTAAACTTAAAACTTAATGAACCGCCCAAGCCAACATTCCAGTTACCTGTTGTTGAGCTTGTACTACTTGTTGATATACTATATGAAGTTGAACCTCTTGATGTCATAGTTGAACCATAATCAAGCTCACTCCAATATGGAGCACTTAACATTACGCTATGTACCGCAGGGTTAGACCAGCCTACTGTTTTGCCTGTATATTTCATATATGTAGTATCATTATCAATATCTATTGGGCACAGTGTAAAGAAAGTACCGTAATCATCCTCATCAACATGGTCGAAATAGTCATTGTTTGTGCAATTTATTTTTATTGAGCCTTGGTCAAGATAGCACCAATATATATCGAGGTAAATACTGTCGCCTGAACCATCACCCATTACAACAAGTGTCTGTTCAGCAAGACGATTACTTTCTACAAACGAAGCACTTTCTGCAATATGAAAGAAAGCCTCCTTGTCTCCTGTATTTCCATCAAACTTTGAATTCGTATTAAATTTACCATTCTTTATACGCTCATTTGCCGTTTCGCCATCTTTTGAAGGAATAAAATCGTAAAATACACCTTCTACAAATAGTGTAGCTTTTTCGCTATTTTGTTGGAACCTTGTTCCAGTTATTGCAACAGGCTCTTTTCTATCTTTATCCTTTTTAACCCAAGTAAGTGCTTCAATAATTTTAGGTTCGCTCCAAGCATTACAGTATTGATTGTTTTCCCAAAGAACTACATTAACAAGGTTTTCACCTTTACTCATATCTCCACGGCTACTACTATTATTATAATTATAGTTTTTATTAGCTGCAATTACCAATTCCTTATTGCCGTCACCATCTAAGTCCATAGTTGCAGATGATGTAAATTTCATTCTTCCGCCAGAGCCTTCACCTTTATCAAGATACTTTCTGACAGGCTGATTCTTTTCCCATTTGTAAATAGCGGTATAACCATCTTTGCAAAAATCGTGGTCATTGCTATATGGCATCGTAACACTTACAACAAGGTCATCACTGCCTGAAATATCTGTTGTGCTTAAAGAGACAAGCGGACGGTTTGTATCTTTACAGCAATTAAAATCAGAAGAAATAGACTTTAAATCTACACTATACTTCCATTCAAATAGTGGCTTATTTTCATTTTTGCTTTGCGTGAATATGCCTATCTTAGGATTATTCCTATATGAGAAATAAACCGCAATATCTTCATAATTATCACCGTCAAAGTCACCTACGGTTATGCCCATATATCCACTGGATTCCTGAACTTCTATATCCTGAACAAACTTACTCTTATCATCAAGTGTTTCAATACGCTCAAACTTTTTTTCAAGTTTATCGTCACCAGATTTTTCCTTATTATAATCATAGACTAAAAGTCCGAGCTTGCTATTTTTACCATCGTTACCATCAAGAAACAAACTGCATTGAATAATGGAATCTTTTATATAATTCTCTCCGCTTAAATCACCAAGCTTTATGCTTCGTGTAGTAGATGTCTGATACTGCCATTTTCCGCCATGAGCTTTATCATTATAATATCTGTCAGTATAAGAAAGCTTATTATCTTTGAGTTTTTTCATAGTCAAGTTCTCATAGTCTTTGGCATTTTCCATTATATATGCTTCACAAGCATCACCTTTACTATAGTTACCCTGCCCCATATAAATTTCACTTAGAATAGACGGCTTATAACCCTCAAGAGGATTAGTAGTATCATTTTGGTCGAAAGCATCTGGCTCTGGTAAAGAATTAAATCCAAGCTGAGAATACTGTTCCTTACTCATATAATCAGCTCTGCCATCTTCTTCTGATGAAATTGTTTTTTTGATACTTTCTTGAACAGGAATAATCTCTGTACTTGTTTTTTCATTATTTAGAGCAGTTGCAGAGACTGCAAACATAGACGAGGAAATACACGTTGTAAGCAAAATTGATAATGCTTTAATTGAAAAGTTTTTTAACATATTTTCATCTCCATATCTTTATGTTGTATTAAGCAAAATTGATGCAAAAAACACTCCGTTTTCATATTTAAAATCAGTAATTCCATCATATTTTTCTACAATATTTTTCACTGAAATTAAGCCTATTCCCACTTCATTACGTTTTGATGAACGATACTCTTTACCCTCTTTTATAGGTTTTTCATCGCAACTATTATCAATAGTAATTGAAATTGAATTCTCATTAATAAGTTTGCCACAAATCCTTATAAATTTTTCGCCAGATTTTTTTCTTTGGCAAGCCTCGAGTGCATTTTCTATGAGGTTTCCTAATATAACACAAATATCTGGTTCTGATATTGCAATCTCTTGTGGTAATTCAATATTAGTGTAAAATTCTATATTACTCTGCCTCGCTTGCTCTGCATAATATCTCACCAAGACATCTATTGCATAATTTTTGCAATAGATTTGTGATGTATCTATTGGAAGCGTTTTTTTATACATCTTCAAATAATTTTTGAGAGCCTCTTGGTCACCGCTATCAATATAGGCTTGTATAAGATTTAAATGCTGATGCAAATCGTGTCGAGCCATTTTTGTTTCTTCTATACGCTTTAATATGAGATTATATTGTGCTTTTTGTAGGTCGTTAATTGCCTCTGCCTGTTTCGCTCGCTCCTCAAGCATAGCACTATTACGTAGTACATCGAATGAACGCAGTAAGACATAATATATAATAAATACACAAATCAGCAGACATATTCTTGTTATAAAGAATTTCCAGCTCTTTGTAATATCATTATCGAATGAACCTGTAAACATCATAATTAAAAAAATTATAAAAGCAGGTACAAGCCATATTGTTTTCCATATACCTGATTCTGGGGAATCTAATATTCTTTCTGCTGTTTTCTTATAGAAAATAAGTATAAGCGGAAGTGCAAGCATAAAGAATACAATCTGTGTAATACTGTTTTCGATTGAGTAATATAAAGTTGAATCTGGAAAAATAAGACCTGTAATAAATACTGACGAACCTCTTATAATCATTGTATATGCCGCTGTGAAAAAGTAGAAGAAAACTAATTTGAAGAAATCTACTTTTACGCATAAAGCATATGCTATAAGACATATCACTGAGGTAATAACATCTGAATATCTTGGATTTATTCCGTTTTTAAGGAATATAAGAGAGCTATTTACAAACACAAATTCGCTTATTATAATTACTATCCCAACCAGCCATTTTTTGTATCTAAGATATTTCAACATAGGGCAATAAGCTAAGATACAATATGGCATAGTTGAAACTATTACATTTATCATAAGCTGAAGCTCAATGCTCATAAAAACCTCCTTTCCTTGTTTTATCAAATGCATATGAGGCATAAGCGTTTTTTATTTCTATCTTTTTTGAACGGCTTATTGGCACTCTCTCATCATTCTTTAAAATTATTGTCTGCTCTTCGATTTTCTTCACATTATCAAAATTTACTATAATACCCCTGCAACAGCACTGAAATCTAAGTTGGTCAGGAATCAGGCTTTTCAGTCCTTCAAAGTTCATATATGTACGGTGAACTTCTGTTGATGTATGAAACTCCGCATAATGATTCCGCATTTCTATAAAATATAAATCATCAAGCATAATCTGAACAGTTACTCGACTTTCTTTTATATTAATATACTGTGGCAATATCATATCATTTAATACGTGGTCTAAAACTGAGTATATTTTATCTTGATTGAAGGGCTTAAGTATATATCCTGCTGCATGAACCTCATAACCCTCCAACGCAAATTCTTTTTCTACTGTCGCAAATATAATATTAACCTTTTTATCAGTTTTTCTTATTTCATATGCGGCTTGCATACCTGTCATTCCTGGCATAGATATATCTAAAAAACCATTATGAATTTATGCTTAAAAAAATCTTTGAGAAATTCTTCAGCAGAGCTATATGTATATATAGTGCAATCTATATTTTTTATATTCAGATAATAAGAAATTATTTGATAGAGCTTATCTCTATCGTAATTCATATCATCAACTAATGCTATTTCCATACAATCTCTCCTAATTAATTTACAAATAATATTATTTGTGCTAAAAATAAGTATTGATGTCATTTTAATTATATCACAGCAAATACTATATGTAAAATCAGAAAGTTTTGCATGAAATTGTTTTAAAGTTTTTAGATATATTATTTAATACCTAAACTATATTTTAATGTGATTAATTCTTTTTAAAAAGCTTTTTATTCATAGTATATACAATAGCTATCAGTGATAGGCCTGCAAGAAAATATGCTATTCCATTTGATGAATCACCTGTTTTCGGAGAATCTGTACTATTCTCTGAGCTTGATTCTGTCTTGCTTTCATCCTTTTCTATCTTGCTATCTTCTTGCTTTGAATCCTCAGAAGATTCAACAGGAGTAACGGTTTTTTCACTGAGCTTCCATACTTGAGTACCATAGAATGGATTAGCTGTTCCTATAAACAAGCCCTCATTTGTAATTCCAAAAGCACGGCAGCCGTGATTATATGGGTCACCAAAACCGTTATCCGTAATCTTTGTGAAATTCACTCCGTCCTCTGTGACATATAAGTCAAAGCCAAAGGTTGCCTTATCAAGATATTCAGCACATTTATAGGCACTGTCAGGAACACCATTATAATTTTTGCAAATTTTTTCTACATACTCATCTACTTTATCTTTCCATTCCTTTGAAGCATTTTCGTCATTCATATATTCATCAAGCGGAATAAGAAAACTACTTGCATCAAATGTACCAACATAAAGCTTTCCATCATATACAGTCATATTCCATATATACTGATTTTCATGACTGCCGAATCCTGAACCTAAACCTGAAATACCACCATTTGGGAACATCTCATCAGCATCGCCGACAATAAGTTCTATATTTTCATCTTCGTCCATTCTATAGAAGTTTATAGACTGTTCAAAATTGAGGTTCATAAATTCAAAATCGTTATCAAACAACATTCTTTCTACAGCGATTTCTTCATCATTATATTCACCAATATAAAGATAACCATTAAATACTTTAAGATTAGCAGTTCCACTTCTTGTGCGTTCAGGGTCAATACCAAAAGTATATTTTGCACCATCTTTTTCCTTATCACCAACTACACTTGTCCACTTCCAAGAACCATCTGCCTGAATATCTCCACGAACAAGTCCAAAAGCTTGCATTGTATTTCTGTCAGTAGCATTAGCAGGTGTGCCTGTGCAAATTGAAACATAAAGGCTCTTGCCATACTGTGTCATATCAAAAATAGAGCCACCATAAATACTATCACAATAATGATATGCAGGATAATTAAACAAGTCCTCATCTTTTGCAATAACCTTGAAAGAATCCTGGTCTTCAGGATTTTCTGATTCGCAGATAATCGCACCTTCTGAATTGATACAGCTAACTATAAGCTTATCATCAAATACACACATGCCTCTTATTCCAACACTAATACCCTTTGAATATTCTTCCATATATTCTTCGAGTGTCATTCCCGCATAAACTTGCTTACACTCATCAGTTTTAGGGTCAACTTGATATATGCAAGGAATAGTATTTACAGAGCCACAGAAATAAAGCTTATCTTTAAATTCAATAGCATTACGGAATATTGTATTCTGATTTGTCAAATCCTTAGACATCAAAATTTTAACTTCACCTGTCTTGACATTCAGTTTCAAAAGTATTCCAAGTGCATCAACACCATCTTCCTCACCCGTATACATATTTTCATGATAATATGTATCAAGTGCTTCTTTCATAGTAGTATCATCAAAATCTCTTCCAAGATTTTGTTTCATAAGCTGAAGAGTTGATGTCCATGCACCATAACAGGTTCCAATATACATATAATCCCCATAGCCAATTGAACCCCATGAATAATTTTGTCCTCTATCTCCGTTGCCATTCTCAAGGTTTGTAGCAAGTTTTCCGTTGCCTATGTAGTCAACAATACCATCAGTTGTCATAACACCCTTTTCTGGGTGTGTAATTTTTTCAGCTATGTAGCCTGTTCCAGAATCATATATTGTACTACTGTTATCCTTGGCAAAAGCACTTGTCACACAAGATGTCGCAACCAATGCAGAAAGAGATACACCTGCTACTGCTTTAACAAATTTACTCTTCATTTCCTCACCTCTTATTATTTCTTACAATACTCATCTTTTTCAAACAATGAAGCTATAAGCTTAATACCATAGCTCATAAGCATTATGCCCATTGTAATTCCAATAAATCTTGCTACAAAAATAAGATGGCAAATTCCATATATTCCAAATATTAGCATTATTATACCAAGTACAAGTGCAAGTATCCAAGATTTTGATGTTGAGGCCTTTTTCATAGCGAACGATTCTGCTATTGATGAAACGCCATCTAATATCATCCAAATTGCAAAGATAATAAGTATTATTAAATCAAGTACAGCTTGAATACTTGGAACAAATATTGCAAGCATTGAAACAACGGCTGCCGCAATACCTACAACAAGTCCGAATGCTCCGTGTACACCTTCTATCATAAGGTTCTCATACATCTTTTTCTTGGTAAAGTAAAAAATAATTGAGCATATGCCAAATATTCCAAGAATTGTTGTTATAACCCAGCCTATATTAATAAATGACAATCCTGGGAAAAACAAACAATAAATCGCACCAAATATAGACAATACTCCTACTATACCGTTAATTACTTTCATAAAAAAACTCTCCTTATCAATTTTTAGTATAATCAATGGCTATTTCTCAGACATTACATTATTCATCTTTATTCATCTTTTTCACCCCTAAACTTATAAATTTCTCCATTGATTTTGCTAAATTTATTCTATTTTATCAAATGAAAAAATTCAATCTATTTTTCGTAAGGTGTACTTTTTTTACCTGAATTGCACAATAATGAAATAAAACCATTTGAAAACATATGAAGCAATATTTCGTATGTTCGAATAATCATAAAAATAAATAGCCTTCAGAAAAACCGAAGGCCATTATAAAATTGACTATTAATTATTGTGCATTGGAACTATTGTTTCTGTTGTTGCCAAGAATATCTTCTGCTCCACCTACTACTCCACTGACAACATCTTCTACGCCTTTGCCAACCCCGCTTACTACATCTCCAGCTCCACTTACAACATCGCTGACCACATTATCTCCATCTCCGATAATTCCGTTTCCGTCTGTGACATTTCCGTTGTTATTGACATCATTGCCATTAGCAGTATTATTTCCATTGTTATTATCTCCATTTGCGTCAGGATTTGGATTAGGTGCAGAATTTACTATTCCCGATGAATTATTGTTGTTTGTTACTGTTGAGGATTCAGCATTTCCACCACTTGAGCCGTTGCCCATATTTTGTGCGGAATTTCCGTTGTCATTACCTTTACAGGCGGCAAGGCTCACTATCAGAAGTGCCATAGCCAAAACTGCAATAATTTTCTTTTTCATACGCATTATCTCCTTGAAAATTTTATATACACTGGTTTTCATAAAGTGTTGTGCTTTGATAAGGTTCTTCACCTTCTTTATTATCATTCGTAATTTTCTACAAATTATCAATCTTGGAATAAATTTTGTCAAAGTTTTATTTAAAAGACAAGCAAAACAAAATATTCCACGCATAAAAATTAGTAAGGATAAATTTTTGTGGAGGTGCGTTATGTTTGATTTGATTCTAAAGCTTTTAAACCAATTTTCTATGTTCTTCATACTTCATGTTACAGGCGGAGGTTCATTTCCGAAACCTCTTTCGGCAAAGGAAGAGCGTGAATGTCTTTTAAAGTGGAAAAATGGAGATATAAAAGCAAGAAACAAGCTTGTTGAGCATAATCTTAGACTTGTAGCACATATTGCAAAGAAGTATTATTCATCTTGCAATGATACAGATGAATTGGTTTCAATAGGTACAATTGGCTTGATTAAAGCTGTAAACACCTTTGATATTGATAAAAATATCAGACTTTCAAGCTATGCCTCAAGGTGTATAGAAAATGAAGTTCTTATGTATTTCAGAAACAGTAAAAAATCTGCTCAGGATATGTCGCTTGATGATGCAATCGACTCTGATAGTGACGGAAATAAGCTTACGCTTATGGATATAATGTCTGTTGAAGAAGATTTTGTAGATAATCTTGATATAAAGATTAAAAGTGAAAAGCTTAAAACCTACATAAATAACTATCTCACTCCAAGAGAAAAGCTTGTAATCACTTTGCGTTATGGTCTTGACGGCAATGACCCACTGACTCAGCGTGAAATTGCAAAAAAACTAAATATTTCACGCTCTTATGTAAGCCGAATCGAACGAAAAGCATTAGATACTCTAAAGACTCAATTTATATAAGTTTCTTATCTTCTGCAATATGGACTATCATCTGCACCTAAACTTTATTGCAAACATATTATATAGTATCAAGTTTGATTGCGGGAGGTAATCCTATTGATAAATAATTCTTTTTGCGTTATTGGTGGCGATTTGCGTCAATTATATTGTGCCAAAGCTATATCGAACGATGGCTATTCTGTCTGTATTTCTTGCTTTGAAGAATGTAGATTTTCTTTACCCTTTGAGATGCTTGATTTCAAAACTGCTATAAGAAAATCTGAAATTGTTATACTTCCACTTCCTATCACTAAAAACGGTACAACTCTTAATGCTCCATTTTCTAAAAATTCTATTACACTTGATGATTCTTTCGCTAAAACCTGTTCAGGCAAATATGTTTTCTGCGGTATGAAGGAAAATCTTCTCTCTACAAGCTCCCTTTGGAATTCCAGTATGGTTTTTGATTACTCTAAAAGAGAAGAATTTGCCGTTATGAATGCTGTTCCTACAAGTGAGGGTGCAATTGAATGTGCTATGCACGAATATGATGGAACAATAAACGGTTCAAACTGTCTTGTAATAGGTTATGGAAGAATTGGCAAGGTACTTTCAGATATGCTTGGAGGTCTTGGTGCTAAAGTTTCTGTCAGTGCAAGAAAGAAAAGCGATATTGCATATATTCAGGCAAAGGGATTTAAAGCACTTAAAACCAATGAACTTTCTTTTATGCCACAAGGACACACCGCATTCGACTTGATATTTAATACAGTGCCATTTATGATTTTAGACTCACACACTCTTGCCCGTATTGCTCCAGGCGGTTCAGACACAATTATTATAGATTTAGCCTCATTACCAGGGGGTGTTGACCTTGAAGCCTGCGAAAGAATGGGGCTTAAAGCTATGCGGGCATTATCGCTGCCAGGGCGTGTTGCACCAAAGGCGGCCGGAGAAATCATAAAGAATGCTGTTTATAATATAACAGAGGAGGATTTACGGTGACACGCAAAACGGTGGGATTTGCTATGTGTGGTTCTTTTTGCACCTTTTCACGAGCAATTCCCCAGATAGACGCATTAATAGATGCGGGCTATGATGTGCTTCCGATAATGTCATATAACGCTTCTACTACTGACACCCGTTTCGGAAAAGCACAGAATTTTATTGATGAAATCGAAGAAAAAACAAAACGAAAAATCATAAGAACCATCAATGACGCTGAACCTATCGGTCCTAAGGCTATGACAGATATTATGCTTATTGCTCCCTGCACAGGAAACACCATATCTAAATTATCATACGGAATAACAGATACTCCAGTAACAATGGCAGCTAAATCACATCTAAGACAAGAAAAACCACTTATCATTGCTATTGCAACAAATGACGCTCTCGGTGCTTCCGCTCAAAGTATAGGCAGAATGTTAAATACAAAGCATATATTCTTCGTACCATTCGGACAGGACGCTCCTATAAAAAAGCCAAAATCATTAGTTGCCAATTTTGAATTGATTCCACAGGTTGTTGAAGCAGCATTTATAGGTAAACAGCTTCAGCCAATTATAATTGCTCCCAAAAATGGGTAAAAGATAAGCTGTCGTATATCTCAAAAAGATATGCGACAGCTTTTATCAGGTAAGTTTAAAAAATGTTTTTTAAATAATTTTTAACTAATTAATGTAAGTTCGATGAATATTCTTAGTTAATAATAATTTATAAAAGTAGGGGCGAACTGCTTTCGCCCGTTGGGTAAAGAATGTTAAGGGCTTCGCCCTTAAAACCCACGAGGGACTCCGTCCCTCGACTCTGCAAGCTTTTGAAAAAGCTTGAGCAAAACTTTTAATTTATAATGATTAATGCTGTGCGATAATTTCTTTACGGCTCTTGCGATTCTTAAAAAGCTGTAAACCTATTACTATTACTCCACCGATGAGGAACGGAATGATTGAGAATGTTGAGAAATTCATCATAGGCTTTGGCTCATCAAGTGTTGTAGGTCCCATAACTATTGCATAGAGAGAGCCTATCATAAGTCCGAAAATAAAGAATATCGTCTGTGCTCTGAACTTTTCCAAACAAAGCTTTACAAGTTTAATAATCAAAACAATTCCAACAATTACTCCTAATCCAAAGCAAATTATCATTGGCAAATATTCAAAATGCAGGTGGAGTAATTCTTTTATTGAGTTAATGATAGGTAAATAAAATCCAAAAATCAAGAGAAGTGTTGAACCTGAAATTCCTGGAAGAACCATTGCAGTAATTGCTATCATTGCTACAAAGAACAAGCTTATTCCAAGCTGAAAGCTCGGCTGTCCTAAGCTTATACCACTTTCTCCACCACTTGTCGGGTTGAAACATGTAATGCAAAATACAAGTGCTGCACCAAGAATTACAAAAAATGAACTCCAATACTTTCCTTTAAGACTCTTTTTTTCTTCCATAAAAACAACTGGTATTGCGAAAAGTGTTAAGCCTATAAATAATGAACTGATTTCGTAAATATAAGTATCGAAAAGCTTTGTGAGAATCAAAACGCAGGATACAAAACCAACTACCCAACCAACTCCAAGCTTGGCTAAAAATTTTAATGCTTCAATTTTTTCAGCTTTTTTTCCAGAAATCAAATCATTCAAAGAATTGATAAACTTATCATAGAAGCCCATCAAAAAAGCAATTGTGCCACCCGAAACTCCAGGAACACTATCTGCCATAGCCATACAAAAGCCACGAATCATATCAATAACAACCTTCATATTTTCCCTCCAATATTTTTAATTATCATACATTTAGGATTATAATTGTATGCAATGAAAATGTCAAGTAAAGTCTAACTAAGTAAATAATATTTTACCATAATTTTACATAAGGCAAATTGTATAATTATTAAAAAAACAAACATAATAATAACAGTTATGAATAAAATGCGTTTGCTGTTCATAACAAAACGGCAGAATCCAAAGTAAAAATGGATTCTGCCATTCTCATTTATTTAAGTTCTAATTGTTCGCCCTCAAGCTCTTCTGCTGTCGGCAACGCTCCTGATGATGGAATAGACTTTGTTCTATATCTTTGAGGCGTTTGTAGCATACCTTCATGATATAATTCTGCAGAAATCAGACGATGGCCTTTTCTTTGCTTAAATACAGCTACACCTTGAGTATTTCTTGTGGTTTTTGAAGCAATAGCACCTGTATGCAACAATAACGCTCTGCCTGATGATGAACGCATAAGAATTTCGCTATCCTCATCATTAACAAAAACTATTGCACTAAGTTTTTCCTTATCACTATATGCACCTGTCAATTTTTTACGGTTTGTTTTTGTTTCATATGCTTTAAGGCTGACCTTAGCAACCTTACCATTCTCAAAGAAAAAGAAAACATAACCCGAATAATCAGTGGTTGCAAGCATATAAATGGCACTTTCACCCTCGTCCATATTCAGCTTGGCGGGGATAAATTCTCCAAGTACGCTTGCTTTGGTATCAGAGAAATCACGAGCCTTTGTTTTATAAACCTGTGATTTATCACTGAAAAACAGCAAGTCTGTATTATTCATAGATTCTTGTGATTGCTGTATGACATCTCCATCTTTGAGCTTCTGTTCGCCACCCATTCTAAGTGAAATCGGAGTAATTTTCTTGAAATATCCCTCTTTTGTAAAGAAAAGATTTACAGGATAATCAGGAATTTCTTCCTCAATCTCAGTTTCAACAATATCAGAAGCATAGATAATCATACTCTTTCGTGGCTGACCGTATTTTTCGGCAATAGTGGCAAGCTCTCTAATGATTATATTCTTAACCTTGGTTTTGCTTTCGAGGATTGCTTTAAGCTCAGCAATATCTTTCTCAAGACTTTCAATTTCATCTGTGCGTTTGAGAATATATTCTCGATTGAGATGACGAAGTTTGATTTCAGCGACATATTCAGCTTGAATTTCATCAATTCCGAAACCAATCATAAGGTTTGGAACGACATCACTTTCTTCTTCGGTTTCACGAACTATTTTAACAGCCTTGTCAATATCAAGGAGAATCTTCTCAAGTCCCTTAAGAAGATGGAGCTTGTCCTCTTTTTTGTGCAAATCGTAGTAGGTTCTGCGTTTTACACACTCAATTCTGAATGCAATCCATTCGTTAAGTAAATCCTTAACGCCAAGAACTCTCGGTGTTCCTGCGATAAGAACATTAAAATTACAAGAAAAACTATCTTCAAGCGGTGTGATTTTATAAAGCTTCTGCATAAGCTTATCAGGGTCAATATTTCTCTTGAGGTCGATTGTGATTTTAAGACCACTGATACCTGTTTCATCACGAATATCAGAAATTTCCTTAATCTTGCCAAGCTTTACAAGCTCAATAATCTTATCAATTATAGCCTCTGAGGTTGTTGTCGGAGGAATACTTGTTATATCAATACAATTATCAAATTTATCATAGGTATAGCGTGAACGAACCTTTATACTTCCTCTACCTGTATTATAGATGTTTTCGATAGTTTTCTTATCATATACAATCTGACCACCACCTGGAAAATCAGGTGCAATAAGTGTTTCGGAAACATCATGCTTTTCATTACGCATAAGTGCAATGGTCGTTTCGCATACCTCTCTAAGATTGAAAGGACAGATAGAGCTCGCCATACCAACAGCAATACCTGTATTCGCATTTATAAGTACAGACGGAAATGCCGCTGGAAGAAGTGTAGGTTCTTTAAGAGTATTATCGTAGTTATCAACAAAATCTACGGTATCCTTATCTATATCACCGAAAAGTTCTGCACATATTGGGTCAAGCCTTGCTTCTGTATATCTTGATGCTGCCCATGCCATATCTCTGCTGTAAAATTTACCGAAGTTGCCCTTAGAATCGACATATGGGTGCAGTAATGCTTCATAGCCTCGGCTAAGACGAACCATAGTATCATAAATCGCACTATCACCATGCGGATTAAGCTTCATTGTTTGTCCAACTATATTTGCAGATTTAGTTCTTGCACCGCCAAGAAGTCCCATTTTATACATAGTATAAAGCAATTTTCTATGTGACGGCTTAAAACCGTCAATCTCAGGAATTGCACGGGAAAGTATAACGCTCATAGCGTAGGGCATATAGTTTTCTTCTATTGTATCAGCTATTTTTTGCTCTACAATCTCACCTGCTCCTGCAATATATCCATGCAGTTTAGGCTCTGTATGAGGTGTAGTTTTCTTTTTTCTTGCCATATCATTACCCCTTGAATTTTTATGTTGGAGCCAAATCCCACGAGGGACGCTGTTTCTCGACTCTGCAAGCCTTTAAAAAGGCTTGACCTAAATTTAAATTTTCTTTTGGGAAGAAATGTAGGGCGAACTGTGTTCGCCAATCATCTATTTATATCAAATTTAGTCTGAACTTTGTGGTGAGTCACAACTTTCAAGATGCAAAAACTAACATTATGATACATCTATATTATCAATGTACTTTGCTCCATTTTCTACTATATATTCTTTTCTGCCATCAAGATTATCTCCAAGCAGAATATCGAATATTTCGCTTGTACGCTTTGCATCATCAGGCAAAACCTTTATAAGTCTGCGTGTTGATGGATTCATTGTTGTAAGGCTCATCATATCAGGCTCGTTTTCACCAAGTCCCTTTGAACGCTGAATAGTGAACTTCTTATTGCCTATCTTTCTGATAAATTCTTCCTTTTCTGCTTCGGTATATGCGAAATAGACCTCATCTTTAGTGTTAAGCTCATAAAGTGGAGATTCTGCAATATAAACTTTTCCCTCATCTATAAGAGTTGGTGTCAGTCTATAAAGCATTGTGAGAAGAAGTGTTCTAATCTGAAATCCGTCAACATCGGCATCGGTACAAAGTATGACCTTACTCCAGCGAAGATTATTTATATCAAATGAAGATAAATCCTTATTAGCCTTAGACTTAACCTCTACACCACAACCAAGAACCTTTAATAAATCGGTGATAATTTCACTCTTGAAAATTCGGTCATAGCCTGCCTTTAAGCAGTTAAGTATCTTACCTCTGATTGGTATAATTGCTTGAAAATCCGGGTCACGAGCCTGTTTACAAGCACCAAGAGCCGAATCGCCCTCAACTATAAAGACCTCTCGCCTTTCTACATCTTTGCTTCGGCAGTCAACAAACTTTGCAACTCTGCCCGTCATATCCATATTGCCTGTGAGCTTTTTCTTTATGTTAAGACGAGTTTTTTCAGCATCTTCACGACTGCGTTTATTGATTAAAACTTGATTTGCGATTTTCTCTGCATCAAGTGGATTTTCTATAAAATATATTTCAAGCTGATGGCGGAGAAACTCCGTCATAGCATCTTGAATACCTTTATTTGTGATAGCCTTTTTGGTTTGGTTTTCGTATGAGGTTATGCTTGAAAAAGACGAAATTACTATTACAAGGCAATCTTCAACATCAGAAAAATTGATTTTGCTTTCATTTTTAGTATATCTGGAATTCTGCTTTAAGTAAGAATCAATCTGATATACAAAGGCGTTTCTGACAGCCTTTTCAGGAGCTCCACCATGCTCAAGCCAGCTTGAGTTATGATAATATTCAGTACAACTTACTTTATTTGAAAAAGCCATTGCAATATTGATTTTAACCTTATATTCGGGCTTGTCCTCTCTGTCACGAACTACTCGCTCTGTTTTCCATGTCTGAACCTGTGTCATACCATTTTCGCCGATAAGCTCTGTTACATGGTCTGTTATGCCGTTATCATATTTAAATTCAGTTGTTTCAAAGTTCTTACCGACTTGATTTCTGAAAATAAATGTAACACCTGCATTTACAATAGCCTGACGCTTAATGATTTCTATATAATATTCCTTGCTTATATCAATATCAGTAAAAACTTGTAAATCTGGTCGCCAATGAATCCTTGTGCCAGTATCTTTCTTGGAATACTTTTCTCGCTTTAAACCACCTATATTTTCGCCCTTTTCAAAGTGTAGAGTATAGCGTTCGCCGTCACGACGAATATCTACATCCATATACTCAGAGGAATATTGCGTTGAACAAAGTCCTAAGCCGTTAAGTCCAAGAGAAAATTCATAGCTTTCAGCATCGTTATTATTGAATTTACCGCCGGCATAAAGCTCGCAGAAAACAAGCTCCCAGTTAAAGCGTTCCTCATTTTTATTATAATCTACTGGAATACCTCTGCCGAAATCTTCAATTTCAACAGATTTATCCTCATAGCGTGTAACTATTATTTTATTTCCGTAACCCTCACGAGCTTCATCAATAGAGTTTGAGAGAATCTCAAAGACAGAATGTTGACAACCCTCTATACCGTCCGAGCCGAATATAACAGCAGGACGCTTACGAACTCTATCTGCACCCTTTAAGGTTACTATACTTTCATTTCCATATTCCTGTTTTTTCTTCGCCAATTTCCTTTTATCCCTCTCTTAAATAACTTACTAATAAACTTAAAAGTTTCGCTTATGTCTTATTTAAGCTTTCTTATATTTTTCTATATTTTCAAAACTCATTTCTGTTCCCTCAGCTTTTTAATTTTATCTCTTAAAAGTGCTGCGTGTTCAAATTCAAGAAGCTTTGCAGCCGCTTTCATTTCCTTGGTGAGCTGTTCTATGAGTTTTTCTCTTTCTGCTTTTGTCAGCTTCTTTTTAGATTTCTTTCCATCGTCGGAATGAGTAGAAATCTCAATAATATCACTGACTTTCTTAATAATCGTTTTTGGAATTATTCCGTGTTCTTCGTTATATTTCTGCTGAATGGCTCGTCTGCGTTCGGTTTCATAAATTGCCTTTTCCATAGACCTTGTAACCTCATCAGCATACATTATTACTTCTCCCTCAGCATTTCTTGCGGCTCTGCCGATTGTCTGAATAAGCGAACGGTCACTTCTTAGGAAACCCTCTTTGTCAGCGTCAAGTATAGCAACAAGTGAAACTTCTGGAATATCCAAGCCTTCACGCAAAAGGTTTATTCCGACAAGCACATCAAATTCGCCTAAACGCAAATCTCTGATAATCTCCATACGCTCGACCGTATCAATATCATGGTGCATATAGCGAACCTTTATACCCATTGTAGTGAAATATTCGGTCAAATCCTCCGCCATCTTTTTTGTGAGAGTAGTTACAAGCACTCTCTGTTTTTTAGCTGTACGCTTATTGATTTCTGAAATCAAATCGTCCATCTGACCATCAGTAGGCTTTACGGTTATAAGTGGGTCGAGAAGTCCTGTCGGACGGATAACCTGTTCAACAATCTTAGCACTATGCTCTTTCTCGAAATCACCTGGCGTTGCACTGACGAAAACAGCTTGATTGATATGTTCGTAAAATTCATCAAAGTTCAGTGGTCTGTTATCTAAAGCACTCGGCAAACGAAAACCATATTCTATAAGACTTTCCTTTCTTGCCCTATCTCCTGCAAACATTCCCCTTACCTGTGGGAGCATAACATGAGATTCATCAACAAAAAGCAGAAAATCATCAGGAAAATAGTCGAGCAAGGTAAACGGCTTACTACCGGGTTTTCTTCCTGAAAGCACTCTTGAATAATTCTCAATACCTGTGCAAAAGCCTATTTCACGAAGCATTTCTATATCATAGCGAGTTCTTTGCTCTATGCGTTCAGCCTCAAGAAGCTTGCCCTTATCATTAAAATATTTTATGCGTTCCTCAAGCTCTCGCTCAATCTCCGCAATAGCTATTTCCATTTTATCCTTTGGAACGATATAATGCGAAGCTGGATAAATTGCTACATGCTTGAGTGTACCACGAATTTCTCCGCTGACAGCGTTAATTTCTGTTATACGGTCTATTTCATCGCCGAAAAATTCAACACGAACAATATTCTCATCAGAGTTTGTTGGATATATCTCGACAACATCTCCCCTAACACGAAATTTATTACGGGTGAAATTCACATCATTTCGCTCATATTGAAGTTCAACAAGCTTTTTAAGCAAATCGTCACGACTTTTTTCCATACCCGGACGAAGTGAAATTACCATTGTACGATAATCGATCGGGTTACCCAAGCTATAAATACAGGAAACCGACGAAACAATTATTACATCTCGTCGTTCTGAAAGTGCTGAAGTAGCTGAGTGACGGAGCTTATCTATCTCGTCATTTACAGCAGAATCCTTTTCTATATAGGTATCGGTTGTTGGAATATATGCCTCAGGCTGATAGTAGTCATAATATGACACAAAATATTCAACAGCGTTTTCTGGGAAAAATTCTTTAAATTCACTGCAAAGCTGTGCAGCAAGAGTTTTATTATGAGCAAGAACAAGTGTTGGTCGATTCATTCTTGCAATAACATTTGCCATTGTAAAGGTTTTTCCTGAACCTGTTACACCCATAAGAGTTTGTTCTCTGTTTCCCGCCTCTATACTTCTGCATATAGCGTCTATTGCCTGTGGCTGGTCGCCTGTCGGCTTATATTCGGAATGAAGCTTAAACTCTGACATATTCAACCTCCTATACATCGCATTATAATCCCAAAGCTTGGTACTAAACAAGTCGAATTTTGTTTTTCATAAAAATTAAACAAAATTAAGCCCTAAAAAGGGCATTTCATCACTTCAAATTGATTAACGATTTAGCGAAAATCTATCTTTTAATTAGAATTTACAATCGCTAATTTTTTATTATAACACATACAAGCAAGAAAGTACAGAACAAATGTTTTTATTTGCTATGCACTTTCTAAATTATTCACTATGAATTATAATGTATGAACTATTATGTTTTACAAAAATCGTTAAAGCTTGCTTATCAGATTGGAATTTTTTAGGATAATATTACTTGAATAGGTTATTCGCTTAATTTTATAGCGAAATATATTGCAATATAGGTCTGTAAATATAATCTGCAAAGCTAAATTGATTTTCCGAATATCTCCCCTCTATAACAAGTGAACCATTATTATTTCTGCTATAAACTTTTGGAATATAATACTCAAATTCTGAATATATCGGGAGCTTTATTCCATAGCTTGGCACTTCAATAAGTCCGATAAAATCACAGCCCTCTATTTTGACACTTGGCATTTCACAATCAAAACTGCTTGAAATACCAACATTGCTTTCTTCGGAATAAGCTTTTCTATCTTTTCAGCAATTTGGGGCAAATTTTCATCAGAAGGTTGTAACAACAAAATCAAAGTTCTCAAAAGAAATGCTTACAGCTACAGAAATTTCAAGCGATTTCGCAACCGCATTTTACATATGTTTTTCAATAAACATATCAATTCTACAATAAAACAAGCGACAGTTTAATTCTCTATCGCTTGCAATTACACTTTATTCTATTTCTCGGGTTACCCCAACTATTGACATTGAGCTACAAAAAAATAAGCCCGCACAAACGGCTTGTTTATGCAGGCTTATTATAAGTATGGTCGAGGTGACTGGATTCGAACCAGCGGCCTCTGCGTCCCGAACACAGCGCTCCACCAAGCTGAGCTACACCTCGTTTAAGAAACCTCGCTCAAAGAGCGAGGTTTTTTAGTTGGCTGCGGAACTAGGATTCGAACCCAGACAAACAGAGTCAGAGTCTGCTGTGCTACCTTTACACAATTCCGCAAGATTCAATTCATTGTCGCTTTGTGACTGACAACATAATTCATTATACTCGGAATTTTAAAAATGTCAATAGTTTTTTTGAAAAAATTTAAAAAATTTTAATTCCTCTAAAATTATAAATAAGCTGTAAAATAGATAGCCTTTATATTGCTATAAATTGAAAATTTTGCTATATTAGATGGAATTTTTTATAGAAATTAAAGTATTATATGTGCTTTAATCTATTATAAAAAGCTGTAATAGCTTGGTGGTGATTTTGTGGAACAGCAAAATAAAAAGAAAAATGTCCACGAAGGACATAGGGAAAGAATGAGGAATAAATATGTTAATAAAGGCATAGAAGTATTTGAACAGCATGAAATATTAGAAATGCTTTTATTTTACGCTATACCAAGAAAAAATACGAATGATATTGCTCATAGACTTTTAGAGGCTTGTGGTTCGCTCTCTGCTGTTTTTGATGCACCAATAGATATTTTAATGCAACAAGGGCTTTCGTATAATGCGGCGGTTCTTTTGCATATGATACCAGACCTTTCGAGAGCATATCAAAGTGATAAGTTTGATAATGAAGAAAAAATTATTACAGATGAGAATATAGGTAAAAAGATGGTTCATCTATTTGCAGGCAAAAACGAAGAATGTGTATATGCATTTTTTCTTGATGCTAAGGGAAAAGAAAAATATTCAGGTATAATTTCTAAGGGTGACGCAAGCTCTGCACCCTTGTTTTCAAAGGATATAGTGAGTATAGCGGCAAGATGCAAGGCTGTCACAGTTATAATTGCACATAACCACCCAAGTGGGGTAGCTTTTCCTTCAAGGGCAGATTTAGAAGCAACTGCTGATATAGCTGATGCTTTAGACACAATAGGAATACGTCTCGCTGATCATATTATTGTTGCTGATAGAGATTATATCTCGCTTTCATCAACACCACCATTTTCGAGAATGTTTGATTATGATAGTGAATGATTTATTACCAAAATATAAGAGTTTCTTAATTGACAATAAATGTGAAGGTTGATATAATTTAAAATGTGATTATTTATATAGATAATATTTAAATTTAAAAATGAGAGGTGTAGCTTATGAGCGAAGAACAAGCTCAGCCGCGAATAAAAGCCGACCCTAAGGTTGGCTTAACTAAGGAACAGGTGCAACGACAAATTGAGCTTGATTTGGTGAATCATAATGCAGATGTTCCCACAAAAAGTATAAAGAGAATTATTATTGATAATACCCTTACACTTTTTAATGTAATCAATATTATTCTTGGTATAGCAGTTTTTCTTGTTGGCTCTTATAAGAATTTGCTTTTCCTTGGTGTTATGTTCTGTAATATAGCAATAGGAATTTTTCAGGAAATTCGTGCAAAGAGAACTATTGATAAGCTTTCTATTATTTCATCTGTAAAAGTTAAGGTTATCAGAGATGGAAAAGTACAGGAAATCGGGGTAAATGATATTGTACTTGATGACATTTTAGAGCTTTCTAATGGTAATCAGATTCCGTCAGACTGTATACTGATTTCAGGCAACTGTGATGTTAATGAATCACTTCTTACAGGTGAATCAGATTCTATACATAAACAAAAAGGCGATAAACTGCTTTCAGGAAGCTTTATAGTAAGTGGTAGCTGTCGTGCGAGAGTAGAATGTGTAGGTAAAGATAATTATGCTTCATCTATTTCGGCACAGACAAAATATATTAAGAAAATCAATTCAGAAATTATGGATACTCTGAATAAAATTATAAAAATAGTAACCTTCTTTATAGTACCTATTGGAGTAGGTCTTGCTATTCATCAATATAATATTCATGGAGATATTAAAGAAACAGTTCTTTCAACTGTAACACAGCTTATAGGAATGATTCCGGAAGGTCTTATCCTTTTGACAAGTACAGTTCTTGCCGTAAGCGTCATAAGACTTTCAAAGCACAAAGTTCTTGTGCAGGAGCTTTATTGTATAGAAACTCTTGCAAGAGTAGATGTTCTATGCCTTGATAAAACAGGTACTATTACAGAGGGCTGTATGGAGCTTGTAGATGTTATTCCATATGGTGATAATAAAAGTGAACAGCTCGAAAAAGCTCTTACAGCTTTAACTTCAGCACTTGATGATAATAATGCAACCTTTGTCGCAATCAGAGAGAAATTCCATAATGATACCGACTGGGTAGGAAATAACATTATGCCATTTTCGTCCGAAAAAAAATGGTCTGGTGCTAATTTTGAAAAGGAAGGCACTTATGTAATTGGTGCGGCTGAATTTATTTTAAAGGATAAAATTCCTCAAGAGCTTTCAAAACTTTTGCAAAAATATTCAAAAGGTTATCGTTCACTTATTATAGTTCATTCAAAGAACGATTTTAATGAAAGAGATTTACCAGACGATTTGGAAATTTGTGGCTTGTTACTGCTTGTAGATAAGATTCGTGCGGAAGCTCCACAGACTTTGCAATATTTTGATGAACAGGGCGTTGAGATTAAGGTTATTTCAGGCGATAATGTTCTTACTGTTTCCGATGTTGCAAGGAGAGCAGGAGTTAAAAACTACGATAAGTATATTGATGCAACAACTCTCAAAACTGACGAAGATATAGAAAAAGCGATACTTGAAAATACCGTATTCGGCAGAGTAACACCGGCACAAAAGAAAAAGTTCGTACAAGCGCTTCAAGCTAATGGACATACAGTAGCTATGACAGGTGATGGCGTTAATGATGTTCTTGCACTTAAAGAGGCCGATTGCAGTGTTGCTATGGCTTCAGGAAGTGATGCCGCAAGAAATGTATCTCAGCTTGTATTGCTAAATTCTAATTTCGCATCTATGCCAAAGGTTGTTGCAGAGGGCAGACGAACTATAAATAATATAGAGCGTTCAGCATCGTTATTCTTGGTTAAGACAATCTATATGACGGTTCTTGCTATAATCTTCCTTTTCGTAAATACTGCCGCACCATTTGAACCAATTCAAATGACGCTTGTTAATGCATTTACAATAGGTATTCCGTCTTTTATACTTGCACTTGAGCCAAATAAAAACAGAATTAAAGGTTCATTCTTTAATAATATTGTTAAAAGTTCATTGCCTGGAGGACTTGCGTCGGTTGTAAGCGTTATGCTTGTAATTATTTCTGAAAGTATACTTAAAATTTCTCATGAGCAATATGTAACGCTTGCAGTAGCAGTGGTTTCCGTTATGGGAATAATAGTTCTCTTTGAAAAATGCTTGCCGTTTAATAAGCTTAGAATTGCACTTTTTGTAACGATGATAGCAGGCTTGGCAATAGGTATTCTATGCTTTAGAAATCTATTCTCGCTAACGCTATTTACTGGTAAAATGACAATAAACTTAGTTATAATATTTGCAATTTGTGTTTTGATTTTCTGGATTTTTAGAAAAATCACAAGACATATAGTCAATAAAGTAGAAGCTAAGCAAAGTATAAAAAAAGTAAATTGTTGATTTTAAATATTATGCTTAAAAGCACTCGATTCCATTTTGATGGAATTGAGTGCTTTTTAATGTAAAAAGTAAAAAATAGCCTAAAGACAAAAAGTAACGCATATTTTACCAAAATCTGTTAAAATAGAATTGCTTAGAAAGCTGAATACGCTAGCTTTTTTGGGCTTTTGAAGGTGTCGGAAAAGAAGAACAAAAAAATTTAGCAAATCATATTGCAAATACTTTAGAAATTCAAGAAAATTACTTCTTAAGAAATTTGACGAATTGAATGATGAGCAAAAACAACAAGCTAATGTTATGTTGTATGCCTCGCCTGATTTGTGTACGGCTCATTTTTACAAAGAGGACTTTTTTAAAATCATTGCTTGCAAAGACAGAAAGTCCACTAAAAAGGCTATGTCAGACTATATTGTGGTATCCCTCAGCTTGTTAAGTGTGCCAAAATAATGCAAAATTGGTTGACATAGATACTGAATTTGTTTTTCACACCAATCATCAACGGCTTTATTAAAGGTTATAATAACAAAATCAAGGTTCTCAACAGAAATGCTTACGGCCACAGAAATTTCAAGTGATTTCGCACCCGCATTTTACATATGTTTTCCAACAAACATATCAATTCTACAATAAAACAAGCGACAGTTTAATTCTCTGCCACTTGTAATTACACTTTATTCTATTTTTTCGGGTTACCACAACTATGGACATCGAGCCATAAAAAATAAGATTAAAAACAAAAATCGAGTATTCATAAAGTCAAATTTCTCATGAATACTCGATATGGTGCGGATAACAGGACTTGAACCTGCATGAATTTGCATTCATATGGACCTGAACCATACGCGTCTGCCAATTCCGCCATATCCGCATATTTAAGATACCTAAATATTATATCAAATATCTTATAAAATGTCAATTACTTTTAAGCTTAAAAATCTGAAATAGCAAAGATTGTAAACAATCAGAAATTTTGCTATAATAAATTAACAATTATTTTGAGGACGATTTATTATGATTAATGTAAAATTATTATTTGTTGATACTTCTTGCGAATTTTCAAGATATAAAAAATATCTTTCTTTTTTGCCCAATGAAAGATTAGAAAAAATCTCCCGTTTCAAATTTGACAAGGATAAAATACTTTCTTTATTTTCAGGCTTATTGATATGTACAGAGGCATCTAAACAAGCGGGTATTAAATCTAATGAAATCCAGTTTGAATATAATGAACACGAAAAGCCTTCAATTAAAAACTTTTCGGAATTTCATTTTTCGGTTTCTCATTCGGGGAACTGTGTCGCTTTCGCAAGTGATACTTCACCAATAGGAATTGATGCAGAAATAATCTCAGATGCACGAATAGAAATTGCAAAACGCTTTTTTTCGGAAAATGAATATAAGTATATTCTCGAAAGTGAAAGCCAAGGCAATGCTTTTTATGAGATATGGACGAAAAAGGAAGCCTATGTCAAATTCCTTGGCACAGGGCTTTCCACTCCCCTATCATCTTTTGATGTTACTAATAAAAATCTTAGCAGTAAATTCTATACAAAGCAAATTTCTGAATATATGTTGAGTATATTTTCTGAAAATCAGAATCTTTCTGAAAACAACATTAAAATTGAAATATTAAATTACTGATAAGCTTAATATTTATCACGCAATGAATAAAATTCTTTCCAGATACCGCCGAATTTTTCAGCTTTGAATTTTACTACTGTGTTAAAATATGCTTTGAACTTTTCGGCATCGTCTTTTGTACCCTTGCATACTGCATTGTTGAGGTTTTTTACTAAGTTAATAAACTTATCTAAGACAATTAAAAATTTTGCTCAAAGCAATGTGCCACCGCGGTCAAGACGCGGAATCGCTCGACAAGTCTCGCTCGTAGTGAATATGAGAGGTTTACCCATGCGGAGTACTAAACTACCGAACGGGCGAACACAATTCGCCTCTACAATTAACTAACACACTTTTCAAAGACAGATAAAAGTTTTGCTCAAGCTTTTTCAAAAGCTTGCAGGGTCGAGGGACGGAGTCCCTTGTGGGTTTTAAGGGCGAAGCCCTTAACTTCTCTTGCCCCAAAAGGGCGGACAAAGTCCGCCCTTAATAACTAATGTTGCTAACGAAAGAGAATGAATCAGCGGATAAAATCCGCCGATTTTAAGAAAAAATAAATGTTGGGCAAAGCCCAAAGGTGTTTCGCTCTCTGCGGAGAGCGACAAGGGCGTTGCCCTTGACCTATGAGCCTTTGAAAAGGCTCAAGCGAAACTTTTAAGTGTCTTAAGGAAAGTACAGTAGCTATATTGTAGGTAAACAATTTTTAATAATTATCTAAAAAAGAATGTTCTTCACCATTCGATTTATAACCAACCATCGTATCTAAACAAACTGAATGTATACTATTGAAAATACTTTTCTCGATATTTGGATTGTCTTTCTTTAATTTACGGATAAGCTCCTTTACTTCCTTTCGCTTTGATGCTCCTATTCCATCCTCACTTTCAGCAGATTTCTCTGTGAAACAACAAGCACACTGGATAAACTCCAGATGATTATATTTTGTCCAAGCTATTATATCGTCCTCGTGTACACAATAAAGCGGCCTGATAAGCTCCATACCCTCAAAATTTGTGCTATGAAGCTTTGGTAACATAGCTTGAAGCTGAGAACCATAAAACATTCCTAATAATGTAGTTTCTATAACATCGTTGAAGTGGTGTCCAAGTGCGATTTTATTACAGCCAAGCTTTTTAGCTTGACTGTACAAATGACCTCTACGCATTTTAGCACAAAGATAACAAGGATTTTTTTCGGTTCTATCAGCTATATTAAATATATCGGTTTCAAATATTGTTATTGGTATTTCGAGCAGCTTTGCATTACTCTCAATCTTTTCTCGATTAATGCTATTATAGCCAGGGTCCATAACAAGAAATACAAGTTCAAAGGGAAAATCACTATGTCTTTGAAGCATTTGCAGAAGTTTTGCCAAAAGCATGGAATCCTTTCCACCAGAAATACAAACAGCTATTCTATCTCCCTCTTGGATAAGTTCATATTTCTTTATTGCCATAATAAATGGTACCCATATTCTTTTTCGATAGGTCTTGAAAAGACTTCTTTCTATCACCTGACATTGGCTAAGTTCTTTAGACATAAAATAATCACCCGAATTTTTTAATTATACTAAAGTTTATTTTAACACAAACATGAACTTTAGTCTATAATTTTGCACAATTAAGATAGTATTTTTGAGTGATTTATTTTTCTTATAACTAAAAATAAATCTTACGAAAAACAAGAGTCAATATTTCGTAAAATTCTTGCGTTTCGGCGAATTTATTGGTATAATATATTAAGAAAATGTTGATTTGCTTTTGATTTTTTTATATTTTAAACTATGAAAGGGGTAAACATTATGGGCTCTGACCCGTCTGTCGGTCGAATACGGATTGCTATTATTTATGCTATAAACAGAGCACATAATGTATTTTGTGCTCTGATTTGATTTTGTTAGGAAGTGCACAAAAATGATAAGCTACTATAAAACTATTAACAATAGAATTGAGGCTATTGATAATTATGAACCAGGCTGTTGGATAAACTGCGTTGAACCTGAGGGGGACGAGGTTGCAAGTCTTATAAAGGATTTTAATATTGAACCTGATTTCTTTAGGGCATCTCTTGATGAAGAGGAAAGCTCTCATATAGATAATGAAAATGGAGTTACGCTTATAATTATAGATATTCCTGTTGTTGAAAAGTTTAACAAGAGTATAAGATATGCTACCATGCCTATCGGCATTATGATTACCCCAAAAAATGTTATAACTGTTTCTATTAAGGAAACTCCTATTCTTAGTGAATTTTCCGAGGGCGTCGTTAAAGATGTCTTTACTAACTATAAAACTCAATTTGTTTTTCATATAATGCTCAGAGTTGCAGCGAGATATTTGCAATATATTAAGCAGATTGATAAAATCAGCGAGCATGTAGAAGAAAAAATGAAAAAATCTATGAAAAATAAAGAGATTATCCAGCTTTTTGAAATTCAGAAATCGCTGGTTTATTTTTCGTCTTCACTAAAGGCTGATGAAATTACTCTAGAAAAGCTTATGCGTGGCAGACATATCAAGCTTTATGAGGACGACCAAGACCTTCTTGAAGATGTTCTTATTGAAATTAAACAGGCAATAGAAATGGTTGGAATACACCTTAACATTATGTCAAGCACAATGGATACTTTCTCATCTGTTATAAGCAACAACCTTAATTATGTTATGAAAGTTCTTGCTTCTTTGACACTGATTGTTTCTATTCCTACGGTTATCTCTGGCTTATATGGAATGAATATTGATGGAGGACTTCCATTTGATGATTTTTGGTGGTTCCCATTCGTATTATCAGCTATATTGATGATTTCGGCTTTTATAATTCTAAAAAAGAATGATATGTTCTGATTGTATAAGGTACTTTTTATATAAGGAGGCTTATGAGTTATGAATGAAAATGTGCTTTTTCATTTGCAAATTCCTAGAACGGTTAAGGCAAAATATGCTATTCTTCCAGGAGACCCTGCTCGTGTATCAAAAATAGCCTCTTACCTTGAAGATGCGGATTATCTCGTTTCAAACAGAGAATATACTACTTATTTTGGCACTCTTTGTGGTGAAAATGTTTTGGTAACATCGACTGGTATAGGCGGTCCATCTACGGCTATTGCCCTTGAAGAGCTTCATATGCTCGGTGTAGATACTATCATTCGCGTTGGAACTTGTGGTGGTATGCAAGAAACTGTAAAATCGGGCGACCTTATCATAGCTACTTCAGCGGTTCGTGCGGAGGGTACTTCTAAGGAATACGCTCCAATAGAATTACCTGCTACTGCTGATTTTGAAGTTACATCAGCTTTAGTTAAAGCTGCAACAAAGCTTGATGAACACTATCATACGGGAATTATACATAGTAAAGATTCTTTCTATGGTCAGCATAATCCTGCATCTATGGCTGTTTCATATGAGCTTGAAAACAAATGGAAAGCCTTTATAAAATGTGGTGTACTCGCTTCTGAAATGGAAACAGCAGCTCTTTTTACTGTTTCAGCAGTGAGAAATATTCGTGCTGGTTCTATTCTACACGCAATATGGAATCAGGAACGCAGAAAATCTGGAGATAATTCCGAAAATATCAATACTGAAAATGCCGTTCTTACTGCTATTGAGGCATTAAAAATAATTATTGCTGAGGATAAGATGATAAATTAGCATAAGTTTAACAATAGGTTTATTAAACGATTTTATATTTTAAGAACAAAACACTTTTTCAGGGAACCCCCTGCGAGGGTTCCCTACGAAAAACATTCCACTGGAATGT
>ERZ791905.32-NODE-32-length-186686-cov-5.919933_pt1 | contig 186686 bp, 156 predicted proteins | sample MGYA00510147_ERZ791905 | MGnify/ENA primary metagenome ERZ791905 (study PRJEB30046, sample SAMN00792084) | human gut metagenome | study: EMG produced TPA metagenomics assembly of the A metagenome-wide association study of gut microbiota in type 2...
GAGATAAAAGAAGAGCAAACTGGAAAATGACTGCTCCTGCATTAGTAAAATGCAGTAAATGTGGTGAGTTAATGATGCCTCATAGAGTATGCAAGAACTGTGGCTCTTACAACAAAAAAGAAATCATTGCTCAGGACTAATTACTGAGAAAAAAGCATCTGGGAGATAGAGATATCTTTCAGATGTTTTTTTACTTTCCAAGATTTTAAATATAGGATAGAAAAAAAGGGGGATTTCTATGAGTGAATTTTTTAATATGGATAATAAACTGTTTCAGGGAATTGGGAAGATCGTAGACTGTATCTGGCTGAGTGTTTTATATATGGTATGCGCCATTCCGTTTGCATTCACGGCATATCTTGCCTATCAGACTGCATCGTTGATCTTCTGGCTGGTGTCCTGTATCACAGCAATACCGCTTGGCGTGGCAACGACAGCACTTTATTATACGGTAAACAAAGTGATCCGTCACGGACGTGGTTACATATGGAGTGAATTTACCAGTTCTTTCCGCAGCAATTTCAAACAGTCTGCAGTTGTAACACTGATCTTATCTCTGTTGGCAGTCGTGCTTGCCGGAGACAGCTATATCATGTACCATTCCGCAAAAAACGGAGATAAATCAGGTGTCATCTACATTATATTTATCATTTTCCTTGCATTTGAGGTCGCATGGGCACTTTATATTTTCCCATATATGGCGCGCTTTGAAAACAAGACAAAACAGATGTTAAAAAATACAGCATATATCGCGATCGCCAATCTGCCAGGAACCATTATCCTGCTGGTTGTATTTGCAGGAATGGCACTGACCGCTTATATGTTTCCGGTGATCATGATCGTGGTGCCTGCAGTCTTTATGCTGTTTGCAAACCTGTTGTTAGAAAAAGTATTCCGCAAATATATGTCAGAAGAAGATCTGGCAGCGGAGGATGAGAGAAATCAGGAATTCTATTCCTAAATTGTTGGTTATTTTGCTGTTGATTTATAGAAAGACTTATAGTATATTTCTTTATAGATGTGTAGGGTGTCCCTAAAACGCATAGGAATGGAGAGTAGTTATGCAACAGAATGAACCACTTGGGATTACAAAAGTTGCTTTGGATGCCATGGGAGGAGACAATGCTCCGGGAGAGATTGTAAAGGGTGCGGTAGATGCGGTAGTGGCAAGACCGGACATCAAGGTATTTCTCGTAGGGCAGCAGGAAACTGTAAAACAGGAGCTTGCAAAGTATACATTCCCGGCAGAACAGATTGAAGTTGTGCATGCAGAGGAGGTAATCGAGACAGCCGAGCCGCCTGTGAATGCAATTCGTAAAAAAAAGCAGTCATCGATCGTCATTGGAATGAATATGGTAAAGCAGAAAGAGGCAGATGCGTTTGTCTCGGCTGGAAGTTCCGGAGCTATTCTGGTAGGCGGACAGGTTATTGTCGGCAGGATCAAAGGGATACAGAGACCGCCGTTAGCACCGCTCATTCCAACAGAAAAAGGCGTTTCCCTGCTGATCGACTGTGGGGCAAACGTTGATGCAAGACCAGATCATCTGGTTCAGTTTGCTAAGATGGGATCGATCTACATGGAAAATGTACTTGGGATCAAAAAGCCGAGAGTTGCCATTGTAAATATCGGAGCGGAAGAAGAAAAAGGAAATGCACTTGTCAAAGAGACATTCCCGATGTTAAAGGAATGTAAGGATATCAACTTCGTCGGAAGTATTGAAGCGAGGGAGATCCCGCACGGCGAGGCCGATGTTATCGTCTGTGAGGCGTTTGTCGGAAACGTGATCTTAAAATTATATGAGGGCTTAAGCGGTACCTTGATCGGTGCGATCAAGACCGGTATGATGAGTACCTTAAAGAGCAAGATCGGTGCTGCACTTGCATTGCCGGCATTGAAAAAGACTTTAAAAGCATTTGATGCGACCCAGTACGGCGGGGCACCGCTTCTGGGATTAAACGGTCTGGTCGTCAAGACGCATGGAAGTGCCAAGGCGAAGGAAGTTACCAATTCGATTTACCAGTGTGTCACATTCAAAGAAGAGGACATCAATGGAAAAATTAAGAAAAATATTATAAGTTCAACGGAACAGGAAGGAATGTAATTATGGAATTTGAAAAGCTGAAAAAAATCATTGCAGAGGTATTGAATGTCGATGAAGAGGAAATCTCGATGGACACAACATTTGTGGATGACCTTGGAGCCGACTCTTTGGATATTTTCCAGATTATTATGGGTATTGAAGAGGAATTTGATATTGAAATTGCAAATGAAGAAGCAGAGAACATTGTTACCGTTTCCGATGCAGTAGAAAAAATCAAGAATGCTTTAAACTCATAAAGTTTCCATGAAGTGAAAGATAAGCCCTTGTTTTTCTACAAGGGCTTATCTTTATGTCGGAAAACGGAAATGGAGATCAGGATGAATAAAATCAGTGAATTAGAGGAAAAAATTGGCTATCAGTTCAAACAGCAGGGGTTACTGCGTCAGGCACTGACCCACAGCTCTTATGCCAATGAAAAAAGAATGAAAAAACACTCCGATAACGAGAGACTGGAGTTTTTGGGCGATGCTGTCCTAGAGATCGTATCCAGTGATTTCTTATACCGGAATTATCCGGATTTACCGGAGGGAGATTTAACCAAGCTGCGTGCGAGCATTGTCTGTGAGCCTACGCTGGCATTATGCACCAGAGAAATGGATCTGGGAAGCTACCTGTTTTTAGGTAAGGGAGAGGATCAGACCGGAGGAAGAAAGAGAAAGTCTATTTTATCCGATGCACTCGAATCTGTGATCGGAGCGATCTATTTAGACGGCGGATTTGAACATGCAAAGACATTTATACATAGATTTATACTGACAGATATTGAACATAAAAAACTGTTTTACGATAGTAAGACGATTTTACAGGAGGTTGTGCAGGGCAATTACGAAGAGAGCCTTCATTATGAGCTGCTCTCGGAGGAGGGACCCGATCATAACAAACAGTTTACCGTAGAGGCACGGATCGGTGAGAGAGCGGTCGGAACAGGAACCGGTCACACCAAAAAGGCGGCAGAGCAGGAAGCTGCTTATCAGGCATTGCTGCTTCTGAAACCAAAACTGCAGTAAAAGAGGTCCATATGTATTTAAAAAGCATTGAAGTCCAGGGATTTAAGTCCTTTGCCAATAAGATATTATTCGAATTTCATAATGGTATCACAGGGATCGTAGGCCCGAACGGAAGTGGAAAGAGTAACGTTGCAGATGCGGTGCGCTGGGTATTAGGAGAGCAGAGTGCCAAACAGCTACGAGGCGCGAGCATGCAGGATGTTATTTTTGCGGGAACCGAGAACCGGAAACCGTTAAGCTATGCGTATGTCGCGATCACGATGGACAATTCTGACCATCAGCTTGCCGTAGACTATGAGGAAGTTACCGTAGCAAGACGTGTCTACCGTTCCGGGGAGAGTGAATATCTGATCAACGGAAGTCCGTGCCGCCTGAAAGACGTAACGGAACTGTTTTACGATACAGGTATCGGAAAAGAGGGATATTCGATCATCGGACAGGGACAGATCGAGCGTATCTTAAGCGGCAAGCCGGAAGAGCGAAGAGAGCTTTTTGACGAGGCGGCAGGAATCGTAAAATATAAAAAGAGAAAAGCCACAGCGCAGAAAAAACTTGAAAACGAGCGTGAAAATCTGGTCCGTGTCAACGACATTTTATCCGAACTGGAACGTCAGGTAGGACCATTGGAACGCCAGGCGGAAAAGGCAAGGATTTACCTTAAGAAAAAAGAGGAATTAAAGACCTATGATGTCAATATGTTCCTGATGGAAGTAGAACGCATTGCAGGTCAGCTCGGCGAGGTCGGGGAAAAATACCAGATCGCGGATGCCCAGTTAAAAGAGGCAAATCAGACCTATGAAAATATCAAGGTGGAGTATGAAAAACTTGAGGGCGATATGGGAGCAATGGACGAAGAGATCAATTCACTCCGTGACCGCCTGAATAATACGACCGTCTTAAAAGGAAAATTAGAGGGACAGGTAAATGTCTTAAAAGAGCAGATCCATACGGCAGAACTGACCGGGGAACATCTGGCAGAGCGGCTCGCTTCAATCGACAGAGAAAAACAGGAACGTCTGGAATCAAAGCAGACGTATGAGAACCAGAGGTCGGAAGAGGAAGAGCGTCTCCGTGAGATCAGAGAGCGGAGGGAACAGGCACAGGAGACCTTAACGCAGGTACAGGAAGAGATCCGAAGATGCACAGAGAACATTGAAAAAGGGAAAAGCGAGATCATCGAGCTTTTGAATAATAAAGCATCGGTAAAAGCGCGACAGCAGCGTTACGATACGATGGCAGAACAGATCAATATCAGGAAAGCACATCTGACCAAGCGTTTACTGGACCGCAAGACAGAAGAGGCAGATCTGGAAGCAGAACTTTCAAACTGCCAGAAGGAACTGGATGAGGTCAATGAGACCATTACTGCACTCAAGCAGATCGCACTGGAATACGATGAAAAGGCGAGAGAGTGGAAACGCAAATCGCAGGAGACAAGTCAGAACTTAGAACAGGATCTGACCAGATATCATAAGGAACAGTCAAGGCTTGAGTCGTTAAAAAATATTGCAGAACGCTATGACGGTTACGGAAACAGCATTCGGAAAGTCATGGAGCAGAAGGCGACCAACAAAGGCTTGCTGGGCGTTGTCTCAGATCTGATCCAGGTGGAAAAGAAATACGAGATCGCGATCGAGACTGCATTAGGCGGCAGCATCCAGAATATCGTAACCGAGGATGAAGAGACTGCAAAGCGGATGATCGCTTACTTAAAGCAGAACCGTTACGGTCGTGCGACATTCCTGCCACTCACCAGTGTGGATGGCAGAGGCGGATTTAAAACGATGGACGCGTTGAAAGAAAAAGGCGTGATCGGACTCGCCAATACCCTGGTAAAGACAGATGCAAAGTATGAGGGCGTTACGGCTTATCTGCTTGGCAGGGTCATTGTGGCAGAAACGATCGATGATGCGATCGCACTGGCAAGGAAATATCATTATTCCCTGCGCATCGTAACGTTAGAGGGAGAGTCATTAAGCCCGGGAGGTTCCCTGTCCGGTGGTGCGTTCCGGAACAGCAGCAATCTGTTGGCAAGAAAACGTGAGATCGAAGAGCTAGAGCAGAGCGTAGCTGCACTCGAGCAGAAGATCCGGGAAGAAAAGAGCCGGCTTGAGGATGTGAAGACGGCACAGGCACTTTTAGAAGAAGATGCGGAAACCAACAAGGCAAAATTGCAGGAACAGTATATTTTACAGAATACAGCCAAGATCAAAGTGGAGCGCGCCAAAGAGCAGTGCGGCGAGAGCGAGAGCGTTTTTGCAGGACTCAAAGCAGAAAACAGCGAGCTGGAAAAACAGCTGCAGGAGATCTTAGAGAACAAGCAGCAGATCTTAGAGGAGATCGAGCAGGCAAAGCAGCGTGAGACAGAGATTGAGCAGGAAAATGAGACCCTTTCTGCATCGTTAGAAAAAAATACTTCCATAGAGGAGCAGGCGAAGCAGACAGTTTCCCAGATCCAGATGGAGGAGGCACAGATCGTACAGAGAGTCGAATTTGTGCAGACGAACTTAAAACGTCTGGAAGGAGAGATCGCGCGCTTCGAGGATGACAGAACCTCCCTGATGGAAGAAGCGAAAGAGGCGAGAGCGGATGCAGAGAAAAAGAAACAGGATATCGAAGAGATCCAAAAGACGATCTTTGCATCGGACGACAGCCACAGCGATTTAGAGCAGGAGTTAAAGGAAAAGCAGGAGACCAGAGAGGAAATGTCGCAGCGTTACAAGGGATTTTTCCAGAAACGCGAGGATGTTTCCAAACAGATCTCAGACCTCGATAAAGAGGTGTTCCGTTTAAACAGCCAGAAAGAAAAGTTAGAAGAGGCAAGAGAATACCAGAACAACTATATGTGGGAAGAGTACGAACTGACACTGCATGCGGCAATGGAACTGCGTGATGAACAGTATCAGGATCTTGCCGGATTGAAAAAGCTGATCGCAGGGATCAAGGATGATATCCGTAAACTGGGGGATGTCAATGTCAACGCGATCGAGGATTATAAAGAGATCTCGGAACGATACGAATTTTTAAAGACACAGCATGATGACCTGATCGAAGCGGAGAAAACGTTAATGGGCATCATCGAGGACTTGGACACCGGAATGCGCAAACAGTTCATGGAGAAATTCGCCGAGATCCAGAAAGAGTTTGACCAGGTATTTAAAGAGCTCTTCGGTGGTGGAAAGGGAAGCCTCGAACTGGTAGAGGGAGAAGATATCTTAGAGTGCGGTATCCGCATTATCGCACAGCCGCCAGGAAAGAAACTGCAGAACATGATGCAGATGTCCGGTGGAGAAAAGTCGCTGACAGCGATCGCGCTGTTGTTTGCGATTCAGAACTTAAAGCCTTCCCCGTTTTGTCTTTTGGATGAGATCGAGGCGGCATTGGATGACTCAAACGTCAACCGCTTTGCAAAATATCTGCACAAGCTGACCAAGAATACACAGTTTATCGTGATCACGCACCGACGTGGTACAATGGCGGCGGCAGACCGCCTGTACGGAATCACCATGCAGGAAAAGGGTATTTCCACACTGGTTTCTGTCAATCTGATCGAAGAAGATTTAGATAAATAAGAAGAGAAAGGGGACGAACTATGAGCGAAGAGAAGAAAGGCTTCTGGAGCCGTCTGGTTTCCGGACTGAGCAAGACCAGAGACAATATCGTATCAGGGATCGATTCCATATTTAATGGATTTTCAAGCATTGATGATGATTTTTATGAAGAGATCGAAGAGATTCTCATTATGGGTGATATCGGAGTCAATGCGACGGAAGCGATCATCGAAAACCTGAAAGAAAAAGTAAAAGAAAACAAGATCAAAGATCCGGCAGAGTGCAAGGAACTTCTGATCCACAGCATCAAAGAGCAGATGGATGTGGGCGAGACCGCATACCGGTTTGAAAATGAAAAATCGGTTGTGCTGATCATTGGAGTCAACGGCGTTGGAAAGACGACTTCCGTTGGAAAACTGGCAGGAAAATTAAAAGACCAAGGCAAAAAGGTAGTGCTTGCGGCAGCCGATACGTTCCGTGCGGCAGCAGGAGACCAGCTGCTTGAGTGGGCGAAACGTGCCAATGTCGAGATGATCGGAGGGCAGGAGGGTGCAGACCCGGCAGCAGTTGTATACGATGCAGTTGCTGCGGCAAAGGCAAGAAATGCAGATGTACTGCTCTGTGATACGGCAGGACGTCTTCACAATAAGAAGAATCTGATGGAAGAATTAAAAAAGATCAACCGTATTTTAGAGAGGGAATACCCGGATGCGTATCGTGAGACTTTAGTCGTGCTTGATGCGACAACAGGACAGAATGCCTTAGCGCAGGCAAGAGAATTTTCCGAAGTAGCCGATATCACAGGTATTATCTTAACGAAGATGGACGGAACCGCAAAGGGTGGTATTGCAGTTGCAATCCATTCCGAGCTTGGTATTCCGGTAAAATATATTGGAGTAGGGGAAACCATCGAAGATTTGCAGAAATTTGATTCAAACGAATTTGTCAATGCCCTGTTTGATGTAAAACAAGAGACAAAGGACAGCACAGAAAGGGAGGAATAAGATGCTGACACTGGATAAGTTTGAAGAGGCAAGCGAAAAAGTCAGGGAAGTCACATTAGAGACCAAACTGGTCTACAGTGATTATCTGAGCAGCCAGACTGGAAACAAGGTGTATCTGAAACCGGAAAATATGCAGTTTACCGGAGCTTATAAGGTACGTGGTGCCTATTATAAGATCAGTACACTGACCGATGAGGAGAGAGAAAAAGGACTGATCACGGCATCTGCAGGAAATCATGCACAGGGTGTCGCTTATGCAGCAAAATGCTTCGGCTGCAAGGCGGTCATTGTAATGCCGACCACCACACCGCTCATCAAAGTAAACCGCACCAAAAGCTATGGTGCAGAGGTAGTGCTTTACGGAGATGTGTATGACGAGGCATGCCAGAAAGCATATGAGCTGGCAGAAAAAAATGGATATACCTTTATTCATCCGTTTGATGATCTGGCAGTTGCGACCGGACAGGGAAGTATCGCAATGGAGATCTTCAAGGAGCTTCCACTGGTAGAATATATCCTGGTTCCGATCGGCGGAGGCGGACTGGCAACCGGTGTATCCACACTGGCAAAACTTTTAAATCCAAAGATCAAAGTCATCGGTGTAGAGCCGGCAGGGGCAAACTGTATGCAGGCATCTTTTGCGGCAGGAAAGGTGACCACACTTCCGAGTGTCAACACGATCGCCGATGGTACTGCAGTAAAGACTCCGGGAAGCAATATTTTCCCTTATATCCAGAAAAATCTGGACGATATCATTACCGTGCCGGATGATGAGCTGGTAGGAGCATTCCTCGATATGGTGGAAAACCACAAGATGATCGTGGAAAACTCCGGTCTTCTTACCGTTGCAGCGTTGAAACATTTAGATGTGACAGACAAACGCGTCGTTGCCATCTTAAGCGGTGGTAATATGGATGTCATCACAATGTCTTCCATGGTGCAGCAGGGACTGATCTTAAGAGACCGTATCTTTACGGTATCTGTGCTGCTTCCGGATAAACCGGGAGAGCTGACAAAGGTCTCCTCCATCATTGCAGCAGAACAGGGAAATGTCATCAAACTGGAGCACAACCAGTTCGTTTCTATCAACCGCAGTGCGGCAGTGGAACTCCGTATTACATTGGAATGCTTTGGAACCGACCATAAAAAGCAGATCATGAAGGCATTGGAGAAAAACGGATATAAACCAAAGCTGGTAAGAACAAGCTTATAAAAAGAAAAGAGAGTGTGAAAGCTATGAAAAAAATCGAAGAATATGTAAGAACCATACCGGATTTCCCGGAACCGGGCATTATGTTCCGTGATGTGACCAGTGTGTTACAGGATCCGGAAGGATTAAAGCTGGCAATCGATTCCATGATCAGATTACTGGATGGTGTTGACTTTGACGTGATCGCAGGAGCTGAGTCAAGAGGATTTATTTTTGGTGCGCCGATCGCCTATGCGCTGGGTAAGGCATTCGTTCCGATCCGCAAAAAAGGAAAACTTCCATGCGAGACCATTTCCGAAAAATATGATCTGGAATACGGCACAGCAGAGATCGAGATGCACAAAGATGCGATCAAACCGGGACAGAAAGTGGTTGTAGTAGATGACCTGATCGCAACCGGAGGAACTATCGAGGCAAGTATCAGAATGATCGAGAAACTTGGCGGCGAGGTAGTAAAAGTTCTGTTTTTAATGGAGCTGGCAGGACTGAAAGGACGGGACAGATTAGCCGGATATGATGTGGCTTCTGTAATAACTTACGAAGGAAAGTAAAAAGGAGAGTAGGAAAATGTTAGAAAAAATGTTTAAGCTGAAGGAAAACAATACTTCAGTCAAGGTTGAAGTGATGGGAGGAATCACGACATTTATGACAATGGCGTATATCCTTGCAGTAAACCCATCCATGTTAGAGGCTGCCGGAATGGACAAGACAGCAGTTCTGATCGCAACAGCACTGGCTTCCTTTATCGGAACTTTAATGATGGCATTCCTGGCAAACTATCCGTTTGCGCTGGCACCTGGTATGGGCCTGAATGCCTACTTCGCTTACACCGTATGCGGAAGTATGGGGTATTCCTGGCAGATTGCCCTGATGGCTGTATTTGTAGAAGGTCTGATTTTTATTGTATTATCCCTCACAAATGTGCGTGAAGCGATCTTCAATGCGATCCCGACAAACTTAAAGAAGGGTGTCAGCGTTGGTATCGGTCTGTTTATCGCATTCATCGGTTTACAGCATGCAGGCGTTGTCGTTGCAAACAGCTCAACTTTAGTCAGCTACATTGACTTTACCGCAAACTTCCGTACCGCAGGCATCTGTGCCGTACTCGCACTGATCGGTCTGATGGTTATCGCTGTTCTTTACATCAAACGTGTAAAAGGTGCGATCTTAATTGGTATCGTAGTAACCTGGGTACTTGGTATCCTTTCACAGGTAGCAGGGCTTTACGTGCCGGATGCAGAAGCAGGATTTTATTCTTTATACCCGGTATGGGGATTTACGGATATCACAGCGATCGGCAATACCTTTGGTAAATGCTTTACCGCTGATTTCTCTTCCGTAAGGATTTTTGATTTTATTGCGATCTTATTATCCTTCCTGTTCGTTGATATGTTTGATACACTGGGAACTCTGATCGGTGTTGCAAACAAAGCGGATATGTTAGACAAAGATGGCAAACTGCCAAATATCAAGGGCGCACTGTTAGCAGATGCAATTGCAACTTCAGCAGGTGCAGTACTTGGTACCTCTACCACAACAACATTTGTAGAGAGTTCCTCTGGGGTAGGAGAGGGAGCAAGAACAGGTCTTGCATCTGTGGTAACCGGATTTTTATTCCTGGTATCCATCGTCCTTTCCCCGCTGTTTTGTTCCATCCCGAACTTTGCAACCGCACCGGCACTCATTTTCGTAGGATTTTTAATGGTTTCTACTGTTGTCAGCATCGACTTTACCGATATGACAGAGTCCGTACCGGCATACTTATGTCTGCTTGCAATGCCACTCATGTACAGTATTTCCGAGGGTATTGCAGTTGGTGTGATCTCTTATGTCATCATCAACGTAGCAGCAGGAAAAGCAAAGAAGATCACTCCGTTGATGTATATACTGGCAGTATTGTTTGTATGTAAATACATTTTCCTGTAAGACGGAAAAATAACAGATTAGAAAAAATAAGAGTGTCAAGAAAAAATACTTGACACTCTTATTTTTTTATGATATTCTAATCGACGGTGATGGAAATGGAAGAAAAAATCGAACAGGCATATCTCTATGATTTCTACGGAGAACTGTTAAACGAACATCAGAGAAGAATATATGAAGATTTCGTTTTTAATGATTTATCACTCGGTGAGATCGCAGAGGACGAAGGGATCAGCCGTCAGGGTGTGCACGATATGGTAAAGCGTTGCACCAAGACATTAGAAGGCTACGAAGAGAAACTGCATCTGATCGAAAAATTCCAGTCTGCAAAGCAGAAAGTAGAGCAGATACACCGGTTGGCAGAACAGTTTCATGCGAACCATGACGAGAGCGTTTTTACCGAGATCGAACAGATCTCCAATCAGATTTTAGAGGAGTTATAGGATGGCATTTGACAGTTTATCTGAAAAACTTCAAAACGTATTCAAGAACCTTCGGAGTAAGGGACGTCTGACCGAGGATGATGTCAAACTTGCATTAAAAGAAGTCAAGATGGCACTCTTAGAGGCGGATGTAAACTTCAAGGTTGTCAAACAGTTCGTAAAAGACGTACAGGAGCGTGCGGTTGGTCAGGATGTAATGAACGGACTCAATCCCGGACAGATGGTCATCAAGATCGTAAATGAAGAGATGGTCAGGCTGATGGGGTCAGAGACAACAGAGATCGCATTACGCCCGGGCAAGGAATTGACGATCATTATGATGGTTGGTCTTCAGGGAGCCGGTAAGACGACGACGACTGCCAAGATTGCAGGAAAGCTCAAATTAAAAGGAAAGAAAGTCCTTTTGGCGGCTTGTGATGTATACCGCCCGGCAGCTATTGAACAGTTACAGATCAATGGAGAGAAGCAGGGTGTTGCAGTATTTTCGATGGGAGATAAGAACCGCCCGGTCGATATTGCAAAAGCAGCAGTAGAGCATGCAGAGAAAAATGATTTTAATGTGTTGATCATCGATACTGCAGGACGTCTTCATATTGATGAGGACATGATGGCAGAATTGATTTCCATAAAAGAAAATGTTCCGGTTTCCCAGACGTTATTGGTGGTGGACTCCATGACAGGTCAGGATGCAGTCAATGTGGCAGGAACATTTGATGAGAAGATCGGGATTGACGGTGTGATCTTAACCAAACTCGACGGTGATACCAGAGGTGGAGCGGCACTTTCTATCCGTGCTGTGACCGGAAAACCGATTCTTTATGCAGGAATGGGTGAGAAGCTCTCCGATTTAGAGCAGTTTTACCCGGATCGAATGGCATCCCGTATCCTTGGGATGGGAGATGTCTTAACACTCATCGAGAAAGCGCAGACAGATCTGGATGAAGAAAAAGCCAAAAAGCTGGAAGAAAAGATGCGCAAAAATGAATTTGACTTTGAGATGTATTTAGAGTCCATGAGTCAGATGAAAAAGATGGGTGGCTTGTCCAGTATCCTTGGTATGATGCCGGGACTTGGCGCAGGCAAGATGCCAGACATTGACGAGGCAGCCGCAGAGAAAAACATGGCGCGCACGGAGGCGATCATCTATTCGATGACACCGCAGGAAAGACAGAATCCTTCCCTGTTAAATCCAAGCAGAAAACGCAGGATCGCACAGGGTGCAGGTGTGGATATCGCAGAAGTAAACCGTCTGGTAAAACAGTTTGAACAGGCAAAGAAAATGATGAAACAGATGCCTGGTATGATGAAAAAAGGTAAAAGAGGAATGTTTAAAGGACTTCCTTTTTAATACATGAAAAATAATTCAAGGAGGTGAAAGTAATGGCAGTAAAGATCAGATTAAGAAGAATGGGACAGAAAAAAGCTCCTTTCTATAGAATCGTAGTTTCTGATTCCAGATCCCCAAGAGATGGTAAGTTCATCGAAGAGATCGGAACTTATGATCCGACTAAAGATCCAAGCGAGTATCATGTAAATGAGGAGTTAGCAAAGAAATGGTTAGCTAACGGAGCTCAGCCAACAGATACAGTAGCTAGAATTTTAAAGAGCGCTGGTATCGAGAAATAGGATTAGTGAGGTGGACCTATGAAAGAGTTAGTAGAAGTAATTGCCAAATCACTGGTCGATTACCCGGATGAAGTTGCTGTAACGGAAACCGAAAATGAAAAAGCTATCGTGTTAGAGCTGCGCGTAGCACAGTCTGACATGGGCAAGGTAATTGGCAAACAGGGCCGTATTGCGAAAGCGATCCGTGCTGTTGTGAAGGCTGCTGCCTCAAAAGAAGAGAAAAAAGTTATTGTAGAGATCATGCAGTAGATTTTTTCGCGCAAATACCGGATACATCATGAAATATGGTGCATCCGGTTTTTTACAATAAAAATGTAAAAAGAAAGGGGTTTCTCATGAAAATAACAAAGCGATTTGGCGTGATCCTTCTTGCAGTGATATTATTTGTGGCAGTGCCGTCTGAATTACAGGCAGCAACGGTTACCACAACGGAACAGGAAAGTATTGTCAGCGTGCAGGAAGAGATGAATACAGGAGTCAACAGTACTACGATAATAGAAGATAATTTGAAATATGCAACAGCATCGTCAGCATTCAGAGCTTCTTTTCCAACAGAACTTAAAGTGCATACCGGCGTAAGCAGTAAAAATCATTCTTATCTTTACCATGTCTGGAATCTGCCGAGCACTGGAAAGATTACAAAGGTTTCCATTTCAAACAAAAAGATTGCAACGATTGAAAAGAGAGGAACCGACACTGTTTCCATCAAACCGAAAAAAACAGGAAAAGCGACGGTCAAAGTTACGGTAAAATATGGCAGCATGACAAAGACATTTACCTCGAAGCTGACGGTATACAAATATACCAACCCGTTAAAATCCTACAAATTAGCAGGAAAAGAGATTAAGGCGAAATTTAATAAGACGAATATAACCGGCTCTTATACATTTAAGAAAAATCAGATTGTGACATTTAAGGTAACACCAAAGAGTGGATGGAAACAGGGTTCTTTTTCTTACTATTATGGGAACGGAAAAAGCAAGCGCTACAGTGTAAGTTCGCCGAAGATTAAAATGGTAGAAAATGGTTCGATACAGATCAATATGATAAACAACAGGACCGGACTGATCGAAAATATAGTATTGCATATTGTGGTAAAATAAAGAGGAGAACAATGGAAGATTTATTGCAGATTGGCGTGATCACAACGACACATGGAGTGCGTGGTGAAGTAAAAGTGTTTCCGACCACGGATGATGTGATGCGCTTTAAAAAATTAAAGCAGGTTATCTTAGATACCGGAAAAGAACAGATCGAACTTGAGGTTGCCGGGGCACGATTTTTCAAAAATCTGGTGATACTGAAATTCAAAGGCATTGATAATATCAATGATGTGGAGCAGTATCGGCAGAAAAGCCTGTATGTAACAAGAGAGAACGCTGTTCCTTTAGGGGAAAATGAATATTTTATTGCAGACCTGATCGGATTAAAGGTTGTCTCGGATGAGGGCGAAGAGTTAGGAACCTTAAGCGATGTTTTGCAGACCGGAGCGAATGACGTGTATGTTGTCAGCAAAGAGAATACACCAGACCTTTTGATCCCGGCGATCCGGGATTGCATCAGACAGGTGGACATTGAGAGCGGTACGATGCAGGTACATCTGTTGGCAGGACTTAGATAAAGAGGAAGAACGATGAACTTTCATATTATGACATTATTCCCGGATATGGTGAAGCAGGGGCTTTCCGAAAGTATTATAGGGAGGGCAGCAGATAAAGGGCTGCTCTCCATTGATGCGGTCAATATCCGGGATTTTACTTTGGACAAACATAAAAAGGTGGATGATTATCCTTATGGAGGCGGTGCGGGTATGCTGATGCAGGCACAGCCTGTTTACGATGCCTGGAAATCAATTGCAGATAAGTTATCCCAAAAGCCTCGTACGATTTATCTGACACCGCAAGGGCAGACGTTTACCCAGCAGATGGCGAAAGATTTTGCCAAAGAGGAAGACCTTGTGCTTTTGTGTGGGCATTATGAAGGGATCGATGAACGTGTGTTAGAGGAGATCGTGACAGATTACGTTTCCATCGGTGATTATGTGCTGACCGGAGGGGAACTTCCGGCCATGGTCATGGTAGATGCCGTTTCCCGTATGGTACCGGGAGTCCTCTCCAATGATGAGTCCGGGGCAACAGAGTCTTTTGAGGGAAATCTTTTGGAATATCCGCAGTACAGCAGACCAGAGGTATGGATGGACAAGGCAGTGCCTAAGGTGCTCTTATCCGGCAACCAGAAAGAGATCACTGCATGGAGAAAAGCGCGTGCGGTGGAGCGGACGAAGGAACGCCGCTATGATCTCTATCAGAAATATGAAGCGTTGCAGCAGTGCCGGGAAATCCTCTGGAAGAAAAAACTGCTCCATATGGATATGATCGAGGTCATCGACCGGGGAACTGCCGAACTTGTATATGCTGACGGGGAAAATATCTGTATCCATGATAAGGTCAGTGATACCTATTTTCATACGGCAGACAGCATGGAAGAGGGAAGAAAGATGATCTCCTGCGTAAAAGAACAGACAGGAGGCAGGATCGGACAACTGGTGCTGCATCAGGACTTTATGGTAGAACCGGCAAAGGAAGAATTTGACCTGTATTTTTCGGTGGCATGTTATCAGGCAGTCTATACGCACAGGGAAAAATTACCGGTATCAAAACTCTATGCAGGGGAAGAACCGCTTTCTATCCGTCCTCTTACTCTTGCATATATGGATCAGGTGCTGGAACATTATAAATTAGTCAGTGACCCGGATTATATCAGGCAGGTGATCGTTTCGGGCAGTCTGTTCGGAGCATTTCTGGAAGAAAAACTGGTCGGATTTGTCGGATGGCACAAGGAAGGCAGCATGGGAATGCTTGAAGTTTTTCCAGAGTATCAGCGCAGGAAACTGGGAAAAACACTGGAAACTTACATTGTCAATCTGACACTTGATAGAGGACACACGCCGTATGGTCAGGTGGTGGTCGGAAATGAAAGATCCATGCGTCTGCAGGAGGGCATGGGTATGTGTTTCGCAAAAGGACTGGTGTACTGGATGCACAGTAAAAATAAGTAAGAGAGAAATGCGTCAGGAAAATATTTACACTGGCGCATTTTGTGTTATAATGTGTTAGTTCAAACTAACAGACAATAGGAGAGACTATCTAATGGGGAACATCACGAGACAGGAAAAAGAAGACTATCTGGAAACGATGTATTTGCTGAAACGCAGGCAGAACCAGGTGACGCGGAGCGATATTGAAAAGCACCTGAATGCTTCTCCGGCACGGGTCAACCGTATGGTGGAGGAACTGATCGAGGAAGGTTATCTGTATAAAGATGAAAAACGCCGGATCTTTCTGACTGCCATTGGACTTAACAAAGGACGAGAATATTTAGAAAAACACCGTTGTCTGACGGAATTTTTACTATTGATCACGGGGGTAGACCAGGCGGTGGCAGAACAGAATGCCTGCCGGATCGAACATATCATTGATGAAAAGATCTATCTTGGCATTCGTATGTTTATGGAAAGCAGGCATGTTTTTTCCTACTCCATGAGGGGAAATGATTTTAATTTTCTCTTTCCGTATGGGGAACGCGAGATGCCGATCGCCATTTACACGAAAGAGAGTATCTGCCCGAGAATCCTGGCAAAGGAATACCGGATGTTCAAAAAGAAAGCGAAAGTCTGCATCTGTGAGGAAAGTTATCTTTATCTGGAGCCGGAAGAGGGACAAGATGCAGAGATGGAGGTATATTACCGTTACGAGGGCGAGTGGCATCAGGCGAGAGAACAGAATGGAACTTATGCGATCTTAACCGAAGCATTTGAGTGTAATGTACAGCGGAATGAGTGGATTTCGGAGGGAAGTGTTCCCATCCGGATCGGAGCGGATGAAAGTATTCTTACAGTATCTTTGATATAGAAAGTGGGGCATAGGATGTTTACCAGTTATATTGAGGCATGCAAACCGAGCATGTTCCAGCTGCAGTGTTTAAAACATTTAAAAGATCAGAAAGACAAGGGGGCAGTATGCAATGAGGCGGAAATAGCGCGCGCCCTGTCGGTAAACCGGTCTACGGTGTCCAGATGTCTGAAACGGTGCGTGGAACTTGGCATTTTACTCGAAGATGGTTATGAGCTGACCAGAAAAGGGATCGAGGTGCTGACCTATTACCAGAAGGTGGAGCAGGAGCTTTTTTATTATTTCGAGAAGATCGGCGTGGAGGAGGATGCGAGAGCGCAGGCGGTTGGCGGAATGTTGGATTCCGTGGATATCAAGACAATCCAGATGATCTGCCAGAGAGAAAAACTTCATATGCAGTATGAAAATATCGGGAGCAACAGTCTGGGGCAGACGTTAGAGACGCAGAATGAAACGACTAAAATGCTGCTTCCATATGGCACTTACGAAGTGGATTTTTCCATTTACCGGGAGGGGAAGAACCGAAAAAAACTGTCTATGGCAGACAAGGGATTTGAAAAACCGGCAATATTATATGTCAGACCGAAGGGGAATTGTCTGGAATTAAAGATAAAAGAGGTTTCGGCCTACTCAGGAAGCAATCATAATATGCTGTTGCATGGACACCTTCAGACAATCAAATGCAAGTGCCGTGATGATGGCTTAAAAGAACTTCAGATCCAGGATGGCAGGGTCGAGATCCCCTTTGATGAGATAACACTGGAAACGCTGCCAGGTGGAAGGATAACAGGGCAGATACAGCTGACGATGACCTGCAGCGTGGGAGTGCTTCATATGCCGGAGAGCATGGCAACCCTAATGCTTCGGATGTAACTATTTCAAAGACACAGCCTGCAGGATCTCATCTTTGGACCAGTTGGGATGATCCTTAGAGAGATGGTAGATATTTACTACGAGCTCAGGATCCTCCCCCATCAGACTGGCGCATTGTTCGGTGGAGATGCCATTTTTAAGTAGGGTAAAAATAAGATGAAGCCGTTCTGATTGTCGTCCTTTGGAGAGACCAATCGTCTCGCCCTTAGACAATCCATCCTCAAGTCCGTCCGCGTAGCTGTCGCGTCGTTCCATCTTAATATATTCTTCCATATCGAATTCTTCCAATAACATACCAACTACCTCCGCCCGATGTTTCACTAGAAAATCCCGCAGGATGTGATCCTTGATACAGTCCTGTACGGCCGTGTCGATGGCATCCGTTAGGGGAACATCTTCTCTGATATAATCTGAAATTCTGCTGATAAAAATAGAGTATTCTTCCAGCGTTCTGCAACGCTTCATCAAATCTTTGTTATGTCCGTAATTAATGTTATAAACTCTTGCGGTGCACTCCAGACATGGTTTACCGTGTTCGTGATTCGAATGGATAAAAGCATCGGAAAGATGCAGTTCCATATAGTCCTCGCCGGATGGGAAAGGATCGATACCATTATAAAAAATGACATACTGTGGAAAAGGGATCATGACCTGCCGTTTTCCGTAGATATTGAGTGAGTGCATTATAAAGTTCTAACAGGACGTCTTTCTGATGAAAGATTTTGCGGAAGAGTGCATCCCGGTATTTCTTCTGGACAAAAACGGTTTTGCCAGGAGCAGTTTTGGTTTGTTTATCCTGCCCGGATTTTCTTACTTGTTCTGTCATTTAATTCTCCTTTGATTATAAAAAACATTTCTTTTTTTCACAATAGATTTTGAAAATAGTCGGCGAAATGCCTAAAAAACAGGGCAATACCTGAAAGGAAGGACTGCGTCGGGTCCTGATTAGAAGCCATAAATGCGGCTTCTGATGCACGAAAAAGTGCACAAAGAAAAAATAGACTGTATGCGAATGTATTTTTGCGTATTCTATCATGAAAGGATTGTAGTTACAAGGAAGAGCAAAAAATTTGTGCAAAATAGACAAGCAAAAAGAAAAAATGAGAGAAATTGATACTGATAACTTTTCTCAAAGCGGAATCGTATGTTGCACACCTGCAACACACGGTTATTCTTTGTAAATAGCGGAAAACAGGATAAAGAGCAGGAAAAAATTGACAGAAAAATAGAAACATTCACACAAAATCCAATATTGACAGAGAAAATAACGTTATGGTAAAAACGTAAGTGGCATTGGGTTAGACTATTCTAACTCATGAAACGGAAAAAAGGAGGAGAAAAAGAAAATGAGAAAGATTCCATACAGAGTGACAGCCGGTGTGTTGAGTGCCATTATGTTGGCAGCAAGCATGCCGATCACAGATGCGGAAGTTTTAGCAGCACAGACCAATATGGAAAGCACGGCAGATGATACCGAGGCAGTAACAGCTACTGAGGTAACAGAGGAGCCGGAAAGCGAGACAGAGAGTGATGCGACCGAAGTGGCAGAGGATGAGGAGACCGGGACAGAAGAGGCAACCGAAACCGCAGAGGACGAGGATGTAATAGAGGACGAGGCCGAAGAAGAGGCAGAAGCCCTTTCCGAGGAAATGCAGAATACAGAAGTGGAAGAGACCGAGACCGAAGACACACAGGAATATGCAGAAGGAACCTTCGGATTTGGAAGAAGCTCTTCTGGCGAGACCATCAAACAGCTTGCACCGGGAACCTACAGCGTACCAGTTGCACTGTTAAATGGTGGAAAAGTTTCACAGACAAGTAATTACACGATGGCATACAGCGAAATGGTAACAAATTACAGTTCCATGGCAGGAAGCTGTATCAATGGACCTGCAACCCTTACCGTACATGAGGACGGCAGTGCGACGATCAGCATCGGACTTCAGGCAGTATCCGCATTTGGACAGAGCGGTTCCGCAAGTGACTGGACGATCTACACCGATACAGCAAAATACATGGAGACAACCAAAGCACAGGATACGACCTTAAACCGTGTGACCGCAAGAGTCGATGCAACCGCAGTGGAAAATTACAAGAAGGTGCCGACCCGCATCACATTTACCGTTCCATCCACGGATCAGAACGTCGTATTTACCAGAATGTTTATTGCAATCATGGGAATTAATCAGGATGCAGCATTCGGAATTGACTGGAGCAGTGCAGCACAGACCAGCACCGATACCTCTGCAACATCTGAAGTAGATGGCAGCGTACGCGTACTGACAAGCGGCTGTGCGATCGGAACCAGAATTTACAATACCTTTGAAGAGGCAGCAGCAAAACTGACCGATGGCAAGACCATGGTACTTGGCGAGGATGTGACATTGAGTGCCAATGTAGAGATCGCCGGCGGTACGATCGATCTGAACGGACATACGATCAACCAGGCAGGACAGTACACGATCACAACCAATGGTGCCACAGTAATTACAGACAATACCAAAACAGGAACGATCACATGGGACTCTGAGGAAAATGTAAATTCAAACCTTGCAAAGCAGACCATCATTACCAAAGCAGAACTGACCGTAAAGAACATCACAGTAAAAGGTGCGATCGAATGTGCGGGAGAAGGAAACTATAACGTAGCTCTGGATGGCGTGACAGGATTTACAACTTATTACAACTTCATTCGGGATGATATGGCAAACGGTGCAGGTGTACCGGGCGTAAATATCAGCATTGTAAATTCATCCTTCAAGGCGGTCACATCTGCCGGGGAAGAAAACAATGCGTACACCATGGTATTGATGAAAGGAAAAAAAGAGCAGAACGTTGGTAATCTTTCCATCACAAATACGACAGTCAATGGAAGGGTTGAATATGCAAATAACGCAACGCTGGCAGGAGATCTGACGATCACAGGCTCTACGATCACAAGTGCTATTAACGAAGCAGTTGAATTTATTGGAAACAATATTACAGTAACAGACAGCAAGATTTCAACAACAGGAAACTCAAGAAAACATAATTATCCTGCTGTTGACATCACGGGTAGTGGAACAGCTACGTTTGATGGAAAGAATGAGATCACTGCTTACAACGGAACCGCAGTCTATAATGCACACAATGCAATGCAGTCTCGGACCAGTACAGGCGTGACCTACGGTGCAAAGCTGATCATCAAAGATGGTGTTTATACTGGAAATTATAATCCAAAGAAAGCAGAGGAAACGATTTATTCCTATGGTGTGCAGTCAGAAGGAACAGCGGCAGAGATCACAGGCGGTTATTTTAAAGGTGTGACAGATAATCTTGCAGCAGGTTATATCGTACCGGATGGCATGCGTATGACAGAAGTAGCCAGTGGAACTTACAGCGGTTACAGCACACCGATGGCGATCACAGCAGAGAACCCAGCTGATTATGTAGTGAAGATCTATAATGCAGATGGTACGGAGGCAGGAGCTTTTGAGGAAGATAACTTTGCTGCTGTAACCGATGTGATGGAAGATGGTCAGACAGCAGTATTACAGAAAGATGTAACGTTTGATAGTATGATGAGATCCGATTCCAATGCAACATTAGATCTGAACGGTCACACACTGACATACGGAAGTGTGAATGCTCCAGACAGTGTATCAGACACAGAGATTGCACCGATCGTGGTCGAGACAAAGAAACTTACGATCATTGACAGCAGTGCGGATAAATCAGGAAAATATGTTTCAGCAGGTTATGCAGGCTGGAGTGATAAACGGGATGGAATGGAGATCGGTGAATTAGAATTACGGGACATTACAGCAGATCTGTATGTGGCTTATGAAGGAAATGGAAATCTGATCGTACGTGGAGGTACTTATAACTTATCTTCCTCTTATGCTATCAATGGATTTTTCCATATTCCAAATCTGGTTGATATTGGAAGCAGTACCTGGGTAGGAAATCAGTTAGCATTAAGTAGTTATGTAATGGCAAACCGCTACACCATCGTACAGGACGGAGATACTTACACCGTAACACCAAACGAGCTCGGAACTGCGATCGAGGCAGCCGAAGAGTTAAACGAGAGCGATTACACCAAGGCAAGCTGGGATGCAGCAGACATCACCACAAAACTGGCAGCAGCAAAAGCATTGACAGTTGAGGACACCAACGACGATGGTTCATTAAATGAGAAATCCTTAAAAACAGTCGAAGCGTTGAACACCGCAATGCAGAGCCTTGTAAAGACCGCAGCCGCAGAGACAAAAGCAGCATTAAAGACTGCGATCGAGACAGCAAAGGCAGTCGATGGCAGCAAATATACTGAGGACAGCTACAAAAACTTACAGACCGCATTGACAGCTGCAGAGGAAGCATTAAATAACCGTGTGGCAGATGCAGATGCCACTACAGCATTAAATGCGTTAAATGCAGCAATGAACGCACTCGTAGCAAAAACAGAGGATTCCAAACCATCTGACACCCAGACACCGGATAATACAGCAGCCGATGATACAACCCAGAGCAAAGAGGTGACAACACCTGGTTCCGTAAAAGCGACCGTAGCATATAACCAGATCAAACTCAGCTGGAAAGCATCGGACAATGCGACCGGATATGAAGTATATCAGAAGAACGGCAAGACCTTTAAGAAGATCGCAACCGTAAAGAAAACTTCTTACACCGTAAAGAAACTGACAACCGGAACAAAATACACCTTTAAGGTACGCGCATACGGCACCGTAGATGGCAAGAAAACCTACAGCGGTTACACCAAAGTGGTATCCGCAAAACCGGCACCGGCAGCACCACAGAAAGTGGCAGTGAAGAACAGTGCGAAAAAGACAGCAAAACTTTCCTGGAAGAAGGTAGCCGGAGCAGACGGATATGAGGTATATCGTTCCAATGCAGCAAAAGGCAAATTTAAAAAGATCGCAACCAGCAAGAGCGGAAAATCTGTTTCTTATACCAATAAGAAGCTGAACAAAAATAAGACCTACTACTATAAAGTAAGAGCTTACAAGAATGTCAAAGGAAAGAAAGTATACGGCGAATACTCTAAGGTAGTAAAAGTAAAGATCAAGAAATAAAGAGAAAATGGGAGATTGTGTGAAAGATGAAACGAACAGCTTATAAAGCAACAGCAGTTGCACTCTCAGCATTTCTGCTTGCCACAGGCGTCGCACCGGCGCAGGTGGCAGCAGCCGAAACGACAGAAGAGAGCGTAATGCTTGCAGACAGTATTTCAGCAGGAACGAGTGGAACTTCATTAGAAAAGGGAAAGACCTACATCGTACCGGTCAGCCTGAAAAATGCCGGTAATTTGGATGCTGATTCCAATGCAAAGGACTGCCTTGGAAGATATGCCGAAATTACGGTGGCAGAGGATGGAACAGCAACCTTTACGACAGCAATGCGAAGCGTAACGATGGGAGTTGCAACCGATTATGCAACCGATGTCAAGATCTATAAAGGGGCATCCAATGCAGGAGACACAGAGGATGTTACCGTATTAAAGAAAAAGACAGTAAATGTAACAATGGATGGTACAACAAAAAAAGAAAAAGAAGTGCCGATCAAGATTACCTTTACTATCCCGGATATCAGCACAGATGGCGTGTATGTCAACATGTTCGTAGAGGCAATGAATACAAATCCGGATGCGTTTATCAGCATTGATTATGCAAACGCAAAAGAGAGCGGGGATGCCAGCTTAAATTACACAACAGAAAAGACAGGAACCGCACACATCAGCCAGTTCGGCGAGTATGATGTCGATGCAAAAGTAACACTGACAGACGGTGTGATCTCAGACATTGACATCACTGGCAGAAACTTCGGTGGTACCTATGCAGAATACAATGAGACCGATAAACTTGTGACAGCGATCAAAAACATGAAAGAAAAACTGATCGGTCGTTATTACAAGGATGATACAGCGATCAGCGCATTAGATACCACTTCCTGTGCAACCAAAAAAGCAGATGCAGAGGATACCGAGGATAAGCTCGACGGCGTTTCCGGTGCAACGATCACATCCAATGCGATCCGTGAGGCAGTCGTAGATGCACTGGATATCCAGATCGAGCAGGAAGTTATTCCGGATGCACCGACAGCAATCCCGGCAGCAGGAACCTACAGCATTATGATGAAAGATAAGACATCCGTTGTAGATCACAGCTTAGTGGAAAACGAGAAGACCACAGGATATTTAACCGTAGACAAAAACGGCAGAATGACCTTATCTTACCGGATGATCTCTGGAACAAGCAAAGAGCCACTTTATGTACTGGGCTTAAACGGCTATTATGCAGGAAATGACACCTCATCCGAGAACAACCTCTCCATGAGCGGTGTGTTATATCAGACTGAGACCAATACCGATGCAGCGATCGTGGCAGAAGCAGGAACCGATACGCTGATCACGGATGTCCAGCTTCCGATTACACAGCTCGCGCAGCAGTATTATACCAATGTTTATCTTTATGTTCCGGCAATGAAAGCATTAAACGGCGTGGTATCAGGCGTTGACTTTGATCATGGAAGATTCAATATTTTGTCTACCATTACTTTGTACTGGGATACCTTAACACTCTGTGATGCAGCACCGGATAAGACCGACTTACAGAGCATCTGTGACAAGGCAGGCGCATTGAAGTCATCTGCTTATACAGTAGAGTCCTATGCGGCAATGAATGAAGCATTTACCGCAGCAAAGACCGTATTATTCAGCACAAGTGCAACAGAGGATGAGATCAAAACAGCAGCCGAAAACCTGGCCGCAGCCGTAAATGCACTGGTATCGACTTCTAATATTGCAGGATTAGAGGATGGCATTTATGCCGTAACCGGAAAAATGGTAAAGATCGACTTAAGTACAGCATCTATGTCAGACAATGCGATCGACCATACGATCATGTTGACGGTAAAAGATGGCAAGGCAACTGTGACCATGAATTTCCACGGAATGAGCATCGGATCACTCTTCGGTTACTTAGGCAGCTTAAGCTACTATAAAGAAGGCTACACCAAAGATGCCTACGGCAATCCATCCGGTGAACTTGGCGCAGCAACCGTAAACAGCGTACAGAAATACAAAGATGGCGTGACCGTAAGTGATACACTTGCAGCAATCTATCCGGACATCGTATCTTTCCCCCTGATCGCAGAGGCAGAGAGCGACGGAGTCGTACCATTACAGGTTATGATCCCGATCATGGAATCCATCAGCGCAGGAAACGGAACACAGGATGTATACCTGACATTAGATTACAGCACATTAGAGAAGACAACTGCACAGGATGCAAGATTTTCCGATGAGGATGTCGTATTAGACAATCCAAACCCGTCCAATACCAATACCCCGTCCAACCCGGACACATCATCTTCGGATAACTCAAACGGAAATACAGATGGAAATACGAACGGAGAGACCGAAGCAGCCTTAACGGTTGGCATGACAGCAAAGGTAGGAGACAATACTTACCGCGTGACAAAGGCTGGAACAAAACCACAGGTAACTCTGACAAAATCAGCAGCAAAATCAGCAAAAGCAGGTATTCCGTCCAAGGTGACCATCAATGGAACCACCTGTGAGGTAAAGGCGATCGGTGCAAACGCATTTAAGAAAAATAAAAAGATCAAGAGCGTTACCATTCCGTCAAGTGTAACATCCATTGGAGCAAGTGCATTTGAAAGCTGCACAAAGCTGACCACCGTTACCATTGGCAAAAATGTAACAACGATCGGCAAAAACGCATTCAAGAATGACAAAGCGTTAAAGAAGATCACGATCAAGGCAGCAAAAGTAAAAACGATTGGAAAGGGTGCTTTCAAAAATATCAATAAGAAAGCAACGATCAAATTATCAGGACTGAAGGCAAGCCAGAAAAAAGCATTAAAGAAAAAACTGACATCTTCAGGAATTGCAAAGACAGTATCTATGAAATAGTGAAAGACAACTCCTTTTAAGGCAGATAGGTTGTGCACCGGCAATGCCGGTGTGGCAGCCTTTTTGCCGTCATAGACAGGAAAAATGGCAGGATGGGAGTAAAAGGATTATGAGAAAAAGAAAAAAATGGCTGTTTGGTGCAGTCGGATTTTTAAGTGCCGTGCTGGTAGGGATATTTGGTATGCCCGAGAAGGCAGAGGCGGCAGTGGCAGATGGCACCTACAGCATTGACGGATATTTAAAAAGTGCCACAGCGGATAAAAGTTCCATGGGAGATGCCGCACTGGTAAAACCGATGAAACTGATCGCAAAGGACGGCAGCTATACGATACAGGCAGACCTTGTGCCGCTGACGACCAATCTGGGGACCGCAAGTTTTACCGGATATCTGTCCGAATTTTACTATTACCCGGATTACAATGGCGGCGACAGCGGCTATGCGATGCCGGATGGGGAAGTTGGACAGGCGGCAGGCGTGACGGCATATTATGAGGGCATTTATGACAGTTACAACGATGCCACGACAGGAACGGATTCCAGTGTCAAGGGGAAATGGTATCCAAAGACTCTGTCTTTCCCAATCGCAGAAAATGACAGTGAACTCTGGGTGCAGGTGTATGTGCCGGTCATGGAGTCCATCAGCACCGGAGGCGGCAGACAGTATGCGAAACTGGAACTGGACTGGAACAGCATAACAAAGATTTCAGACGAGACCACAGGCGGCAGTACGGATAACAGTTCAGATACAGACGATACCAAGCAGACCGTAGACAAAAAAGGGCTTTACCACATGTTAATGACGGCATCCAATCTGTCCGCAAAGACCAATCTGTATACCGCAGACAGCATCACGGCATTGAAAAAAGCGATGAAGACTGCACAGAAGGTGTATGAAAATGATGATGCCACCGCAGCACAGGTAGATGCGCAGATCTCTGCCCTGTCCGCGGCGATCATGGCACTTGAAGAAAAGAGCAGTGGAACATTGGACATCAAAACGCTTTCGGACGGAACCTATTATTTATACGGCAAAATGCAAAAGACCGACAAAAAGAACCTGTCCATGTCAAACGAAGCGATCAACCACACGATCACGCTGACCGTGAAAAACGGAACTTATACCGTGACGATGGATTTCAAAGGGCTGATGGTCAATTCTAAGAAGGGGTATTTAAGTAAATTAAAATATTATACCAACAGCTACACCACGGATTCCTATGGAGTGCCAAAGGGAACGACAAAGAATGTAACTGTCAAATCCGTACAGAAATCAGGCGGCAAGACATTCAGTGATACCTATGGCACAAATTATCCGGCAAAAGTGACGTTCCCGCTGATCGAGAAAGCGAAGAGCACAGGCTATGTACCGTTACAGGTGTTTGTGCCGATCATGGATGCAATCTCCAAGGGAAGCGGAACGCAGGCGGTCTATCTGAAACTGGATCTAAACAGCATTACCGCAGATAAAAGCAATGTGGCAGAGACCGAAACAGATACGACCACGACAACAACCACAACCACAGGCACCACGACCGGAACGACGACCACCACGCAGACGACCGGAACTTCTACATTAAAAGCGGGTTCCAGCCTGCCAACCGGAACCACCGGAACCACGAACACCACGGGAACCACAAACACGACAGGAACTACACAGACGAGTGGAACAGCAAAGAGTACCACAACGAGCCAGACGAGTGGAACGGCAAAGAGCAGTACAACCAGCCAGACAAGCGGAACAGCAAAGAGTGCAATCGCAGGTCAGACAGCTGGAACAGCGACTGGCGGCATTGCGGCAGGAAACACGGCAGGGATCGCATCATCCGGGGAGGATGATCTGGAAAGCAGCTTGGATGACATGTCAACCGGAGAGCCGCTCGTTTCCGCACTCGATACTGGAATAGACAACGATGGAGAAGAAGATCTCTGGATGGATGACACCGAAGAACTCTACGAAGACGATACTGAGGATGTCTGGGAGGAAGAAGACGGTGATACCTCGCTCCCAACGGCGGTATTGCCATCGATCATGAGCACGATCGTGGCAGGTGCCGGAATTTTTTATAAGATCAGAAGCCGTATGTAAGACGGAGATTGATTTATCAGATCATATCATACAGGGGAATGGACATGAGAGAGAGATACAGAGTGAGAGAAAAAATACTGGCATACATAGGGGCGGCAGTCCTGCTGCTTTTGTTCAGTCAGCCGGTCTATGCACAATCTGGTAAGATCTATACCTGCAATATTACCCGCTGCTATTCGCATCCGGTCACAGGCGTGATCGAAGATGCAGGCGGGGAATCCTCTTATGCAACCGGTCAGGGAATGGTCGAGAGTGCGGTGGGGACCACAGGCATGTTGGAGATCACAGATGGGGGAGACTATTATCTGACCGTCCGTATGAGCATGATGGATTATACGACAGGACACAGTTTTCTGGTGCAGAAGGCAGGCGACAGCGACTGGATGAGCACGACCGTGACACAGGTGTCAAGTGCGACAGACAGCAATGGAACCACCACTGATTTTCGTATTCTGGTGCCGAGTGAGAGCTGTGTGGTGCGCTGCAGCATGAATGTAACGCCGATGGGGCGTGATGTTATTTTTTATTTTTATCCGAGCAGTTATACCGAGGGCAACACCTCCGGGATGACCGCAGGGATCGTAACGGAGACATCCGCGGCAGGAGCGCAGGAGAAGGATGCAGATACAGAGAATGATGCAGATATAGAGAGCGCGGCAGATACGAAAGATACCATGCAGACAACAGGAAAAGTGGCAGATACAAGTGATACCACAAGCAGTACGTCGTTAGAAAGCACGTCACAGTCAGGCAGAAGCGCGAGCGGAGCAGAAAGTTCGTTGTCGGCCGGAACAAGTGCGGCGGGGGCAAGCGATACGTCGCAGACGGCAGGCAGCAGCACATCGGCAACGAAAAATTCGGACGGCAGTGTGAAGGGGGTAAGCCTTTCCACAGAAAGTTCAAAAAAAGAAAGCAAAGATACAGGGGAGGAAAGCAGCAATATGGCAGAGGCAGGAATAGGAAAGATCGCAGTCGCATTGACTCTGTCGATGACGATATCAGGACTGATCCTGATCGCGGCGGGAGCAGCAGTCGTTTATCTGTTTCGGAAAAACTGGAAAAAGTGGGGCGGTGAAGAGGATGAAGATTAGCCGGATCATGGGGGTATTTGCAGCATGCAGTCTCATGGTGCCCCTGATGGCATGCGTGGATCAGCATCCTGACGGAAAAAACACAGTTTCTGGGACAGCAGGAAGTGAACAAGAGGCAGTGGAAGCGGCAAAGGAGAAGGTAGCTGCACTGTCTGATGAGCCGAGGATCGTGGCAACTTCGCCCGCTGTGGCACAGATCTGCGACAGACTCGATCTGGATCTGGTGGGAGTCTGCTCCACGACCGTTTCCACAATACCGGAGCGTTACGAGGGGCTGACCGAGGTCGGCACGGCAATGGCACCGGATATGGAAATCATGGCATCATTGGCACCGGACTGGATCTTAAGCCCATCTTCGTTACAGAGTGATCTGCAGCCAAAGTACGAGGCAATCAATACGGACTGGGCGTTTCTGAACTTAAAAAGCGTGTTCGGAATGTATCAGTCCATCGAAGAACTGGGGGAGATCTTCGACCGGCAGGAAGAAGCAGAAGAGATGGTAACGGAATTTGAGGACTTTTATGCAGAGTATCAGGGGAAAAATGAGGGGAAAGAATCCCCGGATGTACTGGTTTTGATGGGATTGCCGGGAAGCTATATCATTGCAACGGAAAATTCGTATGTCGGCAGCCTGGTCGAGATGGCAGGCGGCAACAACGTGTATGCCGGAAGTGACGAAGAATTTTTAACGGTCAATACCGAGGATATGAAGACCAGGGAGCCGGATGTCATCCTCTGTGCGGCACATGCGATGCCGGAGCAGGTAACGGAGATGTTCCGGGAGGATTTTGCCACGAATGATATCTGGAAACATTTCAAGGCAGTGCAGGAGGGCAAAGTCTACAATCTAAGCTATGAATATTTTGGAATGAGTGCGACCTTTGATTACCCGGAAGCACTCGAAGAATTGCAGGGATATTTATATCCATAGTCACAGGAAAAGGAAAAGATCATGTTTGCAAGGAAAAAAGAAAAGAAACCAATCGGGAAAAAAAGAAAGATACTGCTGTCCTTTGGTGTGACGGTGTTTCTTCTTATTATATTGTTTTTTGTAGCGGTCAATACCGGAAGTCTGTCGGTGGGATTTGGACAGCTTGTGCGTGGACTGTTTGTGGAGTACGATCCGGACGTGGCGGCAGTGTATGATCTGCGTTTCCCGCGAATCTTTATTTCATTGATGGCGGGAGCAGCAACGGCAGTGTCCGGTGTCCTGTTTCAGGCGGTTTTGAAAAATCCGCTGGCAGATCCGGGACTGATCGGTATTTCAAGTGGAGCCGCTTTTCTGGCAGTCTGCGTGACAGCACTGTTTCCAGCGTGGTATTATTTTACGCCGATGGCAGCTTTCGCGGGAGGCGTGGCAGCCTTTTTTATGGTGTACTGTCTTTCCTGGAAAGGCGGCTTAAGCCCGCTGCGTATTATTTTAACCGGTGTGGCGGTGGATGCGTTATTTACCGGATTGTCAAGTGTGTTCAGCACGATGTCTGGCGGAGACCGCACCGGAGTGGCATCGATCGTTGAGGCTAATATCACGCAGAAAACCTGGGATGACGTTTCCATGCTGCTTCCGTATGTCGTGGCAGGGCTGCTGTTGGCAGTGTTATTTTCGGGAGAATGTAATCTGCTTGGTCTGGAAGATAAGACGGCACGCGGACTTGGCGTGGACGTAAACCGGACAAGGATCGTGATCTCCTTGATCGCCGTTTTGCTTGCGAGCATTTCAACGGCGGTAGCAGGAGCGATCAGCTTTTTGGGACTGATCGTGCCGCATATCGGACGGCTCTTTGTGGGCAGTGACCATAAGGTGCTGATCCCGTTTTCCGCACTGGCGGGAGCGGCAACTTTTCTGCTGGCAGACACGATCGGACGAACGATCGCGGCACCTTACGAGGTCAGTGCGGCTGTGATCATGAGTGTGGTCGGAGGACCGTTCTTTATTTTACTGCTTAGGAGGTCGAAAAAATATGGAAACTAAAGAGAATTTGATGGAAGTAAAGCATGTCTCTTTTTCCTATGGGAAAAACACCATTTTATCCGACCTTTCTTTCTCGGTAAAAGAGGGAAACATCACAACGGTGATGGGGGCAAACGGCTGTGGCAAATCCACACTTTTCTCACTGATGACCAAAAACCAGACAGTGGGAAAAGGTAAGATCTTACTGGAAGGGAAAAATATTGCAAACCTGCGCTTTATCGATTTTGCCAAACGGGTGTCGATCGTGCATCAGTACAATTCAGCGGCGGATGATATTACGGTAGAGCGGTTAGTCGGTTACGGCAGAACGCCTTATCAGAAAATGTTAGGTACGAGGACAAAAGAGGATGAAGAGCTGGTCGAGCGCGCCATGGAAGTGACCGGGATCCTGCCGTATCGTGACCGGGAGATCGCGGCACTCTCCGGCGGACAAAGACAGAGGGTGTGGATCGCAATGGCACTGGCGCAGAATACGAAGATCCTTTTTTTAGATGAGCCGACCACCTATCTTGATATCCGTTATCAGCTGGAGATCTTAGAGCTGGTCAAAAAATTAAACCGGGAGTATGGCATTACCATTCTGATGGTACTCCATGAGATCAATCAGGCAATCACCTATTCCGATGAGGTCATCGGGTTAAAGGACGGCAGCATTGTCATGCAGGGAAAGCCACAGGAAGTCATTACGGCAGAGAGCATGAAAGAGCTGTATGGTGTTTCATTAAAGGTTGTGGAGGTAGAGGGGAAAAAGGTCGTTCTGACGGCTTAGACAAAATTTCGGTTTTGTCTAAAAAGACGAAGAAATAGATGAAAAACACCTTGCTTTTGTGATAAAATAATAAAAAGAAGCAAAGCAAGGGGGGTATTACATGGGGGTACACAAAAAGAGAGGGGTTAAAATTGCGGCAGCCATTGTCCTTATCTTACTGGCAGCGTTTCTGCTCCTGATCGGAGTGCTGACCGTAACCGAGTACAGACCAGAGGACGTGGAACAGGCAGAGATCACAGGGGATGCGACAAAAACACTGTCACAGGGAGATACGTTTACAGTCCTGACATGGAACATCGGATATGGCGCACTTTCGGAAACGGCAGATTTCTTTATGGATGGCGGCGAGCATGTGCGCAGTAGCAGCAGGGAGCAGGTGACGGAAAATGTTTCCTCCATCGCGACAAAACTTAGGGAACTGGATGCGGACATCATGTATTTACAGGAGGTAGACCGTTCTTCCAAGCGTTCCTACTATGTGGACGAGTTAGAGTATGCAACGAGAGCACTGACGGACTATGAGTCCACATTTGCTACTAATTATAAGGTACTTTATGTGCCTTATCCGCTTCCTACGATCGGAAAAGTGGACTGTGGCATTGCTACGTTATCTTCTTATCCGCTTTCGGATTCGGAGCGCGTTTCCCTGCCGTGTCCGTTTACTTATCCGATCCGGCTCTGCAATCTCAAGCGTTGCCTGTTGGTAGACCGCATCCCGGTCGAGGGAACAGACCATGAACTTGTTCTGGTCAATCTCCATCTGGAAGCTTATGATGACGGAGAGGGCAAGGAGGCGCAGACAAAGCAGCTGCAGACCCTGCTTCAGGAAGAGGCACAAAAGGGCAATTATGTCATTGCAGGGGGAGATTTCAATCAGTCATTTTCCAATTATGACAACAGTGCCTATCCGATCATCAATGAGGATATGTGGGTGCCGGGTGAGGTGGATGTCGAAGCATTTGGGGAAGAGTTTCAGTTTGTGACAGACAACACGACACCGTCGTGCCGTTCACTGGACCGCCCGCTTGCCGGAAATGACAGCAGCCCGGAATCGTTTCAGTACTATATGATAGATGGATTTATCGTATCATCCAATGTGAAGATCCATTCTGTGGAGACAAAAGATCTGGGGTTTGAACATGCGGATCATAATCCAATCGTGATGGAAGTGTTGATCGAATAAGTAAAAAAAGAAGAAAAAAAGATAAAAACCTTCTTTACAATCCGCATATTTTATGTTATGATTTCATGGTTGTGAGTAAATAGATGGTCCTCTGTTACGAATAGGCGTATTAAGAACATCCAGATAATTAGGAGGTCACAAAATGAACGCAAACGAAATCATTAAGAACATTGAAGCAGCTCAGCTAAAGGCAGAAGTACCGGAGTTCCGTGTTGGTGATACTGTAAAAGTTTACGGTAAGATCAAAGAGGGAAACCGTGAAAGAATTCAGGTATTCGAAGGAACTGTTATTAAGAGACAGGGTGGAAGCAACCGTGAGACATTTACCGTTCGTAAATTATCCAACGGTGTTGGCGTAGAGAAAACCTGGCCACTGCATTCTCCAAACGTTGAAAAAGTAGAAGTTGTTCGTCAGGGTAAAGTAAGACGTGCTAAATTATACTACTTAAGAGACCGTGTTGGTAAGAAAGCAAAAGTAAAAGAATTAGTAAGATAATTTCGAGAAAGGGACTGCAAAAGAAGTCTCTTATAAAGAAATGCCAGTTCCAGTAATGGTTCTGGCATTTTTTTATTAAGGGGGTGTTTGATACGGTCCCTTTTTAGTCTGATTTAAAGAGTGTATTTATAAAAGTATTTATAAAAGAACAAATAAAATATGTGAAAAAAGTACTGGATGTGATATAATTAGTGCAGATGAACTGTAATAAAACAAGTGTATACAAGTATTTGGGGAGGAAATAAGATGAAAATTAAAGTTAAATTAATTCTGATGGAGACCATGTCATTAATGGTATTAGCAGTGATACTTCTGGTTACAAGTGTTGTGATCGCATCAGATGAGATTGACATCAGAATCGAAGAGACACTTAAGGCGGCGGTAATGGGTTACAGCAGCAATGTAAATTATCTGCGTGATAGAGGAATGGATATAGATATTACCGTGTTTACCGGGGACACCAGAACAGTCAGTTCAATTGAGGGGACAGTTGGAACCAAGGCATCGGATGAAGTAATTGAGAAAGTATTGAATAATGGAGAGACTCTCTATGAAACAAATATTTCTATAAATGGCGAATCCTATTATGGGTACTATATTCCAACAAACAATGGAATGTTATTTGCAGGTAAACCAAGTGCGGATGTGCAGAAGTTCATGAGATTAATTATATTGGTCCTCTGTGGTATTGCGGCAGCAGCGTATGTGATTTGTCTTGTTACGTCGATCGTCATTTCCAGATCTATTGCAAAACGGATTGAAAAAGCATCCGTACGGGTTAGAGTTCTTGCAGATGGGGATTTGAGCGGAGAGATTGAAGTTGGAAATACAAAAAGCAAAGATGAAATCGACGTGATGAACCATGCTGTAAGTCAGCTACATAAAGAACTGAAAGACATTGTGGCTGCAATTGCCAGACAGGCAGACCAGTTAAACAGCAGTAATACAGAATTCAACACGAAATTCACTACGATTGCAGATAACGTTGGAAATGTCAATGTTGCAGTGGAAGAAATTGCAATGGGAAGCAGTTCTCAGGCACAGGAAACTACATCAGCAAGCCAGCAGGTGGCAGATATGGCAGAAGTGATCGATCAGAATGTCAAGAGCGTAAGTGATCTGGAACTTTCTGTTAAGAAAATGGATGAAATTGCAGCACAGGCAGAGGAAAATCTTGGAGAGTTGGAGAATATCAATAACAAGACGTTAGACACCATAGAGACGGTAACCGAACAGACCAATGCGACCAACCAGTCTGCAGGTAAGATCGGCGAGGCAGTACAGATGATACAGAGCATAGCAGAGCAGACCAATCTGTTATCCTTAAATGCAAGCATCGAGGCGGCAAGAGCCGGCGAGGCAGGTAAGGGATTTGCAGTTGTAGCTGAAGAAATCCGCTCCCTCTCAGAGGAATCCGCCAGCAGTGCCAGCCAGATTGAAGCAATTGTCAAAGAGCTGGTCGCAAACTCCGATGAGAGTGTAAAGAAGATGAATCGGGTCAACGAGGATGCACAGATACAGAAAGAAAAATTGGGAGATACCAAGCGTGCATTTGAGGGACTAAAAGGAGAGATGGATACTGTTTCAGCAGCAACACAGGACATTTACGCACAGTCAGAAAAACTTGAACAGCAGAAGAATGCGATCAACGGAGTCGTAGAACAGTTAGCTGCCATTTCAGAGGAAAACGCAGCATCCACCGAGGAGACAAGTGCAAGTATGCAGACACTTTCCGGAACGATCGATGACTGCCGTCAGGAAACAGCAGCACTTTCCGACTTAAGTGTGAACTTAAAGCAGCAGACGAGCCGCTTCAAATTGTAAGAACCACAGAGGGGCTGCCAATTCTGAAAATATATTCAGAATTGGCAGCCCCTCTGTGATTCCTCTCCCCCTTTTTCTTGCGCACAAAAACGCTTTATGCTAAAATGAACACGATGTTGTGTAGATACGGAAGGAGAACATTGTGGGCAGACGTGGTAGAGAAGGATTAAACTTTGGAAGACAAAAAAGAAAGATAAATGTTACTGCGGTCAGGGAAGTGTTTTCGTGGATGATAGAGATCCTGCTTGCAATTGTGCTTGCCTTTACTTTTGTCTATTTTATCGGATTGCGCACGAGTGTGGTCGGACAGTCGATGTCGCCAACTTTAGTCAGCGGGGATGAGATACTTGTAAACCGTTTCGTTTATAAAGTGACAGATCCGAAGCGCGGTGATATTATCGTATTCCTGCCAAACGGAAATGAAAAATCACATTATTATGTAAAGCGCGTGATCGGCGTGCCAGGCGATACGGTGCTGATCCAGAATGGAGCGGTTTACATCAATGGCGAAGTCTATAAAGAAGAGATCGAGGCAGCAGCAATCGAGGAGGCAGGACTTGCATCGGAAGAGATCACGCTGGATTCGGATGAATATTTTGTACTTGGAGATAACCGGAATAACAGTGAGGACAGCCGGTATGCGAATATCGGCAACATAAAAAAAGATTATATCATAGGAAAAGCCTGGTTTCGGGTAGCACCGTTTTCCAGCTTTGGGTTCTTTTCCTAGCAGTAAAATAAGCGGAGTGTCCGCAGAAATGAGGGAAATATGCAGTTTCAATGGTACCCGGGGCATATGACGAAAGCAAAACGTCAGATGCAGGAAGATATAAAATTAATCGATTTAGTAATAGAACTGGTAGATGCCAGAATACCGCTCAGCAGCAGAAACCCAGATATTGATGAACTCGGTAAGAACAAATACCGGTTGATCCTGATGAACAAATCGGATCTTTCCGATGAAAAGAGAAATCAGGAATGGGCAGAATTTTTCCGTAAAAAAGGATATTTTGTCGTGTGTCTGGATTCCAGAAGCAAGGCGGGCATGAAAAATGTGACCAATGTTGTGATGGAGGCATGTAAAGAAAAGATCGAACGTGACCGGAAAAGGGGCATCTTAAACCGCCCGGTGCGTGCGATGGTTGTTGGCATCCCAAATGTTGGAAAATCCACGTTCATCAATTCCTATGCGGGAAAGGCATGTGCAAAGACCGGAAATAAACCGGGTGTGACCAAGGGAAAACAGTGGATCAGACTTAACAAAAACGTTGAGTTATTAGACACACCGGGTATCTTGTGGCCGAAATTTGAAGACCAGAAAGTCGGACTTCGTCTGGCACTGATCGGCGCGATCAAGGATGAAATCTTAAATATCGACGAATTATCGTTAGAGCTGATCAAGCTTTTGACCGAGGCATATCCGGGCATTTTAAAAGAACGCTATCAGGTGGATGAGAGCGTGGCACCGGCAGAGATACTGCGGCAGATCGCAGAGAACCGAAAATGTATTTCCAGGGGAAATGAACTGGATTACAGCAAGGCAGCGACACTTCTGATCGATGAATTTCGCAGTGGCAAACTGGGCAGGATCACAATAGAAGTGCCGGATGGAGAGAACTAGCAGCATGAACGCAGAAAGAAAGAAAAGGCGTGCTCTGATCGATTTCATCCTGTATGTGATCGTAGTATTTGCGGCAGCATTTTTTATCATTTTGTTTGTGGGACAGCGCACGGTGGTAAGCGGTTCGTCCATGCAGCCAACCTTAAATAATGGGGACAACCTGATCGTGGACAAACTGACTTACCGGTTTCATGAACCGGAGCGGTTTGATATTATCGTGTTTCCCTATCAGGACGGCACCTATTATATCAAACGGATCATTGGACTGCCCGGAGAGACCGTGCGGATCGATGAAGAGGGGAGCATCTACATAAACGGGGAACGGTTGCAGGAATCCTACGGAAAAGAAGTCATAAAAAATCCCGGCTGTGCGATCGAGGAGATCACGCTGGATGATGACAGCTATTTCGTACTGGGCGATAATCGGAACAAGAGCATGGACAGCAGAGACAAAAGAGTTGGACTGATCCGGCGGGAAGCGATACTGGGCAAGGCAAGGTGGCGGATCTATCCGTTTACAAAGATCGGCGCGCTGGATGGGTAGACAGGAAGGATGACCGGAAATGGAAAAGAAAATCGGAGAGATCAAAGAAGAACTAAAGGCGGCAGAGGATACGATGCTGCCTTGTTTTATAGAAACCTATGAAAAAGATGAGCGGAGCGGAGTCATAAAACTCGTCGAGCAGGCAAGAAAAAGACAGGAAAAATATGAGGCAGAATTGGAGCGGTGCAGGAAACTAAAACGCTACGAAGAAGAATACGCTGCCTGCGGTTATATCTGTGGCATTGATGAAGTAGGAAGAGGACCGTTGGCAGGACCTGTTGTGGCAGGCGCAGTCATTCTGCCAAAAGACTGTGACATCTTATACATCAACGACTCTAAAAAGCTCTCGGCAGCAAAGCGGGAAGAGCTTTACGATGTCATCATGGAAAAAGCCGTTGCGACCGGGATCGGCATGGTTGGACCGGCGAGGATTGATGAGATCAATATCTTACAGGCGACTTACGAAGCCATGCGTGAGGCTATAAGCAAATTGGAAGTAAAACCCGATATATTATTAAATGATGCAGTTACGATACCGGGCGTTTTGATCCGGCAGGTGCCGATCATAAAAGGAGATGCAAAGAGCATTTCCATCGGTGCGGCGAGCATCATTGCCAAAGTGACAAGGGACAGGCTCATGGTGGAATATGACAAAATGCTGCCGGAGTATGGATTTGCATCTAACAAAGGCTATGGCTCGGCAGATCATATCAAGGCATTAAAAGAGGTCGGACCATCACCGATCCACCGGATGAGCTTTATCAAAAACTTCGTATAGTTTGGAGGAAATCATGCGGATATCCGAGATGCTTGGACAATATAATAAAAATATAACAAGTAACAGTTCCGATGAATTGCAGAGTGCGCAGAGTTCCGGAAAAATGGTCTCAACATTTGGAGAACTCGAGACCGGAACGATTTTTGAGGGAACGGTAAGTGACATCAAAAACGGCAGAGTGATGCTTTCACTAAGCAATGGACAGACAATCTCTGCCCGACTGGATGGAAAGATCAATTTGAGTCCGGGAGATTCCATGTTTTTTCAGGTGCGTTCCAACGATGGAAATACGGTAGCCATCAAGCCGTACACGACGGAAAGCGGAGTCAATAATCCGATCCTTTTGAATGCACTTTCTGCGGCAGGCGTTCCGGCAAATGAGCGCAGTGTTGCAATGGTGGATGTGATGATGAAAGAGCAGATGTCGATCGGAAAGCAGAGCATCTTAGATATGGTGAGAGTGCTAAACAGCAATCCTGATGTCAAGGTATCAACACTGGTTCAGATGACGAAGGTCGGTTTGCCGATCTCGATTGAATCTGCATCGCAGTTTGAAAATTATCAGGCAGATTCCTATGCGATCATGGGAGATGTGGATGAGGCGATAGGTCAGGTGCTCTGGTCGCTCGGTGGGGAAAACTTACAGGCAGAGGATGCGTTTTTACTCTACAGCAACCTTTTAGATATCGTAACAGGAGACCCGGAAGCGGCATTGCAGGAAGGGATGCAGACCGGCGAACTGACAGGCGAGGCAGCAGAAACATTGCAAGGAGAAGCAGCAACAACAGGCGAGGCAGTGGCAGGTGAAGCAGCGGCTGAAACAATAACGGGCGAGGCAGCAACATCGAATGCAACGACATCGAATCCAATACCATCCGATGCAATGGCATCGAATGGTGTGGCAGCCGACATCATGCAGGAGATCGGAGCCGGGCAGCAGGAGACGGTGCAGGGACAGGATGCTTCCGAAACGGCGCAGACAAAAGAAGCAGCAGGAGAGGTGCAGAGGACAGCAGTTCCGCAGACCATCGACCAGTTACTGGATGAGGGACAGGTCACACATTTAAAACACCTGCTTCGGAATATTCCGACATTGACCGGAAACACCGAGCTGTTTGGTCAGCCGGAGGAAGTTTTTGTCGATACGATGTCAGAGGATGCGACCGGTGCGGCAGAGCGGCAAATCGCAGAGAAAACACCATCTGGATTTCAGGATGTGGAATTTCAGAAGAACATGACTGCAGAAGAATTTTTACAGACCGTACGGAACGCGATTGCGCAGAACAGCCAGTATGGATTTTCCGGCGTGTCAAAACTGTTTGCAAGTAGAGAATTTCAGACACTGCTTCGTAATGTAATAGAAAAACAGTGGACAATGCGGCCGGAAGAGGTCACAAATGGGGAAAAAGTCAGCCAGTTCTATGAAAAAATGGAACGGCAGATGAACCAGATCGAACACGCAATGCAGTTAGCGGGAGCAACTGAAAACAGTTTTTCTGCAAGTGCATCGCAGGTGCAGTCTAATGTGGAATTTATGAACCAGATGAACCAGATCTACACCTATGTCCAGATCCCGTTAAAACTGACCGGACAGAATACTTCCGGTGAATTATATGTATACACGAACAAAAAGAATTTAAGCAATCCGGATGCAGAGCTGACCGCATTTTTACACCTGGATCTCGAGCATCTGGGCTCTACAGATGTTTCTGTAAAAATGCTCCGCAAAAATGTGGATACCAGATTTTACATTGACAATGATGCTTCCTATGATCTGTTGGAAAAACATCTGCCGATCTTAGAGAAGCGGCTGCAAAAGCGGGGATATACCTGTAAGATATCGATCACGAATGAGTCAAAGAAAGTGGATTTTGTAACCGACTTTTTAGAGCAGGATCTGCCACCGGCAGGAACCCTGCGCCGTTATTCATTTGATATGAAAGCATAAGAGATGGGAGAAAAGAGGATGCAGCAACAGGAAAAAAAAGAATTAAAGACAGCTGTTGCACTTGCCTACGAACCGGGAGACCGTGCACCGAAGATACTTGCAACCGGAAAGGGCGAGGTCGCAGAGCGTATCATTGAAAAGGCAAAAGAAAATGATGTCCCGTTTTATCAGGATAACAAGTTAGCGGAAACGCTTTCCAGATTACAGATCGGGGATGCGATCCCGCCGGAACTGTATGACGTGGTGGCAGAGATCCTTGTCTTTGTGGATGACATGGACCGCATGAAGGCAAAACTGGACAAAGCAGGATTACTATGAACAAACGAAAAACGGGAGCAGAGTACGAGCGTTTTGCAGCGGACTATCTAAAGCAGAAAGGCTATCGTATCTTAGAGCGGAATTATCGTGCCGCTTCGGGAGAGATCGACCTGATCGCCGAAGAGGCAGATGGAACACTTGTCTTTTGTGAGATAAAATACCGCAGCAGTAGCGTGTGCGGCATGCCGCAGGAGGCAGTGAATGGAAAAAAGCAGAGACGGATCAGTAAGACCGCATTATATTATTATGCGTACCACGGTTATGCAGAAGGACGTCCCTGCCGGTTTGATGTGATTTCCATTTATGGGGACGGACAGGTAACGCATCTGAAAAATGCGTTTGAATTTCAGGGGTAAGAGAGGAAACTGCCTTGTATCAGTTAAAATATAAAAATAATGACACCATTTTAAAACAGGAAACATATCCGATGCCGGATGGAACAGAACTTGTACTGTTAAAATATCCGCTGCTAGAGCAGACCGGTATCGTGGGACACTGTTTTTCCACGAGATATGGAGGCGTGAGCGAGGGCTTTTTGGGAAGCATGAACTTGAGCTTTTCCAGAGGGGATAAAAAAGAAAACGTGGAGGAAAACTTCAGACGGATCACATCGGTACTTGGAAAAAGTACGAAAGATCTTGTCTTTACCGATCAGACCCACACCACCAATGTGAGAAAAGTAACGGCGGAAGATGCCGGCTGTGGCATTGTAAAAGACCGCGGCTATACGGATATCGATGGCCTGATCACAGATGAGCCGGGGCTCGTGTTAGCGACGTTTTATGCGGACTGTGTGCCACTATATTTTGTCGATCCGGTGCATCGTGCGATCGGACTTTCCCATTCCGGCTGGCGGGGAACCGTAGGCAGGATGGGAGCGGTGACTTTGGCTGCAATGGAAAGAGAATACGGAACAAAGCCGCAGGATGTCATCTGTGCCATCGGACCATCCATCTGTCAGGAATGTTATGAAGTCAGTGAAGATGTGGCGGAAGCATTTCAAAGGGAATTTAGGGGCAGAGAAGAGGAAATTTTAGATCCGAAAGGAAACGGGAAATACCAGTTGGATCTCTGGCATGCAAATGAGATCGTGCTACAGGAGGCAGGGGTAGTAAAAGAGCATCTTGCAGTAACGAACCTTTGCACCTGCTGTAACCCTGATGTATTGTTTTCCCACCGGGCAAGCGCAGGGAAAAGAGGAAATCTGGGTGCGTTCCTGTTTTTAAAAGAATAGTAGAGAGGAAGAAAGAAAATGAAAAAAGAAGATCAGAAAAGTTATGTAGATTATATGGTAGAGGAGACAAAAAAAATCCTTGCGATCGACAGCCCGTCCGGCTACACCAGGCAGGTGGCAGAATATGTCATGGGAGAGTATCGTGCACTGGGCTATGAACCGCAGTTGACCGTAAAGGGAGGTATTCTGGTTTCCCTTGGCGGTAAAAATAAGGAAGATGCAGTCATGTTAGAGGCACATATTGATACCTTAGGTGGTATGGTGCGCGAGATCAAGGGTGACGGAAGATTAAAGATCAGCCCGATCGGAGGCATGAACGCAAACAACGCAGAGGCAGAGAACTGTCGTATTGCAACCAGATTTTCCGGTGTATATGAGGGAACCTGCCAGCTTGAAAATGCGTCCGTCCATGTGAATGGAGATTACAGTGACAAAAAGAGAACCTTTGATGAGGTTGAGATCGTGATCGATGAGCCGGTTTCCAGCAAAGAAGACGTGGAAAAACTGGGGATTATGGCCGGAGACTTTGTCTGCTTTGACCCGAGGACCGTTGTGACAGAGAGTGGCTACATCAAGAGCCGTTTCCTGGATGACAAATTAAGTGTTGGCATCCTCTTAGGCTATGCAAAATATTTAAAAGAAGAAAAGGTAACACCGGAGCGCACCGTATATCAGCATATTACGGTATACGAAGAGGTTGGACATGGTGGGGCAGCGTCCATCCCGCAGGGTGTGACGGAAGTCATTTCTGTTGATATGGGATGTATCGGAACCGGGCTGACCTGTAAAGAGACACAGGTATCCATCTGTGCAAAAGACAGCAGAGGACCGTACAACTATGACGTTGTGACGGGACTGATCAAAGCGGCAAAAAAAGAAAATCTCGATTTTGCAGTGGATGTTTATCCATACTATGGTTCGGATGCGGATGTGGCGCTGACTGCGGGGTATGATGTGCGCCACGGACTGATCGGCGCAGGGGTTTATGCTTCCCATGGTTATGAGAGAAGCCATAAAGACGGTGTATGGAATACGTTCGCACTGCTCTGCTCTTATCTTGGATAAAAACGGACTTAAGAGAATCTTAAAAATTTCCTAGGAAACTCTTTATTGTATTCGAATACCTTCCATGCTATATTAACTGTATTAAAACAGATAGTACGGTTAGTACAGATGGGAGGTATTTCTTTGATACAGTTAAATTACCGGGATTCCAAACCGATTTACGAACAGATCAAAGACGGATTTCGAAAATTAGTGATATCTGGTTCGCTGTTAGCGGATGAAAAACTTCCTTCGGTCCGGGAACTTGCATCAAGCCTTGCAATCAATCCGAATACGATCCAGAAAGCATATCGGGATTTAGAGAGTGAAGGCTATCTCTACACGATAGCCGGGAGAGGAACTTTTGTAGCGAAGCAGAAAGAAATATTGGATACCAGACAGGAGGAGCTGCTTTTACAGTTTGATGAAGTGGTGGAAGAACTTTTCTTCCTGTCCGTAAAAGAAGCTGATCTGACAGAGCGAATGAAGAAACTGGCGAAGGGAGGAGAAAATCAGTGATACAGGTGACACAGTTGGAGAAATCTTTTGATGATTTTCATGCATTAAATGGAGTAGATATGCATGTTGGAAAAGGCGAGATCTATGGTCTGGTAGGACCAAACGGAGCCGGAAAATCGACATTGATCCGTCATCTTACGGGAGTTTACCGTCCGGATGCAGGGCAGGTGCTCATTGCTGGAGAACCGGTATTTGAGAACCGGAATGTAAAGGCGAAATTTGCATACATCCCGGATGAACTGTTTTATTTCATGCAGGCGGATACGCTGGAGATGAAACGTTTTTATGAGGGTATTTACCCGGAATTTGATGGGAAACTGTTTTACCGGATGCAGGAATTTTTCCCGAATATCGATATGAAACGAAGCATCCGACGCCTTTCTAAAGGAATGCAGAAACAGGTTGCATTCTGGCTGGCAATCTGCTGTAAACCGGAGCTTTTGATCTTAGATGAGCCGGTGGACGGGCTGGATCCTGTGATGCGCCGCCAGATCTGGAGCATTATCATGTCAGAGGTGGCAGAAAAACAGATGACAGTACTGGTTTCTTCACACAATCTCCGTGAGTTAGAGGATGTCTGTGACCATGTGGGCATCATGCACCGCGGCAAGATCATGGTGGAGCGTTCCTTAAGTGATTTGCAGGGCAGCGTTTCCAAGATCCAGGTGGCATGCCAGAACGGAATGCCAAAGCTGCCGGAACAGTTCAATGTTTTACATATGTCTAATACCGGACGGGTCTATACACTGATCGTCAAAGGAAATCCGAAAGAAGCGCAGGCGGCATTGGAAGTATATAATCCTGCAATTGTGGATGTACTTCCTCTGACACTGGAAGAAATCTTTATCTATGAAATGGGAGGGGCAGATTATGAAGTCAAAGACATCCTTTTTTAATGCGACGATATTTAAGAAAAATATCTCCCATTACTGGCCGGTCTGGGTCGTGTTCCTGTGTTATCTGATCTTTCTGCTGCCAGTCAGTATCTGGTCAGATACAGCAGATTATCAGGGCTATTATGCCGAGACTGGAATGCCGGCAGCTGCAACACAGTACCAGGTGATCGGAAGTGTGATCCGCGGTGCGGTAATGCCGATCCCTTATTTTATATTTGCGCTGGTAGCAGCACTGGTGGTATTTTCCTATCTTTATAACGCAAGGACAGCAAATACCATACATGCACTTCCGGTCAACCGGTTTGAGCTGTTTGTGACCAATTATATATCGGGAATTCTGTTTCTCATCATACCGGAACTGATCGCCTTTGTGGCAGCAGTGATCGTGAGCCTTGTCAATCAGGTTACAGTGATCGAGTATCTGTTCTGGTGGCTGTTGTGTACGATGGGCGTAAGTTTCTTTGCTTATTCCATGGCAGTGTTTGTGGCAATGTTTACCGGACTGTCGATTGCGATGCCGTTTTATTACATCATAGTGAATTATCTTTATGTCGGATGTTATTATCTGATCCATACGGTGGAGCAGAAACTATGTTACGGGCTTGGGGACAGTTCCTGGGATCCGGGCAGAAGCTGCATGCTGTCACCGATGTATTATATGAACAACAATCTGCGTGCGCGTGTGGTATATGATAACGAGGGCGGTTTTCCAACTGGTATATTCATTACAGGAGGACATCTTGTGACTGGTTATGTGATTGTGGGAGTCGTTCTGGTTGTGCTGGCATATCGGCTCTATAAGAGGCGTCAGTTAGAATGTGCGGGGGATCTGATCAGCATCCGCATTGTAAAACCGTTGTTCCGCTGGGGAATGTCATTCTGTTGTGGCATCCTGTTTGCATTATTCGTAACGAGTGTGATTGAAAATGCACGTGGCTGGGTCAACAATTACACATGTATGTTGATTTCCCTACTGATTGGCTGTGCAATTTTTTTCTGGGTGGCAGAAATGCTGCTGCAGAAAAATTTCCGGGTATTTTCGAAGAAAAGACTGGCAGAGTGGACGGTGATCGCTGTGATGTCAGTCGGATTTTTAACCCTGTTTGAGTTTGATGCGTTTAAGATCGAGCGGAAACTGCCGCAGGAAAATGAGGTCGAGATGGCATTTGTCAATATGGATTTCCCAATAGAAGTAGCACAGGAGGATCTATCCAGACTGTTAAGTATACATCGGCAGATTATTGACAGCAAAAAGGTATATCAGAAAAATGAAAAAGACCCTGATGGAAAATACTATTATACAACGATTCGATATTATCTGAAAAATGGCAAGGACATTGAAAGACGGTATGCAATCCCGGTAACGGAAGAGTATCTTTCCGATGCAGCATCACCTGCGGCACAGATCATTTCCTGGGAAGAAGATCCAGAGTGCATGAAAAAACAGATTTTGGGAAGATCCTATACAGACAACCGTTATTATGCAGGTTCCATCGATCTGTATTCCGATGCGGGAGATGCATTTACCTATTACTTTGAGCCGGAAGAACTCGAGGAGATCGAAGATGCCGTGATGGCCGATATTGAGGAAGGAAATTTTGACATGTACCAGATCATGAGCACACAATCAGATACGGACTACTACGTCAATGGTTTAAGTCTTCTTTATTATAATCAGCACAGTCAGTATGATATGTGGGATTACTGCTACAATTATAGAGAGTATAAACAACAGGAAGATGGAAAAGATGCATCCATATCGTTTACAAAAACCATGGATTCCAACCGTTATATTTCGTTTGGACCAGAATGTAAGCATACGATTGAGACATTAAAAAAACTTGGAATTACGGACGAAAAATGGAAGCTGTTTACGCGTGCCGCATATGATAAGCTGGAGGCTGAGATGTAAAACCAAAGAAAAAGAGTTTCACAGAGTTGCGGAACTCTTTTTTTTATTGTAAACTATAGGAAACGCATGTGGCAGGAAAGTGACATGCGTTGCATTATGCTTAGATGAAGTTGGAGGTAAAAATGAGTAAACCAGTAGTAGCGATTGTGGGACGCCCGAATGTCGGAAAATCTACGTTGTTTAATACTCTTGCAGGAGAGCGTATTTCAATCGTAAAGGATACACCGGGTGTAACAAGAGACCGCATTTATGCGGAAGTAACCTGGCTGGACCGCGAATTTACTTTGATAGACACCGGAGGAATCGAGCCGGAGAGCAAAGACGTTATCCTGTCACAGATGAGAGAGCAGGCAGAAATTGCCATTGGAACAGCGGATGTCATCATGTTCATTACGGACGTGAGACAGGGCTTACAGGATTCGGATGCCAAGGTGGCAGATCTGCTACGCCGTTCCGGAAAGCCGGTCGTGCTTGTTGTCAATAAAGTGGACAATTTTGAAAAATATATGCCGGATGTCTATGAGTTCTATAACCTTGGGATCGGCGATCCATTCCCGGTTTCCGCAGCATCCATGTTAGGACTGGGGGATATGTTAGACGAAGTCATCAAATATTTCCCTGACTACAAAAAAGGCGGGGAAGAGGATGACAGACCAAAGGTAGCCATTATTGGAAAACCCAATGTTGGAAAATCGTCCCTGATCAACAAGCTGGCACAGGAAGACCGTGTCATCGTATCGGATATCGCAGGTACGACCCGTGATGCCATAGATACGGATATCCGTTATAATGGAAAAGACTATGTCTTTATCGATACGGCAGGACTGCGCCGCAAGAACAAAATCAAGGAAGAAATCGAGCGTTACAGTATCATCCGTGCGGTAACAGCGGTTGAGCGTGCCGATGTCTGCGTGATCGTGATCGATGCGACTGAGGGTGTGACTGAGCAGGATGCCAAGATCGCAGGAATTGCACATGAGCGTGGAAAAGGTATCATCATTGCAGTCAACAAATGGGATGCAGTAGAAAAAGACGATAAGACGATTTACCGTCATACCGAAAAGATCCGCCAGATCTTAAGCTTTATGCCGTATGCAGAAATCTTGTTTATTTCTGCAAAATCAGGACAGCGTCTGAACAAATTGTTTGAACTGATCGACGTTGTTATTGAGAACAACAGCATGCGTGTGGCAACCGGAGTCTTAAACGAGATCGTGGCAGAGGCAGTCGCAATGCAGCAGCCGCCTTCTGACAAAGGAAAGAGACTGAAGATCTACTATATCACACAGGCAGCAGTAAAACCGCCTACTTTTGTTATCTTTGTCAATGACAAGGAACTGATGCACTTTTCCTATACCCGTTATCTCGAAAACAGGATTCGTGATACATTCGGGTTCCGTGGAACAGCGCTCAAGTTTATCATACGGGAGAGGAAGGAAGAAAAATAATGATCGGGGCAAGAATTGCCGCATTAGCGGTTGGATATGTACTGGGACTGTTTCAGACCGGTTATATCTATGGAAAAAAACATGGGGTGGATATCCGCACACAGGGAAGCGGAAACGCCGGAACAACCAATACGCTGCGCGTGTTAGGCTGGAAAGCAGGACTTGTCACATTTGCAGGCGATCTGTTTAAGGCGATCTTTGCAGTAGTTATCATTCATTTTCTGTTTATCGGAAAGTATCCGGATTCAATCAAATTACTGGAATTATACGCAGGTTTCGGAGCTGTGCTGGGACACAATTTCCCATGCTACCTTAAATTCAAAGGGGGAAAGGGAATTGCATGTACATCTGGTATGATCCTGGCAGTCTGCCCTCTGGCAGCTCCAATCTGCCTGATCCTTTTTATCGGTGCAGTTGCCATCACAAGATATGTATCTTTAGGTTCTATCCTGGTCGTGACCGCGTATCTGATCCAGGTGATCGTTTTCGGACAGAATGGTATGTTGCAGGTGGCATCCTCTGATCGGATCGAGTTTTACATTGTGAGCGCATGCTTTACCGGTATGGCACTGTGGAGACACCGCGCGAACATTGGACGATTGTTGAATGGAACAGAAAATAAATTCGGTATGAAGAAAAAATAAAGCAGCTTTGGAAAGGCATGGAGATGAAAATGAAGAAAAAAATAGCAGTACTTGGTGCGGGAAGCTGGGGAAGTGCACTTTCTCTGGTGCTTGCAACCAACGGACATGATGTGACCCTGTGGTCGATCGCAGAAGATGAGATCAAAATGCTTCAGGAAAAACATGAGCATGTTGACAAATTGCCGGGAGTAAAGCTGCCGGAGAGCATTTCCTATACAACAGATATGGAGGAGGCGGTTTCTGGCAAAGAATTTCTGATTCTGGCGGTTCCGTCCGTATTTACCAGAAGCACGGCAAAGAGTATGGCTCCTTATGTAAAAGAGGGACAGATTGTCGTATGTGTCGCAAAGGGGATCGAGGAAGATACCTTAATGACATTGTCTGAAATCGTAGAGCAGGAGATCCCTGTGGCGGATGTTGCCGTTATGTGTGGACCAAGCCATGCCGAGGAAGTTGGCAGAGGGCTTCCGACCACTGTTGTTGCAGGTGCACATAAAAAAGCAACTGCAGAGGCAGTGCAGGATATCTTTATGAATGAAGTATTCCGCGTTTATACGAGCCCTGATGTGCTTGGCATGGAGCTTGGAGGTTCTTTAAAGAATGTCATCGCACTGGCAGCAGGTATGGCAGACGGACTTGGCTACGGAGACAATACCAAAGCGGCACTGATCACCAGAGGCATTACAGAGATGGGACGTCTTGCCCTTGAGATGGGTGCAAAATATGAGACGTTAAGCGGACTGACCGGGATCGGTGATCTGATCGTGACCTGTGAGAGCAGACACAGTAGAAACCGCAAGGCGGGAATGCTGATGGGACAGGGCTATACGATGAAACAGGCGACGGACGAGGTAAAGATGGTCGTAGAGGGCATTTATTCTGCCAAGGCTGCCATTGCGTTAGCACATAAATATCAGGTGGATATGCCGATCATCGAGGAAGTCAACAAAGTTTTATTTGAGGATAAACCGGCAAAAGATGCCGTAAAAGAACTGATGATGCGTGACAGACGCGCAGAACACAGTGGATTGGAATGGGAAGCATAAAATGGAACAGCAGAAGATCAGAATCATCTATCATTCAAAAGAGATCGAAAAATTAACGTATATCGACGGCAAAAGTGACTGGATCGATCTGCGTGCAGCAGAGAACGTCACATTAAAAAAAGGCGAATTTAAACTTATCAACCTTGGAATCTCCATGGAACTTCCAAAGGGGTATGAGGCAGTGATCGTACCGCGCAGCTCAACCTATAAAAATTTCGGGATCATCCAGACCAACCATATGGGTGTGATCGATGAGAGCTATTGCGGAGACGATGATATCTACTATATGCCGGCACTTGCAATGCGGGACACCGAGATCCATATCAATGACCGGATCTGTCAGTTCCGGATCCAGAAACATCAGCCTTCTATCGTATTTGAAGAGGTCGATCACTTCGGAAATGAAAATCGCGGCGGGATTGGAAGCACAGGCATCCAATAGTTGTCCGTCAAAGTGTATAAAAAAACATGCAGTTTCCGTCAGAATGACGAAACAGAATAAAAACAGTCGAAAGCACTGTGATATGTCACAAGAAAACAAACAATTCTTTGTGTAGGCGGCATATGGCAATTTCGGCTGTTTTTTTGTATAGTATAACTATCAAAAAACGAAGCAAACATATTAGGAGGTTTATACCAATGGCAAGTTTATCTTTAAAAAATATTTGCAAAGTATATCCAAACGGCTTTGAAGCTGTTAAGGATTTCAATCTTGAAGTAGAAGATCAGGAGTTCATCATTTTCGTAGGACCATCTGGATGTGGTAAATCTACAACACTTCGTATGATCGCCGGACTGGAAGAGATCTCTTCTGGTGAGTTCAGAATCGACGGAAAATTAATGAACGACGTTGAGCCGAAGGACAGAGATATCGCAATGGTATTCCAGAACTACGCTCTGTACCCACACATGACAGTATTCGATAACATGGCATTCGGATTAAAATTAAGAAAAGTTCCGAAGGATGAGATCAAGAAAAAAGTAGAAGAGGCTGCAAGAATCCTTGACCTTGAGAAATTATTAGACCGTAAACCAAAGGCTTTATCCGGTGGTCAGAGACAGCGTGTTGCTATGGGTCGTGCGATCGTTCGTAATCCTAAGGTATTCCTTATGGATGAGCCGTTATCCAACCTGGATGCAAAACTTCGTGTGCAGATGCGTTCCGAGATCTCTTCTTTACATAACAGATTAAAAGCAACCATCATCTACGTTACACATGACCAGACCGAGGCTATGACATTAGGTACCAGAATCGTTGTATTAAAAGATGGTGTTATCATGCAGGTTGATTCTCCGCAGAAATTATACAACGAGCCGAACAACTTATTCGTTGCAGGTTTCATCGGATCTCCTCAGATGAACTTCATCGATACCACATGCAAAGTAGAAGGCGAGAAAGTAACTCTTACCTTTGATAATACAACAATCGTTTTACCACCAGCAAAAGCAAAGAAATTAATCGACGCTGGCTGCAACGGCAAAACAGTTGTTATGGGTATCAGACCAGAGGATATCGGAGATTCCGAGATCGAGATCGAAGCTCACAAAGACTGCACATTTGAGGCAGATATCACAGGATATGAGTTATTAGGTTCTGAGGTATTATTATACTTCAAAGCAGGTGGAGCAAGCCTGACAGCAAAAGTTGACTCAAGAACAACTGCTCGTATGGGAGACCATATCAAATTAGCTCTGGATCCTGAGAAGATTCATGTATTTGACAAAGAAACTGAATTGACAATTACCAACTAATTCGGTAAAATTAAACAAAACAGGATAAATAGAAACTGGGTGCAGGCTATGTACCCAGTTTTTGTTCGTGTTACCGATAGCAAAGAGAAAGGGTATAGTAAATGATTTCCAATCATAAGATTCAGGCGGCGCTGGATGAGATCAAGGAGATTTCCAGAACGGATATGGCGCTTTATACCGAAAAAGGAAAATTAGTTGCTGCAACTTTTCCGATGGAAGAAGATTTAGAAGATGCAGTCGTTTCATTTGCAGATTCGATGGCAGAGAGCCAGATGTTGTCTGGCTGCCATTTCTTTAAGGTGGTGGTAGAGGGAGAGTTAGAATACATCCTTTTAACCAAATCACAGGCAGAGGATGCATACATGGTGGGCAGACTGGCAGTCTGTCAGATCCGGAATCTGGCAGCGGCTTATATGGAACAGTTTGACCGCAACAACTTTATGCAGAACATATTGTTAGGCAACATGCTCGTGGTGGACATGTATAACAAAGCGAAAAAGCTACATGTGGAACAGGCAGAGCGTGTGGTATTTGTCATTGATGTGGGAAGCAAAAAGGACAGTGCAGCGGTAGAACTCATAAAAAATCTGTTTGCAACCAAGATGCGTGACTATGTGACCGAAGTAGATGAACAGAGCATCGTACTGATCAAAGATGTGCGTGACATGAAAGAGGATGAGGATTTACAGAGCCTTGCCGATATGATCGTGGATAATATGCACACAGAAGTCATGATCCGTGCAAGAGTCGGCTATGGAAACCGTGTGAGCAATTTACAGGACATCGCCCGCTCTTATCAGGAAGCAAAGATGGCACTTGAGGTAGGCAGGATCTTCTACGCGGAGCGAGAGACGATCGCATATCGTTATCTGGGCATCGGACGTTTGATCTACCAGCTTCCGATGAGCTTATGCGAGATGTTTATCCATGAGGTATTTGGGGACGAGATACCGGATGTGTTTAACGAAGAGACTTCCACAACGATCCAGAAATTTTTTGAAAATAACCTTAATATTTCAGAGACGGCAAGACAGTTATATGTCCACCGGAATACGTTAGTATACCGGTTAGAGCGGTTGGAAAAGATGATAGGTCTTGATATCCGCCGGTTTGATGATGCAATGACCTTTAAGATCGCGCTGATGGTCCTTGCACATATGAATTATCAGAAAGCAGAGGAGCGGTAAGTTATGGCAAACAAGGCATCTTATGATGAGCATAGTATTGCAGTTTTAGAGGGGCTTGAGGCAGTACGAAAACGTCCGGGTATGTATATCGGCAGTGTTTCAAGAAAAGGTTTGAACCATCTGATCTATGAGATCGTGGACAACGCAGTGGACGAGCACTTAGCAGGTGCCTGTGATACGATCCATGTGACATTGGAGTCAGATGGTTCCTGTACGGTGGAAGATAACGGACGGGGTGTTCCCGTAGGAATGCACGCCAAAGGAGTATCCGCAGCGCGTATCGTTTACACCACGCTGCATGCAGGTGGAAAATTTGATGATTCTGCATATAAGACAAGTGGAGGACTGCACGGTGTTGGTTCTTCGGTCGTGAATGCGTTATCCACTTATATGGACGTGGAGATCAGCCGTGAGGGATATGTCCACCATGACAGGTATGAGCGCGGGGTGCCGGTTGTTGAACTGGTAGACGGACTTTTGCCCAAAATCGCAAAGACCAAAAAGACCGGAACAAAAGTAAACTTCCTTCCGGATCCGGAGATCTTTGAAAAAACACGGTTCAAGGAAGACGAAGTTAAAAGCCGTATGCACGAGACAGCATACTTAAATCCGGCACTGACCATCATTTACGAAGACCGCCGCGGAGCGGAAGTCGAGCATATCGTATACCATGAGGAAGAGGGCATCCGGGGCTTTGTCAAGGATTTAAACAAGAGCAGCGAGACATTACATGATGTGGTCTATTTCAAGGGAGAGATGGAAAATATCACGGTGGAGGCAGCGTTCCAGTACACCAACGAATTCCATGAAAATATCCTGGGCTTCTGTAATAACATCTTTAATGCCGAGGGTGGAACCCACATTACCGGATTTAAGACCGTATTTACCACCGTGATCAACTCTTATGCAAGAGAGCTTGGCATTTTAAAGGAAAAGGACGCAAACTTTACCGGAGCGGATGTACGAAATGGAATGACAGCAGTGGTTTCCATCAAACATCCGGACCCGCGTTTTGAGGGACAGACAAAGACCAAACTGGACAACCAGGATGCCTCCCGCGTCACGGCAAAAGTGACCGGAGACGAGATCCAGCTTTATTTCGATAAAAACTTAGAGACGTTAAAGACGGTCATTTCCTGTGCGGAAAAAGCGGCAAAGATCCGTAAGACCGAGGAAAAGGCAAAGACCAATCTTTTGACCAAACAGAAATTCTCTTTTGATTCAAATGGGAAACTGGCAAACTGCGAGAGCAGGGATGCTTCCAAATGTGAGATCTTTATTGTCGAGGGAGATTCTGCGGGTGGTTCGGCAAAGACAGCCAGAGACCGTAATTTCCAGGCAATCCTACCGATCCGTGGGAAAATCTTAAATGTGGAAAAGGCAAGTATTGACAAGGTGCTTGCCAATGCCGAGATCAAAACGATGATCAATGCGTTTGGCTGCGGCTTTTCCGAAGGGTACGGCAACGATTTCGATATCACGAAGCTGCGCTATGACAAGATCATCATCATGGCAGATGCGGATGTGGATGGAGCACATATCTCCACCCTGCTTTTAACCCTGTTCTATCGTTTTATGCCGGAACTGATCTATGAGGGACATGTCTATGTTGCCATGCCTCCTCTTTACAAGACGATCCCTGCGAAGGGAGAGGAGGAATACCTCTACGATGATGCGGCACTGGAACGGTATCGTAAGACCCACAAAGGAAACTTCACGCTGCAGCGTTACAAAGGTCTGGGCGAGATGGATGCAGAACAGCTCTGGGAGACCACATTAAACCCGGAAACAAGGATGTTAAAGCGGATAGAGATCGAGGATGGCAGAATGGCATCGGATATCACAGAGCTTCTGATGGGCAATGATGTACCGCCAAGAAAGATGTTTATCTATGAGCATGCGACAGATGCTATTTTGGATGTTTAAATCGAAGAACGGAGATAAGGTGGAATGAGACAGGAAGAACAGATTATCCGCACAGAATATTCAGAACTGATGCAGAAATCTTATATAGATTATGCAATGAGCGTTATCGTGGCGCGTGCACTTCCCGATGTGAGGGACGGATTAAAGCCGGTACAGAGACGTACCTTATACGATATGTATGAACTTGGCATCCGCTATGATAAGCCATATCGTAAGAGTGCCCGTATCGTCGGAGATACCATGGGTAAATATCATCCGCATGGAGACAGCTCGATCTATGGAGCACTGGTCGTACTGGCACAGGATTTTAAGATGGGACTCCCGCTTGTGGACGGTCACGGTAACTTTGGTTCCATCGAGGGAGATGGAGCGGCTGCCATGCGTTATACCGAGGCAAGACTGCAGCGGATCACGCAGGAGGCTTATCTGGCAGACTTAGACAAAGACGTGGTGGATTTTGTGCCAAACTTTGATGAGACCGAAAAAGAGCCGGAGGTACTTCCGGTAAAGGTGCCAAACCTGCTGTTAAACGGAGCGGAAGGGATCGCGGTCGGTATGACGACCAGCATCCCGCCGCATAATTTCGGCGAAGTCATTGACGGTGTGATCGCCTACATGAAAAACCCGGATATCAACACCGAGCAGATGATGCAGTATATCCCGGGACCGGATTTCCCTACAGGTGGGATCGTTGCGAACAAGGATGAACTGTTAGCCGTGTATGCAACCGGTACCGGAAAGATCAAGATCCGTGGAAAAGTTGAGGTAGAACAGGGAAAAGGTGGAAAAGACCGTCTGGTCATTACCGAGATCCCATATACCATGATAGGGGCAAACATCGGAAAATTCTTAAATGATGTCTACAGTCTGGTCGAGACGAAAAAGACAAACGATATCGTGGATATCACGAACCAGTCTTCCAAAGAGGGCATCCGTATCGTGCTGGAACTCCGCAAGGGTGCAGATGTCGAGAATTTAAAGAATCTGCTCTATAAAAAGACCAAACTGGAAGATACCTTTGGTGTCAATATGCTTGCCGTGGCAGACGGAAAGCCGGAGACGATGGGCATTGTCCCGATCATAAGACATCATGTGAATTTCCAGTATGAACTTGCTACCAGAAAGTATAAGACCCTGCTTGCCAAGGAATTAGATAAAAAAGAGATCCAGGAAGGACTCATCAAGGCAACGGATGTGATCGACCTGATCATCGAGATCCTGCGTGGAAGTAAAAATGTCAAGGATGCGAGAGCATGTCTGACCGAGGGTATTACCGATGCGATCACATTCAAATCGGCACAGTCTAAAAAGGATGCCGCACAGCTCCACTTTACAGAGCGGCAGACGACAGCAATTTTAGAGATGCGGTTACAGAAGCTGATCGGACTGGAGCTGGAAGCCTTATTAAAAGAGCATGACGAGACATTAAAGAATATTGCAAGATATGAGGAGATCTTAGGCAGCCGTGCCGTGATGGCAAAAGTCATCATCAAAGAGTTAGAGGGCTACAAGAAGAACTATGACCGCCCGAGAAAGACCGTGATCGCCAACCTCGAAGAGGCAGTGGTCGAAGAAAAGAAGATCGAAGAGATGGATGTGGTATTCTTAATGGACCGCTTCGGTTACGCAAAGACGGTGGATGTCTCTGCCTACGAGAGAAACAAAGAGGCGGCAGATGCAGAAAACCGTTATGTCTTGACCTGTAAGAACACGGACAAGATCTGTATCTTTACGAATACCGGGCAGATGCACCTGTTAAAAGTACTGGATCTTCCGTTTGGAAAATTCCGTGACAAGGGGACACCGATTGACAATTTGAGTAATTATGACAGTAAGACAGAAAACTTTATTTATATCATCAACCTTGGTGCGATCAGCAGCAGAAAAGTGATCTTCGGAACGAAAAATGCAATGTTAAAGGTTGTGGATGGAAGCGAATTTGATGTGGCAAAGCGTACAACGGCGGCAACCAAGTTAAACGATGGCGACGAACTGTTATTTGTCCGGGTGCTTGAGGAAACGGCTGATCCGGAAGCGGCAGACAGAACGGAAACACTTATCATGCAGTCAGAGAAAGATTTCTTCCTGCGCATTGAGGTGTCAACGATCCCGGAAAAGAAAAAGGGAGCGGTCGGTGTCCGCGGCATGAAACTTGGCATCGGGGATGTCCTTACCGCAATCTATCTGTTAAAAGACGATGAGGCAGTGTCCGTAGAGGTCAAGGGCAAAGAGGTTGCACTGAACCGTCTGCGCACAGCAGGACGTGATACGAAGGGAACGAAACGATGAAAACGACATGGGGCTACCGGATCTGGCAGATCGTATATCCGATCGGTATCTATTATGTGGTATCGAGCCTGATCTATTTTGCATTGGAACTGCTCATAGGAACAGCGGTGGAAACCTATATGCTGCGGCAGCTTGTCTGTGCGGCATGTACGATCCCGGTCACACTGCGGTTTTATCAGCAGGATGCCGTGATCCGCAACACGGTTTACGGTAAAAAACAATTGAAACTGGATGGCGTACAGATTAAAAATATCCTGTGCACGATCCTTGCAGCAGCAACACTTGGCATTGCAGTCAACAATATCATTGCCATGACCCCGTTAATTTCTGCCTCTGCCGGATTTCAGACGGCAAACGAGTTCTTCTTTGGCGGAACGGTGGTGTATGAGCTTCTTGGTTCCTGCCTGATGGTGCCGATCGCAGAGGAACTTTTGTTCCGCGGCGTGGTTTATCAGAGATTAAAAGGGATGATGGGGACGGTGCCGCAGGCGATCGTCTTATCCGCACTTATTTTTGGTGCAGTTCATTTCAATCTCGTACAGTTCCTTTATGCCACGGTGTTGGGATGCCTGTTAGCGTATCTCTACGAAAAGACAGAATATTTTTATATTCCGGTACTCGGGCATATCGCGGCAAATACCATAGCGGTATGGCGTGCGGAGACAGGGGCATTGTCTTTTGCCTACGAACCGAGCGTAAAGGGGATCGGATTTACCATCGTGATGCTTCTTATTGCAGCAGGAGCGATCTGGATCTTTCATAGGAACTTTTCCGGAAAAACAGAGTAACAATTTAGATACAATTTCATAAAAACCAGAAAATGGTAAAGTGCAAAGAATTTAATTGAAAATTTTTTGCACTTTTTTTATACCAAATTGTGCGTATGAAGTTGCTTAGATGAAAATTATTCCTATAGTGTCAGAAAATAATATATAAAAATAAGAATTATCAAATTATCAGACAATGGAACGAAAAAATAGATAGACAAACGAAAAAGAAAGTTGTATATTAGGTTATAACAAGTTAAGAAAAAGACAACTGTTCTTCTGGCAAAGACACGAAGACAGTATCTGAATACACGAAGTGGAAAGGAAATGAAAGATGAAAGAGAAAAGGAACCGTTTTTCCGTATCTGGTGCATGTGACACACAAAAGGGTCTGTATGATCCAGCCTTTGAGCATGATAACTGTGGTATCGGCGCAGTGGTAAACATCAAGGGCATCAAGACACATGATACAGTAGCAAACGCTTTAAAGATCGTAGAAAACTTAAAACACAGAGCAGGAAAGGATGCAGAAGGAAAAACCGGTGATGGTGTCGGTATCCTGTTGCAGGTTTCCCATAAGTTCTTTTCCAAAGTGACAAAACCACTCGGGATCGAACTGGGAGAGGAACGCGATTATGGCGTCGGCATGTTTTTCTTTCCGCAGGATGAACTGAAACGTAACCGTGCCAAGAAGATGTTCGAGGTCATCGTAGAAAAAGAAGGTATGAAATTCTTAGGATGGAGAGAAGTACCGACCGACCCGACCAAGCTTGGACAGAAAGCAGTTGACTGTATGCCATACATCATGCAGGGATTTGTAAAACGTCCGGCAGAGGTGGAAAAGGGACTTGACTTTGACCGTAAATTATATGTTGCAAGACGTGTTTTTGAGCAGTCCAATGATGATACCTATGTGGTATCCTTATCCAGCAGAACAATCGTCTACAAAGGAATGTTCTTAGTAGAGCAGTTACGGTTATTCTTTGGCGATCTTCAGGATAAAGATTATGAGTCAGCGATTGCAACCGTTCATTCCCGTTTCTCCACCAACACAAATCCGAGCTGGGAGAGAGCACATCCAAACCGTTTTATCGTACACAACGGTGAGATCAATACCATCAAGGGAAATGCAGATAAGATGCTGGCACGTGAAGAGACAATGGAGTCCGAACACTTAAAAGGAGAACTTCAGAAAGTACTTCCGGTCATCAACAGTGAAGGTTCTGACTCGGCAATGTTAGATAACACGTTGGAGTTCCTTGTGATGAGTGGAATGGATCTGCCGCTTGCCGTTATGATCATGATACCGGAGCCATGGGCAAACAACCGGATCATGTCGCAGAAGAAAAAAGACTTCTATCAGTATTATGCAACCATGATGGAGCCATGGGACGGACCGGCTTCCATTCTTTTCTCAGATGGGGATCTGATGGGTGCAGTGCTTGACCGTAACGGACTTCGTCCTTCCCGTTACTATATTACCGATGATGATTACCTGATCTTGTCTTCCGAGGTCGGAGTACTTGACATCGACCCGACCAGGATCGTGGTAAAAGAGCGGTTACGTCCAGGTAAAATGTTACTGGTAGATACCGTGGCAGGACGTGTGATCGACGATGATGAGCTCAAAGAAACCTATGCGAGCAAACAGCCGTATGGTGAGTGGTTAGACCGTAACCTCTTAAAACTGGAAGACTTAAAGATTCCGAACGAGCGTGTGCCGGAGTACAGCAAGGAAGAACGTCAGAGAATGCAGAAAGCATTCGGTTATACGTTTGAGTCATTAAGAGAAGCAATCCTTCCGATGGCGAAAAACGGAGGCGAGGGTACCTCAGCCATGGGTATTGATACACCGCTTGCAGCACTTGCCAGTGATCATCAGCCGTTATTTAACTATTTCAAACAGCTGTTTGCACAGGTAACCAACCCGCCGATCGACTCCATCCGTGAGAAAGTGGTAACATCCACCACTGTTTACATTGGAGAAGACGGAAACCTTCTGGAAGAGAAAGCAAGCAACTGCCAGGTATTAAAGGTAAACAACCCGATCTTAACCAATACCGACCTGATGAAGATCAAAGCGATGAACGTGCCGGGATTTAAAGTAGAAGTCATTCCGATCATCTACTATAAAAACACCAGCCTTGAAAAAGCGATCGACCGTCTGTTTGTGGAAGCGGACCGTGCATACAGAGAGGGTGCAAATATCTTAATCCTTTCCGACCGTGGTGTGGATGAAAACCATGTTCCAATTCCATCCCTGCTTGCTGTATCTGCATTACAGCAGCATCTGGTCAGAACGAAAAAGAGAACCTCAGTTGCCATGATCTTAGAGTCCGGAGAACCAAGAGAAGTACATCATTTTGCAACCCTGCTTGGTTATGGTGCCTGCGCGATCAACCCGTATCTGGCACAGGAGACGGTAAAACAGCTTGTGGACGAGCATATGTTAGACAAGGATTATTATGCAGCCGTTCAGGATTATAACTCCGCAATCTTAAACGGTATCGTAAAGATCGCATCCAAGATGGGTATTTCCACGATCCAGTCTTACGAAGGTTCCAAGATCTTCGAGGCGATCGGTATCGATAAAAAGGTCATCGACCGTTACTTTACCAATACAGTCAGCCGGATCGGAGGCATTACTTTAGAGGATATCGCAGAGGATGTCAATGAACTTCATTCTGCAGCATACGATCCACTTGGACTGGAAACTGACCTGACCCTTGACAGCAGAGGCCGTCATAAGATGAGAAGCGGAGCAGACCCTCATCTTTACAATCCGGCGACCATCCATCTGTTACAGGAGGCAACGAAACGTGGTGATTACCAGTTGTTCAAACAGTATACAGAACTGGTCAATAAAGAAGAAAACGAGATCACACTGCGTGGATTAATGGACTTTAACTATCCGAAAAAGGGCGTTCCGATTGAAGAAGTTGAGAGCGTAGAGTCGATCGTGACAAGGTTTAAAACAGGTGCGATGTCCTATGGCTCCATTTCACAGGAAGCACATGAGACACTTGCGATCGCAATGAACAGACTGCATGGAAAATCAAACTCCGGTGAGGGTGGTGAAGATGCAGAGCGTATCGCAAGCAAGAACAGTCCGGTAAACCGCTGTTCAGCGATCAAGCAGGTAGCATCCGGAAGATTTGGTGTAACCAGCCAGTACTTAGTCAGTGCACAGGAGATCCAGATCAAGATGGCACAGGGAGCAAAACCGGGCGAAGGTGGACATCTTCCGGGCAAAAAGGTTTATCCGTGGATCGCAAGGACCAGATTGTCTACACCGGGTGTATCATTGATCTCTCCGCCACCTCATCACGATATCTATTCGATCGAGGATTTGGAGCAGCTGATCTATGACTTAAAGAACTCCAACCGGGATGCAAGGATCACAGTAAAACTGGTATCAGAGGCAGGGGTCGGAACTGTTGCAGCAGGTGTTGCAAAGGCAGGCGCACAGGTTATTCTGATTTCAGGCTATGATGGAGGAACCGGTGCAGCACCATCAAGTTCTATCCACAATGCAGGACTGCCATGGGAACTTGGACTGGCAGAGACCCATCAGACCCTGATCTTAAACGGACTGCGTAATAAAGTCCGCATTGAGACAGATGGTAAGCTGATGAGCGGACGTGATGTTGCGATCGCAGCACTGCTAGGGGCAGAGGAGTATGGATTTGCAACAGCTCCCCTGGTAACGTTAGGCTGTGTCATGATGCGTGTCTGCAACCTGGATACCTGTCCGGCAGGTATCGCAACCCAGAACCCGGAACTGAGAAAACGTTTCGCAGGAAAACCGGAATATGTGGAAAACTTCATGCGTTTTATCGCACAGGAGTTAAGAGAATATATGGCAAAACTCGGCTGCAAGACCATTGATGAGATGGTAGGAAGAGCCGATCTGTTAAAGGTTCGTGAGAATTTATGCGGACGTGAAAAAGAGATCGACCTGTCCAAGATCTTAAATAATCCGTTTGCAGATGCCAAACAGAAAGTCATCTTTGATCCAAAACAGGTATATGACTTTGAACTTGAAAAGACAAAGGACATCACCGTACTGTTAAAACAGCTCGGACCTGCACTGGAGAAAAAACAGCGCAGAAGCATTGATGTGGAAGTAACGAATACCGACCGTTCCTTCGGTACGATCTTTGGTTCAGAGATCACCAGGAAATACGGTGGAGAGGGACTGGATGAGGATACCTTTATCGTGAAATGTAACGGCGCAGGCGGACAGAGCTTTGGAGCCTTTATTCCAAAAGGACTGACACTTGAGCTGGTCGGTGACTCAAACGACTACTTCGGAAAAGGATTATCCGGCGGTAAACTGGTCGTTTATGCTCCAGCCGGGGTAAAATACAAAAAAGATGAAAACATCATCATCGGTAACGTGGCACTTTATGGTGCAACAAGCGGAAAAGCCTTTATCAGCGGTGTGGCTGGCGAACGTTTCTGTGTTCGTAACTCAGGAGCATCTGCAGTTGTAGAGGGTGTAGGCGATCATGGATGTGAGTACATGACCGGGGGACGTGTGGTCGTATTAGGAAAAACAGGTAAAAACTTTGCAGCAGGTATGAGCGGTGGTATCGCTTATGTACTGGATGAGGACAACGACCTGTATACCAGAATCAACAAAGAGATGGTATTTTTGGAGGAAGTTTCCAATAAATACGACGTCATGGAATTAAAAGAGATGATCAATGAACACGTAGCTTTGACAAACTCAGAAAAAGGAAAAGAAATCTTAGATAACTTCAGTGAGTATCTGCCGAAATTCAAGAAGGTAGTTCCATATGATTATAATCGTATGCTCATGGCAATCGTGCAGATGGAAGAGAAAGGTTTATCTTCAGAACAGGCACAGATTGAGGCATTTTATGCGAACACAAGAAACTAAGAGTTTCTGGAAAGGACGATAAAAATGGGAAAACCAACTGGATTTATGGAATATGATAGAGAAAATGCGAAGGCAGTTGAGCCAAAGGAACGTATTTTAAATTTTAATGAATTTCACACGCCGCTTTCCAAAGAAAAACAGCGGATCCAAGGCGCAAGATGTATGAACTGCGGTGTTCCGTTCTGTCAGGCAGGTATGAATATCATGGGCATGACAAGCGGATGTCCGCTTCACAACCTCGTACCGGAATGGAATGATCTGGTCTATACCGGAAACTGGGAACAGGCATACAACCGTCTGAAAAAGACAAATAACTTCCCGGAGTTTACTTCAAGAGTCTGCCCGGCACTCTGCGAGGCAGCATGCACCTGTGGACACTGGGAGGATCCGGTCACCTGTAAGGCAAATGAACACGGTATTATCGAAAATGCTTACGAACAGGGCTATGCAAAGGCAAACCCGCCAAAGGTACGCACCGGAAAGAAAATTGCAGTTATCGGTTCCGGCCCTGCCGGACTGGCAGCAGCAGACCAGTTAAATAAAAGAGGACATCTGGTCACTGTTTATGAAAGAGATGACCGTGTCGGTGGACTTCTGATGTATGGTATTCCGAACATGAAACTTGAGAAATGGGTCATTGACCGCAAGGTCGATATCATGAAAGAGGAAGGCATCGAGTTTGTTACCGGAGTCAATATCGGAAAGGACATAAAGGCAGCAAAACTGTTAAAAGAATATGACCGTGTCATCTTAGCCTGCGGAGCAAAAAATCCAAGAGATATCAAGGCTCCAGGCAGAGATGCAAAAGGCATCTATTTTGCCGTTGATTTCTTAAAAGCAACCACAAAGAGTCTGCTTGATTCTGATTTGAAAGATGGAAACTATATTTCTGCAAAAGGCAAAAAAGTGGTCATCATCGGAGGCGGTGATACCGGAAATGACTGTGTGGGAACCTCCATCCGTCATGGCTGCGCAAGTGTCACACAGCTTGAAATGATGCCGAAGGCACCGGAAACAAGAGCAGAGAACAACCCATGGCCGGAGTGGCCGAAGGTCTGCAAGACTGATTATGGTCAGGAAGAAGCGATCGCCGTATTCGGACATGACCCGCGTATTTATCAGACCACAGTCAAAGAGTTCTTAAAGGATAAGAATGGCAATTTAAACGGACTGGTTACCGTACAGCTTGAGAGCAAAAAAGATGAGAAAACCGGACGAATGGTAATGGCAGAGATACCCGGCTCAGAAAAGAAACTGGATGCAGATCTTGTGCTGATCGCAGCAGGTTTCCTTGGAACCGAAAAATATGTGGCAGACGCATTTGGTGTGGAATTAAATGCCAGAACCAATGTTGCAACCGCAGAAGGCGAATATGCAACCAATGTCAAAAATGTATTTGCAGCAGGAGATGTCCACAGGGGACAGTCACTGGTCGTATGGGCGATCCGTGAGGGAAGAGAAGTGGCAAAAGAGGTAGACGAGAGCCTGATGGGTTACTCCAACCTTTCTGTGCAGTAAAATAGAATACGACAGAAAAAACCAAAAGATGTGGGCAGTGGGCAGAAAAAACCAAAGGAGAAGTGGGAGACTGCTTCTTCTTTTCAATTCTCCGTGCTTATACAATGTTTGCAAAGTGTCTGTTCTGTGATTTTAGCAGGTTGCCTATTTGTGCAGCGTCTAGTATAATGAAGCAAAGAGAAAAACAACAGGGAGCTGCAGTCCAAAATACAGAGGGAAACTGAGTAAGTCCTCTGGCAGAAGACCAGGATAAGGGGTACATAATATCGTGGAAGAAGAAAAGAAAGAAATCGAAGAAACGATAGAAAAAGAAGAAGTCACGGCGGATGTGATCGAGACAGAGCCGACGGCGCAGGTGGAGATCGCAGATGCGAAAAAAGATCTCTCTGACATCGAAGTAAAAAATCCGCGGATCGGAAAAGTTTTAAAATTACAGGAAGAGACAGAACACCAGCAGGAACTGGAGCAGCTTCGTTCCAAACGCATCCGGCAGGAACAGGAATACATCGACCGCATGTTACAGTCTGTCGAGCAGACTCTTAAGAATACCAAGGAAGAACAGCGGCTGAATGAAGAATTTGAGCAGCATATCCGGATGGAGATCTACAAGATGCACGGCATCAGTGAGGATAAATTACAGGGAATGACGGAACGGCGCACCGCATGGTATCAGGGTGCCGCGTTTGCGCTGTTTTTCCTTTCACTGCTATTGATCGTACTCTGCGGTATGCTGCATGGATTTGGATCGGAAGTCTGCATTTTTATGGCATTCTACACCGCGATCGAGGGAGCATTATTGTCCAATGGGAGAAAACAGTCTGTTTTGCTTGAGGCACTGATCAAAGTACTCTATCTGCTGCTGTTCCCGGTCATGATGGTGGTATTTGTCTGTTATGAGCTTGGCTTCAAGGAGTATGAGATCCTTGTTCCCATTTTCGTGGTGGCAGGCGTACTGGTTCTGATGGTAGGCGCGGTCTCTTATTTCTTATATGATCCGTATCGCGTGGACCGGAAGAACAAAAAGAAAGCGCATAACTATATTAAGGAAATGGAAAAGACTGCTCTAAAAGAAGTGAAATTAAAAGAGAAAAAAGTCGCCAGGATGGAGCGTGCGGAAGAAAAATCAAAAGCAAAGCAGGAAAAGAAGGCGCAGCGAAGGGTAAAAAATCAGGAGAGGAAAGAGAAGATTACTTCCTGGTGGAACGAGCATAAACCATTTCAGAAAAAAGAAAAGAAAGAAGAGGAAGGAGCATAAAAAGCTTTATGGAAAAAGAGGAAGTATTAGAGCTGCTGAAAAAACAGCTCTGGATGCAAAAAATCATCAGTGGCTGTCTGGCAGTACTGGTTGTTGTACTGTTGATCGGAGGAGGGATCCTGGTCAGTCATATGAACCGGATGGCGGCTGCGATGGAAGATGTTGCAGATAAAGTGGCAGAGATCGATGTTGATTCGATCAACGGAACAATAGAGGAAACACAGAAACTGTTGGAAAGTGTAGATGAATTTTCAAATGCAGTGGATGAGATGACAGAGAAAGTCAATGATCTTGGAACCGATGTAGGCTCATGGTTTCAGGGAATTTTGGGTGGTGGAAAATAACCACCCTATTTTTTTCTCTTTTTCTTTGCCACGCTGTAGCCGAATGTGCCTAACTTTTTCCCAAGCAGGAAATATTCGCCGTGCGAATAGGTAACAAGACCGGAGGCGTTTAGATCAAATTTGCCGTTGGCGTTCAGGTAAGCATCGTCAACCGTGACATTGACTACATCGGCAAGAAACATTGTGTGGCTGCCAAGAGGCATGATCTCTCTTACCTTACACTCGATGTTAACCGGGCTTTCTGCAATGCCCGGAGCAGAAATCTCTCTGGAAGGAAGAGGAGTGAGTTTCATCTCTTTGAATTTATCCACATCACGACCGGAGCGAACACCGCAGAAATCGGTGGCACGTACCAGCTGTTCAGTGGTCAGATTTACGACAAACTCGCGTGATTCTTCTAAGATATGATAGGAATAACGTTCCGGGCGGACGGAAATCGAGAGCATAGGCGGGTTGGTGCAGACGGTTCCTGCCCATGCGACCGTAATGATATTTGGTCTCCCGTCTGACTGGCAGCTTACCATGACAGCAGGGAGCGGATAGAGCATATTACCCGGTTTAAAATACTGTTTTCCCATAATCGTTTCTCCAATCTATTTCATCAGAATATCCATCAGATAGGCATAGACATCTTCGTTCTGGTTTTTCCAGTTGTCGCAGATAGCTTCCGCCTGTTCTTTCTTTTTAACTGTCAGAGTCAGGTCGATCAGGTTGGTACCGCGTTCACGAAACTGACAGCGGACGGCATAGTCCTGATTTGGTGTCTTATAGTAATCGGCAAGGATCGAGTTGATATTGCGAAGCTCCAGTTGGTTTTTCTCGAGATAAGCCAGCGTATCGCGCTCGATGGCATCCGTGATCTTGTCTTTAAAAAATCCAAGTGTTTCTTTTCCGGCAGCCGTGATGTAGTACTGCGTATTGCTGTGCGTCGATTCGGAACGGATCAGATTTGCCTCGACCAGATCGCTGATCACCTGCTGGACACGGAAATAGTCCGTGTAGTCCTGCTCTAAAAAGAAATTGGAGATCTGCGTGTTGGTAAGGGGAAAATCCACCTTATCCAACATATTTAAAATTGTCAGTTTATAAATGGTAAATGGTTCTGCCATAAAAATTACCTCACTTTCCCTGTAAACTGTTTTCCCTGCCATAAATCTGCTTCTTTTAATTGTTTCTGGATCGTATTTAAAACGCGTTTTTTATCGGTGCTCCACAAAGGCGCAAGGAGAAGGTTTCTGGGACCGTCCCCGGTCAGCCTGTGAACGACCATATCGGGCGGTAAAAGGGAGATACATTCTGCCACAAAGGAGCAGTATTCCTCTAACGTGAAAAGGGGAAACGGTTCCTTCTGATAGAGCGTGCCGAGATCGGTTCCCTTTAAGACATGCAATAATTGTAATTTGATCCCGTCTACCGGCAGGGATGCAACATAGGAAACGGAAGCGCGCATCGCATCCTTCGTTTCTCCGGGCAATCCTAAGATCAGGTGTGTGATGACACTGATCCCTCTTTCATGCAGGGAATAGACTGCTTTCTCGTATTGCTGTAAGGTAAAGCCACTTCGGATAAACGTTAGCGTATCCTCATGTATGGTCTGCAACCCAAGTTCTACCCATACCGGTTTGATCTGGTTTAGTTCTTCTAACAGATCGAGTATTTCGGGTGAGAGACAGTCGCATCGGGTTGCAATGGAGAGGGCAACGATCTCCGGCTGCTGGATGGCTTCATAAAATAACTGCCGCAGTTTGGAAACTGGGGCATAGGTATTCGTGAATGCCTGAAAATAAGCAATAAATTTATTGCAGCTCGTTTTGGCTAAGATCCTCATCTTTGCCTGTGCGATCTGATCGGTTATGGAACCGGCAGAAGCTGCAAAATCACCGGAGCCGCCGGCACTGCAAAAGATACAGCCGCGATCACCCAGTGTGCCATCCCGATTCGGACAGGTCATACCACCGTTTAAAGAGAGGCGGTAGACTTTTTCTCCGAAAGTCTGTTTTAAGTAATAGTCCAGAGAGTAATAACGTTTGTCTCCCCAGAACTGTACCGGTTCGATTTGTCTCATCGGATATGGGATTTTACGGCATTGCTGACTACTTCTGCAACGCGTGGATCAAATGCTTCCGGCATGATAAATTCATCGCTTAATTCCTCGTCGGAAACAAGACCTGCAATCGCGGTTGCAGCGGCAAGTTTCATTTCCTCAGTGATCTGTGTGGCACGACCTTCTAATGCACCTTTAAAGATACCCGGGAAGGCAACGACATTGTTGACCTGATTTGGAAAATCGCTTCGTCCGGTTCCGACTACTCTTGCACCGGCAGCCTTTGCAACGTCAGGCATGATCTCGGGTACCGGATTTGCCATGGCAAAGAGAATGGAGTCTTTGTTCATGGATGCGACCATTTCCGGTGTCACGATATTAGGGGCAGATACACCGACAAAGATATCAGCACCTTTTAAGGCATCAGCAAGGGTTCCCTTCCGGTTGGATAAATTGGTAACTTCGGTCATTTTCTGCTGCATCCAGTTGAGGTTTGGATAATCTTTTCCGATGATACCCTCTTTGTCACACATGGTAACATCCTTAAAACCGTAGGTAAGGAGCAGCTTTGTGATGGCAACGCCGGCAGAGCCTGCACCGTTGACAACGACTTTACAGTCCTCTTTTTTCTTTCCGGTCACCCGGAGACCATTGATGATGCCGGCAAGAACTACGATTGCGGTTCCGTGCTGGTCATCGTGGAAGACCGGGATGTCTAACATTTCTTTTAAACGTTCTTCTATTTCAAAACAGCGTGGAGCGGAGATATCCTCTAAATTGATCCCGCCGAAAGCTGGAGCAATGTTTTTGACCGTCTTTATGATCTCTTCCGTATCCTGTGTGTCAAGGCAGATCGGAACTGCATTGATATTTCCAAATTCTTTGAATAAGACGCATTTTCCTTCCATAACAGGCATTGCGGCATAAGGGCCGATATTTCCGAGACCTAAAACGGCACTTCCGTCTGAGACAACCGCTACGGTGTTGGCTTTCATCGTATAGGTGTAAGCGGCGTCTTTGTCTTCGGCAATGACTTTGCAAGGCTCTGCTACACCCGGGGTATAGGCAATGGCAAGATCCTCTCTGGAATTTACCTTAGATTTTGCCGTGGTTTCTAATTTACCATTCCATTGTTTGTGAAGTTCGAGTGCTTTGTTTTCCATAAAATAATCTCCATTCCTTATCGTACGCTGCTAAAAATTACAACGATTTCATCATACCATTATCAATTTCACAAATCAAGAAAATTAGGACTTCCTATTTGGAAAAAGGTGTAGTATAATAGCCCTATCATAAATTCGTTACGTCATTTCAGACAAAATTCCCGGATGTTGAAGATGAAGAGAGTAAAAGTCAGCAAAAAGTGATAAGGAGTTATATTTCATGAGAGAAAAATATGAGAGTTTATCGTTGACCGTTCTTAAGGACGTGGCAAAGAGCAGAGGATTGAAAAACATATCTGCAATGAAGAAAGCGGACCTGGTAGAACTGATGTTGGCAGAGGATGAGCGTGAAAAGAAGGCAAAGGCAGCAGAAAGTGTTGCAGTGGAAGATACGTTAAAAGATTTAGACAGCGGCGAAGCTGCAAATGGTATTTTAGAGGTTATGCCGGATGGCTATGGTTTTATCCGGTGTGAAAACTATCTGCCGGGCGAACATGACGTCTATGTGTCTCCGTCCCAGATCCGTAAATTTAACTTAAAGACCGGTGATATCGTATCCGGAAACACCAGGATCAAAACACAGCAGGAGAAGTTTTCCGCACTTTTGTATGTCAGCAGTATCAACGGTTATCATCCGAGTGTTGCCAGCAAACGCAAGAATTTCGAGGATCTCACCCCGATCTTTCCGAATGAGAGACTGCGCTTAGAGCGCGCCGGCGGCAGTGTGGCAATGCGTATTGTGGATCTGGTGTCACCGATCGGAAAGGGACAGCGTGGTATGATCGTTTCCCAGCCGAAAGCAGGTAAGACTACTTTATTAAAAGAGGTTGCAAAATCCGTTACACACAACAACCCGGAGATGCACCTGATCATCCTTCTGATCGACGAACGTCCGGAGGAGGTTACCGACATCAAAGAGGCAATCGAGGGTGACAACGTAGAGGTGATCTATTCTACTTTTGATGAATTGCCGGAACACCACAAGAGAGTGTCAGAGATGGTAATTGAGCGTGCAAAACGTCTGGTTGAGCATGGAAAAGATGTTATGATCCTGCTTGACAGCATTACAAGACTGGCAAGGGCGTACAATCTTACTGTTCCACCAAGTGGACGTACGTTATCCGGTGGTCTTGATCCTGCGGCACTTCATATGCCAAAGCGTTTCTTCGGTGCAGCGCGAAATATGAGAGAGGGCGGAAGCCTTACGATCCTTGCAACGGCTCTTGTGGACACTGGAAGTAAAATGGATGACGTGGTATTTGAGGAGTTTAAGGGAACCGGTAACATGGAGCTTGTGCTGGATCGCAAACTTTCCGAAAAACGTGTTTTCCCTGCAATCGATATTGTAAAGTCAGGAACACGAAGGGAGGATCTGCTTTTGGATGCGCAGGAGCAGGAATGTGTGGATGCGATGCGTAAGGCGATCAACGGCATGCGTACGGATGATGCGGTGGAAAATATCTTAAATATGTTTGCACGTACCAAAGACAATCAGGAATACATGAATTTGCTAAAAAAGACAAGAATTGTTTAGAAAATACTTGATTTTCCTGAATTAGTATGCTATACTTAACAAGCTGTTTATCGGGACTTTCCTTTGCAACAAGTACCATATACGGATCGGGTATACGGGTACAAAAGGATTGAACAGGCGAAACTATAAAACGATAAGAATATAAAGAGGTGAAAATCATGAGAGAGGGAATCCATCCAGATTATTATCAGGCAACTGTTACATGTAACTGTGGTAACACATTCGTTACAGGTTCTACAAAGGAAGAGATCCACGTAGAAATTTGTTCTAAATGCCATCCGTTCTACACAGGACAGCAGAAATCAGCAAGAACTGACGGACGTATCGATAAGTTCAACAGAAAATATGGCATTAATCAGTAAGTTAAGAACGGTTACAGATAAGGTTGAGGTTTTAAAATCTCAACCTTTTTTTAGGAGTAGAAACAATGAGATATTCTGGAATTGGCGGACAGGCAGTGATGGAAGGTGTCATGATGAAAAATCAGGACAAATACGCTGTCGCAGTCCGAAAGCCGGATAAAGAAATTATCGTCGAGGTTTCCGAATATCCGGGAATCATTAAGAATAAGAAAATACGAAATATGCCGATCTTACGCGGTGTATTCAGCTTTATAGAATCTCTGGTGCTGGGGATGAAAACACTTACGTTTTCTGCTTCCTTTTTTGAGGAAGAAGAGGAAAAACCAAAGACAGTGCAAGAGATAAAGAAAGATCAGAAGAAAGAGGATGCCATGATGGGTGGAACGGTCGCAGTATCGGTCATCCTTGCGGTTGTGATTTTTATGGTGCTTCCTTATTATATTTCTCTGTTCTTTCAACGTTTTACATCCTCCTATCTGCTGATCGCATTGCTGGAGGGGATCTTACGTCTGGTTATTTTTATTGGCTATGTGGCAGGTATCTCACTGATGCCGGATATTAAAAGGGTTTATATGTACCATGGTGCCGAGCATAAATGTATCAACTGTATCGAACATGGTATGGATCTGACCGTGGAAAATGTGAAAAAGAGTTCCAAACAGCACAAACGCTGTGGAACCAGTTTCCTTTTGATCGTAATGATCATCAGTATTTTCTTTTTTATGTTTATCCATGTGGATTCCGGGGTTGCCCGCCTTTTGCTGCGGCTGGTTTTAATACCGGTGATCGCAGGTGTTTCCTATGAATTTATCCGGCTGGCAGGCAGAAGCGACAATGCACTGGTCAATATCTTAAGCAAGCCAGGACTGTGGCTGCAGAATCTGACGACAAGGGAACCGGATGAAGATATGATCGAGGTAGGGATCGCATCGGTAGAGGCGGTTTTTGACTGGAAAACTTATGTGGAAGAAATCAGACAGGAAGGGTAGGGATTCTAAGTGACCTATCGTGAGGCATTAAATTTAGGTGAAAAGGTCTTAGAGACGGCATCTATTGTTGAGGCAAAACTGGATGCGTGGCTGTTGCTTGAGATGGTCTGCAAGATAGATCGCAGTTTTTATTATCTTCATATGGAAGACGACCTTTTGGAAGAACAGGTAAGTGAATATGAGATTGCATTAAAAAAACGCGCAGAGCATGTTCCATTACAATATATCGTTGGGGAAACGGAATTTATGGGATTGAAATTCAAAGTAAATTCCAGCGTACTCATTCCAAGACAGGACACAGAAACGCTTGTAGAGGAGGCATTAAAAGTCATAACACCCGGTATGCGTGTGCTCGATCTGTGTACAGGATCTGGCTGTATTATCGTAAGCATCCTGCACAATGTCGCTGATGTGGAGGGGTATGCAACAGATATTTCCAAGCAGGCACTGAATGTGGCGAAAGAAAATGCAAAGCTAAATGGCGTTGCGGTCAATTTTGAACGGAGTGATCTGTTTGATAATGTAACGGGTACATTTGATGTGATCGTATCTAATCCTCCTTATATCCCGTCTCTGGAAGTGGTCAAACTGATGCCGGAAGTGGGAAGCTTTGAGCCTTTAGAGGCATTGGACGGCAAGGAGGACGGACTGTATTTTTACCGCGAGATCATCGCCTCCTGTAAGGAATATTTAAAACCGGAGGGCAGGATCCTTTTTGAGATCGGGTATGATCAGGGCGAAGCTGTCCGGGCGATGTTACTCGGGGCAGGTTTTAAAGAAGTACGTGTGATCAAGGATCTGGCGCATAATGACAGAGTCGTGACCGGAATGCTGTAGCGGGGACACGAATCAGAAGGACAGATTTGGAAGAAAGGAAGGAACAGAATGTTTGATAAATTAGAGGATTTACTGATCCGTTTTGAAGAATTGATGAGTGAGTTAAGCGAGCCGGATGTTGCAAATGATCCGGAACGTTTCCGTAAATTAATGAAAGAGCAGAGTGATCTGACTCCGATCGTTGAGGCTTATAAGGAGTACAAACAGTGCAAGCAGAACATCGAGGATTCGCTTGCTATGTTAGAGGAAGAGTCTGACGAAGAGATGCGCGAGATGGCAAAGGAAGAGTTAAATGAGTCCAAAGAGCGTGTGGAAGAGCTGGAAAATGAATTAAAGATCTTACTTCTTCCGAAAGACCCGAATGATGACAAAAACGTTATCGTCGAGATCCGTGCCGGTGCCGGTGGAGATGAGGCAGCACTGTTTGCCGCAGAGATCTATCGTATGTATCAGCATTATGCAGAGGAAAAACACTGGAAATCAGAGATCATGGAAGCAGATGAGACCGGCATCGGTGGAATGAAGAGTGTTACCTTCATGCTGAGCGGGCAGGGTGCTTACTCTCTGATGAAATACGAATCCGGCGTACATCGTGTGCAGCGTGTGCCTGAGACAGAGTCCGGTGGACGTATCCACACCTCTACTATTACCGTTGCTGTGATGCCGGAGGCTGAGGACGTCGATGTCACGATCGATGAAAAAGATATCCGGATTGATGTCTGCCGTGCATCCGGTGCCGGTGGACAGTGTGTCAACACCACCGACTCTGCAGTACGACTGACCCATATCCCGACTGGAATTGTGATCTATAGCCAGACCGAGAAATCACAGATTCAGAACAAGGCAAAGGCATTTGCTCTGCTGCGTACCAAATTATATGATTTAGAGCAGCAGAAAGCACATGATGCCGAGGCAGAACTGCGTAAGAGCCAGGTCGGAACCGGTGACCGTTCTGAGAAGATCAGAACCTACAACTTCCCACAGGGACGTGTGACAGATCACCGCATCAACCTGACCTTATATAAACTGGATAAGATCATGAACGGAGATATCCAGGAGATCATAGATGCCTGCATCGCAGCAGACCAGGCTGCAAAACTGGCGAAGATGAATGAGAACTAAGATTTAGACACGTCTGAATGAATTAGAAGATCAGGATGCCCTATATCAGCTAAAAATGGCTGATATGGGGCATTTTTTGATCCATGATAATAGAATGTTCGTGGAGTGTGCAAAACAAACTTGCGAATATAGGGCAACTAAGGATATAATAATAGAAAGAGAACTCAATGAATCCACCCCGATGCGGGTATTATGTTTGCGAAAGGAGGTACAAATGATGAAAAAATTACACAGAAACAGGTACAAAAACGTAGTTGTAGCAATGATGATGGTATTTTTTATGTTTGTTGGAATGGGAACGATACAGGTACATGCAGCAGAATATACAACAGGAACTTTTGATCCTGCCCAATTTGAAGTTGGAGATAAGGTTTACAAGGGGATCAGTTGTCATCAGACAGACAGGCTGTGGTTTGTAGGAAATGTAACATGATATGGCTTACGACAGGCACCAGTTATGATATCGGAGACACGAAACGCTCTGAGGTGGCGGCGATGGAAGCTCATAAGGATCATGTAGCGGATGTGGGATATGCCGAGTTTAACTGGTATTTTGATCTCAGTACTACCGGACCAAAAGCATTATTAGCGGATACGCCATATACTATCGTAGAAAATGAGAACAATGGTAAAAATAATAATGACAATAATGATAATGTGACGAAATGGAGTATTACCTATGATACAAACGGTGGCAGTCCGGTAGCAGCAGAAACAGATCAGACGAACCTGCCTGATCCACTGCCAACTACGACCAAAGATGGATATGATTTTGCCGGCTGGTATACAGATGAGGATTTTGTGACAGCCGCACAACCGGGACAGGCTATCACTGCAGACACGACCCTTTATGCAAAGTGGGTAGAACACAGCCACATATTCAAGGATGCGTGGAGCAGCAATGATACTTCCCATTGGCATGAGGCTGCATGTGAACATACCACAGAAAAAAAGGATGAAGCAGCTCATGTCTATGGGGCAGCAGGTACAGAAAGATATACCTGTACCATCTGTGGCTATGTAAGTGAAACAAGAAAAAATGAAGCTGAGGCAGCAGATAAAAATAATACGGAAAATAATACAGAAAATAGTACAGAAAATAATACGGGAAGTGAAACGATAAGTGTAAAACGGACCGAGGCAAACGATGTGGCATTAAATGCGAAATTTAATGTAAAAACAGGAAAGACGATCCGGGTAACCTGGGGAAAAGTTGCGGATGCAGACGGCTATGATGTGTATATGGCATACTGCGGCAAAGACAAGAAAAAGCTGGTGAAGTCTGTAAAGTCAGCCAATAGTTTATCTGTTGAGATCAGTAAACTGAAAAAGAAATCGATCGACCAGGAAAAGAATATAAGATGTCATGTTGTTGCATATAAGATGGTTGATGGCAAAAAAGTAACCGTTGCAAAATCCATCATGATACATGCAGCAGGAAAGAAGAATGGATCCGTAACGGATGCAAAAAGTATCAAACTGAGAAAGACTTCTTATGTATTGGCGAAAGGGAAAAAAGCTACCATAAAAGCTTCGGTTGTTAAGAAGGATAGGAAGCTCCCGGTCATTAAGCATACACAGGAATTCCGATATGCTACATCAGACAGTAAGGTAGCAGTGGTATCGAAAAATGGCAAGATCACTGCGAAAGGAAAAGGTTCCTGCTCGATCTATGTATATGCAGCAAATGGATGTGCAAAGAAAATAAAAGTTGTGGTTAAATAATAGAATGTACGCTACGAGAATATTCTATTATCATGAATAAGAGATGAAGACGCACTTTGACAGGTGTGTCTTTTTCTTTTTAAGGAGAAGGAGTAATAAATAGATTGAAAAAGGACATAATTATGGTATAATTAGACCATGAATAGGAGGTGTAGATTATGCCACAAATAATCCCAATTAGAGACTTGAAGAATACATCAGAAATTTCTGATATGTGTCATAAAACAGAGGAACCAATTTATGTTACTAAAAATGGCTATGGTGATATGGTCATTATGAGCATGGACATTTATGAGGCAATGATGAGGCAGATTGCCACGTATAGAGATATTGAAATATCTGAAAAACAGATAGAAGCAGGGCAGGTAAAGGATGCCAGAGCAGCACTTAAGGAGACGAGGGCTGTTTCCGCAGAATGCAATCCTAAAATGAACATAGCTTCTCAAAGCACCAATCTGCCGAATTTTTGAAGCGTTGAGAATAGCAGTTTTACGAATAGAGGCACATAGAGTGCATAATTCAAAATAATAATTAGATGTATTACATCCCAAATCCCCAAAAACATAGTAAATTAGTATCAATTGATAAAATTTTGACAATAAACAAATTTCTTGCTATAATTACAATATACGACAAAAACATACGAGGCTGGTTAAGATTGATAAAAAATTTTCGATAATTATTAGAAAATTAAAAAATAATTACAGTGGGGGGACTTATACCATGGAAAAGCTGATTTTTACCAATGAAAACTGTATTGGATGTAACAAGTGTATCCGTACCTGCCCGGTGTTACTGGCAAACAACGCATCGAAAAGAGGAAGCGTATCCGTAGATACAGAGAAATGTATTGCCTGTGGGGCGTGCTTCGATTCCTGTACACATGATGCGAGAGATTATGTGGATGATACCGACCGTTTTTTTGCAGACCTTGCATCAGGGAAAAAGATATCTGTCATATTAGCACCGGCGTTTCTGGCAAACTATCCGAACGAGTACAAACAGATCCTTGGCTATTTAAAACAAAAGGGAGTCAACCATATCTGCAGTGTATCGTTTGGAGCAGATATCACGACATGGGCATATCTGAAATATATCACAGAGCATAATTTCATCGGTGGCATTTCACAGCCGTGTCCGGCAATCGTAAATTATATTGAAAAATATATACCGGAGTTGCTTGGAAAACTGATGCCGGTTCACAGCCCAATGATGTGTACTGCAATCTATCTGAAAAAATATAAGAAAATATCCGATAACATCGCATTTATCAGTCCATGTATCGCAAAGAAGATCGAGATAGAAGATTCCAATGTTTCCGGGGTAAATTATAATGTAACCTTTAAGAAGCTGATAGAGAAGATCGGAACCGAATATCGTTCCTGTGCACCATATGAGGACGAGCTGGAATACGGACTGGGAAGCATTTATCCGATGCCGGGTGGATTAAAGGAAAATGTAGAGCATTTTCTTGGAAAAGAAAAGATGATACGTCAGGTAGAGGGCGAGCATGAGGCATACGAGTATCTAAAAGAATACTTAAAACGGATCAATGCAAACAGGACGCTGCCATTTATGGTGGATATCTTAAACTGTGCGAGAGGATGTTTATACGGAACAGCTACACAGGAAGAGCGGCAGACGGATGAAGTGCTGTTTACGATCAATAAGATCAAGGCATCCAGTACGGTGGAGGAAACCGGAAAGGGCTTCCATAAAAATAAATCCGTTAGTCCATGGGACGTTTCCTTAAAACCGGAGGAACGGTTACATAATCTGATGCAGGCGTTTTCCGGGCTTGACAGTAACGATTTCATCCGTAAATATTCAGACCGCGGGATCCAGACACTGGAACCATCTGAAAAACAGTATGACGAGATCTTTAGATCCATGTATAAGAATACAGAGGAAAAACGTCATCTGGACTGTGAATCCTGTGGATATAAGACCTGCCGGGATATGGCAAAGGCAATCCATAACGGAGTCAATGTCAAAGAAAACTGTGTGCATTACTTAAAGGATGTTGCGGAAAATGATATGCAAAAACTTAGCGAGATCCGTGAAAAAGAGCAGCAGGAAGAAGAAGTCCACAAACAGGCACTTGCAGAGCTGACGGAGCAGTTCATTACTTTAAGTGATAATATCAAAGAATTAAATGTGGCAAATGAGGCTTCTGCAAACGAGTCGACCAATCTGGCACAGGGCATTGAGACAATCTCGGATCTGTGCAACCAGTTGACAGACTCCATCGGTATTTTAGGCGAGTTTATGCAGATGTATCAGCAGAGCAACAAGGATATCGCCGGGATCGCGGGACAGACAAACCTGCTTTCCTTAAACGCCAGCATCGAGGCAGCGCGGGCAGGAGATAAGGGAAGAGGATTTGCAGTTGTAGCTTCTGAGATCAGAAAGTTATCGGATGATACCAAGACACTGATTACAGAAAATACCGAAAAGGCAGATGAGATTGTTCCAAGGATACAAGAGAGTATAGCGTATATTCAAAGCGTAGTAGAACATATCAATGAGATGACCGAAAAGGTAGCGACGATCGCAGCCAATACGGAGGAGATCTCATCCCAGACAACACAGCTCTATGAGATGGCGGAAACAATTAAAGAGGATGTAGAACAATTATAAAGAGGGGGCAGCGTAAGCTGTCCCTTTAAATATATGCAAGTTTGCTGGACAAGCAGAGTGTATCTTGCTATACTTGCATGTGTAAATATGCAGGATTGGAGAATAGAAAAACAGCATGAAAATGAAAATGAGAAAACCGCTGCAGCGATTTCTTATGATAGCACTGCTTGGGATTGGTCTGGCAGGCTTGATGGGATGCAGCAGTACAAAGGAAGAAGCAGAACAGAAGAAAATTGCAGGGGCAGCAGATTTAGAGGGCGCACGGATCGGTGTCCAGCTTGGAACAACAGGCGATATCTATGTTTCTGACTATGAAGGGGACGAAGCCGGAACGACGGTCGAGCGTTACAACAAGGGAGCAGATGCGATCCAGGCATTGAAACTCGGAAAGATCGACTGCGTTGTCATTGACGAACAGCCGGGAATTGAGTTTGTAAAGCAAAACAGTAATATCCGTATTATCGACGAAGAGTTTTCACTGGAAGATTATGCGTTCTGTGTAAGCAAAGAAAATACGGAACTGTTAGCGCAGATCAATACAGCAATCGAGAAATTGCAGGCAGATGGAACGATCGATAATATTATAAAAAATTATATCGGAACCGAAGATGAAATCGGAGCATATCCTTATGTCAGCAAGGATGTGGCGCGTACGAACGGAACATTGATCATCGGAACGAATGCAGAGTTCCCACCTTATGAATACTATGAGAATAACCAGATCACCGGTATTGATATGGATATCATGCGTGCAGTCAGTGATGAACTTGGCATGGATATGCAGATTGAGGATATGGCATTTGATTCGATCATTGCAGCCATTACATCAGGAAAAGTCAATGTAGGAGCATCTGGCTTTACCGTAACGGAGGACCGGAAAAAGAATATCAATTTTACCGATACCTATATCACGACCAAACAGGTTATTATCGTGCGCGATGGTGGCAGCACTGGTGGTTACAGCTTAAAGGAGAAACTGTACGATAACTTTGTGAAGGACAACCGTTATCTTTATATTGTAAAAGGTTTTGGAAATACACTGATCATTACATTATTTGCGGTAATGCTCGGTATTGTACTGGGATTTTTGATCGCGATCGTAAGGACAAACCATGACAGAAATGGGGAACTTCCGATCTTAAACGCAGTCTGCAAGGTATATCTGACGGTAATACGAGGCACGCCTGTCATGATCCAGCTTTTGATCATCTATTATGTCATCCTTGCATCGGTAACGAATAAGATCGTGGTAGCAGCGATCGCCTTTGGACTGAACTCGGCAGCTTATGTCGCAGAGATCGTGCGTTCCGGTATCATGTCCGTTGATGTGGGACAGTTTGAGGCAGGAAGAAGCCTTGGTTTAAATTACAGTCAGACCATGCAGCTGATCATTCTGCCACAGGCGATCAAAAATATTTTGCCGGCACTCTTAAATGAGGTGATCAGTTTGCTGAAAGAGACTTCCATCAGTGGTTATATCGGATTAATGGATCTGACCAAGGGCGGAGATATTATCCGAAGCAACACTTATGAAGCATTTCTGCCATTGATCGCCGTTGCGATCATATATCTGGCATTTGTCATGCTTTTAAGTACATTTGTCAGCAAATTAGAGAGGAGATTACGCAGCAGTGAACGATAATACAACAATCTTAGAGGTGCGGGATTTACATAAATATTATGAGAAACAGGAAGTATTAAAAGGAATCAGCACGACCGTAAAAAAGGGGGATGTCATTGCGATCATCGGACCATCTGGATGTGGAAAATCAACGTTTCTCCGTTCTTTAAATCTTTTGGAAGTACCGACCAGAGGACAGATCCTTTTTGAGGGAACCGATATTACCGATAAAAAAACAGACATCAACCAGATGCGCCAGAAGATCGGAATGGTATTCCAGCAGTTCAACCTGTTCCCGAATATGACCATCCGTCAGAATATCATGCTTGCACCGGTAAAATTAAAACTGATGACGAGCGAAGAAGCATCTGCAAAAGCAGAGGAACTGTTGGCACGTATCGGACTGCCTGATAAAGCGGAAGCATATCCGGCACAGCTTTCCGGCGGACAGAAACAGCGTATCGCCATTGTACGTTCCCTTGCAATGAATCCGGATGTCATACTCTTTGATGAGCCGACCTCGGCACTGGATCCTGAAATGGTAGGGGAAGTACTTCAGGTAATGCGTGAACTTGCGGCAAGTGGAATGACAATGGTTGTAGTAACACATGAGATGGGATTTGCCAGAGAGGTGGCAAACCGGGTTATGTTTATCAATGAGGGCGTGATCGCAGAAGAAGGTACACCGGACGAGATCTTCCATGCACCGAAGAGTAAGAGACTGCAGGAATTTTTATCAAGAGTACTGTAAAATATCAGAAAATAAATATTGGAGAACAGGATGAAAACAAAAGAAGCATCAGTAGAGAACATTTATACACTGGACGGAAAAGTGCCGGTGGGAAAGGCAATCCCGTTTGGATTGCAGCACATTCTTGCAATGTTTGTGGCAAATATTGCACCGATCATTATTGTAGCGGGGGCATGCGGGCTTAGTGCAAAGGAGAGCACGATGCTCATCCAGAGTGCAATGATCATTGCCGGGATAGGAACTTTGATCCAGCTTTTCCCAATCTGGCGGATCGGCTCCGGTCTCCCGATTGTAATGGGCATCAGTTTCACATTTGTCTCGATCTTCTGCTATGTCGGACCAACTTATGGATATCCGGCAATCGTCGGGGCAGTGTTAGTGGGCGGTATCATTGAAGGAATCTTGGGACTGTTTGCAAAATACTGGACGAAGATCATTACACCGATCGTTGCGGCAAGCGTGGTAACGGCGATCGGTTTTTCTTTATTGTCTGTAGGCGCGGCATCGTTTGGAGGCGGCAGTGGAAATGAGAGTTTTGGTTCGGCAACGAACTGGATCTTAGGTACGATCACATTACTGTGCTGTATCTTATTTAATATTTTTGCAAAATCTTATTGGAAACAGTTGTCCGTTCTGTTTGGACTGGTTGTGGGATATGTGGTTGCAGTCTGCATGGGAGTGGTGGATTTCTCAAGCCTGCAGGGAACTGCAGTAGTTGCACTGCCGTCCTTAATGCCATTTAAGCCGGAATTTAACAGTAATGCGATCCTTTCCGTGACGTTGATCTTTTTGGTATCTGCAACTGAAACGATCGGGGATACCTCAGCACTGGCATCTTCCGGGCTGGGACGTGATGTCACAGAGAAGGAGACATCCGGTTCCATTGCCTGTGATGGATTTATCAGTGCGCTTTCTTCAGTATTTGGCTGTCTGCCGATCACTTCGTTCAGTCAGAATGTCGGACTGGTAGCAATGACGAAAGTAGTAAACCTGTTTACGATCGCAACCGGAGCGATCATTATGATCCTTGCCGGAATTTTCCCGATTTTTGGGGCATTGCTTGCAACATTACCGGATGCCGTTTTAGGCGGATGTACGATCATGATGTTTGGTACGATCGTCATCAGTGGATTGCAGATGATCAGCAAATGCGGCTACAGCCAGCGGAACATTACGATCGCCGCATTATCTTTAAGCGTGGGGATTGGATTTACACAGGTGCCGGAGATTTTTGATATTTTTCCACAGATCATAAAAAATGTGTTTGCGGAAAACTGTGTTGCCGTTGTTTTTCTGGTAGCAGTCATTTTAAATCTTGTATTGCCAAAAGAGGTTGAGGGAATAGAATAAATCTGTTATGATGAAGGCGAAAAAGGAACAGATCAGGAGGAAAAACATATGTTAGAAGCAGGGATCAAAGGTCAGCAGACCATGACCGTAGCAAATGAAAATACAGCAGAAACCATGAAAAGCGGTACCTTAAAGGTATTTGCAACACCGGCAATGATCGCTTTAATGGAAGAGACTGCATGGAAGAGCGTTGCAGGAGGGTTAGAAGAGGGCATGGTAACCGTAGGGATCAGCTTAAATATCAAGCACCTGTCCGCATCACCGGTTGGAATGAAAATCACCTGTAATACGACACTGGTTGAGGTAGACGGAAGACGCCTTGTATTTGCAGTGGATGTAGAGGATGAAGCAGGAAAGATCGGAGAGGGGATTCACGAGCGTTTTATCGTGCCTTCTGATAAATTTCAGCAGAAAGCAGATGCAAAGTTAGGTTAAGGTAGAAATAAGGAGGGGCATTTTTGGATATTGCAATAGGATTATTGATCCCCTTTCTGGGGACGACACTGGGTGCAGCCTGTGTATTTTTCTTAAAGAATGATTTGAATCCACTGGTGCAGAAAGCGTTACTCGGATTTGCGTCCGGGGTTATGGTGGCGGCATCCGTCTGGTCACTTCTGATCCCGGCGATCGATATGTCAGATTCGATGGGCAAACTTGCTTTCCTGCCGGCAGCAGTCGGATTTTCCATCGGTATGTTGTTTTTACTGGCAATGGATCGTCTGGTACCGCATCTTCATTTAAACGAAGACAAACCGGAGGGACTTCCAAGTTCGCTAAAAAAAACAACGATGCTGGTACTGGCTGTGACACTGCATAACATTCCGGAGGGAATGGCAGTGGGAGTTGTATTTGCAGGACTCTTATCCGGCAATGAAAAGATCACACTGGCAGGTGCAGTCGCACTTTCTGTTGGGATCGCCATTCAGAATTTCCCAGAGGGGGCGATCATCTCACTTCCGCTAAAAAGCGAGGGATGCAGCAGCAGAAAGGCATTTGTTTATGGAATGGCATCTGGTGTGGTAGAGCCGATCGCGGCATTTATCACAATCCTTTTAACCGCGGTCGTAACACCGCTGCTACCATATCTGCTGGCATTTGCTGCAGGAGCAATGCTATATGTTGTTGTGGAGGAATTGCTGCCAGAGGCATCGAGCGGAAGTCATTCGAATATCGGAACAATCGGGTTTGCCGTGGGATTTCTGATTATGATGATTTTAGATGTGGCATTGGGGTAAAAGATATGCTATACTGAAAGACAGTAAGAATTACAAGGGATAAAGAAGTATAAGGAGCGAAACTATGCGGGACGATTTAAGAGCGGAATTAATCAAACAGTTTCCATCAGATGTAGTGGAGACGACGGATGCAGACGGCAGAGTGATCTATGCATGTCCGACCTGTAAGAGACCAACCACAGTCAACACAGAGAAATGTGGAGGATGTGGTCAGGTATTATCCTGGACTCATATTCGAAAAGAAGAAGCTGCAAAAGGGATCAAAACAGCAACGATGAGTTTTGAAGTGCCGGGAGATTTTACGACAGGAGATTGCCGTAAGTGCCCGCTTTCCTATATTGCAAAAGAGAACAATGACAACGTATATGAATGTCCGTTAAAGATGCGTGCAAATTGTAAATTAGAATTATCATAAAAACCGGGATGCGGAAACGCATCCCGATTTTTCTAAATAAGGGAGACTTGCATGGAAAAAATATGTTATCTGTTTATGGGAGGCGGGATCATCCTTCTTCTTTTGTTTCTGGCACCACTGTTTCAGAACGGGATCGTAAATATCGGAACGGTGACCGGTGTCATCTTTGCTGCATTGTTGTTTTTCTATGGCGTATTCTGGAGAAAAGTACATCTGTTTTTGCACGGGTTATCACAGCATACGGGAGGGAAAATTTTACTTATCATAATTGGCGTAGTGACAGCAGCAGTCGTCTGTGTGGCACTGATCGAGACAGTATGGATGGTGCGTGCGGCAGAAAACAGACCCACAGAACATGGGGTGCCTGCGATCGTGCTTGGCTGTAAGGTAAAAGGAAGTAAGCCGAGCCGTGTGCTGACGGAGCGTTTGGAGGCTGCCTATGATTATCTGGTAAGCGAACCGGCTGCTATTGCCATCTTATCGGGTGGAAAAGGAGAAGACGAAGAAATCTCAGAGGCAGGATGCATGTATGAATATCTGACCGCGCGTGGAATTGAAGAAAACCGGCTGATCTTAGAAGATGCTTCGACCAATACGAGGGAGAATCTTGCATTTTCAAAAGAAATCCTAAGCAAAAGAAACCTTGGAATGGAGGTAACGATCATTACAAGCGGCTTCCATGAATACCGTGCCAATGATATGGCAGAAAAGCTGGGGTTAAAGAGTTACAGTACGCCGGCACACACGGGTATTTTGTATTTTCCAACTTATTATGTGCGGGAATTATATGGCATTTTATATTATAAACTGGTTAATGGAATGGAGAATTAGATGGCAAAAAAATATTATGCAGTAAAAGCAGGAAAAAAGCCGGGCATCTATGAGTCCTGGGCGGCATGTAAAAGCATGGTGGACGGCTATAAAGGTGCGATCTACAAGGGATTTATGACTTATGAAGAGGCAAAGGCATTCCTTGGCGGTGGCACGATAGAGAGAGCGGGCAAAGCAAAAGCAGAGACAGAAAAAACAGGCGCAGAACAGACGGCTGAGCAGCTGCCGGAAATTTATGCGTTTGTGGATGGATCTTTTAATGTGGCAGAAAAGCGTTATGGCTATGGCGGATTTTTAGTCCATCAGGGACAAAAGGAAGTACTGCAGGGCGCAGGAGATGATGCAGAGATGGCATCCATGCGGAATGTGGCAGGAGAAATCCTTGGAAGTATGGCGGCGATGAAACGTGCCGTAGAACTTGGACTTCCTGAGCTTACGATCTATTATGACTATATGGGCATTGAAATGTGGGCAACCGGAATGTGGAAACGAAATAAAGAGGGAACGATCGCATACTATGAGTATGTGCAGTCGATCAAAGATGCGATCCGTTTACATTTTGTGAAGGTCAGGGGACATTCCGGCGTAGAAGGAAATGAAGAGGCCGACCAGCTTGCTAAGCAGGCAGTTGGTCTGACCTCTCTTTCATAAGATTAAGCGATGGCATCAAATCCGTTTGATGTCTTCTCAAGATCCGTTTTGGACATGGCTTCAAGCATTGCTGCAAAGGAGCAGGTTTCCTGTCTGGAACGGTTGTTTGAGTCACGCTTCTGTGGGGTGATCCGTTTGGTACGGGTTACCGGGGTAACAGGTGTTACGATTGAAATAGATTCTAAGTAGATTGCGACAATCATCCTCCTTGACAAATGTGCTTTCCGATAGTTCTTTACTTCTTTGTAACATATATCGACATAATGTCAGAAAAATTAACAGAAAATGACAAACTTTTTTGAAAATTACGGAGTAAAACTGCTTTATGGATAAAAAATTGAAATATTACGATATTATGGAAGATTTGCGAAAACAGATCATTTCCGGAAACATCAAACCGGGAGAAAAACTGCCCTCGGAAAATGAACTGTCGGCTGAGTTTCAGGTGAGCAGACAGACTGTACGCAAAGCATTGCAGATCCTGCAAAATGAGGGTTACATCTATGCAGAACATGGAAGAGGAACCTTTTGTTCGGAAATGATGCGCCATACTGGAAAATCAAAAAATATTGCAGTTGTCACGACCTACCTGTCGGACTATATTTTTCCGAGAGTCATCCAGGGAATCGATCAGGTACTGACAGAAAACGGTTACAGTATTTTACTTAAAAATACCAGAAATTCCAGAAAACTGGAAGCAAAATGTCTGGAAGAACTTTTACAGAAAGACATTGACGGACTGATCATCGAACCGAGCAAAAGCCAGATCTTCTGTCGGCACATCGAGTTGTACCAGATGCTGGATGAATATCAGATCCCATATGTGTTTATCCAGGGCAGCTATGACCAGTTGAAGGAAAAACCGTATATCCTGATGGATGACTGCCGTGGAGGCTATCTGGTGACAAGACATCTGATCGAACTCGGGCATCAGAATATTGTCGGGGTATTCAAGGCGGATGATACGCAGGGGCAGCAGAGACACAAGGGTTATGTGCAGGCGTTGCAGGAGTCCGGCATTTCCTATGATCCGGATAAGGTGGTCTGGTTTTATACTGAGGACCGGAAGACACACCCTTATGAGAAGATGAAACAGATGGCAGAAGAGCGGGATCATCTGATGTTTGATGCAGTCGTATCCTATAATGACCAGATCGCGCTGGAAGTGATCCGGGCACTCGAGGATACCGGACTTAACGTTCCGGAGGATGTCTCGGTGACAGGCTATGATAATTCCTATCTGGCGGAGAGTGCCAAGATCCCGCTCACGACTATAGCGCATCCGCAGGAAAAATTAGGACAGATGGCGGCAGAATTATTACTTAAGATCATAAAAGACGGTGGAGAAAAGGAAGAACTGCACCAGATCGTGGTGGAGCCGAAGTTGATCGTGCGGGATTCAACAAAGAAAGCAAAGAAAGCAGGCGGGCAGGTTTCTTGCAAAAAGTGACAAAATGTGCTATACTATTGCAGGAATTGTGATACAGACAGAGGGAGAGTAGAACATGAAAGTTACATGGAAAGTGCTGATTGCGGCACTCTGCTATATACTGGGTGTGATAGGCTGGTGTTATGTTGGCGGCTATATGATCCTGACCAAACCGGTTAAGGGACTGATCGTTGCATACCTGGCAGGAAATCTATCCCTTGGAAAGATCATCATTGCTTTCATCCAGGGATTTGTCTATCTGTCACTTGCAGGTGGAGTCTGGTGTGTTGGATATATGTTGAGTAATCATTTCAAAGAATAAGGGCTGTCGGTGGACAGCCTGTTTTTATATATGGAGGAAATATGATTTTACGGTTACCATCTTATTATAAGGAATTTCATTGTATCGCGAGCGAGTGTTCCGACAGCTGCTGCATCGGCTGGGAGATCGATCTGGATGACGATTCGGCAGCCTACTATGAGTCGGTCGAGGGACCGATGGGAGATTTCATGCGAAAACACATGAAAGACCAGAAATTTACATTGCGGAAAAATGGCTGGTGCCCGATGTTAAATGAACATAAATTGTGCAGGATCTATATTGAACTGGGCGAGGAGGCACTCAGCGAAGTATGTACAGAATATCCGCGTTTTGTCATTGATTATCCGGGCGTGCGCGAGCGTGTGCTCTGCCTTTCCTGTGAGGAAGTGGGAAGGATCGTGTTCCGCAAGACAGAAAAGATGCACTGGGAAGAAAAGACCCTGCCGGAGGAGTATGAAGACACGGAGTGGACCGATGAAGAATGGGAGCTGGCAGGAAAACTGATCGCAGCGAGAGACCATGCAGTCGAGCTGCTGCAGGACAGAGAGCGTGCCATCGAAGACCGGGCGGCAGATTATCTTGCCTATATTGCAAAAATGCAGCAGGAAATCTTCCATACCGTGCCAAAAGAAGAAACGGCAAGTGAAAAAACACCATACCAGTGTTTTAAGGAGCGTCTTTTGTGTTATGAGGAATTAGAAGGACTCGGACAGGAATGGGAACAGGCAAAAAAACAGTTAGAGCAGGTCTATTCCGAGGAACAGTATGAGACAAGATTGCAGGAGTTTTTAGAGGCACTCGGAGAGAGAAAGTATGAATATGAGCACCTGTTAGTCTACTTTACCTACCGTTATTTTATGCGTGCATTTTATGATGAAAATCTGCTGGCAAAAGCACAGTTTGCCGTGACCGGATTTTTACTGGTGCGCGAGATGGATGTAGCACGTTTCTTTACCAATGGAGCATTTACAGAGGCAGACCGTGTGGATACGGCACGCATCTATGCCAAGGAAGTGGAGCACTCCGAGGAAAATGTAGAACTGTTGGAGGATGATTTCCTGTTTGAAGATGTATTTACGGTACCGGAGCTGATGAAACAGATCTTATGTACCAGACCGGCAGACCAGAAAATGATGTAGAGCGGAAGTTGCATGGGAGCAAATGAGCGTATGGGAAGGGAAGAACAGAGACGGGCGGCAGCGCGTGAGCTGCGGCGGAAAAGGAAGAGAAGACAACAGAGGCGTGCGCGCGTGATCCTTGTGTTGACGATCGCGGCAGTCGTATGTATGATCGTGACAGGAGTTTATCGTTTCCTGACAAAGGGAAAAGAGAAAACACAGACGGTGGCACCGGTTGAGACGACAAAATATATCGAGGAGCGGCCGGAGCTGATCGTAGAGTTATTAGATATCAACGAATATTCAAGGCCAGGAACGGCACTGGAAAAAGTAAACGGTATCGTGGTTCATTACACGGCAAATCCAGGTACAACGGCGGAGCAGAACCGGGGCTACTTTGAGGGTCTTGCGCAGAGTGGGGAGACGTATGCGAGCAGCCATTTTGTGATCGGACTTTCCGGTGAAATTGTTCAGTGTATTCCATGCAGCGAAATTGCATATGCTTCCAATGACAGAAATGCGGATACGATCTCGATCGAGTGTTGTATTCCGGATGACACAGGCAAATTTAATGATGAGACATATCAGTCGCTGATCCATCTGGTGGCATGGCTGATGGGGCGGTATGATCTTACGATAGAGGATGTGATCCGTCACTATGATGTTACGGGGAAAAACTGCCCGAAATATTATGTGGAAAACCAGTGGGCGTGGGATACGTTCCGGTCGGATGTCACAGCTTATATCGACACCTATGGTATTGCAAAAACAGAGGAAATACAGTAAAATAGCACTATTAACAAGGTCGAGGAAACGATATGTGGAAGACAGATTTGGAAAAATTGCAGACAAAAGAGTCGCTTCGTGAGACGATACAGTTTCTCAGAAAAGAAGCAAAGGACAAAGAAAAGGCAGCCAGCTTAAAAGCAGAGCTTGAGGGTGGTGCGCTTCTTGTGCCACTTTTATCCGAAGAGGACGCCAAGGTGCGAAAAGGCACAGCCCTGCTTTTGGGAGAACTTGGCATACAGGAAGCGGCAGATGCGCTGTGGAACGCTTATGAGAGCGAGCAGACACTTTTTGTAAAAAGTGCCTATTTAACTGCACTCGGAAAACTGGATTTTTCAGAATTTATTCCACAGATCAGGGAACGGAAACAACAGCTTTTAGAACTGGAACCTGTAGAAGAAGAAAGAAAACATATTGAGGAAGAGTTACGGGAACTTGGAAAACTTCTGGTGGCAGCAGATGGGGTTAAAAAACACGAATTTACCGGCTTTCAAAAACCACATGAGATCATTCTTACCACAAACCGTGATACAAGATCGATCACACTCCGTGAAGTAAGAGAAATATCAAAGACCGTAAGAAGAGCGGAAAAGGAACATCCGCTTGGTGTTTTGATCCGTACGGAGCAGATCAGATCGTTTGCCAGATTAAGGACATATCGCGAATTGTTATTTCCATTGCATTGCGGTGGAGTAATTCCTCCAGAAGCCGTGTGTGCCGCTAAAATGGTCGCAGAGTCTGATCTGTGGGAACTTTTGGCGGAGTGTCATAAGGATGCGGATGTCTTTTATTTCAGACTGGAATTAAAAACGAGGATGGATCTCGCAAAAAAGAGTGCGTTTGCAAAAAAATTTGCATCCGGGCTGGAACGTGACACTAATAGAAAACTTCAAAATTCCACCAGGGACTATGAGATAGAGATACGGCTGATCGAAACGAAAGAGGGAAATCTGATCCCGTTTTTAAAACTCTATACGATACCGGACCGGCGGTTTTCTTACCGGAAACATGCAGTGGCAACATCCATCCACCCGGCTATGGCGGCAACGTTGGTAAAAGCCGCAGAGCCTTATTTAAAAGAGGACGCACAGATATTAGATCCATTCTGTGGTGTGGGAACCATGCTGATTGAGCGTGATATTGCGGTGCCGGCAAGAGAAAAATACGGGATTGACATTTTCGGGGATGCAATAGCAGGAGCACGCGAAAATGCAGCAGCAGCCGGAGAACTGATCCATTATATTCACAGAGATTATTTTGATTTTAAACATGAGTATCCATTTGATGAGATCATAACGAACATGCCGATGCGTGGCAGAAAGACAAAAGAAGAAATGGATGCGTTTTATGCACGTTTCTTTGAAAAATCAAAAGAAATCCTGCTTCCGGGAGGCAGAATGATCTTTTACTCGAACGAAGAAGGATTTGTAAAAAAACAGTTGAGACTGCACAAAGAGTACCGGCTGTTAGCGGAGTTTACAATTCGTAAGAAGGAACAGTTTTCTTTGTATGTTGTGGAACTGAAGGGGTAAAAAAATGGCATTTTCAATCAGAAAAAGAGAAGAAAAACAAGGTGGAATGGAGCAGGGACTATTGGATGCGTCCCTGATGCAGATTTTGCAGGATCGTTTCTGTGAAGCAAATAACGTTTATCTCGTCTGCCTGAGTAAAAAGCAGGGTGTTGTGACCAAGGCATTTGGTTCCAGGGAAGAACTTGAGTTTATCCACAGCAGGATTGATATGGACAAACACATCGCACTGCTTGGCAGGCTGATGGACAGCAACATTGAGAGTGTCGTCGAGGAAGACTGTGGGGCAGATTATCTGAAAATGTGCGGAGTTGCCATCCGGGTCAGCGGAGAGACCGAGGCGATCTGGATCGTGGTGGGTGTTTTGGAGCAGGAAGGTGTGGAACTGCCGGACTACGTCTTAAAGACCACGCCGGAACGTTATTATAAGTCCATCGAATTTCTGGAAACACTCTCAAAACAGATGTTTGCCGTTAAAATGGAAGAACTGATGGCGCAGGAGGCATTTATCAAGAGCCGTGAGACTGCCGCTCAGATGGAGGCAGAACTGCACCGCAATGAGACCATGACAGCAATCGTTAAGATGCTTGAGTCGGAGGACAGCTTTGAACAGGTGGTCAGCCATATTTTAAAAGATACCTGTGAATATCTGGATATCTCACAGGGAATTTTGCTTCGTGAAAATAAAGACGGACAGACGGTGGATGTGATCTGTGAATACAGGGCGGCAGATGCAGGTCAGGATGTATTTGAGGCGCAGGGCGAGAATAAGAGTGAACTGCCATTTTTTAACGGAAAGCCATATATGATCTCCTCGGATTCCATGATGCCGGATGAATTTTACCGGTTGTTTGAGCGGACGAGTTTAAAGGCGGGTATCTTTTTACCAGTCGTGGTAAATGGGCGTGCCGGGATGTATGTATGTTTCTGCGAGTGCAAGAACAGGCACATCTGGGATGTCAGTGAGATCAAGTTTGTCAATGATGTAAAGCGTATCATACAAAGCATTTTACAGAAGAGGATCGCCAAAAATTCACTTGCCAGTTCCTATACCTCACTGGAAGCGATCCTGGAAAATATCGGATGTGCGGTGTATGTGTTAGATCCGTCGGACAGAACCACACTCTATACCAATCAGCGTTTTAAAAATGCGTTTCAGAAGGGGCTTGAGCAGCTGCAGAAGAATCTGGAAACGGATATGCTGCCAAATCAGGAGACCTATTTTAAAGAGATCTATCAGCCGGATGAGGAGAGGTGGTTTGATCTGCACAGTACCCGTATTGATTGGGTGGATGGCAGAAAAGTTCTTCTCTGCACGGTTTATGACGTCACTGATAAAAAGCTGTATCAGCAGAAGATCGAGCGGCAGGCAAACAATGATTTCCTGACCGGTCTTTACAACCGGATGCGCTGTGAGCAGGATCTGCAGCGTTATATTGAGCAGACGAGAGAGTTTCACGGAGAGGGCGCGCTTCTTTATATCGATCTGGATGACTTTAAGCACATCAATGACGGACTGGGACATCAGTATGGAGACATTCTGTTAAAGGATATTTCCAACAGTTTGAAGAAGATCCCGGGTGTGGAAAACAACTGCTACCGTATGGGTGGCGATGAATTTATCATCATCTTGTCGTATCTGCATATTTCCATGCTGCAGGATATTTTAGATGAGATCAAGACATTGTTTACCAAGCCATGGATGTTAAAAGGAGCCGATTATTACTGTACGATGAGTATGGGTGTCGTGCGTTTCCCGACTGACGGGGACACCGTGGAAGAGCTGATCAAAAAGGCGGATATCGCCCTTTATGTGGCAAAATGTGCCGGTAAGAACCGGATTGAATTTTATGAGGACAGCGTGGACAGTGCGACAACATCACACAAACGTCTTGACCTCGAAAAAAATATGCGAAATGCGACCAAGAATGCGTGCCGGGAATTTGAGGTTTATTATCAGCCGATCGTGGACGTTACCAAACCTGGCAGCCCATGTGTGGGTGCGGAGGCGCTTATCCGTTGGAATTCCGGTGAACTGGGTTTTATTCCACCAACTGATTTCATTCCGCTGGCAGAGTACTTAGGACTGATCAATCCGATTGGGGAATATGTGCTCCGTGAGGCGTGCAAACGCTGCAAATACTGGAATGATATGGGACATCCGGAGTACAAGGTCAATGTCAACTTATCCGTTGTCCAGCTCTTACAGAATGATATTGTAGAGCAGGTTTATCAGATCGTAAAAGAAACCGGGATCACACCGGAAAATCTGACTCTTGAGGTAACCGAGAGCCTTGCCATCAATGATATGGCGCGTATGAAACAGATCTTAGCTGACATCAGAAGACTTGGAATACGTGTTGCATTAGATGATTTTGGAACGGGTTATTCCTCCCTGAATCATATCCGGGAGATGCCGATTGATGTGATCAAGATCGATCGCTGCTTTATCATTGATATCGGAAAAGATGAGTTCTCGAATGCGTTTGTGAAGATGGTCGGAGAACTGGCTTCCACGATCCATGTAAAAGTGTGCGTGGAGGGAGTAGAGACCGAAGAGCAGATCAAGGCATTAAAGAACAGTAAAATACAACTGATTCAGGGATATTTTTTCGGCAAACCAATGCGTGCAGAGATCTTTGAAAAACAGTTCTTATAAAAAAAGAAAAAAGCTGAAAAAATATTAAAAAAGTTGTTGACAAGAAAGCGTAAGTTTGATATTATAAACAAGTCGTCACGAGAGATGAACGATTTGCGGAAGTGTCGGAACTGGCAGACGAGCAAGACTAAGGATCTTGTGAGCATTGCGCTCGTGTGGGTTCAAGTCCCATCTTCCGCATTTTTTATTCATGAAAATAGGATGTGGCAATGTTCTATTGATCCGGATGACAGATATGCAGGAGTGGCGGAATTGGCAGACGCGCAGGCTTCAGGTGCCTGTGGTAGCAATATCGTGTGGGTTCAAGTCCCATCTCCTGCATTTGGCCTTGTAAGTAGAGATACTTACAAGGCTTTTTTGCTGTATAGGAAATTCATGTGCACATTTTATTTAAAACAATTTAGCTGATATTGCTTTGGCGAGATATGCCGATGCTTTTGAAACTGTTTGATAAAATAACTGGTAGTACAGAAACCAACTGAAGCTGCGATTTCTGTCACACTTAATGTGGTGGAGACAAGCAGCTTTTCTGCTTCTCGGATTCGGATATTATTTAAGTAATCGTTAAACTTCATGTGCATCAGGCGATGAAAACTTCTTGAGAAATAACTGTAACTTAAATGGCACAGCTTTGCCATCTCGGATGCCGCGATGGGCTGGTCGTAGTGTTTTAACATATAGGTTAAAGCGGGGGATAACTGCTGTTTTAGCTGCTGATCCAGGGAGGCAGGAAACAGGGGATTGTTTTCGCTTGTGTGCCAGTAGCGTAGCAGCCAGAGGTAGATCCCGCCGATCTGGTTTTTGATGGCAAGCTCATAGCCGTATTCCTGTTCCGTTGCTTCATTTATAATATCCTGCATCCGTTCTGGAACGGAAGAATTTCTCTCACTTAAGATGGAAGCCTTGATCACTTTTTCATTTACGCTGTTTTCTGTGATAAATGGAAGCAGGTACTTTAATTCAAAGTGGCTCTGGCTGATCCCATCGTAGATAAGTTCCGGCAGAAACCGCACAACAAGGTAGGAACCGCCGTTTTCGGAGATGGCATCGATTTGGTGTACCTCTCTGGAATTGATCAGAACAAAGTCGCCGGAGGCAAATTCGTGGTAATTTCCGTTTATATAAATACGAAAATCTCCCGACAGTGCATATAACATTTCGATATAATAATGAAAATGTGCAGGAAATACATTTCCTGCTTTTTCGGTTGTTTGAATATGACACAGATATTGACAGGCAATCCCGTCGATATATTGTTTTTCTTCTTCCAGATAATTCATCGGAAACCTCCAAGGACAAAATCGTTTTATTTTTGAATAGAAAAATTATAGCACGGGAACGGGCATTTTACTAGAATAGAGATAGAAAAAGAAAACAAGAAAGAAATGGACGGAGGAAAAATGGCAAAGAATACGATTGGAGTTCCGTTAGAAGGATTTGGAGCATATTGCAGAGCAGCAGCCGCAGAGGGAGCGGTTTTATTAAAAAATGAAGGGCACATGCTTCCATTAAAAAAAGAGGAAATGATCTCTGTGTTTGGAAGATGTCAGTTTGTAACTTACCGCAGTGGAACCGGTTCCGGTGGAGCGGTAAATGTGCCGTATTCGATCAATATTTACGATGCGATGAAAGAGAGCGGCGATTTTACGATAAACGAGGAACTGGTAGAAATTTATCAGGAATGGTTAAAAGAAAATCCGTTTGACAATGGCGGTGGTGGCTGGGCTGCAGAGCCATGGCATCAGAAAGAAATGGTGATCACGGAAGAACTTGCAAGAGAGGCAGCGGAAAAATCCACAAAGGCAATTTTTGTGATCGGACGTACCGCAGGAGAGGATAAAGATTACGCCAACGAAGCCGGAAGTTATCTTTTAACACCGGAAGAACTGGGAAATTTACGTGTGCTGACAACTTATTTTAAGCAGGTAGCAGTTCTTTTGAATGTATCAAACATCATTGACATGAGCTGGGTAAGTGATCCTGCCTATCAGGGGCGTATCTGTTCGGTTCTTTACATCTGGCAGGGTGGTATGGAAGGTGGACATGCCGTAGCAGATCTTTTAAGTGGAAAAGTATCACCGAGCGGAAAACTGACCGATACCATTGCAGGCTCACTTGCAGACTATCCGTCCGCAAATGATTTTGGCGATATGGTGCGCAATTTCTATACCGAGGATATCTATGTGGGGTACCGGTATTTTGAGACATTCTGTCCTGAGAAAGTACTGTATGAATTTGGCTTTGGACTTTCCTATACTGACTTTACGATAGAGATTTTAGAGGCGGGAACAAAAGAGTGCGGAAAGAAAGTTCAGATCACGGTTCAGGTCAAAAATACAGGAAACTTTAAAGGAAAAGAAGTCGTACAGATCTATGTAGAGGCACCGCAGGGAGCACTCGGAAAGCCGGCAAGGGAATTAAAGGCATTTGCGAAAACAAAAGAGTTAGAGCCTGGGGAAACACAGGAATTAATGCTCGTCATTCCGGTAAAATCACTCGCCTCCTATGATGATTCCGGGGTAACAGGGCGCAAGTCCTGCTATGTGTTAGAGGCAGGAGACTATTATTTCCATGTGGGAAACAGTGTGCGTCATACACAGGTTGCAGATGTGGGTCAAAAAGGTGGCCTTCGGGTAGAAGAACTTCAGGTAACAGAGACCTTACAGGAAGCACTTGCACCGGAACAGCCATTTTGGCGGATCCATCCGGTAAAGAGTGGCGAAGGGAAAAACTATGAGATCAAAAAAGAGGATGTGCCGCAGAAAACGGTAGATTTAAAAGAGAGGATCAGGGAAAACCTGCCAAAACAGCTTGAGATCACAGGAAACTGTGGGATCTGTTTTTCGGATGTTTCGTGTGGAAAGGCAACGTTAGACGATTTCCTTGCGCAGCTAAGCAAAGAGGAGCTTGTAACGATCGTACGCGGCGAGGGAATGAGCAGCCCTAAAGTAACACCGGGAACCGCCTCTGCATTTGGCGGTGTCAGCGACAGCCTGCATGAATATGGCATTCCGGTTGCCTGCTGTGCGGATGGACCATCCGGTATCCGCATGGAGAGCGGGTTAAAAGCAACACAGCTTCCGATCGGAACGCTGCTTGCATGTTCTTTTAATCTTCCGATGGTGGAAGAACTGTATGTGATGGAAGGAAAAGAGCTGGTTGCAAATGAAGTGGATACCCTGCTTGGACCGGGTATTAATATCCATCGTCATCCGTTAAATGGACGTAATTTTGAATATTTCAGCGAAGATCCATATATCACGGGATGTTTTGCGGCAGCGGTTACAAGAGGGATCAAAAAAGGTGGCTCTTTTGCAACGGTAAAACATTTTGCAGCAAATAATCAGGAAACGGCAAGACATACGGTCGATTCTGTCGTATCAGAGCGTGCACTGCGTGAAATCTATCTGAAAGGATTTGAAATTGCGGTAAAAGAAGGGGAAGCAGCATCTATTATGACGTCCTACAACCCGGTTAATGGTCACTGGACCGCATCCAATTATGATCTTAATACAACGATTCTCCGCAAAGAGTGGGGATATCAGGGCATTGTGATGACAGACTGGTGGGCAAGTGTCAACGATGTGGTGACAGGTGGCAAACAGGATCATCATTCCCTTTCTTCAATGGTACGTTCCCAGAATGATCTGTATATGGTGGTCAATAATAATGGTGCAGAAATTAATGCGATGGGCGATGATCTATTGGATGCACTGGACAATGGAAAACTTACCATCGGGGAACTGCAGCGTTCCGCAAGGAATATCTGCCGGTTTCTTTTACAGGCACCGGTGATGAAACGTCCGTTAAGACCATTGGATGAAGTGAAGGCGTTTGAACCGCTTGCAGATGGTGAACAGGTTTACAGGGAAGCAGAACGGATATCAGGTATAGAGGAAACAGATGTAAAGATCGTACTGGAAGAGAAAAAGACACAGCCGATTTTTATAAATCAGGTTGGGCTTTACAATGTGATAGTAAACTATATTTCTCCACAGTCCAATCTTGCACAGGCGGCGGTGAATCTCTACCTCAATGATGAATTATTCTTTACATTGCAGACATGCGGAACAGAGGGAAAAACCAATACACAGAAAATCTGTCGATTGGAATTAAAGAGAGGTTATTACAAGATTAAAACAGAGGTTGTGAAACCGAAAATTGATCTGGAGTGGATTGAGTTTCGAATAATTGAAGAATAGAATATATTTTTTGCAACATAACAACATAGGAACGCCTGTATGCCAGAGAGCATACAGGCGTTCCTGGTTTTATTTATGATAACAGATGTTTGGGAGGTAGTTATATATTCTATACTTTACCCTGTTTTTTACTATAGTTAGTCTGATTGTTTGTGTGGATCAAAAAGGTAAAATAATCTTATCAAAAGGGAGGTAATTACAAAATGAGAAGAAAAAAACTTGTAGGAATGTTGCTTGTATCAACAATGATTGCAACAATGCTCGCCGGATGTGGCGACAAAGGAACACAGCCAGCTGAAACTTCTGTTGGGGATACAGAAGAAAATGGGGTAAAAGAATTTACTGCATTTTTTGGTGTAGCAGGTTCGGAAATTAATGACGATAATGAAGTTCAGCAGATTATCGCAGAAAAGACAGGGGCTAAGGTAAAAGAAACATGGCTGACGGGACAGACTGCGGATGAGGCGATCGGTACGATGATCGCCGGAGGAGAATATCCAGATTTTATTGAGGGTCAGACCGGTACACAGCAGTTATACGAAGCAGGTGCATTGGTGGCATTGGATGATTATCTGGATGATTATCCCAATATTAAAAATCTGTTTACAGATTTACAGTGGGAGCAGTTACGTCAAGAAGATGGACACATTTACTGGATACCACAGTTCAGCTGTATCAAGAACGAAGAAAAAGTATGTACTCACAATGATGAAGCCTTCTGGATTCAGGCAAGGGTATTAAAATGGGCTGGTTATCCTGAAGTAAAGACCATGGATCAGTATTTTGATTTGATTGAAGCTTATAATGAGGCGAATCCAACTATGGAAGACGGAACAGAAAATATACCATATACAATCCTTTGCGAGGACTGGAGATATTTCTGTCTGGAAAATGCACCACAATTCTTAGATGGATATCCGAATGATGGAAGCTGCATGGTTGACCCTGAAACATTAACAGTTCTTGACTATAACACTTCCGATACGGCAGTAAAATATTTCAGAAAACTGAATGAGGAATATCAGAAAGGAATTGTTGATCCGGAATCCTTTACACAGACATATGATGAATATATTTCCAAACTTTCAACCGGACGTGTTTTAGGTATGATCGACCAGTGGTGGGATTTTGCCTACACAGCAGGAGATGCATTAAAACAGGCAGGACTGGATAAACAGGGATGTGATTATATCCCATTGCCAATCACAATTGATGAGAGTGTATCCAATCAGTGGCACAACTCCGGCGGAGCTTTTAACGCAGGAAGTGGTCTTGCAATTACAGTAAGTTGTCAGGATGTACCGGGAGCATTACAGTTTGTAAATGATCTTCTGGATCAGGATATACATAATCTTCGCTTCTGGGGAGTAGAGGGCGTTGACTATCAAGTTGATGAAAATGGTGAGTTTTATAGAACAGAAGAGCAGAGAACACGTTCATCTGATACAGATTACAAGGCATCTCATTCATGTTCGTACTCTTATTTCCCACAGTATAATGGAACAAGTGATGATGGAATCAATGCAAATAAACCGGACGGACAGGCAAAAGAATTTTTTGATGGCTTGAATGATGATGTGAAAGAAACATTCCAGGCATATGGGGTTGAGACTTATGTTGAGATGCTTGGAACCAATGAGGCACCAGGCGAGTGGTATCCGATGTGGTCATTTTCTAACAACTTTACAACAAGTACGCCGGGTGGTCTTGCATGGACCAAGATTGGGGAAGTAAAACATGAGCAGCTTCCACAGGTCGTAATGGCAGATGATTTTGACAGTGCATGGGCAAATTACATGGATGTTTATAATGAATGCAAGCCACAGGATTTCTTAGGTGAATTACAGGATGAATTAGATAGAAGAATGGAACAGGCAGCACAGTTTAAATAAAATCAAAAATGAAATTTAAAAACAGGCAGATGTAAAAAATTTCATCTGCCTCTTTTTATAAGGAGTGAAGCTATGTCGTTAACGAGAAATAAATCCAAACAGAAAATAAAAGAACCAAGGACAAAAATTACATGGAAAGAGATAAAAAGGCAGAAAGTACTTATCTTCTGGTCTGCGATCATGCTCCTTTATGGAGTGATATTTTATTATCTACCGTTGGCTGGATGGGCAATGGCATTTCAGGATTATAAACCACAGCTTGGTATTTTCCATTCAAAATTTGTGGGATTACAGAAATTCCAGATGTTATTCTCGGATGCGACGTTTATCCGTGTCATCCGTAATACACTGGCGATGGGCGTGATCAACCTTGCCGTAACATTTGTAACAGCAATTGCTTTTGCAATTCTGTTAAATGAAATAAAAAGTAGGGGGGGAAAAAAGGTAGTTCAGACAATTTCCTACCTTCCACATTTCCTTTCCTGGATTATTGTAACTGGTATTTTGCATGATATGCTTTCTGGTACAGGAATCGTGAATGAGATCCTCGTGAACCTTCATCTGATCAGTCAGCCGATTAACTTTTTTGCACACCCCGGATATTTCTGGCCTATTGTTGCATTTGCGAATGTCTGGAAAGAAACAGGATGGAATGCAATTATTTACCTGGCAGCAATTACATCCATTGATCCATCTTTGTATGAAGCAGCAGCAATTGATGGTGCGGGAAGATGGAGTAAAATTAAATATGTGACACTTCCGGGAATCAAACCAACAATTATCATCTTACTTCTTATGAATGTAGGAAATGTGTTGAATGCAGGTTTTGAAATCCAGTATCTGTTAGGAAACGGACTTGTACAGAAAGTATCCCAGACAATTGATATTTATGTATTGAAATGGGGTATCAGTCAGGGTGATTATGCAATTGGTACTGCAGCAGGCATTTTCAAGAGCCTTGTAAGTATTGTATTGATTGTTATTGCAAATCAGATTGCAAAACATAATGGCGAAGAGCGATTGTTCTAAGGAGGGGTATCATGGCAGATACAGAAAAAAAGAAGAGAAAAAAAATTGAAGTGTTTCCGGTTGTAAATGGGATCATCATGCTTTTGTTTGTAATTATTACATTATATCCAGTATTAAATACGCTGGCTATTTCATTGAATGATGGAACAGATGCACTCCGTGGTGGTATTTATCTGTGGCCGAGAAAGTTTACCTGGAAGAATTATCTTACCGTTTTGCACAAAGATAATCTGATTACAGGAGCATATATTACAGTGACAAGAACTGTTGTAGGAACATTACTCGCATTGATCGCAAATGCAATTCTGGCATTTATTGTGAGCAGAAAGAGATTTCTGTTTAAAAGAGAAGTATCGTTGTTCTGGGTTATTACTATGTATGTAAATGGCGGCTTGATTCCTACATTCCTTTTGTATAAAGGATTAGGACTTACAAATAGTTTTGGGGTCTATGTGATTCCCGGAATGGTAAGTGCATTCAATATGTTAGTAATACGAACTTATATGAATGGCATTCCGGACAGCTTAGAAGAATCTGCACAATTAGATGGGGCCGGATATACAACGATATTTTTAAAAATATATTCTCCACTTTGTAAACCTGTTTATGCAACCGTTGCATTATTTGTTGCAGTAGGACAGTGGAATTCCTGGTTTGATGCAATGTTATATAACCGTATGAGCAGCAATCTTACCACTTTACAATATGAGTTGATGAAATTGCTTTCTTCTGTAACAAATCAGGGAACAACAGCTGAGGCAATGAAAAATGCAGTAGGTACAGTTACACCGACGTCTGTACGAGCAGCGGCTACGATTGTAACAATGCTGCCGATTATTTGTATTTATCCTTTTTTACAGAAATATTTTGTGACTGGACTTACACTTGGCGGTGTCAAAGAATAAAGATCGGGAGAGAATAATGATGGCAGGAGCTATTTTGACAGGAGTATACCGCAATGTTTTTAAAGAGTGCGGATACCGTGAGAACGAAATAAAAAAGAGAGTGGAGCAGACCTTTGAGACCATTTTTTACGGGAAGGAAGGGGAACGGTTTTACCATGAGGCAGGAGATGATATGGCTTATATGGAGGATACCGGGAATCATGACGTCCGTACAGAGGGAATGTCCTATGGGATGATGGTTTGTGTGCAAATGAATAAAAAGAAAGAATTTGATTCTCTATGGAAATGGGCGCGCACCCATATGTATGTGGAAAATGGACCAAACAGAAATTATTTTGTCTGGTCGTGCGGACTTGACGGAAGTAAAAATGCAGATGGACCGGCTCCGGATGGTGAGGAATATTTTGCAATGGCATTATTTTTTGCATCCGCACGCTGGGGAGATGGAAATGGGATATTCCATTACAGCAGAGAGGCAAGGGCGATATTAAGGGAGTGTGTGCACAAAGGCGAAATTGGTCATCCAGGGGAACCTATGTGGGAACCAACAAACAAATTGATCAAGTTTGTGCCGGGAGTTGATTTCACAGATCCCTCTTATCATCTGCCACATTTTTATGAATTGTTTGCCAAAAATGCAGATGTCTGTGATCAAATGTTTTGGAAGCAGGCAGCAGAGGCAAGCAGAACCTATCTGCATACCGCCTGCCATCCAAGGACGGGATTATCGGCGGAATATGCAGAATATAATGGTATGCCGCATGAAGAACATCAGGAAATTTTTGGAAGACATGACTGGTATTACAGTGATGCTTACCGTACCATCGCGAATATCGGGCTGGATTATCTGTGGTTTGGAACAGACCACTGGCAGGTAGAAATTGCAAACAGGATACAGCATTTTTATTGTGTAGAGCAAAAGGATCATTGGGATGGCGTATTTTTAATTGATGGAACAAGACTGGAAGAAAAAGCACTGCATCCCGTTGCCATTATTGCGGTAAATGCACAGGCATCTTTAGCGGCAGATGGTCCTTATGTAAAGGAATGTGTGGAGCGTTTGTGGAATACACCGCTCCGTACCGGAGACAGAAGGTATTATGACAACTTCCTTTATATGTTTGCAATGCTGGCACTTTCCGGAAACTATCGGATTTATCAGAAATGAGGTCAAAATGAAAAAACAGGTATACAACCCATATTTACCATCATGGGAGTATATTCCAGATGGAGAACCATATGTTTTTGGAGACAGAGTTTACATCTTTGGCTCTCATGACAGATACAATGGACATGTGTTCTGCTTAAATGATTATGTATGTTGGTCTGCACCGATAGATAATCTTGGGGAATGGCATTGTGGGGGAGTTATTTATCGAAAAACAGATGATCCTCTTAATAAAGACGGAAAAATGTGTCTTTACGCGCCAGATGTGACACGAGGGGCAGATGGACGATATTATTTATATTATGTTTTGGATAAGGCATCTGTTGTATCCGTGGCAGTAGCGGATAAACCAGATGGACCTTATCAATTTTATGGATATGTACATGACAAAAATGGAAATCGAATTGGAGAACGCCAGCAGGATGAACCACAATTTGATCCCGGTGTTCTTACAGAGGGAGACAGAACGTATCTGTATACCGGATTTTGTGCAGCGGATGATGCTTCACGTCATGGAGCTATGGGAATGGCACTAGGGGCGGATATGCTTACCGTGATAGAAGAACCTCGCTATGTTTTGCCAAATCGTGTTTATGGAAAAGGAACCGGATTTGAACAGCATGAATTCTTTGAAGCGCCATCCATTCGGAAAAAAGGAGAATATTATTATCTGATATATTCTTCTGTTGTAATGCATGAATTGTGCTATTCTGTCAGTAAAAATCCGCTGGAGGGATTTACATATGGAGGTGTGATTATCAGCAACTGTGATATTGGTATTTCAAATGGAAAACCAAAGGAAAAACCGATGGCATATGGTGCCAATAATCATGGGGGCATAGTAAATATCAGAGATCAATGGTATATTTTTTACCACAGGCATACGAATCATTCCTGGTATTGCAGACAGGGGTGTGCAGAACCAATCACGTTTCAGGGAGAACATATCCGGCAGGTAGAAATGACATCCTGTGGACTGAATGGAAAACCATTGAAAGGAAAGGGGACTTATCCATCTTATATTGCATGTAACCTTTTTACAGAAAAAGAAGAAATGTATGTGGGTGGAGAAAACCAGCCATATATTATGTGGGATGGATGCGATGGAGATTATGATCCTGCATATATTACGAATTTAACAGATCATGCTACAGCAGGGTTTAAATATTTTTCATGTAAAGATGTAAAAAAAATTGGAATCAGCGTGCGGGGATATGCAAGAGGAGAATTTGAGGTGCGAACGGCATGGGATGGTTCCGTCTGTGGAAAGATTTCCGTGGACTTTACCAATGTCTGGGAGTATTATGAGGCACCTGTCAAAATAGATAATGGGATACAGGCAATCTATCTGACGTTTCGTGGAGAAGGGACGGCAGATTTACAGTCAGTTACTTTTACTACGTTATGAAGGGATATACAACATTTCATCCAGAGTAAAAATAAAAAGAAGGGTTAAATATGAGTGAGAATACAAGGAAATATGCAAAATATTTGACAGCACAGATGACATTGGAAGAAAAAATGAGCCAGATGCTATATGAGTCACCGGCTATCGGGAGACTTGGGATTCCGGCATACAACTGGTGGAATGAAGCATTGCATGGAGTAGCAAGAGCAGGTGTTGCAACCGTTTTCCCACAGGCGATCGGACTGGCAGCAACTTTTGATAAAAATCTGCTGAAAACAATTGGCGATGTTGTTTCTACTGAGGGAAGAGCCAAATTCAATGAATTTTCGAAAAGAGGAGATCATGGCATCTATAAAGGGCTGACGTTCTGGGCTCCTAATATTAATATTTTCCGGGATCCGAGATGGGGAAGAGGACATGAGACGTATGGAGAAGACCCTTATCTGACTGGAGAACTTGGCTGTGCTTATATTCGGGGACTTCAGGGGGAAGACAGGGAACACCTGAAATCAGCGGCATGTGCAAAACACTTTGCAGTACACAGTGGACCGGAGGCACTTCGTCATGAATTTGATGCAAAAGTATCAAAGCATGATTTGTATGATACTTATTTGTACGCGTTTAAAAGATGCGTTAAGGATGCCGGTGTGGAGGCGGTTATGGGTGCTTACAACCGTGTGAACGGGGAACCTGCCTGTGGAAGTAAGACTTTATTAAAAGATATTTTACGTGATGAATTTGGATTCGAAGGTCATGTCGTATCAGATTGTTGGGCGATCAACGATTTTCATCTTAATCATCATGTGACCGTGACAGCAGAGGAATCGGCGGCAATGGCAGTGAACCATGGCTGTGATTTAAACTGTGGAAATGCGTTTTTGCATTTGCCCAAAGCATATGAATTTGGTCTGGTAAATGAGGATGCCATTACCGCAGCAGTGGAACGGCTTTTAGAGGTAAGAATCCGTCTCGGAATGATGAAAGATTATCCTTCTCCGTATGAAGATCTGTCCTATGAAAAGGTAGAATGTAAGGAACATGTGGATCTTTCGGTAGAAGCAGCGAGAAGAAGTATTGTGTTATTAAAAAATGAAAATGATTTTCTTCCATTGAATAAATCTGCGATAAAAACGATTGCAGTGATCGGACCAAATGCAAATTCCAGAGAGGCTCTGGTTGGAAATTATGTGGGAACCTCTTCGCAGTATATTACTCCATTAGAAGGCATACAGCAGTATTTTGGGGAAGAGGGAAAGGTAATTTATGCGCAGGGATGTGATCTCTATAAAGACAAAGTAGAATTTCTGGCTGAGAAAAAAGACCGGTTTGAGGAAGCCGTGATTGCAGCAGAACATGCCGATGTTGTAGTGATGTGTCTTGGACTGGATGCTACGATTGAGGGTGAAGAGGGGGATGCCGGCAATGAATATGCAAGTGGAGATAAAATTGGATTAAATCTGCCTGGTCTTCAGCAGGAATTATTAGAGACGGTAGCTGCGACTGGAAAACCAGTGATAGTGCTATTGCTGGCAGGAAGCGCAATTGACTTATCCTGGGCCAATACGCATGTGCAGGCAGTCGCTGATTGTTGGTATCCGGGTGCAAGAGGTGGAAAAGCGATTGCAGAGATGCTTTTTGGAGATTATTCTCCATCAGGTAAACTGCCGGTAACCTTTTATCAGGGAACAGAGAATCTTCCAGATTTTACAGATTACAGTATGGCAAATCGTACCTATCGGTATACCAATAAGAATGTGCTGTATCCATTTGGCTATGGTTTACATTATGGTAAAGTAAGCTATGATAAAATAGAAGTTTTACAGGATTCAAAAGATATCATGGCAGACGTAAATGTCTGCATGATGGTAAAAAATGACAGCGCTTATCCATTATGGGAAACCGTACAGGTTTATGTCAAACGACAGGATGCGTATGAGTATGAACCAGGCTTCCAATTAAAGGGAATTTCCTGTGTAAAACTGATGCCAGGAGAAGAGAAAAAGGTTGAAATTACGTTAACTGCAAGAGATTTTGCGTATATCACAGAGGAAGGAGATTGTCTGGTAAGACCTGGCAGTTATGCGATTGCAGTTGGTGGACAACAGCCGGATGAACAAAGCGAGAAACTTACCGGACAAAGTGTAACTACAATTATTGTTCAGAAAACAGGAGCGTGTATGCCGGTGGAATATTAAGTATCAGATTCGGCGATTGCAAATAACTTATCCTTTACATTATGATGTAGATTTCCTATAATTATCTGTTATATAGTTGTTAAATTTTTTTATAACTTTCGGAAATAATTTTACGATGCAGAAATGAAGTAAGGGGAATTGATAAGTCATGAGAAAAAGGATAATAGCAACGATGGCGGTACTGATTTATGCTACGGTACTGGTATGTTTTTCGGAAGAAGACAGTATTTCGTATGAAAACATGAAACACTTCACTGCATTTTTTGCGGTTGAAGGGGATACATTGGCTCCCAATAATGAAATCCGGGAGAAAATTGCGCAGTTGACAGGTGCAGAGTGTGAGGAAATATGGCTTGTTGGTCAAACAAAGGAAAATGCTCTGAATTCTTATATAATGAATGGAGAATATCCGGATTTTATATCCGGGGATATTAGTTTATATGAAGCAAATGCGTTGATACCATTGGATGAATACTGGGATGATTATCCTCAGATCAGGGATTATCTGACTGAGAAACAGTGGGACAGATTCCGTCAGGCAGATGGTCACATTTATTGGATACCTCAGTTTGGAGTATCTCATGGGGAAAATGTGGAAGTGACACATACGGGAGAGGCTTTTTGGATTCAGACAAGGGTATTGAAGTGGGCAGGATATCCGGAAATCCGTACCGTGGATGAATATTTTGATCTGTTGGAGCGGTATGTTGCAGCAAATCCGGTTATGAAGGATGGCATACCCAATATTGCGTTTACCGTATTGAGTGACGGATGGAGATATTTTTGTTTAGAGAATGTGCCACAGTTTTTGGATGGATATCCGAACGATGGCAGTTGTATTGTAGAGCCAGAAACATTACAGGTTATTGACTATAATACAACAGATACAGCACGGTGGTACTTTAAGAAACTCAACGAGGAATATCACAAAGGTATTTTGGATGCGGAGTGTTTTACTGCGTCATATGAAGATTATTTAAAAAAATTGTCTACAGGTGCTGTGTGCGGAATGCCGGATCAGTGGTGGCAGTTTTATTATGCAATTCAGGGTATATATGATCAGAACGGATTGAGAGAGCTGGGGTGTGATTATGTTCCACTGCCGATTACGAGAGAAAAAGAAACCGAAAATCAATGGCATGTGACACGCTCAGCAGAACTTGACAGTTCAACAGGGTTATCCATTACGGTATCCTGCCAGGATATAGATGGAGCGATGCAATTCATAAGTGATTTGATGGAACCGGAAATCATAAAGCTGCGTTTTTGGGGTGAAGAAGGGATTGATTATTCGGTGGATGAGAATGGTATGTTTTATATGGATGAAAAACAGGGAGAACGGCGGGGAAATCAGGAGAATGTGGAGACTCATTTCTGTCCTTACTCCTATTTTCCGAGAGTAGAGGGAAATCTGCCGGATGGGAAAAATGCCTTTTCTATGGAATATCAGTCAGCGGAGTTTTTTAAGAACCAGCCGCAGGATGTGAGAGAATGTTTTGAAGCTTATGGGGTTACAAATTATGTAGAGATGCTGGGAAATCATGAGGCACCGGGTGCATGGTATCCAATGTATTCTTACACAACATCCCTGTCTGCCAGTTCACAGGCAGGACAAATCAGGGAACAGATGGACGAAGTAAAACATAAATGGCTTCCACAGGTTATCATGGCAGATGATTTTGATACTGCATGGGGAAATTATATGCAGGAATATGCGGCATGTAATCCTGAGGAATATTATGAGATACTGCAGTCGGAGGTAGATAAAAGGGTAGCAAAGGCTTCTTCTGATTAAGAAGAAAACAGGGGGATCTTATGTTAAAAAATGGGGGATTAGAGCAATATCCGATCGGGAAGGTCAGAACCGGGGAAAGACAGCCGGTTACTTTGAATGAGGATGGAACAGTTACTTTTTATATGTATGCACCGAATGCGAAAGTGGTAGAGGTAGCAGGGGTAGGTGGTTACTTCCCAGATGACAGGATCATGCTGAACGCAGATGGGGAGGGAGGATTTAGAAAAACGGTATCCGGCATGCACTGGGCGATGCATTACTATTTCTGGTATGTGGATGGAGTGTGCGTCTGTAATCCGGATGCCGGGATATCCTATGGATGCTTTACTGCGATCAATACGTTTGAGATCCCGGAGGATAGTGTTGATTTTTATTATGCAAAAGATGTTCCACATGGTACGGTAACTATTTGTAAATATGGATCAGAGGTAAGTGGACATTTAAAAGAATGTTATGTGTATACACCCTATGGTTATGAGCAGAATTTGGATGAAACATACCCGGTTTTATATTTGCAGCATGGTGTCGGAGAAAATGAAACCGGGTGGATCTGGCAGGGAAAAATGAATTATATTATGGATAATCTGATCGCCGGTGGAAAGTGTGCCCGCATGATTGTTGTTGCAAGTTGTGGATATGCTTTTTATAAAGAGGAAAAACCGGTATTTTATCCAGGGGATTTTGACCGGGAACTTATTCATAATATTATTCCGTACGTGGAAAAACAGTTCCGGGTAAAAAAAGGCAGAAATAATCGCGCATTGGCAGGATTGTCTTTGGGCTCTGCGCAGGCAACTGACAGTGTGACAAAACATATGGAACTGTTTTCTGCGCTGGGAGTTTTTTCCGGTGTGGCAATCCATGAAGCAGAGTGTATCTGTAAAAGAAAAGAGTCACTGGAACTGGTATTTCTATCCTGTGGCAGTGAAGAAAAAGAAATTAAACAGGGCATGGATGAAGTGCAAAAACAACTGCTTCTTGAAGGAAAAACATGTGTAAACGTGGTTTATGAAGGGTATCATGAATGGCATGTATGGAGAAAGAGTCTGCGTGATTTTGTACCGCTTCTTTTTCAATGGGAATCATCGGAGATGGACGATGTTCCATGTACTGGAACGCAAAAAATAGATGAGGAACAACTGAAAGTCCAGACAGCAGAAGAACAGATGCTTTTTTTTGATCCTGTGTATCGGCAGATCCAGTTTGAAACGGATGAGGAGGGAAAACCGGCAGGAGTATATCCTGACAAGGTGCATGGAATAGTGATTTTAGAACCCGGGGTGGCTGAAATTAATTTTTATGCTCCAGAGGCATCCGAAGTAAAAGCAGAGGTAGAGGGATGTGATATGCAGATATTAAAGAAATCACAAAATACAGAGGGGTACTGGACTGGAATAGTTAAAAATATCACAGAGGGGTATCACAGGGTTTGCTTTTGGGTAAATGGAACAGCCGTGTTGAATCCAGATGCACCGGTAGGATACAGTGACGGAACAGCAGTAAATTATCTGGAAATGGAGGATCAGAACTTTCTGTTGCCCCAGTTAGCGAATGTGCCACATGGGAAGATCCAGATTCATTATTTTTACCAGAAGGAAACAGACAGGGTAGAGATGATTTATGCCTATCTTCCTGCAGAGGAGAAGAAAACAGAGCGTAAACGGAAGGGAATGGTGTTAAGGGCACTTCCTTCTGAGATGGCATCCTGTTTTTTGCATCAGGGCAAAGTACCCAATATGGCAGATCGGATATGTGCAGGAAACGAAAAAGAAGAGCTGGTACTGCTTATGGTGGACGCAGAGTCATCACAGGAGCAGATCAATGCGGTTTGGAAGAAGTATGATGTATGGGGCGAAGTGATGGTTCTGGAACGGAAGGAAGAGGAGAACTGGACAGAGTTCAGACATCATCTGGCAGCTCTGGTGGGAGAAGAAAAATGAGGCTCATAGTAGAACAGAGTGCTTATTCCGGCATTATTAAGATCGCAGAAAAAGTAGCGCGGGATGCTGAACTTGTGACTGGAAGAAAGACAGAATTTCTGGTAAAAGAAGGGATTACAGAAGAGCTGTTAAAGGCGACAGGCGAAGTGACAGTGGTGGCAGCGACAATCGGAAAAAGTGCGATTCTGGAAAAAGAAGAGATAGCGAAGCGGATCCCATTAAAATCAATAAAAGGAAAAAGAGAATGTTATTGTTTTGCTTTTCCGGAAAAGAAAGAACGAGAAAATCCAGGACTTTTAATTATTGCAGGAAGCGACAAAAGGGGAACGATATATGGGTTGTTTCATCTTTCAGAGCTGATGGGGGTATCTCCATTTGTTGACTGGTGTGGAATAAAACCATGTCATAGGGATAAAATCATCCTTGAGTGGAATATGGAGTGTGTTTCAAAGGAACCATCCGTAGAATACCGGGGATTTTTTATTAATGATGAATGGCCTGCATTCGGCAACTGGTGCAATCATCGGTTTGGAGGGTTTGGAACAAAGCTGTATGAACATATTTTTGAACTTCTTCTCCGCCTGAAGGGAAACTATCTCTGGCCTGCGATGTGGAGTGCAAGATTCGAGGATGATGGACCGGGACTGGAAAATGCTGTTCTGGCAGATGAATATGGTGTCATTATGGGAATGTCACATCATGAACCATGTTTAAGACAGGGAGAAGAATATAAATATCTCAGAGGAGAAAAATCTGTTTATGGGGATGCATGGAATTTTCGGACAAATCGGGATGGCATTATTCGATTTTGGGAAGATGGATTAAAAAGAAGCGGGAAATTTGAAAATGTCATAACGATGGGAATGCGTGGAGAGGCGGATACGGCAATTCTCGGAGAGAATGCAACCATTGCAGATAATATCGCGCTTTTGCGGGATGTATTGCAGGTACAGAATCAGCTGATCAGGGAACATGTAAATAAGGATCTGGAAAAAGTACCAAGAATGCTTGCACTGTATAAAGAGGTGGAAGATTTTTTTTACGGAACAGAAAATGCAGCAGGTTTGATGGATGACCAGGAATTAGAAGATGTGATTCTCATGCTGTGTGACGATAATTATGGGAATTTAAGGACTCTTCCAACGGAAGAAATGAGGAAGCATAAGGGCGGCTATGGGATGTATTATCATTTGGATTATCATGGATGGCCGGTTTCCTATGAATGGATTAACAGTTCTTATCTCCCCAAAATATGGGAACAGATGAGTATGGCATATGATTTTGGAGTTCGAAAGCTATGGATGGTCAATGTGGGGGATATAGCATCACAGGAACTTCCACTGTCATTTCTTATGGATATGGCATATGATTTTGAACGATGGGGAAGCAGGTCAGTAAACTGCACAGATGATTATACAAGACAGTGGGTTGCAAAATCCTTTGGTGGTTTTTCCGAAAATGTCAGAGATGAGATGGCAGAAATTTTAACGGGATATACCAGGATAATCCAGAAACGGAGGCCGGAGGCACTTAAGGCAGATACCTATCATCCGGTTCATGAAAGGGAAAGCGAAAGGGTTCTGCAGGAAGCAGAACTTGTCATAAGAAAGGCAGATAATATCCGGGAAGTGTTTAAAAATGAGGAGCCGTACAATCAGGCTGCATTTGATGCACTGATCTACTATCCGGCGGTTGCAACCATGAATCTCGTGAAAATGCAGATTTTTACCGGACTGAATCATTATTATGCAGGGATTGGAGCTGCAATAGCAAATGATTATGGAAATGAGGCGATAACATGCTTTTCCTATGATAGAAAACTTGTAGAATGGTATCATCAGATAGATGGGCAGAGATGGTATGGTATGGGAGCTTCGCAGCACATCGGATTTACACATTGGAATGAAGATGAATGTCAGAATCCGGTTATAATGCAGGTCCTTTTATTAGACAAACCGTCCGTGATCGTAACCGTTGATGGTACCAGTCAGCATGCAGAGGGAAGTTCATGGCTGGATAACAGACTGACATTGGACAATTTTCTGAATCCGGAATGTACGGAAGCGTACGTTACGGTCTATGGCAGGAGTCTTATGGAGAGCCGCTTTTATATCAGGGAAAAACCGGCCTGGATACAAACAGATATACAGGAAGGCAGTGTGGACGGAAGTATACATAAAAAGCAGCCGATTAAATTAACAATAGATGAAACATATTTTCCGCAAAACAAAGAAAAAGAACATGGGTTACTGATCATCGAAACCCCGGCAGGACAGTGTGAGATAGAAATTGCGGTATGCAGAAGCAGATTCCGGTATCCGGAGCGTGTCTTTGTTGACACGTTGGGGTATATTTCCATAGAAGCAGAACATTTTTTCGATGCAAAACCTGGGATATTGATAAAAAATCAGGTTGGTGAGAGCGGATTTGGCATTTTGCAGGGATATGGAAAAACGTTATCGGCAGTCAAATACTTTCCGACAACAGTATATTTTTCTACCGGGGAGCAGGCGCCTTATCTGGAATATCGCTTCAGGTTAAAAGAAGAAGGGGTGTATGAGATTGCGTTTTACATGCAGCCGTCGAATCCGGTAACGAGAGAAAATAAAATTCTTTACGGAGTGCAGATGAATGGAGGAAAAACAGTACTTCTGAATGAAGTAGACCACACGTATCGCATTGGAGACAGAGAGGAAGAATGGTCTATGGGAGTGTTGGATCAAATCCGAAAACAATGTGTGGAATTTCCGTGTCAAAAAGGGGAAAATATACTTCGTGTCTGTCCATTGACACCGGGATTTGTATTGGAAAGACTTCTGATCTATCCGAAGGGATTCTGCATAAGAGAGAGCTATCTTGGACCGGAGGAGACTTTTTTTTGCAGATCGTCGGACAAAATGTGAAATAAATACAGTGCTTATATATACTTTATCGGGTAGAAAAAAAAGAGGGGGCTGCTACAATAAAAGAAAACAACAAGGAGAGGGAAGTTACATGAAAGGACCAGTAGCACCGAAAGACCCGGAAAAGGCAAGACCGTATTTCTATATTTTGAAAGAAAAAGACATCTTTGGTGCAAAGCAGGAAGATGGAACAGGAGTCCAATTTATATATGAAAGTGACGGACGTCTGATAAGCAGTGCACAGATTGTTGGAAATATTACAGATGAATCAATCTTAAAGCTGCTTGAAACGGTAGAAGGATTTGCGAAACTTGTTCATAGTATCGGGGTGTCTGTGGAAGCAGACAATCCGAATGAAACGGTTCAATTTGTTTTCCAGATGTACGGGAAAAAAGATTTGTATGGTGGGGGAACGAATCTTAGAACCGAAGTAAAATGCGATGGAATGGAACAGCGAATAGTGCTGTCGGATGAAATATGGACGGAGGATGATGATATCCCGGGACAGATAAAAGTCATTTTTAAAACGCCGGAGCAAATGGCAAAAATCAGTGTTCGTCTGTATTTAAAGGATGGATACACTGCACCGCCGGAGCAGAAAGAGGAAGAGGTGGATGTTGGCTCGGAAGCATATTGTGAGATGATCAGTCATTCCTTAATGAATTTGGGAAATACCTATCGTATCCGGAAAGCGATTGAAAAGTCCAGGGCAGGAAAAGAGGTAACACTTGCTTATATTGGAGGTTCTATTACACAGGGAGCTGGTGCGACACCAATTAATACAGAATGTTATGCATATAAATCATATCAGCTTTTCCAAAAGCGGTTTGCAGTATTGGATAATGTAAAGTTTATCAAGGCAGGTGTAGGCGGAACGCCTTCTGAACTTGGAATGATCCGGTTTGACAGAGATGTACTGAGAGGAAAGGAAAAACCGGATATTGTAGTGGTTGAGTTTGCGGTCAATGATGAGGGAGACGAAACGAAGGGAAACTGTTATGAAAGTCTGGTTCGAAAAGTGTTGAATCTCCCATGGAAACCTGCAGTCGTACTTCTGTTCTCTGTATTTGCAAATGACTGGAATCTCCAGGATAGACTGCGACCGGTAGGAGAACGTTATGATCTGCCAATGGTAAGTATTCTGGATGCGGTAACACCACAGTTTACGAAGAAAAAAGAAGAAGGAAGGGTACTTTCCAAAAATCAGTTCTTTTATGATATGTTTCATCCAGATAATATTGGACATACCATTATGGCAGATTGTCTACAGTATCTGTTTGAACGATGTGAAGCGACGGAACATGCCCGGATGGACACCTTTACCATGGGAATGACCGAGGAAGAGATATTAGAACAACATCTTTCCTGTGGACCTGTAATCGGTGCAGATTTTGAACATGTAAAGCTGCTTGATAAGAAGGATACATATAGCCATGCAAAAATTTCTGAGGGTGGTTTCATTTGGACGGATAAGGAATTACAGTGTGTGGAAATGGATGCAGAACGATCCTTAACGCCGGAGTTTCCATATAACTGGATGTATGATGGGACAAAGAGTGAAGAAACCTGGTTTGAAATGCGAATTAACTGTAAGTCATTGTTGTTGATATTTAAGGATTCTGGTGAAGTAAATGTGGGAAAGGCAAAGGTATCTGTGGATGACAGCTATTGTCTTACTGCAGATCCTCACATCAATAACTGGCAGCATTGCAATGCAGTACTATTATTTCAGGAAGAAAAAAGAAAAGAACACAAAATCCGGATTGAGATAGCAGAGGAAGATCGTGGAAAACGATTTACAATATTGGGATTTGGATATGTGGAGTAAGAAATAAGGAGGAGAGTATGGTAACAGTAAACAATCCTATTTTATGTGGATTTTATCCGGACCCGTCTATCTGCAGAGCCGGAGAAGAATATTATATTGTAAATTCAAGTTTTGTTTATGGACCGGGGGTGCCAATTTTTCACAGTAGAGATCTGGCACACTGGGAACAGATTGGAAATATTTTAGACAGAAGAGAACAGTTGCCTGTAGAAGGAAGTGAAATTTCAGAAGGAATCTATGCACCGACAATTCGATATCATAATGGGCTTTTTTATATGATAACAACGAATGTCAGCTATGGAGGCAACTTTATTGTGACAGCGGAAAATCCTGCAGGTCCGTGGTCAGATCCATATTATCTGGGAGAGGATGCCCCTGGAATTGATCCGAGTCTTTTTTTTGATGAGGATGGAAAGTGTTATTACTGTGGTACAAGACCAAATCCAAAAGGGGTGCGTTATAATGGAGACTGGGAAATCTGGGTACAGGAACTGGATTTAAAAACAATGAAACTGACCGGGGAAAGTATGGCAATCTGGAAAGGCGCGGTCAAGGATGTTATCTGGCCAGAGGGACCACATCTCTACAAAATAGATGGATATTATTATCTTATGCATGCAGAGGGAGGAACCGGTCCAGAGCATAGTATCAGTGTTGCCAGAAGCAAAAATCTGTTTCAATGGTTCGAAGGGTGTCCGAGAAATCCGATTTTTAGCCATCGTAATCTGGGAATGAATTATCCGGTTGTATATGCTGGGCATGGAGATCTGGTGGACGATGGACATGGAAACTGGTATGTTGTCATGCTTGCATCCAGACCATGCGAAAGACACAGCAGTATGGGGAGAGAAACGTTTCTTGCGAAAGTAACCTGGGAGAATGGATGGCCGGTTATTGCGGAAGGAGTAGGACATCTGGAGAAAGAACTTGAAATTCCTATGAAGGAGATACGGTTGACAGAAGAGGTAAGTGCATCGGATTATATTCAGTTCTGGGATACTAAGTTAGACAAACGTCTGGTTGGAATCGAGAGTGTGAATGAGGAGACGTATTCTCTGAAGGAGCGTGAAGGCATGTTAAGACTCTATAACAGAAAGGAACGTATTGCGGAAAAGAGTAATTGTGCTTATTTGGGAGTACGACAGAAGAGTTATCAGTTTTATGCGGAAACTGGAGTAGAGTTTGAGCCAGTAAAGGAAAAGGAAACGGCAGGCATGGTATTATATCAGAATCATGCCAATCATCTTCGTATGGAAATCAAGAGAAGAAATGGGAAAAAATGCTTTGCAGTGACAACCTGTATCCAGGGAAAGGAAAAAATCATCTCTGAGGTACAGATGGATGATGAGAAAAAAATTGCAAAAATTCGTATTCAATGTGACAGACAGAAAGCATGTGTATGGATCCAAACAGGAGAAGAATGGATCGAATGTGCAAAAGAGATCAGTCTTCTTCCATATACAACAGAGGAAGCCGGAGGATTTGTCGGATGCACGATTGGAATGTATGCATCTGCAAATGGGGCAGAAAGTTCAAATCATGCGGATTTTGGCTGGTTCGTTCAAAATGCAGTCTAAAATGGCATTGCAGAAAGTCGGCAGATTACATATAATAGGTGTATACAGTGAGGGCAGGCAAAAAAGTCTGCTCTCTTTCGGTTGTGAGGAGGATGTTTTGTGTCAGCACCGCGATTATAATATGAGGAGAAGGTAGTTATGGGAAAACTGTTGCAAAGAATAGAACAGTGCATGGACAATCTTACGATCAAGAAAAAATTTTATGTTTTTTATATTTTATGTGTTTTAATTCCGCTGATAGTCACAGACAGTGTAGTGTTTTTTATGATCAGCAAATTTGACCAGGAGCGCAAAGCACATGAGATGGCAAACATTGCAAACGCAGTGGAATACAGCATCAGCAATGTGGTTGGAAATGTAGGAGAAATTGCAAATAGCATTTACACAAACAAAAATTTTAATAATTTCTTATCCAGAGAATATGCAGATCCTGCGGAGTATGTTTCTGCTTATCAGGATTTTTTTGGTGACACATTGTTAGAAAATGCGTTGGGAATGAACAGTATGGTTTTTACATTGTATACAGATAATAACACGATTGTAAATGGTGGCAGAGTCAATCGGCTGGAAAACATAAAAGGAACACAGGCATATCAGCGTTTGAATGAAAGCGGAAAAAGCAAGGGCATTTTTTTTGTTTATGATGATAGTAGTTCAAGAATGACAAGGGAACGCAGGCTAATTTATTTGCAGAAAATGGACTTTTTTGATACGAAGGCAGAAAAGTATTTAAAGATAGAATTTGATTACAGCAGTATGGTTCGGATACTTAGGAATATGAAATATGATAATGAAGTGCTGATCTGTGAAGGCGACAAAATTGTTCTTTCCAATGGAAATTATGGGAACTATGGAAATGACTTTCAAAAGATAGGGGAAATTGCAGAGGGGGCATACAGCCAGTCATTTAGTTTTTATGGAACAGAACTTCAGATTTATGTAAGAAAAGCAGAAAATGGTTTCTGGAATGGGATAAAAAATGAAATGCCAATACTATTGCTTCTTGTGATGGTAAATGCTCTTTTCCCATTTTGCTTCGTTCAGATTTTTAACCGGTCGTTTACGAAGAGAATTACCGAGTTAAGCAGGGTATTTAAGTCTGTGGACAGTGATCATCTGATCCCAATGTATCATGAAGGAGGAAAGGATGAAATCAGCAGTATGATTCGAAATTATAATCGAATGGTAACTCGCACGAATGAACTGATCCAGACAGTATATAAGAATAAAATAAGAGAGCAGGAAATTCTGGTTGGCCAGAAAAATGCAGAACTTCTGGCATTACACAGTCAGATTAATCCACATTTTTTGTTTAATGTTCTTGAAAGTATCCGTATGCACAGTATTCTGAAACAGGAAAATGAGACGGCGGATATGGTGGCAAAGCTTGCTATCATGCAAAGACAATATGTGGAATGGGGAAATGATTCGGTAAATATTACAAGCGAAATTGAATTTGTAAAAGCATACCTTGCTCTTCAGAAATACCGATTTGGAGACAGGTTGAATTATAATATAGATGTAGAAGATACGTGCAGCGAATATAAAATTCCCAAATTAACAATTGTAACATTTGTGGAAAATGCCTGTGTACATGGGATTGAGAGTAAATCTTCTCCCGGATGGATATTTGTCCGGATTGCTGGAAAAGAGGGAAAACTTTATATTGAAATTGAGGACACCGGGAGTGGAATGGAAGAGGAGAAACTTCTGGAATTAGAGAAAAATATGAGAAATGCCAGTCTTGAAATGTTAAAAAGTAATGGAAGAGTTGGGATTTTGAATGCCTGTGTCCGGCTTAAAATGATGACAGAAAACCAGGTTGAGTTCCAACTGGATGGGGAAGAGGGTGTGGGAACCACAGTTTTAATTCGCATACCAATGCAGTATGTATAGGGAGGACTAAAAATGTTAAAGGTATTGTTGGTTGATGACGAACCGTTTATTTTAGAGGGATTAAAACTTCTGATTGACTGGGAGCAGGAGGGATATGAGATTACCGGTACAGCAGTAAATGGATTGGAAGCATTGGAGTTTTTAAAAAAGGAGCGGGTCGATCTGATCATTGCGGACATCAAGATGCCGCAGATGACAGGACTGGAACTTTTGGAGAAAATTCGAAAAGAAGCGTTATCGGATGCCTGTTTTGTCGTTTTGAGTGGATATGCGGAATTCGGGTATGCGCAGCAGGCAATGCAGAATGGGTGTACAGATTATATTTTAAAACCGGTGGATCAGGAAATATTACTGAAGGTGTTAAATAAGGTAATGGTATTGAGTAACAGAGAAAAGTCAGATATTGAAAAGAATCGTAAAATGAAACAGGCATATCTGGCAAGGCATATCATTTCCCTTGTTCAGGGGAAGTTTGATCAACTGAATTTGGAATATGTCCGCGAGCACATGGACTGTACCCAGGGTGTCCGTTATGTGGAAATTCAGATGGAGGAGATTTTTGATGAAGAGGGAAGCACTGACCAGGAAATGAGAGTGGCACAGCGTACACTGTATCATTTGTGTATGGAATATCTGAAGGAAGATTCTGATTTATGTGTGTTTGATGTGTCAGTGAATGAAAAAATCTATGATGTCGGATTTTTATATTTTGATCGTGTTGCAGAAAAAGCGAATATGATGGAAGAGGAATATCTGGAGCACTTTCGGGAGTATCTTGAGGTTAATATAAATAAACCAATTATTATGCTGGTGGGGAAAAAAGTTCAGGACATCAGCAATATTGCAAGGTCGTATGGAAACACCTGTATGCTTCGGTCTTTTCAGGGATTTCGTACAAAAAAACAGATTTATTATTATGAAGAAGAAGTCCAGGTGTCACCGGATGGACTTGTTCTGTGTAAAGAAAGCTTAGATGGACTGTTGAAAATGATTGAGCAGAATAATCACGTTGGAATTCGCAGTGCAGTGGAATTTTTCTATGAAGAGATGGGGAAGATGGGAACCTGCGGTGAGACAATGACGTTGAATATTAATTATCTTTTATTTCAACTGATCCATCTTGCGTGCGAACAGGATGATGATGTGAATCAGGAGAAAATCTTAAGACTCATTAGTGAGAGCAGCTTTGAGACAGGTATAAAGAGGGGGAGCAAGGCACATTTGGCACGTTTTGCCTGTGAATATGCGGATTATCTTTCACAGCTTCGAAAAAACGTATCCCGGGGTGTGCTTAGTATGGTAGAAAGGGAAGTAAAAGAAAATTTTGCATCAAATATCACATTGAAAAGCCTGAGTGAAAAATATTATGTGAACAGTGCGTATTTAGGGCAGTTGTTCCGAAAAAAATATGGACAGTCTTTTAAAGACTATCTGAATAGCTATAGGATGGAACAGGCAGCGGATTATCTGATACATACAGATAAGAAGATTGCACAGATTGCAGAAGAAGTAGGATATCGTGATCTGGATTATTTTGTGAACCGCTTTATTCAGGTAAAAGGCTGTACACCGGCAAAGTTTCGTAAGAAAATGTTGTGATGAACAAAACGAAAAAGAAAGAGATGAAACACAAAGCTACATGGTCCATCCGGGCACAGGCGAATAAGACGATCAGTAATAATGTGAATGTGAAACTTCTGGAACTTCTTTCAGAACTGGACTATGGTGAGGGGGTTATTTGATGGAGAAACTGGTAGTAAGCATGGAAGCTGTCAACACTGAAATGGAGAAGATGAACCAGGATCGTCACAATACATTAAAATCTATTAAACGGATCGGAGAATCTTCAGAAAGTACGGTGAAAGCCTCCGGCGAGATCAGTCAGTACCTAGAGAGCCAGATGAAGTCCGCAGAGGGACTGAAGAAAGAAACCGAATTATTGAAGGAGAGCATGAATCAGCTCGAGGATGCAATCGGAACATTCAGATTATAAGTTTATAAATCCCCTTTTTACCGGATGAACCGGTAAGGAGGGATTTTGCTTTAAATATAATATTCTGGCTGAATCACATCTTCAATCCGGCAGCAGCTGCTGCGTAGCAGGAGCTGTCCTTCGAGTTCGATCCGGATCATTTCTTTATGACCACCACGGATCCGGTCAAGCAGGACCAAAAGGGCAAAACGTGCCATATTTTCTTTCGGGAGCTGTACCGTAGAAAGCATGGGAGTGGTATATTGTCCCTCCTCAATGTTGTCACTCGAGATGATCGAAGGGCGGTATAAACTGCTTTTGAACTGATTTAAGCATTTCAACATACCGATCGCGGTGATATCATTTGCACAATAGATCCCTGTAGGTGGTTCTTTTAGTTTCATAAACTGCTGCATCGTCTGAAAGCCTTCTTTTTCGGTCTGATGCGTTTCAATAACATACTCCGGGTAGAAGTCAATCGCATTTTTCCGGAGAACCTCACAATATCCCTGATAACGTGCTTCCTGGTGGCATTTTCCCACGTAAGCTATTTTTTCATGTCCAAGGCTTACAAGGTGATTGACTGCCATGGAAGCTATTTTTTTGCCGTCACAGATGACCTCATCAATGGCATAATTCGAAGAATTACGGTTGATGGCAACAATATTTTTATAGTATTTTTGCAGCAGTTTAATGACAGAGGGATTGCATCTTCCAATAATGATGAGTCCATCAGCGTTTTCTACGGAATCGCCAGTGATCTGGCGGATCGCCGCCTCAATCGCAGGCCGGTCGCATTTGGAATCATCGGAAAAACCGGACTGATACCATACTTTGGAAAGAATACAGCCATTCTTATGGATCTGTGTTTCCACAGCACGTAACTGTTCTTCAAAATAGGGATCGGAATGGATTCCATCCACCCTTGTAATGAGGATTTCAATGAGATAATGAGTATGCTCTAAATGACTGCTCCCTTTTTTCAGATTACGGGCAGCCTCGTTTGGCGTATAGTTCAGATCCATGGCAGCTTTCCAGATTTTTTCACGCATGCCAGGTATGGCGCATTTATAGGATGGATTGTTTAATACACGTGAAACGGTTGCGGGAGAAGAACCCGTCATTTCTGCAATTTTCTTGATCGACATAAGAAATTCCTTTCTGAAACGCATATCAATAACATAGTATTTCTATCGGTATTATATCATATAAGGCAGAAAGGCAGAAGAATAAAATGTGAAATCGATTTCACGATTCTGTCGATCCTGACGTTGATTTCCATTTCAAAACGTATATTTTCCAATGAAAAAACAGGAAAACAGATGAAATCCAGAGAGCAAAGGCGAGTGCGAGAGAACGATTTCACGAATTTGGCTGGAAAAGGCTGGAAGGAAACCATATAATTCAGACCATAAAAAACCTGCACCGAAACGAGGGGAAAGAAGGGATGAGAAAATGGAAGAAGAAAAGAAAGTTGTGATCCGTGTGGAACATCTGAATAAAACATATCTGGTCGATAAACAGCCGGTAGAAGTCTTGAAAGATGTATCCCTTGAGATCAGAGAAGGAGAATTCATCACGATCGTGGGACACAGCGGTTGTGGAAAAAGCACATTATTAAAGATCATATCCGGTCTTTTAAGTTATGAGGATGGTATTGTCGAGCGAAACGGACATAAGGTAGAGGGACCCGGACCACAGTGTGGAATGGTATTCCAGAACCACAGACTTCTCCCCTGGTTAAAGATCAAAGAGAATGTCGGATTTGGACTGGAGGGAATGTCCAAAAGTGAAAAAGAGGCAAAGGTGATGCAGCATATAGAACTGGTCGGACTTGCAGGATTTGAACACAGTTATCCGTCACAGCTGTCAGGAGGCATGGCACAGAGGGCAGCCATTGCAAGAGGTCTGGTAAATAATCCAAAGATCCTTTTATTAGATGAACCATTTGGAGCATTGGATGCCTTAACCAGGATCCAGATGCAGAAAGAGATCATCCGCATAAAAGATCAGCAGAAGACAACGATGGTGATGGTAACGCATGATATTGACGAGGCGATCGTGCTTGGTGACCGGATCGTTGTAATGTCCGCAAGACCCGGACAGATCAAGGATGTGATCAAGGTGATCGCGGCAGGGCATAAGAGAAACAGTGCTGACTTTGATTACTATAAGAAGAAAATCTATAACTATCTGTTTGAAGAGGCAGACAATGAACTGGAAACAGATTATGTGATATAAAGGAGGAAACTTATGAAAAGCGTAATACGAAAAACCATACTGGCACTTATCCTGCCACTTGTGATCGTTGCAGCGTGGATTTATGCAACAACGTTTTTACAGATACCAGCCGGGATCCTACCCAGTATCCCGCAGGTATGGAGTGCAGGTGTGGAGATGATATCTTCCGGGCAGCTGCAAAGTGATCTGCTGATCAGCCTGGTTCGTGTATTAAAAGGATTTCTGGTATCGGCAGTTTTGGGCGTGACACTTGGTTCTCTGATCGGAATGTTTCGCCCGGTAAGAGAAATGCTGCTGCCACTGATCACAGTGATCCGGCAGATCCCGATGATCGCATGGATCCCACTGATCATCCTCTGGTGCGGGATCGGGGAACTTTCGAAAGTCGTCATCATTGTGCTGGCAGCATTTTTCCCCATTCTTGTCAATACAGAAAGCGGTATTGCGGGAACGCCGGAAAGCTACCTTGAGGTGGCAAGGCTTTATAAACTAAATCCATGGAAAACATTTTGCAAAGTATATCTGCCGCATGCACTTCCGCAGATCTTAGTGGGATTAAAGCTTGGGCTTGGCGTTTCCTGGATGGCAGTTGTGGCAGCGGAGCTGATCGCTGCTGTATCGGGGATTGGCTACCGTATGAGTAATGCAAGGAGCCTGATGCGACCGGATATCGTGATCGTGTGCATGATCGTTGTCGGTTTGGTTGGAATTGGTATGGATAAGGTGATCGGACTGATCTTTGGTTCTTTTACACCATGGAAAAAATTAGAAAACAGGGAAGGGAGAAAATAAATATGAAAACAAAAAAATTAAAAACAATGGTAACAAAAATGGCAGTCACTGCAGCAACAGCAGTTCTCGTGGCAGGGGTATTTGCCGGATGCGGAACAGAAAAAAGCGCGAAAGAGGGAACTGGGGATGCAGTGCAAAAGACACTTAAGATCGGAGTGGGAGGCTCAGAGGATTCCGGGTATGTGTTAGAGCTTGCAGCACTTGCAAAAGAAAACGGTTATCTGGACGAGGAACTTGGAAATGTGGGATATACCGTAGAGTTTGTTCCATTTGCCAGTGCCGGTCCTGAAATTAATGAGGCATTGGCATCCGGTGCGGTGGATGCAGCAATCTATGGGGACTTCCCGGCATTTACAAGCAAGAGCAACGGGATAGACAGCACGATCATCGCAACGGTAAACCAGAGGATGCAGTATGGTGTGTTAGCCGGAAATGATGAGATCAAGACCGCAAAGGATTTAGAAGGAAAGAAAGTGATCTATTTACAGGGAAGCGTGCAGCAATATTTCTGGGAAAAATATGCCGAGGCAAACGGAATTGACACCAGCAAGGTGGAAGTGATCAACAGTACCGACACGGCATCGTTATTGCAGACAGGTGCGGCAGATGCGGCGGCAGGAAATATCTATGTGGAAAAATATCTGGAAAATATGGGAGTTGGGAAGATCTTTGATGATGGAAGCAGCACCGGTGTGTATACCACACATGTTGTGACGGTAAAAAGTGACATTTTAAAGGAGACACCACAGGTGGCAGTGGCGATCAATAAAGCACTGATCCGTGCCTATGAGGATGCAGTGGCGGATAAAGAGGCGTTCTATGATGCCGTTGCAACAAAAAATATGCCAAAAGAGATCATGAAATCCGAATATGCTTTTGATGAATCGTTATGGTATCTGTCACCGGAGATCACAGACGACACCAGAGCTTATTACGATGGATTAAATGACTGGCTGTATGACCATAAGATCATTCAGAACAAAGTGGATGTTGCATCTTTTGTGGATGGTCAGTATTACGAACAGGCAAAACAGGAACTGGAAAAATAGCAGGAAGAGAGGTATGGTATGGCAAATGCAAATGTAAAACCGGCAACCGCATACACAAAAAACTGGAATAAAGAACAGAAGAGGAAAGCGGATCCAGTCTATATTGAAGAAGAAAAACGATATTACCAGACAGCAAAGCAGCATCTGCTATTGTCCCTGCTGGAAAAAGAAGAGGGGGAAGATCTGTGGACGGCACCGGATGATGTCAATCCTTATCTGTGGCAGCATCAGCAGACAAACCACATTGCAGGCATTTTCTCATTGTCTGGAAAAGAACTTGTAATGGCAGGGGGTGTGGATATCGCCACGATCCTCTTTGCAAAGAGTAAAACAGGATGGGTGATCGTGGATACAGGAGCCTCAGTGGAAGCAGCGAGGTACTGCATGGAACTGGCAGAAAAAGCAACCGGAGAACAGATCGCAGGAAAGATCCGTGGCGTGGTATACAGCCATTCCCATTTTGATCATTTTGCAGGAGTGGGAGCCTTTATCCCGGATGAAAATAACCCGGAAAACATCCCTGTGATAGCTCCGGTGCAGTTTGGAGAATCAAAAATAGAGGATCATTTGTATGCAGGGGTTGCGATGTCAAGGAGACTGCAATATCAGGCAGGGATCTTAAATCAGGAAGACACGCTGAAAAAGAAACTTTCCACACCCATCCTGCAGGGGGCATATTCCTATGTCGAGCCAAATACCTGGATCGATACTTCCAAAACACTGGAAGTAGATGGATTGACGATCGATTTCATTGATACACCAAATACAGAGACGATCGCGCATATGGCAGTTTATCTGAACGATTATGATGTCCTTTATCTGGGAGATAACAGTATGGGAATGCTTCATAATACCTACACCATGCGGGGCGCAGTGGTAAGGGATGCAGACTTCTGGAGCAAAAAATATTATGAAATGTATCTGAAGTATGGAGCACGTGCGAAGGCTGTGGCACAGGGACATGGGATTGCACACTGGAATACGATAGAAGACCCGGATGTAGTGAAGAAAGTGCTGATGGATAATGCAGCGGCCTATAAATACATCAATGACCAGTCCCTGTTTTATGCAAACCAGGGATATACGATGAACGAGATCAATACAGCATTTAAAGTTCCGGAGTGCATACAAAGAGTCTCTTATATCAGACCTCACTACGGTTCGTACCGCTTTAATGCAAAAGGTGTCTATCAGAAATACCTTGGCTTTTATGATGGAAATCCGGTTCATCTGGAAACAGCCAGCGAAGTGGAAACGGCAAAAAAATTTGTGGAGTATGTTGGTTCGGCAGAGAAAGTGTTAAAAAAGGCACAGGAAGATTTTGACAGGGGAGAATACCAGAGCTGTGCAGTTGCTTCAAATTATGTTGTATTTGCAGATCCGGACAACATGCAGGCGCGCTATCTGTGTGCGGATGCCTTAGAGCAGCTTGCCTATATGGCAGAATCGTTTCTCTGGCGGAATGCGTACCTGACCGGTGCTGCGGAGCTTCGGAATCCGGGACTGTCAGAGAAGGCAAGAGATGTCATGAACAACAGCGTGGAGGATATCACATCACAGATGCCGGCAGAGCTGATCCTTGCAAAGCTGGGGATCGCGATCGACTGCAACCGGGCGGTAGATGAAAACCTTACCTTTATTTTAAAGATAGCAGAAAACTTAGGAGAGGATGCAGACGAGATCTTTTTGCTGAAACTCTATAAGGGAACTTTACACTATATGCGTTTAGAGGCGCAGACAGAGCAGCACGGGGATGGACTGCCGGTTGTGACTACAACGACAAAAGGCTTGTACGCACTCTTTTCCAGAGAAGAAAAGCTGGATGGATCTTTGTATCAGACCAGACACTTCTCCATACTGGAAAAACTGCGCACGTATCTGGTTGATTTTTCAGAGTATCGGGAATTTCACCTGATCGAACCATAGAGACAATAGATTGGAGGAAACAAAAAATGGCAGACAGAAAATTTACAGGAACCATAGGAAGAACGCTGCAGGGAACCCGGTTTTCGTATGAGGTAACAGAAAGGCTTCCCAAAGATGCACCGAATGTAGTCTATATTTTGATGGATGATATGGGATTTGCACATCTGGGATGCTACGGCTCTAATATCCGTACACCGAATATCGATTCTCTTGCCAGTCAGGGACTGCGGTATAATAATTTTCATACGACGGCAGTCTGCTCTGCAACAAGAACCAGTCTTTTGACCGGTGCCAACCACCATGCCGCAGGATGCGCATCTTTGATTGAATACCAGACCGGATTAAGCAACGGAGCAGGACGGCTGAACCCGGAATATGCAACGGTTGCGGAGATCCTGCATGAGTATGGATACGCAACGTTCTGCTCTGGAAAGTGGCATCTTGCAAGTGAAAAAACACAGGCAGGACCTTATGACAGCTGGCCATTACAGAAGGGATTTGACCGGTATTATGGATTCTTGCATGGAGAAAATGATCAGTTCCATCCACATCTGGTGCGGGATAATTCGCTGCTGACACCGGAGGAGGAAGCACTACGGACGGATCAGAAAGACTATCATTTCTCCAAAGATATTGTGGACAATGCGATTGAAAATATTTTCACGGAAAAGAATGCGTTTCCGGAGAAGCCATTTTTCCTGTATCTGGCATTTGGAGCAATGCACGCGCCGCATCATGCACCAAAGGAATATATCGACCGGTACAAGGGAGCGTTTGATGATGGATGGGATGAAAAGCGGAAACAGTGGTTTAAAAAGCAGAAAGAGATCGGGATCATTCCGCAGAATGCAGAACTGACCGAACGCAACGAATATGTCGATAGCTGGGAGAGCCTCAGTGCGGATGAGAAACGCTTATATGCCAGATATATGGAGGCATATGCAGGAATGTTAGAATATACGGATGAACAGATCGGCAGGTTACTGGACTATTTAAAAGAGATCGATGAATTTGAAAATACCATTTTTGTCTTTTTATCGGACAACGGAGCAAGTGCAGAGGGTGGAAAAAACGGAAGATTAAACTGCTTTCAGGGAATGGATATTTTTGAGAGAGAAAATGAGGTGGAGCGCAGCTTAAAGCATTATGATGAGATCGGCACCGAGGAGGCGTTAAACCATTATCCGACCGGCTGGGCAAATGCAGGAAATACACCATTCCAGTGGTATAAGATCTGGGCACATGAAGGTGGGATCAAAGATCCACTGATCGTATCCTATCCAAAGAAGATCAAAGACTATGGCGGCATACGGGGACAGTATCATCATGTATCGGATATCACGCCTACTATCTTGGAGATGATCGGGATCACAAAACCACAGAGCATCAAAGGCGTTGCACAAAAGGATTTTACAGGCGTCAGTTTTGCATATACTTTTGTGGACAGGGAAGCGGAAAGCAGGAAACATGTGCAGTATTATGAGGTACTTGGAAACCGGGGCATCTATAAAGATGGATGGAAAGCGGTTATCAATCATGTCTTTTCGGGATCTTATGCAGAGGATCAGTGGGAACTCTATCATGTGGAAGAAGATTATTCGGAAAAATATAATGTGGCGGAGCAGTATCCGGAAAAATTGCGGGAACTGCAGGATGAATTCCTGATCGAGGCAGCCAGAAATAATGTTTTCCCGATGTTAAAAAAGGCATTCCATACATCAAAGGACAGTGCATCCGAACCGGTATACGGGAAAATCCCGTCAAGGGAAGTACGGCTGGAATTTAAGGGAATCATCAGGCCGTATGATGTTGCAGAGAGCAACCGGATCGATCTGGATACGACAAGTTACCATTTTTATGCAAAGATCACGAGGGAGAGCGAAAAAGAGGAAGGTGTTATCTTCTCTGGTGGCGACAAATTTTCCGGTTTTACCCTTTATATCAAAGACAACCGCCTAAAATATGTGTATAATTATGCCAAAGAGCGGTATGATACGTTGGAAACCGAAGAAATTCCAACCGGTACGTTAGAGGTCGCATATGATTTTATCTTCAAAGAAGACCGGAGTGCGGAGGTAAAACTGTATGTCAATGATGTGGAAGCAGGAAGCGTCTTTATACCAAAAACATACTATATGAAGGGATTTTCCTCTACGATAAAGGCGGATAAATATACGCCTGTGTCACCGGAGTATGAGGTACCATTTGAGTTTACCGGGAAAATACATAAAGTAGTTTTACAGCAGACCCCGGGAAAAACGGATGAGACGAAAGTGTTAGAAAAACATTTACACGCGGAATAACAGAGAAAGGAAACGATATGTCAGCAGCAAGTATTTTGATCAAACCATGTTCATCAAATTGCAATATAGACTGTAAGTATTGCTTTTATAAAAAGTTATGCCATACAAGAGAATCATACAGCAAAGGGCGTATGTCGGATGAGACATTAGAAAAACTGATCTCTCAGGCATGCGCCTATGCAGATGGACTGGTATCCTTTGCATTTCAGGGGGGCGAACCGATGTTAGCTGGCATTGAGTTCTTTCAAAAAGCAGCAGCGTTGCAGCAAAAATACAGTAGAAAAGGGCTTAGGATTGAGAACACCATTCAGACGAATGGTGTTCTTATAGACCGGGAATGGGCGCAGTTTTTTGCGGAACATGATTTTCTGGTAGGAATCTCACTGGACGGACCGCGCAAGATCCATGATGCGTATCGCACGGATGCGAATGGAAATCCTACCTTTACCCGGATCATGAATGGGATCGCACTGCTAAGAGAGCGTGGGGTACGGTTAAATATTGCAACGGTGGTAACGGAGGAACTGGCGCATCAGGCTGCCTATCTGTATAAATTTTATAAAAGGAACAACTTCTCCTATGTGCAGCTGATCCCATGTATGGGAAATTCGTGGGAAACAGATGGAAGGATTGCGGAGGCAGAAAACGGGTTTTCTGTAAGACCGGAATCTTATGGTAGATTTTTAAGTGAAATATTTGATCTGTGGTACCCGGATTTTTGTGCAGGGGAGGATATGGAGATCCGCACATTTTCCAATCTGGCTCAGATGGCAGCGGGATATCCGGCAGAAGAATGTGGGATGAACGGGTGTTGCAGCTGTTATTTTGTGGTAGAAGCGGATGGCAGTGTCTACCCGTGTGATTTCTACTGTACGGATGCGTATTGCCTTGGCACAGTGGAGAAACCATTTGAGGAACTCTTAAAAAATAAAAAAGTTGGGGAATTTATCGGGTATTCCAAAAGAAAGCCAAAAGAATGTCTGCAGTGCCCGTATTACCGGCTGTGCAGGGGTGGATGCAGGCACTGGAGAGAGCCTGATTCACAGTTGAATTATTTATGTGCCGGCTATCGCATCTTTTTTGAACATTGCGAGAGCCGGCTGGATGTGTTGGGGAAAATGATCTTAAGAAAAGGATAACAGAGATCAGATATGGAACACATCAATCAAAAATATCATTGCCAGTCCATAGTAGGTTATGACTGCGACCAGGTCATTTACGGTCGTGATCAGAGGACCGGAAGCAACAGCGGGGTCAATGTGGATCTTGTGGAAAAACATCGGGATGATGGTTCCGATCAGACTGGAGATCACCATTGCCACAATCAGGGAGACACCCACACAGCCGGAGATTAAAAATGCTGAAAACCAGGCATATTTTTTGAATAAGTGAATGTAAATGCCAAGGAACAGCAGTGCCATCAGTCCAAGGCTGGCACCGTTTAAAAATCCGATCTTCATTTCTTTCCCAAGTAAAAACAGTTTCTTTTTGGCGGTAAGGTTCTCATCCATCAGCACACGGATGGTTACAGCCAGGGACTGTGTTCCGACATTTCCGGCCATATCAAGGACCAGAGACTGGAAACAGATCACGATCGGCAGGACTGCGACAACGGACTCAAACATGCCGACGACCGAGGAAACTGCCATCCCAAGAAACAGAAGGATGATGAGCCATGGAAGCCGCTTTTTCATGCTGACGAGAGTCGGCTCTTTTAAATCCTCTTCGGAGGTAAGACCTGCGAGCTTTGCATAATCATCCCCCATTGCATCATCAACGAGTTCTACAATGTCGGTTGCGGTCAGGATACCTGCAATCTTTCCCTCTTCGGTCAGAACGGGAAGGGAATCTTCTTCGTAATCTGCGATTTTTTCGATACAGACATCAATTTTTTCATGTTCCAAGATATAAGGGTAGGAACTGCTGATGATGTCACTAAGATCATCATGTTCCCTTGCAACGATCAGGTCTTTTAAATCAATGGCCCCGGCAAATTTTTCATTACTGTCTACTACATAGATAGTGGAGATATTGTCATGTTCGCCAGCCTGCCGGATGAGAGCACTCATTGCCTCGCGGATGGTAAGGTTGTCCGGGATGCAGATGAAGTTGTTGGTCATACAGCTTCCAATCTCATCTTCATCGTAGGAGAGAAGTCTGCGGACATCTTCTCTTGCATCATCATCCAGACGTCTGACGATCTCCTGTTTTTTGGCTTCCTGCAGATCATCTAACACATCCATGGCATCGTCGGCATCCATATAGGACATGACCTTTGCAACGCGTTCGATGGGCAGTTCGTCTAAGTATGCTTCCGCATCATCCAGATAGGAAAAGATCTCAGCGACCTTTTGCACACCCAGTATGCCATATAGGTGTTTTCTTTCGTCAGCGGTCAGTTTTGTGACGGCTTCTGCAATATCTTTTTCATGGTAATCAGACAGTTTATCACGCAGGATGGCTTCTTCTTTCGTGCTGCGGATGATCTGGACCAGTTCTGTTACATAATCTTTTTCCGGTGTTATTTTTTTTCTCACTGTTACCTCCTTCTTGCCCGAAAAAGGGCATAAAAATACATCGCCTCAGATGATTGTGATGGTAAGGATTCTCTGATGCGATGTAAGAGGACATAACAAAATAGAATGAGGCTACGTCAATTTCATGGGCAGCCACATTCTGCATTGGTATCTTCTGTTATCGCATCGACTACTTCGTCCTATACAATCGCAACTATCCATGAAAATTCACCTCCGTTTTTTAAAAATTTCCTGTTGATTGTAGCAGAAAAAAATGAATTTTTCAACCCATTATCCTGTGCTTAAAAGCACTCGCTATGCCTGTTTACCAAATGTTGTTTTGCGGAGCACAGCATAAATAATGACTGCATACACGCCACCGATCAGGGCTGTGATCAGCTGTGTGACCGAAAACTGAAGCTGTAAGGCGTGCATCATTGGCTGCATTTTTTCCGGAAGCATGTTTGGAAGAATGATAAGAGAGATCAAAATTCCCATAAACAATGCTTTAAGTACAGCACCGACTGCGATCGATACCGGAAGACCGGCAGTTTTTCCGCATTTTCCACGGAGAAGTGCTACTGCAACAACAAGGATGATGTTTCCGATCATGATACATGGGAACATTGCCGGAATGGCTGCCATGATCGGGCTTCCTGTAATGAAAAAGGAAGTGATCGGGGTAATGATACTTAAAATGATGCCACAGACAGGTCCGGCATAAATGACGGTCAAGATCAGAGCGGCATTGATGATCGGTCCGGTAAGATAGACACTTAAATTTTTGAAAAACTGGCTGACAATGCAGATCGCAAGCAGCACAGCGGTTGTAGTGATTTGTTTCGTGGTTAGTTTCATAACAAAATCCTCCTTCATATTTGTACCAACGAAATGATACTCCTATATGGAAGCAAACGCAACTGCTTCTTTTTTGAATCTGCAAAGTTTTCTGATAAGAAAAAAGGAAATAGCGTTTGGACGCGGAATATTTATAATGTAAACACTGTGAGGAGACGCCTATGTCAATAAGGGAAGAAATGGAACGAATGGAGCGGGAAACGCTGAGTCCTTATGCAACCCTGAGTGAAAACTCAAGGGGAAGGGATATTCCGGAGGAGCCTTGTGATATCCGGCCGGTATTCCAGAGAGACAGGGACAGGATTTTACATTGTAAAGCGTTTCGCCGTCTGAAAAATAAAACACAGGTATTTTTAACACCGAAAGGGGATCATTACAGGACAAGACTGTCCCATACCCTTGAGGTGTCACAGAATGCCAGAACGATCGCAAAAGCATTGCGGTTAAACGAAGATCTGGTGGAAGCGATCGCATTGGGGCATGACCTTGGGCATACCCCATTTGGTCATGCCGGAGAGTATGTGCTCAATGAGATCTGCGAAGATGGCTTTCGTCACAATGAGCAGAGCGTGCGTACGGTGGAAAAATTAGAAAAGGACGGTCAGGGATTAAATCTGACGTGGGAAGTCCGGGATGGTATCTTAAATCACCAGTCCAGACTGATGCCGCATACGCTTGAGGGCAAGATCGTAAGACTTTCCGATAAGATCGCCTACATCAACCACGATATCGACGATGCGATCCGTGCGCAGGTGCTGACGGAGGATGATATTCCACTGGAACTGAAAAAAACACTGGGATTTTCCACCCGACAGAGACTGAATACGCTGATACATAATATCGTAATGAACAGCAGGGATAAAAACGATATCGTAATGTCTTCCGAGGTCGAAGAGGCAATGATCGAACTCCGTAAATTTATGTTTGATCATGTATACAAAAATCCGATCGCAAAAGGAGAAGAGGTCAAGGCAAAAGAAATGCTAAGACAGTTATTCTTCTTCTATATGGATCACATTAATCTGTTGTCGGAGAAGTACCTTAGAATGTTGGATGAGGGCGAAAAACAGGAGCGTGTCGTCAGCGATTATATCGCAGGCATGACAGACCAGTACGCCATTACGAAGTTCAGCGAGTATTTTCTGCCACAGGCTTGGCAGGTCGACGGATATTAGTAAGCTGCAGGAGAAGCCTGTGGCATGCACAGTGCTTGGCAGGTCGACGGCTATTAATTTTATTTTACGGAGGGAAAGATGCCATATTATTCGGATGACATTGTCGAGGAAGTACGTTCCCGGAATGACATTGTAGACGTGATATCACAATATGTGCGTCTTCAGAAAAAAGGAAGTACTTACTTTGGACTGTGTCCTTTTCATAATGAAAAAACAGGCTCTTTTGCGGTATCGCCCAATAAACAGATGTACTACTGTTTTGGATGCGGTGCCGGTGGAAATGTTTTTACTTTTCTGATGGAATATGAAAATTTTACCTTTGGAGAAGCAATGGAGTCACTGGCAGAGCGTGTGGGAGTGGAGCTGCCCAAACGCGAATATACATCTGCCCAGAGACAGGAAGCGGACAAACGCGCAAGGCTGCTTGAGATCAACAAAGAAGCAGCCAGATATTTTTATTCCCTGCTGCGGAGTGAGCGGGGGACACATGCGCTTTCCTATTTTAAGAAACGAAATCTGACCGAGGAGACGATGCAGCGGTTCGGGCTTGGCTATTCGGATCAGTACAGTGACGATCTCTACCGATATCTTCGCAAAAAGGGATATGAGGATGAGATCTTAAAAGAATCCGGACTTGTCACGATCGATGAGAGACGGGGTGGATACGATAAATTCTGGAATCGTGCCATGTTTCCGATCATGGATGTGCACAACAAGGTCATCGGTTTCGGAGGGCGTGTCATGGGAGATGGAGAGCCCAAATATTTAAACTCTCCTGAGACCAGGATCTTCGATAAAAGCCGCAACCTTTACGGATTAAATATCGCGAGAAGCACGAAAAAAGACCAGCTGTTACTCTGCGAGGGCTATATGGATGTGATCGCCCTGCATCAGGCAGGATTTGACAATGCGGTTGCTTCGCTTGGAACGGCTTTAACAAGTGGACATGCCAATCTGTTAAAGCGATATACCAAGAATGTCTACCTGACGTATGACAGCGATGGCGCGGGTGTGAAAGCCGCACTGCGGGCAATCCCAATCTTAAAAGAAGTAGGAATCAATACAAAGGTCGTCAATATGCAGCCGTACAAAGATCCGGATGAATTTATCAGCGCACTGGGTGCAGAGGAATATCAGAAACGGATCGATCAGGCGGAAAACAGTTTTCTGTTTGAGATCCGCATGCTCGAACGCAATTATGAGATGAACGATCCGGCTGGAAAATCTGCATTTTTCAAAGAGGCAGCACAGAGACTGTGCGGTTTTCCGGAAAAAGTGGAGCGAGATATTTACATCGAGGCAGTCGCGGACAAATACGGGCGGAGAGCCGAAGACATCGAGCGGATGGTCAACGAATACGGGGCAACGATCGGTGTGGCGGGAGACCCGGGCGGAGTGAGGGCACCCCGCGAGACGACAAGGTTAAAGACCGGTATCCATGAGAAGAAAAAAGAAGATGGAATGAAGCAGTCGCAAAAGCTGCTTCTGACGTGGCTCATTGAGCATGCCGGATTATTTCCTAAAATAGAAAAATATATCACACCAGAGGACTTTACAGAAGAAATCTATCGAAAAGTGGCGGAAATCCTGTTTTTACAGTTTAAAGAGACAGAAACTGTCAATCCGGCGCAGATCGTGAGCATGTTTCAGAATGAGGAGGAACAGCGGGAGATCGCAGGACTTTTCAATGCCAGACTTCAGGCTGGCGGGATAGAGGAAGAGGAGACACTCGATAAGGCATCCTTTGAAAAAGCGTTGAAGGAGACCATTTTACGGGTGAAACAAAACAGCATGGAGTATCATGCTAAAAATGCAGCTCCGGATGATATGGGAGCACTGCAGAAAATGATAACGGATAAGAAAGCGCTCGAAGAATTAGAAAAAGTGCATATTTCCGTAGATTAAGGACAAAATACTAGAAAACTTGAGAGGATGAAGCAAAATGGCAAAGAAGAAAGAAACCGGCGAAACGAATGTTGCAGCAAACGCAGCAAAGACAAAGGGTGTCGCAGCAAATGCAGCAACTCCGGAAGCAGACGCAGCCAGAGAGAAATTTCAGGAGAGATTAAAAGAACTTTTAAATTTAGCCAAAAAGAAAAAGAACATGTTAGAGTATCAGGAGATCAGTGATTTCTTTGCGGACATGCAGCTGGATGCAGAGAAATTCGAAAAGATTTTGGATTTCCTGGAGGCAAATAACATTGATGTGCTCCGTATCACGGATGATGATTCCGATGAGGACATTTTGCTTGAGGTAGACGATGAGGAAGAGATCGAGGTAGAAAAGATCGATCTGTCTGTACCGGATGGCGTATCGATCGAGGACCCGGTCCGTATGTATTTAAAAGAGATCGGTAAAGTACCGCTTTTAAGTGCAGAGGAAGAGATCGAACTCGCAAAACGTATGGAGTTAGGAGATCAGGAGGCGAAAAAACGTCTTGCAGAGGCAAACTTACGACTGGTTGTTTCCATTGCAAAACGTTATGTTGGACGAGGCATGCTGTTCCTTGACCTGATCCAGGAAGGAAACTTAGGACTGATCAAGGCAGTCGAGAAGTTCGATTACCGCAAAGGATATAAATTCTCCACTTATGCAACCTGGTGGATCCGTCAGGCGATCACCAGAGCCATTGCAGACCAGGCACGTACCATCCGTATCCCGGTTCACATGGTAGAGACGATCAACAAACTGATCCGTGTCAGCAGACAGTTACTGCAGGAGTTAGGACGTGAACCGACCCCGGAAGAGATCGCAGCAGAGATGAATATGCCGGTAGAGCGTGTGCGTGAGATCTTAAAGATTTCGCAGGAGCCTGTTTCCTTAGAGACACCGATCGGTGAGGAGGAAGACAGCCATCTGGGAGATTTCATTCAGGATGATAATGTGCCGGTTCCGGCAGATGCAGCAGCATTTACCTTGTTAAAAGAGCAGCTGGAGGAAGTGCTTGGAACTCTGACCGAAAGAGAGCAGAAGGTCTTAACCTTACGTTTTGGACTGGAAGACGGACGTGCCAGAACGTTAGAGGAAGTAGGAAAAGAATTTAATGTAACGCGTGAGCGTATTCGCCAGATCGAGGCAAAGGCACTCCGCAAACTGCGTCACCCAAGCAGAAGCCGTAAGTTAAAGGATTATCTGGAATAATGGTAAAACTGTCAAAACGGCTGATGGCTGTGGCATCTATGGTATGCCAGGATCAGATTCTTGCGGACGTAGGGACAGATCATGGATATATCCCCATCTATCTGATGGAGCAGGGCAGGATAACAGGTGCGATTGCGATGGATATCGGGAAAGGTCCCCTGGAACGCGCAAAAGAACATATAAAGATGTCAGGCATGGGTGATTACATACAGACCAGATTATCAGACGGTCTAGCTGCACTACAGGTGGGAGAAGTACAGTCCATTGTGGTAGCCGGTATGGGTGGCGGTCTGGTGATCCATATCTTAGAAGAGGGAAGAAAAGTGGCGCAGGCAGTAGAAGAACTGATCTTACAGCCACAGTCCGAACTGGAAAAAGTGCGTGATTACCTGAGAGAAAATGGCTATACGGTAGAGGCGGAGGACATGGTATTTGAGGATGGAAAATATTATCCGATGATGCGTGTCAGATACACCGGAAAGGTGACAGAAGATAAAAGGATCACCGCTTTGCGGGAGCAGATGAAAGAACAGATGCACCTTGATGAGGCACAGATAGAGGGGATTTTTGCCCGGTATGGGGCAGGACTTTTAGCAGAGAAAAACGCCACGCTTTTTGCATATCTGCAAAAAGAACAGCATACCTATCAAGTGATCCTGGAAAATTTAAAGGGACAGCCATCTTCTGCAAACATTCTGGAAAGACAAAAGGAAATGCAGGAGAAAATGCTACAAAATGAGCAGGCAGGAAGCCTGTTTGAAAGGAATGAGGGGTGAAGACCATGGGAGAAGCAATGATTACCCTGAACATTCAGGGAAAAGAAAAACAGTATCCATGTGGCATAACATTTTTAGAACTTGCAAAAGAATATCAGAAGGAATTTTCGGATGATATTGTACTGGTTTTATATAACAACCGTTTGAGAGAACTGCGCAAAAAGGCAGAGAAAGACGGCAGTCTGGAATTTATCACGACTGCGGATAAGACCGGACGAAAAACGTATCGCAGAAGTGTAACGCTATTGATGCAGCGTGCAGTGCATAACCTGTGGGGAACAGATCAGGTCATTGTGCATGTGATGTATTCCATCGGACAGGGCTATTACTGTGAACTGGTCAAAGCAGGAATAAGCATACTGCCGACCGAGCAGATGTTAGCTGACTTAAAACAGGAGATGGCACATCTTGTGGAACAGGATATCCCGATCGAAAAAGAGAGCATGAACACGGATGATGCGGTCGCACTGTTCCATGAGCTTGGTATGACAGATAAAGAAAAACTGTTCCGTTACCGCCGCAGTTCAAGAGTCAATGTCTATAAGATCGGGCATTACAGAGATTATTTTTATGGTTTTATGGTGCCGTCGACCGGTTATCTTGAAACCTTTGATGTAAAAAAATACGAAGATGGCTTTATGCTGCTGTTCCCTTATAAAGAGACAAAGAAAGTGGCAGAATTTAACCCATCGGAGAAACTATTCCATACGTTGAAAAAATCCCGTGAATGGGGAAAGATGCTTGAGATCGATACGATCGGAGCATTAAACGATGCGATCGCACAGGGCAGGATGCAGGAGATCATCCTGACACAGGAGGCATTATTTGAAGAGCGGATCGGTCAGCTTGCAGAAACGATCGCAAACTCTTCCGGCAAGAAATTTATCATGATCGCAGGACCGTCCTCTTCCGGAAAGACAACGTTTTCACACAGACTTTCCATACAGCTTGCGGCAAAGGGATTAAAGCCACATCCGTTTCCATTGGATGATTATTATGTTGACAGGGAACTCTGTCCGCGTGATGAAAACGGCAACTTTGATTTTGAGTGTCTGGAGTCTCTGGACGTGGAATTATTTAACCATGATATGAATGAACTTCTGGCAGGGAAAAAAGTCGATCTTCCGATCTTTAATTTCAAAACCGGAAAGAGAGAATACAAAGACAAGACCATGCAGCTTGGCAAGGATGACGTATTGGTCATTGAGGGCATCCATGGTTTAAATGATAAACTGTCTTATACGCTTCCGGCAGAAAGTAAATATAAGATCTACATCAGTGCACTGACCCAGTTAAACATTGATGAGCATAACTGTCTGCCAACTACAGATGGCAGGATCATCAGACGTATTGTGCGTGATGCAAGGACCCGAGGAACTTCGGCAAAGGAGACCATTGCCATGTGGGATTCAGTACGCCGTGGAGAGGAAAAATATATTTTCCCGTTCCAGGAAGGTGCGGATGTCATGTTTAACTCCGCATTGATCTATGAACTTGCGGTATTAAAGCTTTACGCAGAGCCGCTCTTATTTGCAATCGACAAAGATTGTCCGGAATACGTCGAGGCAAAACGCCTGTTAAAATTCCTGGATTATTTTCTGCCGATGCCAAGTGATGGGATCAGCCAGAATTCCATTATCCGTGAATTTATCGGTGGCTCCTGTTTTCATGTATAGGGGTTGCAGTCTGGCAGGAAAAAGTGTATAGTAGAAAAGGTTTAAGTAGGACAAATGATCGCGGCCCGGCATTGCCGGGGTGAGGAAAGTCCGGGCTTCACAGGGCAGGATGCCGGATAACGTCCGGTAGAGGCGACTCTAAGGATAGTGCAACAGAAATATACCGCCCCATGTCTTAGACATGGAGTAAGGTTGGAAGGGCAGTGTAAGAGACTACCGCCTCTCTGGTAACAGAGAGGGCATATGTAAACCCCATCCGAAGCAAGACCGAACAAAAGCGTTGACGTGGCCCGCCAGCTTTAGGTAGGTTGCTTGAGGTGACTGGTAACAGTCATCCTAGATAGATGATCATTCCGGCTGTGTTTTCACAGCTTAGACATAACCCGGCTTATCGACCTGCTTAAATCTTTTTAAAAAGAAAATAGACACGAATTGATTTTGCTCGCAATGCGGGCAATTTATGTTATATAGGAGAAATTATTAAAAAATGGAGAGTAGCATGGGCGATATGGTGTGGTTAGAGGAATGTCTGAAACAGGCAAAACAGATGGGAGCATCCGAGGTACATCTCATCGAGGGCAGACCGGTAAGGTACCGTGTGGACGGGGAACTTCATAAAGGAATGGGAGAAAAACTTCCGGGATCCGCAATCCGTGACTGGTTAAATGATGCGCTGACAGAGACACAGAAAGCGGCATACAAAGAAAACGGAGAACTCACGTTTACCGTTACGAAAGACGGACTGTTTCGTATGAGAGTACAGGCATATCGCCAGAGTACCGGAGATGCGGCGTGCCTTCATCTTCTTCCACTCTGCCCGCCGGCGACAGAAGAGCTTCTGATCCCGGAAAAGATTCGTGAACTGTTACAACAAAAACGGGGACTGTTTCTGATCGCAGGTGCATCCGGTGCCGGAAAGACGACGACGATGGCAGCTCTTACCGGGGCACTTTTAAAAGAATCCGGAAAGAAGATCACAGTTTTAGAGGAAAACACAGAATATCTGTATCATACAGAGGAGGAAGATACTTCTCTTCTGGTGCAGAGAGAAACTGCAAGTCATACCAAAACGATGGCAAACGGTATTAAAACAGCACTGTTGCAGGATTCGGATGTGATCACGGTGTCCGAACTGGGTGGAGCAGAGAGCTTAGAAGCAGCAGTCAGGGCAGTTGAGATGGGACGCCTTGTGCTTGCAATCGTGGATGCCGAGGATAGTTTTCTTGCAATCGAGACACTATTGTCTTATGTAGATGAGCGGAATGTGGCAAAAATGCAGCAGAGACTTGCAAATGCATTGATCGGAGGTATGTCACAGCAGCTTTTGCCAAGGGAAAACGGAACAGGCAGAGTGGCAGCGTATGCCTATTATATGAATACGGATGGCGTGAAAAATCTGCTCCGCGAGGGAAAGATGGGAGCGTTGGCTTCCATGTTACAGAGCGGCGAGCGTGTCGAGGGAATGAGCATGGAGGATGCGGTGTATGAGCTTTATATGCAGAGTGTGATCTCCTCCGAGATGGCGGTTTATTACGCGCCGGATCCGAAAGAGATGCAGCGGAAAGTCCGTTTGTTCTGATAAATATAATCAAAATCTAAAATGTTTCTTAAAAGACAATAGGTTGGTTGACGTTCCATTTTTTAGGGCTTACCATTAGTGGTAAATACGAAAGGATGGGATGGCATGAAAGAAAAATTTCAGCGTTTTATGATAGGAAGATACGGAGCAGATCAGCTTTCAAGAGCTTATCTGATTACGGCACTGGTTCTTTGCATCGTATCGATGTTTGGTAGGACCGGAATTTTATACTGGGCTGGGATCGCCCTTTTGATCTACGCATACTGGAGGATGATGTCCAAAAACATTTCCAAACGTTATGAGGAGAATCAGAAATACTTGAACACGAGATATCAGGCAGCCGTCAAATGGAATAAGACAAAGACCCGTTTTGCGGAGAGAAAGAGTTATCGTTTTTACAAATGCCCGCAGTGCAGCCAGAAGGTGCGTGTTCCAAAGGGAAAAGGAAAGATCTGCATTACCTGCCCGAAATGCAGAACGGAATTTGTAAAAAAGAGCTGATAAAGGAGATTTTTTGTGTTTGGTTATATTAATATCAATCAAAAAGAATTGTCAGAGGAAAGCAAAAAAGCATATCAGGCATATTATTGCGGACTGTGCAGGAAGCTAAAAACAAACTGTGGTGCAAAAGGGCAGATGCTTCTGGACTATGATATGACATTCCTGATCGTTCTTCTGACTGGTCTTTATGAGTTGGAAAATGAATCATCTGAGATGGTCTGTGCACTTCATCCGACCAAAAAGCGAACCATCTGGACGAATGAGACCACCGATTATGCGGCGGATATGAACCTGATCTTAGCATATTATAATCTGATTGATGACTGGAAGGATGACAAGTCCTATCCGAAGAAGGCATTTGCCAAAATGCTGGAAAAAGATTATAAACGTGTCCTGGATAAATATCCCAGACAGGTAAAAGCGATTGAAAGCTACATGGAGAAAACACAGGAAGCGGAGAAACGCGGCGAGAGCAATCTGGATCTTGTGGCAGGACTGACCGGTGAGATGTTGGGTGAGGTGTTCTGCTGGAAAGAGGATGAATGGGCAGGAGAACTCCGTACTCTCGGATTCTATATGGGCAAGTTCATTTATCTGATGGATGCCTACGAAGATTATGAGAGTGATGTGGAAAAGAACGCGTACAATCCATTGGCCTTTATGGATCAGGAAGAGACACAGGATCTGGATACCTGGTGCAGGCTGATCTTAACCAGTATGATGTCAGAGTGTGCAAAGTCTTTTGAGAGACTGCCGATCCTGCTCCATGCGGATATCCTGCGCAATGTACTTTATTCCGGAGTCTGGACGAAGTTCGAATATCTGCAGCTTAAAAAGAAAAAGACGAAAGAAAAAGCAAAGAAGAAATCACGAAAATAACGAGGTTTGAGATATGACAGATCCTTATCAGGTGCTTGGTGTGCCGAGAAATGCCTCGGATGACGAGATAAAAAAGGCTTACAGAGCATTAAGCCGTAAATATCATCCGGATGCGAATGTAAATAATCCAAACAAGGAACAGGCAGAAGAAAAATTCAAACAGGTGCAGCAGGCGTACGACCAGATCATGAAAGAAAAGCAGCAGGGAGGCGGCTATGGAGGCGGTTACAGCCAGAATGGAGGCTACAGTTACGGAAGTAACCGGAGCTATCAGAGAGCCGGGGACTCCGTGCAGATGCAGGCGGCGGCAAATTATATCGTAAATCACTGCTATGCAGAGGCACTCAATGTCTTAAATGGCATTCCGTTTGCAGAGCGCAGCGCGAGATGGTATTACTACAGTGCGATGGCAAACCAGGGCGCGGGAAATAATATCGTTGCAAGAGAACATGCGACAAGAGCTGTCGAGATGGAACCGAGCAATCTGGAGTATCGTCAGTTCAAACAGCATCTGGATAATGGCGGTGCATGGTACAGCAGTATGGGAAGCAGCTATGAACGTCCATATGCAAGTGCAGGTAACTGGTGTCTTAGCATGCTGTTATTGAATATGATCTGTAACTGCTGTTGTTGCAGACCGTTTTAGATGAAACTTGGCGCACCAGACACAGAATTGAGAGTGATACATGAAAAAAATTAAAATGGATTTGCTTCAATTATACGATACGGTAAACACTATTCTAAATACGATTGATTTCAACGCTTTATTCAAGGGATTCCATAAGTATAGATTTGCATTATACACAAGCAAAGAAATTATCATTGACGGAAAAGTCCTTTCTTATCAGGACAGCTTCAGAGGAAATACAGCAGTATTTTACGAGGGTGAATACATTGCTATATGGAATATCGAATTCGATCCGATTGATGATCCCGAACAACTTGCATATTGTTTGATACACGAAATGTTCCATTGCCATCAGTATACGAACAATGAAACTCGTTACCCCTCTGATTTTGAACTACTTAATTATCCCGATGACGTTGAAAACTTTGTAAACAAATATAATGAAAACAAGTATCTTGCCGATGCTTATGAGCAGCGTGATATAGAATTATTGCGTAAATTTGCTTATATCCGTGAAATCCGCTATAAGATCTATCCTTCTATGGTGTGTCAGGAACTGAGGGCAGAAACATTAGAAGGAATGGCAGAATATATAGGTTTGAAAGCATTGAAGCTTATCAATGTCGAAAAATATCGTGCCATTGTTAATGATTATCTTGGAAAACTCAAAGCAGAAAGCGATCTGTTGTTTGATGTAAGAAGAATATCATATTTTACCGGATCAATCTATTTCCTGTGCCTGGAGCAATGCGGCTTTTCGGTCAACAATGTTTTCGACAGCGAAGAAACGGCATATGAACAAAACTGCCTTGATATTACAGACGTAACAGCGAAGATTATTCCTTACAGTTTTATTTTGAACAAATACAAACAACTCCGGCAAGAAAAAAGGGCGAAAGTCGAGGAGCATATCAGGCACTCCAAATACATAGAGAGCGATGCTTTTATTTGCGGCTATGATCCTATGAATATGTTCCGCATTGACGATGTGGTATTTTGCAGTTATTTTGTTTGTATAAACGAAAATGATGAGGTAAAGACAATCAATTCTGCGGTTGCCTTAAAATTGGCGGAAGGTTCAGACCGAAGCATTGTTGGATATTACCTTTAAGTTGCGAAGATTTTATAAAACAGGCAAGTATAGGGAAACAGAACCCCTTGATAAAAGCTCAAGCGCATCAGTTGCATCCTACAAGAACGCCAGACTGTAAGGTCTGGCGTTCTTGTAGGTCTAGCGTTTATTTGTATATTTCTCTTCGCAGTATTTGCAGCGGTAAACTTCTTTTTCCGGGTCAGTCAGGACAAAGATCTGGTCTAACTCCTGCTCAATGGAAGTGATGCAGCGAGGGTTTTTACACCGGATGACATTTTTGACCTGCTTTGGAAGCTGAAGTTCTTTTTTGGCAACGATCTTATTGTCCTGAATGACATTTACGGTAATATTGTGGTCGATAAAACCGAGGATATCAAGGTCAAGGGCTTCGATCGGACATTCTACTTTCAGAATATCCTTTTTGCCCATCTTGCTGCTTTTTGCATTTTTGATAATGGCAACACTGCAGTCAAGCTGGTCTAATTTCAGATCATGGTAAAGACGTAAACTCATACCAGGCTGGATGTGGTCTAATACAAATCCTTCCTGGATTCCACTGATATTTAACATAATGTAAACTCTTCCTTTCAGATAATCGGTTGCATGGATTTATACCTGGATCTCTAACAGGGTAAGGATGAGTGCCATACGGACATAGACACCATACTGTGCCTGTTTGAAGTAAGCTGCTCTCGGATCGTCATCAACTTCGACCGAGATCTCATTGACACGCGGAAGCGGATGGAGTACTAACATATCCTGCTTGGCGAGATCTAATTTTGCTTTGGTCAGTACATAGAAATCTTTTAAGCGGATGTAATCCTCTTCGTTGAAGAAACGCTCTTTCTGAACACGGGTCATATAGAGTACGTCAAGTTCCGGCATGGCATCTTCGAGGCGTTCACACTCGGTAAATGGAATGTTGTTTGCCATGAGGACATCTTCTCGGATATAGCTTGGAATACGCAGCTCTTCCGGTGAGATCAGAACAAAACGGATGCCCGGATAACGGATTAAGGCAGCAATCAGAGAGTGTACGGTACGGCCGAATTTTAAATCTCCACAGAGTCCGATCGTCATATTGCCAAGGCGTCCTTTTAAGGAACGGATTGTTAACAGATCGGTTAATGTCTGAGTGGGATGTTGATGACCGCCATCACCGGCGTTGATTACTGGAATAAGAGATTTCTGGGAGGCTACAAGAGGTGCACCTTCCTTTGGATGACGCATAGCACAGATATCTGCGTAGCAGGAAATAATACGAATCGTATCGGAGACGCTTTCTCCTTTGGAAGCGGAACTGGAATCCGCACTTGAAAAACCTAAAACGGAACCACCAAGATTTAACATGGCAGCTTCAAAACTAAGTCTGGTTCTTGTACTTGGTTCATAGAAGCAGGTGGCGAGTTTTTTGCCGTCACATGCGTGGGCATATTTTGCCGGATGCTTCTCAATGTCGTTGGCAAGGTCTAACAGCTTGTCCAACTCTTCTACGGAGAAGTCCAACGGGTTCATTAAATGACGCATATAATCCTCCTTAAACGATATAGCCTCATTGGCATTTTTATTATCATATAATAATCATATGATAATTTCAAGAGAGCAAATTATTTACGTTATATTGACAAAATAGGAATATATTTTCAGAAAATTTTGTCGCTTCATTCCTGATCGTAGAAGGTTTACAAACATTCTGTTATTTTTGGTAATCTGCGTTTTCATGAACGAGGATCCGCTCAAATAAAAGTCCTGCCAGCATCCAGAATGGCGCGTAATCCAGCCGGATGACACCATCGATATTTGCTTTTGCATCACTGTAATCCCAAGGGCAGAGTTCGTGTTTTTTTAACAGGGAACCGCTGAGATATTCAAAGGAAAAGATGCCAAGTGCATAGATACTGCCGCGTAAAAGGATTGGTTTTTCACGTAAAAGTTTAAAGACAGGAGCAATGACAGCCGCCATACCATAGATGGGGAACATCCAAAGAGAAGTCCTTCCGATCAGCCGCTTGTCATGTTTTAAGAGGGAACCGGCAGAGGTAAACACGATCTCCATGCACCATCCGGTAAGACCACAGATACAAAAATCTTTTCCAAACATAGCAGGCATCCTTTCTTTTTTCGATAGTGGATTACATTTAGTATCTGTCAAAAAAAGAAAAACATACGAAAAGAGCGGATAACTTGTAAAAAGAGAAATTACAGCATATAATAAAACAAGTGTATTCGAAAGGTGTACAATGCAGTTAAACAAATTAATAGAGCATGTGTCCTATGAGAGCGTGCACGGCAGCCCGGCAATACAGATCACAGATCTCTGCTACGATTCGAGAAAAGCGAAGCCGGGGTGTATGTTCGTCTGTATCCGGGGCACACAGTCCGATGGACATGATTATGTGTTAGATGCAGTGGAACGGGGGGCTGTGGCTGTCGTGGTCGAGAAAGAGCGTATCGTGTGCGCTGCTGCAAACCGGGTACTTTATACAAAGACGGAACGGATCTGTTTTGATACGCTGTTACATACTTATCAGGCTGCAATCCTGGTAGTACCCCGGAGCAGACTGGCACTGGCAGAATTATCGGCAGCATTTTTTGATTTCCCGGCAAAGAAGTTAAAGATGATCGGGATCACCGGGACAAAAGGAAAGACGACGACGGCTTTTTTTACAACTGCGATCCTGCGGGAAGCCGGATACAAAACCGGCATGGTCGGCACGGTATGTCTGGACGATGGAAAACAGGTAACGTCATCGGAACACACGACACCGGAGAGCTATGACTTACAGAAAATGCTGTTTCAGATGGTGGAAAACGGCTGTCAGTGCTGTGTGATGGAAGTGTCCTCACAGGGGATAAAAATGGACCGTACGGCTGGCATTTTTTTTGATATTGGTGTATTTTTGAATATAGAGCCGGATCATATCGGTGCAGCAGAGCACGCTACATTTCTGGAATATCTTTACTGCAAGAGCAGACTATTGCAGCAGTGCAGAGTTGGGATCGTAAATCAGGATGATGTCAATACCTATAAGGTGCTGCGCGGTCATACCTGCCAGATCGAAACTTTTTCCATGCGCGAGGGCATTGCCGGAGAAGCGGACATGGTGGCAGGAGAAACCTGCTTTTATATGGAGCAGGGGGAATTGCACAGCCGGTTCCGGTTAAGAAAGGGAACGCACAGCATGCAGCTTACGATCCCGTTTCCTGGTATCTTTAATGTCTACAATGCGTTGGCAGCCACGCTGATAGCCTCTCATTTTAATGTGACAGAAGAACAGGTAAAGCGGGCACTGCAGCATCAGACGATCCCCGGCAGATGCGAAAACCTGCATATTTCAGATAAATATGTGTTTCTGATCGATTATGCGCATAATGAGATGAGCCTGCGCAATCTGCTGCTTGGTTTAAAGCAGTTTAAACCGGGGCGACTGATCGTGATATTTGGCTGCGGGGGAAACCGTTCCGGACTGCGCAGAAACCGGATGGGAGAGACCGCAGGACTTTTTGCAGACATTACGATCCTGACATCGGATAATCCAAGATGGGAGGATCCGGAGCGGATCTTAGATGATATTGAAGAGGGCATCCGTGATACCGGAGGCAGTTATGTTCGTATCACAGACCGCAGGGAGGCAGTGCGATACGCTGTTTCAATTGCAGAGGAAAACGATATCGTAGTGCTGGCAGGAAAGGGACATGAAGACTATCAGGAGATCAGAGGAGTCAGATATCCGATGACAGACCGGCAGCTTGCAAAAGAGGCAGTCGGAGAGCAACCAAAGGAGTAGAAACAGGAAATGGCAGAATATGCGAATATCATTGTAGATATTTCCCATGAAAAATTAGATAAGACGTTCCAGTACCGGGTTCCGCAGCAGTTAAAGCAGACCATCCGGGAGGGCATGCAGGTATCCATTCCTTTTGGTGCAAGAAAGATCAAGGGCTTTGTGGTAGAACTGACGGATGAACCGGCTTATGAAGTCGACAAGATCAAAGACATCTATGAGGTTGTCAAAAACGGGGTCTCGATCGAAAGCCAGATGATCGCGCTGGCAGCCTGGATGCGGAAAAATTATGGCGGAACCATGAATCAGGCGTTAAAGACGGTGCTGCCGGCGCGCGTTAAGACAAAGGAACTCGAAAAGAAGATCGTCCGTCTGGCACTGCATCCGCTTGAGGCGAAAAACCAGCTCGCGGAGTACGAGCGTAAACATTCCGTTGCAAGGGCAAGACTTCTTACCGCTCTCTTAGAGCAGGGAGAACTGGAGTGGAATGTCATCACGCAGAAACTGAATGTGACAACTGCAGTCATACGGGCGATGGAGGAAGCCGGTATCGTAAAGGTGCTTCGGACGACCACCTACAGAAATCCAGTCGGGCATCTGTCACAGAAAGGCTATGATAAAATATTAAATGAAGAACAGCAGCAGGCGGTGGATCAGATCGTATCGGACTATGAGAATAACATCCGAAAAACCTATCTGATCAAGGGTGTGACCGGAAGCGGCAAGACGGAAGTCTATATGGAACTGATCTCCCATGTGATAAAGCACGGAAAACAGGCGATCGTGCTGATCCCGGAGATCGCACTGACCTATCAGACCGTCATGCGTTTTTATCATCGGTTCGGCGACCGGGTTTCTATCTTAAATTCCAAGCTTTCCCAGGGAGAGCGGTATGACCAGAGTCTGCGCGCGCAAAACGGAGAGATCGATATTATGATCGGACCGCGTTCCGCGCTGTTTACCCCGTTCCCAGATCTCGGCCTCATTATCATAGATGAAGAACATGAGACTTCTTATAAGAGTGAGACTGTTCCAAAATATCATGCAAGGGAGACTGCAATCGAGCGGGCGCGCATGAGCGGAGCAAGCGTGGTGTTAGGTTCCGCAACACCATCCGTGGACAGTTATTACTATGCAAAACAGGGCAGATATGAGCTGATCGAGTTAAAAAAACGTGTGATGGAAAAACCGCTTCCAGCCTGCGAGATCGTCGATCTGCGCGAGGAATTAAGGAGAGGGAACCGTTCGATTTTAAGTGACAGTCTTTCAGAGAAAATGGAGGAGCGGTTAAAAAACGGGCAGCAGACCATACTTTTTATCAACCGGAGGGGAATTGCAGGCTTTGTCTCTTGCAGAGCCTGCGGTCATGTGATAAAATGTCCGCATTGCGATGTATCGTTAAGTCAGCATGCAAACGGCAGTCTACTCTGTCATTATTGTGGGCACAAAGAGCCGATGCCAAAGGCCTGTCCGGTCTGCGGATCGCGCTATATCGGAGGCTTTAAAGCAGGAACGCAAAAGATCGAGCAGGTTGTAAAAGAGCGTTTCCCAGCGGCAAGAGTACTGCGTATGGATTTCGATACGACAAGGAGCAAAGAGGGACACGAAAAGATCTTATCGGCGTTTGCCAATCAGGAAGCGGATATTTTAGTCGGTACACAGATGATCGTAAAGGGACATGATTTCCCGAATGTGACACTGGTTGGTATCCTTGCCGCAGACATGTCACTGCACAGCGGTGATTTCCATGCAGCGGAGCGGACATTTGAACTGCTGACCCAGGCGGCAGGACGTGCCGGAAGGGGAGATCTGCCCGGAGAGGTTGTCATACAGACTTATACGCCGGAGCATTACAGCATTGTGACCGCAGAGAAACAGGATTATGAAGCGTTTTACGAGCAGGAGATCGCCTATCGCAGGATGTTATCCTATCCGCCGGTTTATCATATGCTTGTTATCTTATGTACCTCAGAAGAGGAAACAAAAGCATACGAAGCGGCAAAGACGATCATGGATCATGTGGAGAGGCGGCTGCTTGAGGTATACCAGAAGGAACGGGTCATTCCGATCGGACCGGCGGATGCGGCAGTAGCAAAGGTCTCGGATGTCTACCGGAAAATTGTTTATCTGAAAGCAGAGCAGTATCAGATGCTTGTGACAATAAAAGATGAAATAGAAGAACTGATGCAGGAAAACCGTCAGTTTTCCGATGTAATCGTTCAGTTTGATTTTAATCCGACAAGTGGGTTTTAACAGAAGAAATGGAGGAAAAGAAAATGGCACTTAGAACAATTCGTATTCAGGGAGATCCGGTCTTAGAGAAGGTCTGCAAACCGGTTCCGGAGGTAACAGAAAAGATCAGGGATCTGATCGACGACATGATCGAGACCATGTATGAGGCAAATGGCGTTGGACTTGCAGCACCGCAGGTCGGCATTTTAAAGAGAATCGTAGTTATTGATGTCGGAGAGGGACCAATCGTGATGATCAATCCATGTATCCTTGAGACATCCGGAGAACAGACCGGAGATGAGGGATGCTTAAGTCTTCCGGGCAAAGCAGGCGTTGTGACAAGACCAGATTATGTAAAGGCAAAGGCATACAACGAAGATATGGAAGAATATACCATCGAGGGAACGGCACTTCTGGCAAGAGCCATCTGCCATGAGTTAGATCATCTGGATGGACATATGTATACAGAAAAAGTAGAGGGACCTTTGCATGAGGTCACCTACGAGGAGGAAGAATAACATCAATGAGAGTAATTTTTATGGGAACACCGGATTTTGCGGTGGAGACATTGGAAGAAATCATAGCAGCAGGACATGAGGTCGTGCTTGTCGTTTCACAGCCGGACAAGGCAGTGGGAAGAAGCAAAGCGTTAAAATACACTCCGGTAAAGGCATGTGCGATCGAGCATGGGATTGAGGTATACCAGCCGGAGCGTATCCGTGATACCGAGTGTGTGGAGCATCTGAAAGGGTATCAGCCGGACATTATAATTGTTGAGGCCTTTGGACAGATCATCCCGAAAGTCATTCTGGACATGCCAAAGTATGGCTGTATCAATGTGCATGCATCTCTTTTGCCAAAATACCGTGGTGCTGCACCGATCCAGTGGGCAGTCATCAATGGCGATAAAGTGACCGGTGTTACCACCATGCGCATGGATGAGGGACTGGATACCGGTGATATGATCTTAAAAGAAGAGATAGAACTGGCAGAAGATGAGACAGGAGGAAGTCTGTTTGACCGCCTTTCCAAAACAGGTGCCACACTTTGTGTAAAGACCATGGAAGCGATCGAAAACGGAACCGCAGTCTATACACCACAGGACAGCAGTCTTGCCACACATACCGCCAAGATCCATAAAGAACTTGGAAGTATCGACTGGACGAAGCCAGCAAAAGAGATTGAGTGCCTGATCCGCGGACTGGATCCATGGCCAAGTGCATACACAAGACTTGGCGATAAGACCTTAAAGATCTGGAAGGCAAAAGTGCTTGACGAGAACACAAAAGCTGCACCGGGATGTCTGGCGAAGGTAACAAAAAATACCATCTGGGTACAGACCGGAGAGGGTGTGTTGTCTTTACTTGAAGTACAGTTAGAGGGAAAAAAACGAATGACGACAGAGTCGTTCTTAAACGGATATACCGTGGAAGAGGGAACCTATTTTAAAAAGGGATAATGGATCAAACAGAAAGGAAGGATTGGAATGCCATATTATTACTATTACTGGGATCCGACATATTTTCTTGTGATCATCGGAGCTGTGATCTGCATGATCGCATCGGCAAGAGTGAAAAGTACTTACAATAAATATTCACAGTATCGCAGCATGACCGGAATGACAGGAGCACAGGCGGCAGAGCGTATTTTAAATGCGGCAGGGATTTATGACGTGGAGATCCGTCATATTTCCGGAAACCTGACAGATAACTATAACCCGGCAAAAAAAACATTAAATCTTTCGGATGCCGTGTATGGAAGTACCTCGGTTGCAGCAGTGGGAGTTGCTGCCCATGAGTGCGGACATGCGATACAGCATCAACAGGGGTATGTTCCGCTCAGTCTGCGTGCAGCAATCGTTCCGGCTGCCAATCTTGGCTCTACACTGGCATGGCCGTTGATTTTGATCGGACTTTTCTTTAATGGAAATACAGCATCGTTTTTGATCAATCTTGGAATCATCTGTTTCTCATTTGCAGTGATCTTTCAGCTTGTGACCCTTCCGGTAGAATTTAATGCCTCAAGAAGAGCGCTTGTTATGCTGGAAAGACAGGGAATTTTGGGAGACAGTGAATTACCGTACACGAAAAAGGTATTAAAGGCAGCCGCGCTGACCTATGTTGCGAGTGCAGCGGCGGCAATCTTACAGTTACTTCGTCTGGTAATTCTGTTTGGAGGAAGAAACCGGGATGACTGATGGAGTAAATTTAAGAGAACTGGCACTCGGTGTTTTGTTAGAAGTGACCAGAGAGGGCAGCTACAGTCATCTGGTGCTGCGTGCGGTTTTGGAGAAATACCAGTATCTGGAAAAACAGGAGAGAGCCTTTTTGACGAGAGTTTCCGAGGGTACCATCCAGCGGATGATTGAACTGGATTATATCATCGATCAGTTTTCCAGAGTAAAGGTAAAAAAAATGAAACCGGTAATCCGGAATATCTTGCGGATGTCTGTCTATCAGATGTTTTATATGGATTCGGTCCCGGATCCAGCGGCGTGCAATGAAGCGGTGAAGCTGGCAAGAAAAAAGGGATTTTCCTCTTTGAGCGGATTTGTAAATGGTGTGCTCCGCAATATCAGCAGAAACAAAGAGACGATTATCTACCCGGATGAAAAGAAAAATCCGGTTTTCGCCTTATCCGTCCGCTATTCCATGCCGGAATGGATCGTAAAAGAGTGGATCGGGGCATATGGCGTGGAGCAGACAAAATTCGTGCTGGCAGCGTTTTTAGAAGAAGAACCGATCACGATCCGCACCAATCTTTTAAAGACCACACCGGAACAGTTAAAGGAACGCCTGATCGCAGAAGGAGTCACGGTACAGCCTTTAAACGATACAAAATACAAAGGGCTTTCTTATGCGTATGCAATTTCCGGTTTTGACCATCTGCGTGCCCTGCCGTCCTTTCAGGAAGGACTTTTTTATGTGCAGGATGTCAGCTCAATGATGGTTACAGAACTGGCAGAGGTAAAAGAGGGGGCGTATGTCATTGATGTATGTGCGGCACCGGGTGGAAAAAGCATCCATCTTGCAGAAAAAATGAACGGCACCGGAATGGTGGAAGCAAGGGATTTAACTGATTACAAGGTATCACTCATTGAGGAAAATATCGCAAGACATCAGCTTTCCAATGTAAAAGCGGTCTGCATGGACGCTACGGTCTTTCAGAAGGAGTCAGTGGAGTGCGCTGATGTCCTGATCGCGGATCTGCCCTGTTCGGGGCTTGGTATCCTGCGGAAAAAGACGGATATCAAATACCGGATGAGCAAAGAACAGCAGCAGGAGCTGATCGCATTACAGCGGAAGATCTTAGATACGGTGTGCACTTATGTAAAACACGGTGGTACCTTAATCTACTCGACCTGCACGATCAATTGTGGAGAAAACGAGGAAAATGTGGCATGGTTTGTGGAAAACCATCCGGAATTTGAACTGCAAGAGGAAAGGCAGCTCTTTCCGGGCGAAGGACCGGGAGACGGGTTCTTCCTGTCGAAACTGATTCGAAAATAGGTGTAAAATATGCAGCAGGAAAAAGTGGATATCAAATCCATGAATATAACGGAATTAAAACAGTATATCGAGGAACTGGGTGAGAAGGGCTTTCGTGCCAGACAGATTTATCAGTGGATCCATCAGAAACAGGTTTCTTCTTTTGCAGAGATGACCAACATTTCAGCATCCCTGATACAGAAACTGGAGGAAAACTGTTTTCTTACAGTGCTACAGAAGGAAGACGTGCAGATATCCAGACTGGATGGAACAAGAAAATATCTGTTTGGACTTTTTGATGGCAATGTCATCGAAAGCGTCCTGATGAAATATAAACATGGCAATTCCGTCTGTATTTCTTCGCAGGTAGGCTGTCGGATGGGCTGTCGGTTCTGCGCCTCCACGCTGGATGGATTGCAGAGAGGGCTGACCGCAGCGGAGATGATCGACCAGATCTATCAGATCGGGAAAGACATCGGAGAGCGTATCTCCAATGTGGTCGTGATGGGAACCGGAGAGCCGCTCGATAACTTCGAAAATTTGTTAAAGTTCATCGAACTTTTAACGGATGAGAACGGACTTCATATCAGCCAGAGAAATCTGACTGTATCAACCTGTGGCATCGTGCCAAAGATCAGGGAACTTGCAGATCACAAATTGCAGATCACACTGGCGTTGTCACTGCATGCTTCCAGTCAGGAAAAACGACTGGAACTGATGCCGGTTGCCAATAAATACGAGCTTTCTTCTGTTATAGAAGCCTGCCGTTATTATTTCGAGCAGACCGGACGGAGAGTCAGCTTTGAGTACAGTCTGGTTGCTGGGGTCAATGATACGAAGGAGGATGCAAGGGAGCTTTCCGAGCTGATCCATGGGATGAACTGCCATGTCAATCTGATCCCGGTCAATCCGATCAGGGAACGCGATTTTGTGCAGCCTGATCTGCACGCAATCAAGGCATTTCAGAGCCGGTTGGAAAAGAACGGCATTACCGTTACGATCCGCCGGGAAATGGGACGTGACATTGACGGGGCATGTGGACAGCTCAGACGAAAACATATGCAGAAACAGACAAAAGAATAGACGAAAAAACAGGAAAAAGAAGGGCAGGAGAGTGTATCTCTTGCTCTTTTTGTGCTTGTGTGTTAATATTAGAAGATGTGAAAATGTGTGGAGGCAAAAGGGATTAGAGGACAGATTTTAGAAAGGTAGGAATAAAATAGGATGAAGACGTTTTCCATGACGCATATCGGACAGCGACGGGAAATGAATCAGGATTACATGTATACGTCAGAGACTGCTGTTGGAAATCTGCCGAACCTTTTTCTGGTAGCAGATGGAATGGGCGGTCATGCAGCAGGAGAATATGCTTCCAGATTTACCGTGGAAAAGCTGGTAGAAAAGATAAAAGAATCATCACAGACAGAGCCGGTAGCACTGATGAAAGAAGCAGTGGAGCAGGTAAATGCCATGCTGCTTGCGGAGGCAAATGCAGACCGCGCAAAGGCAGGAATGGGCACAACGATCGTTGCAGCAACTGTAATAGGAGAGAGACTATATGCAGCAAATGTTGGCGACAGCAGGCTCTATGTCATTAACGAGGAGAGTATTACACAGATAACCAGAGACCACTCTTTGGTAGAAGAGATGGTACGGTTAGGAGAGATGAATAAAGAAGATGCCAAGGATCATCCGGATAAAAACATCATAACCAGAGCAATTGGAGTGATGCCGGAGGTGGCACCTGATTTTTTTGAGACCAGTTTAAAAGATCAGGATATGATATTGATGTGTTCCGACGGACTTACCAATATGATCAATGATATCGACATCAAGAAGATCGTACTGGGTCAGAGGGACATTGTGGAAAAAGCAGAAAAATTAGTGGAAACCGCAAATCAAAATGGTGGCAGGGATAATATTACGGTAGTCTTAGTAGAACCGTTTTCTGATGAGGTGAAAGTATGTTGACAGAAGGAATGTATATAGCGGATCGCTATGAGATCATAGGAAAAATTGGTGCTGGTGGTATGTCAGATGTCTATAAGGCAAAGGACCTGACACTCGGCCGTTTTGTTGCGATCAAAGTGCTCAAAAGTGAATTTTCAGATGACATCAACTTTGTAACAAAATTTCGGACAGAAGCACAGTCAGCAGCAGGATTAGAACATCCGAATATTGTAAATATCTATGATGTCGGAAGTGAAAATGGAATGCACTACATTGTAATGGAATATGTAGAGGGCATTACCTTAAAGACTTACATCGAAAAAAAGGGACAGCTGTCTTTTAAAGAGGCAGTCAGCATTGCAATACAGGTTGGCAGAGGAATCGAAGCTGCACACAATAAAAATATCATCCACAGGGATATCAAACCGCAGAATATCATGATATCCACAGAGGGAAAGGTAAAGGTAACAGATTTTGGTATCGCCCGTGCAGCAACTTCCAATACCATCAGTTCTGATGTGATGGGTTCCGTGCATTATTCATCTCCGGAACAGGCAAGAAATGGATTTGTGGATGGCAAGAGTGATATCTATTCACTGGGTATCGTGATGTATGAGATGGTAACAGGACGTGTGCCGTTTGACGGAGATACCACGGTTGCAGTAGCAATTCAGCATTTGCAGGAAGAGATGGTTCCGCCAAGTGCCTTTGCACCAAATCTTCCGATCAGCATGGAAAAGATCATTTTAAAATGTACGCAAAAAAGTGCGGATCGCAGATATGAGTCGATGACAGCTTTGCTTGCAGATTTAAGGAAAGCACTGATCAGCCCGGATGAAGATTTCGTTGTGATGGTTCCGCAGGCAAGTCAGGATAAGACCAGGGTCATCGGTGCGGATGATCTGAGCAAGATCCAGAAACAGGCAGGAAGTGTCTATTTAAAACAGGAAGAAAAACTTCCGAAGATACAGCCGGCATATGAGGAAGAGGAGCCGGATGACGATGAGGATGAATACGATGACGAAGAGGGCGAGATCAATCCGAAATTAGAGAAAGCGATCACCATTATGGGAATTGCAGCAGCAGTTGTCATTGTGATCCTGATCATTTATATTGCAGTGCATCTGTTTGGAGGTATTTCTTCCGGAAAGAAAAATACTGCAAATACAGAGACAACACAGACAGAGACACAGAAGGACAGCGGCACAACAGAAAAAGACAGCAGCATCAAAGATGGTGTTTCCGTTCCAAGCGTAGCAGGAATGAGTTTTGATGATGCCAAAGCAGAACTGGCAAAATATAACCTTGGCATCCGTCAGGCGGGAACCGTTTCTTCGGATACAGTGGACAAAGATCTTGTGGTAAGCCAGCAGCCGGAGGCAAATGAGACCGTAGAGAAAAATTCTACGATCGAGGTAACGTTAAGCAGCGGAAAGGGCAGCATTGATGTTCCCAACGTGGTTGGCAAGAGCGAAGCAGATGCAGTCGCAGCACTTGGAACCACCTTTAACTGTAATAAATCTTATGCTTACAACTCTGATGTTCAAGAGGGGTATGTTATTTCCCAGAGCCCGGAGAGCGGTACACAGGGAAAAGAGGGCGATACGGTTACTTTGGTGATCAGCCAGGGAGAGGAACTGGTGACGGTTCCAGATGTAACTACAACTTATAAGTCAGAGGAGCAGGCAAAAGCATTGCTTTCTGATTTTAACGTAAATGTTACAACAAAATACAGCCAGACCGCAGAGGGGATTGTCATCGGACAGAGTATCGATGTAGGGAAACAGGTTGCAAAGGGAACTTCTATTACGATCACTGTCAGCCTGGGAGAAGAGCCTGCAGAGGTGGTAACTACCACAACTTACAAGCTGAATATCCGCATTGAACTTCCGGCAGATTCTTCTAATATTTCCGGTGCAGATATCGTACTGTATGGAAAATCCGGTGGTGTACTGGCATCGTGGCCGGGAAAATCCGTTTCAGAGTTTGGCAGCGATGGACTGACACTGACCAAGACAGGTCTGTTAGAGGAAAGTGGTTCCATTGTGATTACCTGGATCGACCTGAATGGAAATGCATGTGGAGAGCAGACCAATAACATTACATTCCAGAAGGAATCATAAGCAGGGGAGTTATGCAGGGAAAAATCATAAAGGGAATTGCCGGTTTTTACTATGTCCATGTGGCAGAAAATGGCGTTTATGAGTGCAAGGCAAAGGGAGCCTTCCGCAATCAGAAGATAAAGCCTCTGGTCGGGGACAATGTAGAGATCGCAGTGATTGACGAACTTGAGAAAAAGGGAAATATAGAGCAGATCCTGCCACGGAAAAACGAGCTGATCCGCCCGGCAGTCGCCAATATTGATCTGGCACTTGTTATTTTTGCAGCCGCAAAACCAAAGCCAAATTTTAATCTGCTGGACCGGTTTTTGATCATGATGGAGTATCAGAAAGTGCCGGTCACGATCTGTTTCAACAAAAAAGATCTGGTGACGGAGGAAGAACTTTCATCCATCTGCCAGATTTATGCAGACTGCGGTTATGATGTCCTGACAGTGTGTGCAAAAGAAAACATCGGAATGGAAAAACTGCATGCGGTATTATCAGGAAAGACAACGGCGGTGGCAGGACCATCGGGAGTTGGAAAATCCTCGATCATCAACCGGTTACAGCCGGAGATCGAGATGGAAACCGGAAGCATCAGTAAAAAGATCGAACGGGGACGTCATACGACACGCCATTCCGAGATCATACCGTTACAGGAAGAACACACCTATATTATGGACACGCCCGGTTTTTCCACGTTAAATGTTCCGGGATTTGAAAAGGAAGAACTGGCACAGTACTATAAAGAATTTTCACAGTATGAGCCGTATTGCAGGTTCCAGGGGTGCAGCCACATCCATGAGCCGGACTGCGGGGTCAAAGAGGCACTTGCGGAAGGAAAAATCTCACAGGTGCGGTATGAAAATTACAAATTACTGTACGAGGAACAAAAAGACAGGAAACGATACTAGAACGAAGCAACAGGAGCATGGAGGAAAAAATGAATTGTTTATCACCGTCGATTTTATCCGCTGATTTTAGCAGATTGGGAGAACAGATTAAAGAACTGGATGAGGCAGGAGCACAGTATGTCCATATTGATGTTATGGATGGTATGTTCGTGCCGAGCATTTCCTTTGGTATGCCGATAATCCGTGCAATCCGTGGATGCAGTGACCGGATCTTTGATGTGCATCTGATGATCGAAGAGCCGGGACGCTATATTGCAGATTTCGCGGAAGCCGGAGCGGATCTGATCACGGTCCATGCAGAGAGCTGCAAGCATTTAGACCGTACGATAGAGTCAATCAAGGAAAGAGGACTGTTGGCAGGGGTGGCATTGAATCCGGCAACACCGGTTTCTGCGATCTCCTGTCTGCTTGAAAAAGTGGATATGGTGCTGATCATGACAGTAAATCCGGGCTTCGGAGGTCAGAAACTGATCCCTTATACCGTAGATAAAGTACGTGAGTTAAAACAGCTGCTGGATGAAAAAGGCTTAAAGACAGATATTGAAGTGGACGGTGGTATCAACCTGTCCAATGTCAGGGAAGTCATGGAAGCGGGAGCCAATATCATTGTGGCTGGAAGTGCTGTTTTTAGCGGAAATGTGACAGAAAACACCGAGAATTTTTTAAAGATCATCAATGGTTAGGATGAGAGAGCATGAAACATTTTTTTGTTATATCCGGCGGTACGATCAAGGATGATTTTGCACTGGAATATATGGAGAGTGCAGAGGAAAAAACACTGATCGCAGCCGATTCGGGAATGGATTTTTTATATCGGAATAACAGAAAGCCGGATGTGATCGTGGGCGATTTTGACTCAGTGGAGTCTGAAGCTCTGGCATATTTTAGGACAAAAGAGGGAATCACCTGGTATCCTCTGGTGCCGGAGAAGGACGATACGGACACCGAATTTGCAGTGCGCACAGCACTTCGGATGGGAGCAGAGAAGATCACAATCTTAGGTGGAACCGGAAGCCGCCTTGATCATGTGCTTGGAAACGTGGAACTGCTCGGCATCGGGATGGAGCAGAATGTCCCGATGGAACTGGTTGACGCAAACAATCGTATCCGCATGATAAAAAGTGGGATCACGTTAGAAAAGAGCAGCCAGTTTGGAACTTATGTTTCGCTGATCCCCTATACGGAATGTGTGCAGCATCTGTACCTTACCGGGTTTAAATATCCGTTGGCGGATGTCACTTTAAAAGGATTTTGCAGTCTTGGTGTCAGCAATGAAATTGTGGAAGATACCGCAGAAATCCGGTTTAACGGAGGAATTTTGCTGGTAATAGAGTCGAGAGACTGAGAAAAGTATCCCCTGGCAGATTGCCAGGGGATTTTTTTGTTTTTTTCAATCAGGTACAATACCGAAATGTTTTATCTGTGGCAATTCGGGCAAAGATGAGTCCTAAGGGGAGTGCCAGAATGATAAGCAGTGCGGATGCAAGCCATGAGGCAGCAACCGTCAGATTCATAATCCCAAGGTTATAAAATCCTTTATACAGATACAATCCGGGGACCATGATCACAATGGATGGAACCGTGATTGAGATCCTTGGGTATCCGGCGACTCCCTTTAAGGTGGAGGCAAGAATTCCTGCGATAAAGGCACCAATAAAGGCAGCGGCAGCCGGCGGAAATGCAGAAAGATCGATCAATTCCAAACGTATCGTATTTGATACAGCACCTATGATACCCGCAGCGGTAGCAAGCCGGATAGGACTGTTAAACATAATAGAAAATCCTAATACCCCTAAAAAGCTGGCTAACAGACGAAGGACGATCCATTGCCATAATGCCAGATTTAAAGGAAGAAATGAAATTGGTTTGAGTCCAAGCAGCATAGCAAGGATCCAGGCGGTCATAGTTGCAACTGTTATAATGAGCAGGGAATACATGAGTCTTTCCATTCCGGAACGCATATCCAGTTTGGCAAGGTCGATCCCACTCGTGATAAATGGAAAACCTGGAATGATAAACAGCATGGAACAGATATATCCGGATTCGTGCAGGAAGTTTACGGAAAATATGATCTCCAACAGCTTTAGCAATGCTGTATAGGTAAGGCAGGCGGCGGATACAGAGGAAACAATACATAAAAATAAAGTAAAGTGATGTTTGGAAAGTTTGCATCTTAAATAGTTCCCTGTTCCGGCTCCGACAAAAGCACATAACATTTCAACGATGCCGCCACCAAGGAGGAAGGTAAAAGCACCACATGCCAATGCGGCAGAAATGGCAAGTGCAGCAGGAGAATATAATCCATGGATCCGTTCAATCTCATCCAATACAGAATGTATTTTTTCACAGCTTTGGGTAAGATGACATTCTTTGAAATCGGAGATAAACTTTTCCAGACGATTCAGCTGTGAAGTGTTGACACCAGTGTTTGTCAGACACAAAGACTGACTGAAGCTGTTGTTTCCATCAAAGCAGGTGTAATTAATAGACATAAGTCCGATATCAACGGTACAGGTGATGGACATAAGTTCTGACAGTTCGTTCATTGAGCTTCGTACCCGCCAGGCACCTGTTCCACAGGCAAGCATCATGATACCTACCCGTCCTATGACAGATGCCTTTGCGGTCAGATCTGCCTCTGTGATAGGGGCAGGGTCTGTTTTATCGGCATAATCATGCCAGTGGATTTCCATATGATTTTTTTTGATGACCGGCTGATGATTGACTGTTCTCATATTGTGCTCCTTCTATTGATTATAGATCCAGGATATTGCTTCCGGCTGATTTTAGCATTTCTTCACGGCAGGATAGAACGAGTCCGTCTATGACACCAAGGTGTTGAAGCATTTTCGCTTCAAATTGATGGATGGGTAAAAGAACACCAAGTTCATCAAAAGGTTTGCCGGATCTGCAGCCAGATTCCTGACCGTAGTAAACAATGGCAGAAAATGCCTCCTTTTGTATTTCATGAAACGTAGACCAGATTACGTCATATGCCTGTGCTTCCGTCAGATTCATTTTTTTCGTGTCCGGAAGAGCATATAATACAAGGACTCCCCGTTCTTTATTTTCGGGTTGTTCGCAGATATTCGTGCCGGATGTATAATACCGGATGAGATCATAACCATCTGCAAGATAAAGTTTGGAGCGTGGAGCAGCATGATGTGATTCGTAAACTTCATGAAATTTTTTATATTCATGTTTGGTAACCAGCTCTTTTTTATCCTCTAACAGATTTCCGTCTGCATCGGTTAATAAGACCGGATTCTCACCGGATTTCCCGTGAAAACGTTTTGGGATCAGATATGCTTCTTTCAGAAGATCAAACATGCTGCGATTACACAGTTCCAGTAATACCGCACTTACGTCCCCATTTTTGTACGCATTGAGCAAAACTTCTGCAAAATGATGCGGATCTGGATCAGCAGATCTGTTGTCATCGGATAAATGTTCATAAAATATTTCTGCGAGCCTTTCGCAGGATTCGTTTGAGGAAAGGATTCTTGAAAATATATTTTCAACTTCTTCTTCTCTTGGCAGTACCAAAGACATAAGATCATCTCCTTAAAAATTCTTTGAATGGATTAATTTTTAACATGTATTTCCTGATTGCAGTAAATGCATCTGTATTTTTTAGAGGCGGACATCCTGAATATGTGGTCACAGTTTCCTTCCACATTCGTGATGCAGCGTGGATTGCGACACTGAATGACATTTTTTAATTCATTTGGTGGAATAGGATGAAGTTTTTGAGTGACCACCCCATCTTTTATACAGATGAGGGTGATCCCATCATCCAGATATCCCAGAATATCCAACTGAGGGAGCGTCGATATTCCCTCAATTTTGATTAAATCTTTTTTCCCATATTTTTTACTTTTTACATATTGTAAAAGAGCAATGGACTGATGGATGGTTTCAAGGTGTAGAAGCTGATATATTTCCATGCCTCTCCCAGCAGGAATATGATCGATGACAATTCCGTTTTGGATGGACTCTACGTTTAGCATGACAGCACCTCCTCTCCGGTTATTGGGTCAGGAATGTCGAGCAGTGCCATAATAAGTGCCATTCTGACATAGACACCGTTTTGTACCTGATCAAAATAGGCTGCCCGTTTGTCCTCATCTACATCAAGAGAAATTTCATCGATCCTCGGGAGAGGATGGAGAACGGGCATATCTGGAGATGCAAGCCGGAGCTTGTCTTTGGTTAACATATAGGTTCCTTTTAACCGGATATAATCTTCTTCGTTAAAGAAACGTTCTTTTTGTACACGTGTCATATATAAGAGATCCAGTTTAGGTAAGGTATCTTCCAGACTGGTCACTTCATCGTATGCTATATTTGCAGGCTTGAGTGTATCCTCGATTAGATAATCAGGTACTCTCAATTCATCCGGAGAGATAAAATAAAAATGGTTATCTGGATATCGGACAAGACTGTTTACGAGCGAATGAACTGTACGACCGAATTTTAAATCCCCACAAAATCCAACAGAAAGGTGGTCAAATCTGCCTTTTCTCTGACGGATCGTCATCATATCAATTAAAGTCTGTGTCGGATGATTGTGACCGCCATCTCCGGCATTTATAATCGGTACTTTTGAATACATGGAAGCGCGTAGGGGGGCACCTTCTTTTGGATGTCGCATAGCAATAATGTCGGCATAACAACTGACTACACGGGCAGTATCAGCAACGGTTTCCCCCTTGGTTGCACTGGATTGGTCTGCACCGGAAAATCCAAGAGTACGGCCACCAAGATTTAGCATGGCTGCTTCAAAAGAAAGGCGGGTTCTAGTGCTCGGCTCATAGAAAAGCGTTGCAATTTTTTTACCTTCAGCAACATGAGCGTAATCGGATGGATGTCTGGAAATCCGATCTGCCAGATCCAAAATCTGGATGGTTTCTTCTTTGGTAAGATCCAATGGATCAATTAAGTGTCTCATAGCCATTCTCCCTTTAATAAGTATTGATCGCGCTCTGCTCCTACGGAAATAAATTGTATTTCGTGATCCAGCAACTCTTCGAGATAAGTGATGTAGGATTTTGCATTGTCAGGAAGTTGAACCCAACTGTCACAGGAAGAAATATCTTTCTTCCATCCCTGCATATATTTGATCACTGGTTCGTAGGAATCCAAATTTTCCAACGGATCAAATTCATCAATGAGTTGTCCGTTTTTGCGATAGCCAACAATGACCGGTATTTCGTCCAGACTACCAAGCACATCAAGTTTTGTCAGCGCAATTTTATCTGCATTCTGACATTTTAGTCCATATCGGCTGGCAACAGCATCAAAAGGACCAACCCGACGTGGACGTCCCGTAGCTGCTCCATATTCGCCACCTGACTTTCGAAGCAGTTCCATCCATGCTTCAGGCATTGCATTTTCTGCTACAAACGGACCCGCACCAACACATGTGGAGTATGCTTTTAAAACACCAACAACATGTTCGAGCTGTTCCCCTGGGATGCCGGCTCCGATCGGACCATAGGAAGAAATTGTAGAAGAACTGGAGGTGTATGGGAAAATACCATAATCGATATCCCTCATTGCACCAAGCTGGGCCTCCAGAACGACTTTTTTCCCGGATTTAAGAGAACTTTCCAGATAGGCACCGGTATTGCAGATGTAAGGAGCAAAGATTTGGGCTTGCTTCCTGCACCAGGAAAGCAAAGCAGGGTAGGACATAGGCTCCTGATGGTAACATCCGGCAAGTTCCAGATTTTTTGCCTCTAATATGGTTTTCAGATGTGCCTGCACATTTGGTTCTTCAAGGTGTAAAAGATCCCCGAGCCGAATGGTCTTTTTGCGGTACTTATCGCTGTAGGCATAGGCAATGCCACGTTTGGTCGAACCAAATGCAGAGCCTGATTTAGCAAGGCGGTCTTCTTCCAGTTCGTCCTGCACACGATGCCATGGCATGGAAATGGTAGCTTTTGAGGATAACTTCAGATTGTCAGGAGTTACCCGGATTCCTTTTTCCCGGATCTGAGAAATTTCTGCTGCCAGATGTTCTAAATCTACGACCATACCATCACCTAATATGCAGATCACATCAGGGTGCAGGATACCGGAAGGAAGAAGATTCAAGACGAACTTTCCCTGTTCTGTTACGACGGTGTGTCCTGCATTATTGCCACCCTGATAGCGAACAACAATATCTGCTGTTTCGGCTAACAGATCGATCACTCTGCCTTTTCCCTCATCACCCCAGTTGATACCTGTTACTGCTGTTAGCATATTGTAGCCTCCTTTGTGTTGCTTTTTTTATCTTGGTTTATTATACTGACTGTATAGAAATATGTAAAAACTATTATTGATATAGCTGTTATCAGCTTGACTTATATCAGGAGAACTTATGAATGTAAATTTTGAATATTACAGAATATTTTATTATGTTGCAAAATATAACAATTTTACCAAGGCAGCACACGCATTGGGAAACAGTCAGCCCAATGTCACACGGGCAATGAATTGTCTGGAGAGTGCCATTCAATGTACGCTGTTTGTCCGCACAAATCGTGGCGTACGGCTGACCCCGGAAGGGGAACGGCTCTATACGAGAGTGGCAGCTGCAATGTCATTGTTTCAGGCGGCAGAAGACGAAATGATGGAAAGTGCAGAGTTGAAACAGGGGAGTATAGCGATCGGAGCAAGCGAGACGGCACTTAGTATTTATCTGTTAGAAAAACTCAGGCGTTTTCATATAGAATATCCGGGCATCCGGCTTAAAATATATAATCATTCGACTCCACAGGCTGTGCTGTCAGTCAAAAGCGGTGAGATTGATTTTGCAGTTGTAACAACGCCAACGCAGGCAAATGAGCCATTGAGGGAGGTAAAATTACAGTCATTTCGAGAGGTTTTAGTGGGGGGAAGAACATTCACTGCGCTGGGAAGCCAGGAACTTAGCTTAGTGGAACTTCAGGATTATCCATTTATCTGTCTTGGAAAAGAAACGATGACATACCAGTTTTATCGTGAACTTTTCTTAAAACATGGATTAGAATTGAAACCAGATACAGAGGTAGCTACCACAGACCAGATCCTCCCATTGGTGAAATATGAATTAGGACTGGCATTTCTTCCGGAGCCAATGGTCAGAAAGTCTATTGCACAACATGAGATTATCCCGATTACATTAAGGGAAGAGATCCCGGAAAGGGAGATCTGTATGGTATATGATTCGAAACGACCAATGAGCGTGGCTGCACAGAAATTGAAAAAAATATTAGTGGAAGAAGATATAAACGGGACCTTTGGGAAAAAAGTCTTGACTTAAAGTATACTTTAACTTGTATGATAAGGCAGCAGATGCGGTAAAAGCAGCGACAGAGATCGAATACCGGTTCATCGATACCGCACAGGCATATGAAAACAGATGCAGAGGTAGATTTTGAAATCACTGTGGAAGATATGGAGACACTTAAGAAGTTCAAGAAAATCGAGAATTATGGTGCAAACAGCGGTTCCCCAGTATATGGAGGAAAACTTTAATGGAGGAAACAAAATGTTCTTACAGGAAGACAATTCATATAACGATATAAGGCAAAAATCACTGAACCAATGGCTTGATGAAATGGAAAAACACGAGGACATTGCTGTGCGAGGCGGTGTGAAACTGACTCGTGAGTATATACGGTATTTAAATGATGAAATAAATCGTCTTAAGGAAGAAAATGCACTTAAAAATGAGTATCTGAAAAAGATGTCTAAGAGACAGTAAATGGAAAACTCTGGAAAGAAAATGCAAAATAAAATTGGATCAAGTATAAAATACGGACTTCTGGGTGAGGTCCGTATTTTTTTCTATAGAAAATACCATGTTACGTTAAAATACGAAAACTGTGATTTTTATAGAGTAAGAGGCAATATCACTAAAAATTAGAATTGTAGAAGCCCTTTCACAAAAAAAGAGGGACAAATTTTGTTACATTTTCACAAAGATAGTAAGAAATACTAGAAACTTGTAGGAATATACTTTATACTACAAGAGAAATGTTTCTGGATAAATAAGAGTTTAAGGAGAATGAGTTATGAGAAAAAAAGAAATTGCAAAAAAAATAATGGCAGCACTTATGGTGCTTGCTATGTTGGTTACAAATTTAATGGTATATCAGCCGCAGACGGTAGAAGCGGCAGCAAAGAACCGAATTGTTCTGGAAAACAAATATAAGACACTGTATGTGGGGGAAGCTTATACTCTGAAAGCAACTGCCTTGTATAAAGACGGAAAAGTGTGTGCATCTTTGAAGAAAAAGTATAACACACAGCAGCTTTCTTATAAGTACTTCCGTTTTTCTTCCAGCAATAGCAAGGTTGCAACAGTGTCAAAAAAAGGTATGGTAAAGGCAAAGAAAAAAGGCACGGTTACCCTTACTATGACACATATCTATGATCACAGAATCAAGACATCTGTGAAGATGCAGGTAAAGGCAAAGAAAAAGGGTAAGATCACTCTGGCGCAGAAATCTGCCACGATCGGAGTTGGTAATACAGTGAAGATTTCTGTAAAGAGTGTAAAAAACATGGGTGGAAAGGCAATGAAGTACACCATAAGCGATAAGAGTATTGCAACGGTATCAGATAAGGGTGTTGTTACTGGAAAGAGTGCAGGAGAAGCAACAATCACAGTAACCTCTGTGCTGAACAAAAAGAATAAGACCACATTCAAAGTAACTGTAAAATCACAGGACTTAGTAGACACTGTAGTTGATCCAACTGGAACAGCAAAAATCGTATTGGCACAGAATGAGGTAACCCTGGCACCGGCAAGCAGTTTTGATGGAGAAAGTGGACATGTAGATTGTCATTTCTGCCGTTCTGCTCTGGCAAACAAAAAGAGCTATGGACAGGCACAGATCAAGGTAAGCCGGGTAAGTGGTTTGACAAGCAGTGCGGTAACTTATCAATCAAACAATACCTCTGTTGCAGAAGTATCATCTACCGGATTTGTAACACCGAAGAGAGCAGGTGTCGCAGTGATTACGGTGGCATCTAAGAGTAATCCGGGAGTTACGGCAGAGTATAGGGTAACGGTTAAAAATTTGGCTGCATATGTAATGTATCAGGATTTTGATAAGCTGAGATTGGAGCCGGATGAGCATGAAACTCCAAATGAAGAGGGCTATCGTAGATTTGGACTGTCGTTTACTGTATATCCTGAAATGGCAGATAATAGAAACTTCACAGTGACGAGTGATAACAGGAACGTTATAGATATAGATATGTATTATGATGAGTATGGAGAATCATATGCAGATTTAGTTCTTAAGAGCAAAGGTAAGGCAACGCTTACAATCAAATCAGATGACGGATATGTAACAGAAAAATGGACGATTGAGGTATGCAATGGAGACCACTTATATGGTGTAGGTGCGTACTAGAAAGATAATGGGAGGAGATAGAAATTTTTAACAGAGAAAAAAGTAAATATAGAAACATGGGAAAAAGAGTCATGGCGGCGTGTGTAGTGCTAGGTGTTACATTACTATTGGGTACTTATGTAAAAGCAGCCAATGCAGTGGTATCAAACTCAACGGCAAAAGGTCAAAAAAAGGTTGTCATGACGGACAATGGATCGAATGGTGGTATTTTTGTCGGGCGATATAAGTTTAATTATACCGGAAACTGCAACTATTATCAGGAGCTTGGAGATAACAGTGGTGTCTGGGAAATAGATAAGAGCAAGATAAAAAACACCGGAAGCACAAAGGCAAAGAAAGAAGCAAAAAGTGTTTTGGGAGGCAGTATTACCAACAGTACAACTGCAAAGTTGAAAAAAACAGGCAACAGCAATGGAAACATTAAAGCGGCCTATCTGGTATGGCAGACCAGACAGCCGGTAGGAACCGGAAAAGACGGACGGGCGATCGCAATGGTTGATCCAAATGGAAAAGCCTATAAAGTGAATGCTGCATCATCCGTTGTAGACAGACGTAAGGCGGCGGGAGCATGGGATTATAATTCTATCTATTGTCTGTATGCGGACGTTACAAAAATTGTGACCGGAAATGCCAATGGGGGAAAAGGAAAATTTGGAACATATACAGTCTGTAATCTTCCTATCTGGGATTTAAAGACTTCGGCGCACACAGGTGGCGGAGGTGGTTCTTTTGCAGTATGGGAACTTGTTGTGATCGAAGAGGGAAACGATTTCCCTATCCGAGCCTGTACGCTTTCCATGACAAGTACCTTTTCATTGGATGAGAACCTGGATGCAATCAGTTTGCCGATAAGTACATCATTAGGAAGGTATGTAAAGACCAGAGCCGATGATGGAAAAGAAGTGACCGGACAGCTTTTCTTTTCCGGATCGGGAAAACAAAACAGTAAAACCAGTAAATATGAGACAACATTTTCGATGCAGAATGATAAAAAGAAAACAACTGGAACACTTACGAAAACAGGGCAGATGGGAACGGAAATTTCCGGAAGTTCTGTCTGTGTCAGTGTGACAGACTTTAGTGCAAAGAAATTTTACGATTCATCCAGTGCAACATTCGCCCTGAAGGGTCAGTCTTATGTCAATGGTGCAGGTGTGACAGTATATCCGTATGCTTCCGTTTATATGCTTGGTATGGCGGTAGACGTGGCGCAGCCGACCTTTTCCGGTGGACAGGCAACCACAGTAAATGCAGACGGAACAGTGACGGTCAGTGCGACAGATGGAAATGTGGTTAAGAATACGACAACCAAACAGGGTGATACAGGATATTATGATGGAAAACTTGTTGTAACACTGGACAATGCGTTAGAGCCGGTAGATACAGAAAATATCACATTGAATTATTATAATAAAAACAAGAATAAAACTGTTTTGGCAAAGGGTAGTTATAATAGTCATGTAGTAATATTTGATCTTAGCAACGATATGTACGACAACTACACCAATGGCAGTTATTTATCCTACAGTGTCCTCTGCAAGGTAACCGATCAGACCGCAGCACAGTTTAATAACTCCCATCAGTTAAGCGGTACCTTGTATTCCAGAGGAGCAAAAACTGGAGTAGTGATCGATAACCTGCACCGGAGCGAATCGAGTGCGAAACTGGAATGTTATACTGTACATTATGATGGAAATGGTGGCGATGCAAGTAACATTGCTGATATGCAGTGCAAGCTCAATGTAGCATACCAGATAACAAGTGAAGTTCCAGCCAGAGATGGTTATATCTTTTCCGGGTACTGGACAGATAACGCGGATGGAAGCGGAAATAAGTATGTAGCAGGAAGTTCATTTTCCAATTTAGCTGCGGTAGGGCAGACAAAGACACTTTATGCACAGTGGCAGTTAGAAACCGCCCAGTATACCGTAAGACATTGGAAACAGAAGTTAAACGGAACCGCAGGTGTGCACGATGAAACCAATTATGAACTGGCAGAAACGGAAACATTCTCCGCGCAGATCGGAAGTGTTGTATCTCCGGCAGTCAAGACGTATACCGGGTTCAAAAGTCCGGCAGTGCAACAGGGTACGGTGGAAGCAGATGGATCACTGATTATTTCATATTATTATGACAGACAAAGCTATCTGGTAACGTTACATGCCGGAACCGGGATTGAAAGTACATCGGGAGGCGGCAGCTATCTGTATGGAAATATGGTAAATATATCGGCAGCATTAAAAGAGGGCTATCACTGGAAAAACTGGACGGGAACTTACCAGACCGATCAGCAGTCGTACAGCTTTACCATGCCTGCACAGAATGTTGATATGACAGCAAATGCGGAGGCGAATACCTATACGATCCGGTTTGATCCGAATGGCGGTACCGGACATATCGATGATATCGTAACGACTTATGATACAGACGTAACACTGCCGGATGCAACTGATATTTATAAAAAGTATACCTTAGATGGTGTTAATGTGACCGATGATGTGGTATCGGGTGCCATCCCGGAAGATCTGATCGTCCAATCGGATGTTCCAGATGAGGAAGATCAGGATGAGGAAGAGCAAGATATCGGAGATGCAGAAAAAGAAGAACTGCAATTTGAAGAGCCTGAAACGGAAGTAACAGATCCAGACATGGAAGAAACCGAACTGCCAGAGGATGATGAGAACAACGATGCTGACTTCGACAGTGAGGAAGAGCAAAAAGCAGCACAGTCATTAAAAAGGGCTTATAAATCTGTATTTCTTGGATGGGCGTTATATGATGACAAGGACAAATTGATCCCGACTTGGAAAGCGGAAGAGGTTGTAAAAAATCTGACCGCGGAAGATGGCGGAGAGGTCACATTATATGCGGTCTGGGATGACTGTCCGTGGATTAAGGCGACAGATCTATACTTTTCATTGGAACAGGCGCAGAACGGATCTATCACAGAGTTGGAAATCCTAAATCATGCGACCGCAGAAGACAGGGAGGATGGAAGTCCGATCTTACCGGGGATCAATCCGTCGGTAAATCGTCCAGATGTAAATACGTCCTTTACAATCCCGGAGTATCAGTCAGAGGCATATACATCCTTAACCGAGGATGCAGTAATCCCGGAGATCCTTTCGGTTACAGACAGTGTGGGAAGCACTTACCAGAAACAGATCATGGTGTATGTGGTAGATACGACACCGAAAGTCATAAAACCAGCCGGAACGGTGCGCTTTATCAGTGAAAAATACTATAATGCGGATTATGAGCACGGAGGACTGGCGGACAATTCGATCTGGAAAACGGATCCGGAATATCGTACAGCACTGCAAAAAACGTTTGATAACCTGAAAAACGATACGCCGGAAGAAACCTATTATTTTTCGCATGAAACCATCTTGGAAATGAAAGCGTTTATCAAAGAACACGGATTTTCAGACTGGAAAGAACCAGATGCACTGCAAAAATTTTATGAGCAGTTTATGGAGCCGAACCGGGTACAATAAGAAGAGTTTCGATGGTGGATATTTTCAGTAGCAATGGAAGGTACACTTTGCGAATAGCATGAAAAAAGCGGGAGAAGGAATGTCTCTCGCTTTTTTCATGGTGCGCCTTGCGGCGCACATTTCTAATGGGTGAAAGTCCCTAATCCGCCCTAGTAGTGGGAAGGATACAGCCAAGATCAAGGGTGTCGTGGGCGACCACGAATCTGAAGGAAGGTGGCGGCAAATCGCTGGTCTGACGAACAGAAATCACATCAGGCTACAGTTAAGGATAAGGTTGCCATACAAACCAAAGTCCAATAACTACTCGGAATTAACTGTAGTAAATGTGGCAGATATATGGAGAGAAAGAAATGTGTGGTACCAAGGGAGATCTCGTCAGCGGACTGAAACAAACGGACTAACAGTCCGTGTATGAAATCCGTGAGTAACAACGAATGGCGAGAAGTCAGCAGAAGCCATAGTAAAGCAGTGGTTGCAAACACTGGAGAAGGGCAGAACTTTAGGAGACACAAGCAATGAATGTAACTGAAAGTGGATTTAAGAACAGACAACTTCATATGGAAGACTATCTGCAAATGGTATCTGCGGAACAATCACCCTCCTTTGTAAACTAGAGGGCATCTAATAATCGGAAAATCACATCCTGCTTTCTTTTCAATTACACAAGAACAGTATAACATAAACAGAACAAATGTTCAAATAAAAGCGTTGGTGTTTTAGTGGATATTAGCATCAGCCTTTTCAAAAATGGTTTAAAACCAGCTTTTAGCATTGTAACGCAAGTGGGCAAGGTTTTTCCTTGAATATTAGAGCCGGTCATGTTAAGATACTAGTTGCCGTATGGTGGTTCCCTTTATTATGGATCGAATGATTTTTGCATAAGTTCATAAAAGGTCATAAATGAAATATATAAAATGGGGGACAAGATGGGGGACAACCTCATGGAGAACCCCTGAAACACTAGAAAAATAAGAAAGAAGGAAAATAAAATGAAACTTGGCATAGTCGGTTTGCCGAACGTAGGAAAAAGTACATTATTTAACTCCCTGACCAAAGCGGGAGCGGAGTCTGCAAACTATCCGTTCTGTACGATCGACCCGAATGTGGGTATCGTTGCAGTGCCGGATGAGCGTATCAAAAAACTGGGAGAACTTTATCATACCAAAAAGGTAACACCGGCGGTCATTGAGTTTGTAGATATCGCAGGCCTGGTAAAGGGCGCAAGCAAAGGAGAGGGACTCGGAAACCAGTTCCTTGCAAATATCCGTGAGGTAGATGCGATCGTCCATGTGGTACGTTGCTTTGAGGATGCCAATGTTGTGCATGTAGACGGAAGCGTAGATCCGGCGAGAGATATCGAGACGATCAATTTAGAACTGATCTTTTCGGATGTGGAGATCTTAGAGCGCAGGATTGCCAAAGTTGCAAAACAGGCAAGAATGGACAAGACACTTGCAAAAGAATTAGAGCTTTTAGAGGCAGTAAAAGCACATCTGGAAGCAGGAAATATGGCAAAGACATTTGAAGTGCCGGATGATGAGGATGCACAGAACTGGTTTGCTTCCTATAATCTTCTGACCGCAAAGCCAACCATTTACGCAGCCAATGTATCAGAGGATGATCTGGCAGATGATGGTGCAAACAATCCACATGTGGCAGCTGTGCGTGAGATGGCGAAAAATGAAAACAGTGAGGTATTTGTCATCTGTGCCCAGATTGAGCAGGAGATTGCAGAACTGGACGATGATGAGAAAGCTATGTTCCTTGAGGATCTGGGCTTAAAGGAGTCCGGCTTGGATAAACTTGTGGCAGCAAGCTACAGCCTGCTTGGACTGATCAGCTTTTTGACCGCAGGAGAGGATGAGTGCCGTGCATGGACAATCAAGAAGGGAACCAAGGCACCGCAGGCAGCAGGTAAGATCCATACCGATTTTGAGCGTGGATTTATCAAAGCAGAAGTAGTAAATTATCAGGATCTTTTAGACAACGGAAGTCTTGCAGCTGCGAGAGAAAAAGGAATTGTCGGCATGGAAGGAAAGGAATACGTCGTAAAGGACGGAGATGTGATTTTATTCCGTTTCAACGTATAAGTACAGGCAGGAGCGCATATATTTACTCAAATGGAAGCATCTGGGAAATATATGCGTTTTTGTGAATTGCAGAAAAAAGAAGTCATCAATGTAACGAACTGCAAATGTCTGGGAAATGTCTGTGATCTGGATTTTGATGAAAAGGAGGGTTGTATCCGGGCATTGATCGTACCGGGACCGGCAAAATTCCTTGGATGTGTCGGGAGAGAATTTGAACTTTTTATCCCCTGGTGCAGGATCGTAAAAATAGGACCGGACATCATACTGGTAGATATTGATGAAAAAGAAGCGAAACATAAGATGGAATAGGGAATATAAGGTTGACAATAGAGAAAAGTACCGATATACTCACAGTAAGGGATTTTAACCGGAGGTAGGGCTATGAAGTGTCCATTTTGCAGCAGCGAAAATACCAGAGTTATTGACTCAAGACCAGCAGATGATAACAATTCCATTCGCAGGCGCAGATTGTGTGACGAATGTGGAAAACGTTTTACAACCTATGAAAAAGTTGAAACAATACCGCTCATCGTGATCAAAAAAGACAACAACAGAGAGCAGTATGACCGTTCCAAGATCGAAGCGGGTATTTTGCGAGCATGTCATAAACGCCCGGTTTCTGTCAATCAGATCAATCAGCTTATCGATGAGGTTGAAACGGAGATTTTCAACAGAGAGGAAAAGGAGATTCCGAGCAGCGTCATTGGAGAGATCGTGATGGACAAATTAAAAGACTTAGAGGCGGTAGCGTACGTCAGATTTGCATCGGTATATCGTGAATTTAAAGATGTCAATACCTTTATGAGTGAATTGAAAAAAATGTTAGACAAATAGTAACTAAAGCTTCTATAAAAAATGCCGATATATATGGCATATTGTATAAGTAAGAAGAGTTGTAATGTAACAGGTAGGAGAAAATTGTATGAATATATCAGGAATTCGCCCAAGTGCAGGATTTTATGATTACAATACAATAAAGAGTGAAGAACTTAGCGCGGAACAGACACAAAAGACATTAACGGCGCAACAGTCAGACGCAGAGCAGGAAGCTGTGATGAATGTGGAGGCATCCGCGAAGCCGGATACAGGTGCGATGGATTATGCCAACCGATACCAGCCGGATGCGACCTATGACTTAAAGGGCGCAGACAGCGAACTGATGAGTCTTGATGTGGAAAAAGCCATTTCTGATATGAAGAGGGATCAGGTATTACAGCAATATCAGTTCTTCATAGGAGAGAGTCAGGCAGAGCAGCTGTTAGAAAGCAGAAATCAGGAAAATTTCCTGCTATGATCGATAAATAATAAAACCCCGGATGAGACAATGATTTCATCCGGGGTTTTTGAAAATAGAATGTTTGCAAAGTGTGTTTCTCATAGTACGATTCCTGACAGTGCGCAATTCTGTGGTTGCGAAAAAGAGCCATTGATGATAGAATGAAAGCTGTACGAAAAAAGGAGAGAAACAGGAGCTGGTATGTTAAAGAAGTTTTATCCGGAAGAATATCTGGATTCCACCTATGACATTGATTTTGAAGCACTCTACAAAGAAGGTTATCGTGGCATTATTTTTGATATCGATAACACACTGGTGCCACATGGTGCAAAAGCAGATGAACGTGCCTGTGCATTGTTTGACCGCTTAAGGGAGATCGGATTTTCCTATATCATGCTCTCGAATAACAAGGAGCCAAGGGTCAGGATGTTTTGCGATGAAGTAAGAGCCCCCTATATTTATAAGGCAGGAAAGCCAAAACCGGCGGGATACCGCAGGGCAATGGAGCAGATCGGAACAGACTGTAAAAACACCATCTTTGTCGGTGACCAGATATTTACAGATGTTTATGGAGCGAATCGGGCAGGGCTTCGTACCATATTGGTAAAGCCGATCCATCCAAAAGAAGAGATACAGATCGTACTGAAACGCTATCTGGAAAAAATAGTATTATTTTTCTATCTGCGCAGCAAAAATAAAAACAGGAGTAAAAGAAAATGAAAATAGCAATTGGAAATGATCACGCAGCAACGGAAATGAAATTTGCGATTATGGATTATTTAAAAGAACTGGGACATGAGGTAGTCAACTTCGGTACCGATGGTACGGAAAGCTGCAATTATCCAGAATATGGAGAAAAGGTCGGACGTGCAGTGGCAGCAGGCGAAGTCGACTGTGGAGTACTCATTTGTGGAACTGGTGTTGGAATTTCCATTGCAGCAAATAAAGTAAAAGGTGTGCGTGCAGCAGTCTGCTCAGACTGTGCGACAGCCAGACTGGTAAAAGAACACAACAATGCCAACATCATTGCATTTGGTGCAAGGATCGTTGGAATGGAACTGGCAAAAGACATTGTGCGTGCTTATCTGGATGCCGAATTTTTAGGCGGCAGACATCAGACCAGAATCGATATGATACACGAGATCGAGGAACGTCAATAGGCAGATCCATCCATCATTTTGGAATGAAAACAAAAAAGTCTTGAAATGTACTGGCATTTATTATACAATAGAAAAATCAGAGAGTTCACAACTCAACGTAGCTTAAGGAGGAAGTTTGAATGATTTCAGCAGGAGATTTCAGAAATGGTATTACCATTGAGTTAGAAGGCAATATTTATCAGATTATTGAATTCCAGCATGTGAAACCAGGTAAGGGAGCAGCGTTTGTAAGAACGAAATTAAAAAATATCAAGAGTGGCGGTGTTGTAGAGAAAACATTCCGTCCTACTGAGAAATGCCCACAGGCTCGTATTGATAGAAAAGATTATCAGTATCTGTACGCAGATGGCGATTTATACTACTTCATGGATGTAGAGACATATGACCAGATCGCATTATCTAAAGATGATATTGGCGATGCACTTAAATTCGTAAAAGAAAATGAGATGGTTAAGATGTGTTCTCATAATGGAAGTGTATTCGCAGTAGAGCCACCGCTGTTCGTAGAATTAAGAATCACAGATACAGAGCCAGGTTTCAAAGGAGATACAGCAACAGGTGCAACAAAGCCTGCAGTTGTAGAGACAGGAGCTACCGTATCAGTACCATTATTCGTAGAGCAGGATGATGTGATCAAAATTGATACAAGAACTGGTGAATATTTATCACGTGTTTAATGAATACTTTGACAGAACCCCGAGACATCATATGCCCCGGGGTTTTGTTATGTGCTGACAAATGCAGCCAGTATATTAACAACCTAAGTTAAAATAGTTACAGATCGCCTGAAATAATTCAGAGCAGCTATTGAAATTGAAACACATAGTAGTCATCCTCCTTATTTTTTTGTGGTGTTAGCTAAGCACAAAAAGATTGTAACAATTCTGTAACAAATCTGCAATAGGAGGATATTGGAAGAAACGAGGGAAAAATTGAGGATAAGAAACAAAAGAATACTTTGCCTGTTGGCAGCAACCATATTTTTTTCAAGTGCAGGAACACACATCACATGGGCGAATGAGGTACCGGAGGAGATTGTTGCAGAGCAGCAGGAAACGGCAACGATCGTTACCAGTCAGAACGAATTTCTTTTGGCATTAAAACAGGGAAAAAGTCGGATCGTTGTAAGAGGTAGCTTTTCAGTTGACAACGGAAACGAGTCTGACGGAGCAATGAAACCGGTCGAAGTATCGGGAGGTACGACCATAGAGGGAGAAGCGGGCGCAAGTATCGCATTCCGCTGTCCGTTACAGATCACAGGAGACGATGTCGTGCTCCGTAATCTGGAATGTCTGTTTGAATCGAGTACCGCACTTGGAAGTATCGCGCAAAGAGAGATCTTTTTAGGTGGGCACAGTCTGATCCTGGATGGCGTTGAGACTTATTTAAAGGGAGCAGGTGGTTCTCTGGGAGGGTTTGGAAGCTCAGAAGATGAACTCCTGCCAAGCATTTATGCCGGAAGTTATGCAGGAATTGCAGTCGGAGATCAGGCATCTCTTACGGTAACAAATGCAACAGCGAAAACCTGTTTTGAAGCAATTTATATGGGGCATGATGCCTGTGGAACAAAAAAATATGTTCCATATACAGCAGGGGCGACACTGAAACTGGATGCAGCCACGAGTGTCAGAAATATTGTTTCAGCGGATTTAAACCGCGAGGCGCAGATCTCTGTCACAGGAGAAAAGAAATGCGCGATCACAAAGATCACAGGAAATCAGAATACATCCTTACAGCTTGAAAAAAGCACCATGACGGATGTGATGTTGCAGAATATTGGTACAGTTGCATTAGGAGATGGAGCCCATCTGGGTGTAGAAAGTGGTACACTTTGTGATGTTTCCGTAAAAAATGGAGCAATTTTAGATTATAGTAACTGTAAAGATCAGGCAGTACAGATCAGTGGAAATTTTTCTGGCGGCAGCTATGAGGAAAGCAGTCAGACAGATGAGCGCGGAAAGCTGATACTTCCACAGAATGGAACAATCTCCATCGCAGGAACCGTATCTGGTACAACCACATTTCTGGTTGGAGCCAGCGGGATTACATCCAGCATTTACGAGCAGCGTGCCTATATTGCTGCGCAAAAGCATGGAAATGCTGATTTTGTATTGCCAGCAAGTGCTGTGCAGAATGGATATGAACTTTACTATAACAATGGCGCATGGACGATCAAGCGGGATCTGACATATCCGGCAGACATTGGTTCCATCCAGGTAGTGTCTGCTCCAACCGCGATCAATCTGACAAAGATTACAGGAAAAACAGATGATACAGTTTACTGTACATTAAAATGGTTTGATCCAGACGGAGCCGAAATTTCGGTGGAAGACGTGGAGTATTACGGCTATTATGGTGAAACTTATGTTATCCCAATCCTGACGGAGTATCTTACGAGCGAGGATGCTTCTGTTCTGGAGAAAACCGGATGGAGGGAATGGCTTCTGTTAGAACCATCGGAAAATCAGGATGACCGGTATTACTTTAGAGCAATCGGAAACGTGAAGCCGGGAACTTATACTTTCCTGCTTTTTGCAGAAGAGCCGTTTGCGGATGAGGAAGAAGACAGCATTACGGTTGGACAGGTAAAAGCGGCAGCTTCTTTGGCAAAAGCGAAGTTTGAGGTAAAATTATCAGAGACAGACGAGGTTACCCCGGATCCAAATCCGACACCAACCCCACCAACAACGCCGGATCCGGATCCAAATCCGACGCCAACCCCACCAACACCGCCACCAGTAACGCCGGATCCAACACCAAACCCGACACCAACACCGCCACCAGTAACGCCGGATCCAACACCAAGCCCGACTCCGGGAGACACAGAGCAGCATGTGCATCAGTATCAGTCCGAGGTGACGAAAGCGGCAACAACGGAGCAGCAGGGTGTGATAACATATCGTTGCAATTGTGGGGAAACCTATACCGAAATGATCGCAAGTCCGAAAGAGGTACGGCTCTCCAAAGACAGCTATGTCTACAATGGAAAGGTGCAGAAGCCGGATACTATAGTAGTGGATTCAACCGGATCCCAAATAGGGGCACAGTATTATACAATCAGTTTTCGGAATAATAAAAACGCAGGAATTGCAACCGTAACCGTTCGTTTTTCCGGAAACTATGCTGGCAGCATGGAACAGAACTTTACCATTGCACCGAAAGGGACAACATTGTCCAAGGTCTCAGCAGCGAAAAAAGGCTTTACTGTAAAATGGAAAAAGCAGGCGGCACAGACAAGTGGTTACGAGATCCAGTATGCGACCAAAGCGAAGTTTTCCAAAAAGGATACGAAATCCGTTGTAATTAACAAAAATAAAACGACCGGTAAAAAGGTGGCAAAATTAAAAGGCGGAAAAAAATACTATGTGAGGATCCGTACCTATAAAAATGCAAAAATACAGGGAAAGACCGTAAAAGTGTATTCCGCATGGTCAAAAACAAAGACGGTGAAAACCCAAAAATAAAGTCTAACGTTGTTTCCGGCTTAAAATGAAAAGTGCGGACAGTGCAACAAAGATCTGACTGACCAGGATCCCGACCAGATAACTCCGTATGCCATACATGGGGATGGCGACCAGAACAAAGAAGATGCGGATAGCGCAGGAAAACAGATTCAGGCAAAAGGTAATGCCCGGATGCCCAAGACCGTGCAGGATACTGCTTAAAGTCGAACTTAAGTAAAGAAAAGGACAGATCCAGCCGAGAATGACGATAAAAGTTCCGGCGAGCGCGTTTGCAAACAGAAAATTTCCGAGAAAACGACCTGAAATGACGAAGCCTGCGGTACATAAAAAACCGAGAAACAGGCAGGAAAACACGGTTTTTTTGATCGTCTGCCGGATCAGACGTTCATTTCCTGCCGCCTTTGCCTCTGAGATCGTAGGGAGCAACAGGACGGAGATCGAATTGGTGATCACGGATGGAAACATGATGATCGCCATGGACATACCGGTAAGGATGCCATAAACACTGAGAGCTTCCGAATTGGTATAGCCAAAAAGTTTTAAACGGTTTGGGATCATGATATTTTCAAACGTAGCAAACAAATTTAACGTAAGACGGTTGGCAGTCAGCGGAAGAGCCATCGTAAAGAGATTTTTGGAAAATGGGATCAGGTGCTTCATTTGTTCCGAAATCCCGTGAAAACTGCCAAACGTGCTGATCGAGACGAGTGTGCTGGCACATTCACCGATGACAACACCCCATATCGTCATGGTAAGGGTCAGATTTTCCCCCTTACTTTGTGCAATAAAATACATCAAATAGACACTGCCTACCCGGGCGATCTGTTCTGTAAACTGACAGAGCGACGGGATGGCAGTTTTTTTTAGCCCATAATAATAGCCGTTGATACACGCGTGGATGCAGCACGGAACAAAGGAGAAGGAAAGCACCTGAAGCAGTGGGATACAGCGGGGATCTCCCAGCCAGGCATGGGAGAGAAAAGCAGCATTTTGATGGATAAAAAGTCCGGTCAGTGTAGACAAAATAAGAGACAGAAAAAGGCCGATGGCAAGATACAGATTTGCACCGGCAGGATTTTTCCGTCCCATTTCGGCGGAAACATATTTGGAGACCGAGGTCTGGATCCCGGCAGCCGTGATCGCGAAACCAAGAGCGGTAACAGGAGCGATCAGCTGATAAATTCCCAGTGCTTCTGCACCAATGGTCCGGGAGAGGAATATCCTATAGAAGAAACCTATAATTCGTGTAAGAACTCCGGCTACAGTCAGTAGCAAGGTTCCGGTGATAAAGACGTATTTGGTAGAAGACTGTTTCAATGGCAACCTCCGAAGCCTTCCGGGAAACCGGCGTATTCTCATAGTTCAATATATGAAGGAAGTGGAGAGAAAATGAGTAGAGATCGATCTGATAGAGACAGAATTTATCTTGACAATGCGGCAACCACCCAGATGTCAGAGGGTGTAAAAAAAGCGATGGAGCCATATCTGGAAAAGAATTTTGGAAATGCTTCGACGGTATATTCCTATGGGGAGGAAGCAAAGAAGGGGCTTGTGCATGCAAGGCAGAGCATAGCGCGCAGCCTTGGGGCGAAACCGTCTGAAATCTATTTTACTTCCGGTGGTTCTGAATCGGACAACTGGGCGATCAAATGTGTAGCGGGAGAATATAAACAGAAGGGAAAGCATATCATCACAAGCCGGATCGAACATCACGCGGTATTAAATTCCTGCCAGTATCTGGAGGAACTCGGATATGAGGTAACTTATATCGGAGTCGATGAAAAGGGAATGGTGTCGCCGGAGGAGGTGCGGAAGGCGATCCGCCCGGATACCAGTCTGATCAGCATTATGTTTGGAAATAACGAGGTCGGCACCATCCAGCCGATCATGCAGATCGGAGAAATTGCAAGAGAGCAGGGGGTCTTATTTCATACCGATGCCGTGCAGGCGTATGCACAGATTCCTATTGATGTAAGAAAATATCCGATCGACCTTTTGAGTGCGAGTGCACATAAATTTCATGGACCCAAGGGAGTCGGCTTTTTATTTATAAAGGATGGAGTCAGTCTCCCGTCCTTTATCCATGGGGGAAGTCAGGAGAGTGGAAAGCGTGCCGGAACCGAAAATGTGGCAGGCATCGTAGGAATGGGAAGAGCGTCTGAACTGGCATTTTTAGATATGAGAACCCGGATCCAGCGGGAGACGATGCTCCGCAATTATCTGTTGGAAAAAGTGATCCATGAGATACCGGAAGTGCGTATCAATGGACACCGCAGCAAACGTCTGCCGGGAAATGCAAGCTTTAGTTTCCGCGGCGTGGATGGGGCTTCGCTTGTGATCCTGCTTGATGAAGATGGCATCTGTGCATCTGGCGGTTCTGCCTGCAATACCGGAGAGGAGCGGGTTTCCTATGTGATCCGCGAACTTGGTGTCCCGGAGGAATACGCGCCCGGCACCATCCGTATGAGCCTGTGCGGCACCACAAAAAGAGAGGACATCGACCGCGCGGTGGAATCCTTAAAGAAGAATGTAAAACTATTGCGGGAATAGCAGAAGATGCGCTCTGCAAACATGCCTGGCAGGAATAAAAACTTGCACCGGGACAGGTGGGATGTTAAGATAAGGAGAAAAAAGACAAAGGAAAGGGAAAACAGAATGCGAAAACAGTATCGTTATTTTTTGATGGATCTGGATGGAACTATCTCAGACCCGAAGATCGGGATCACGAAGTCGGTGGCACATGCACTGCACTATTATGGCATAGAGGTAGAGGATTTGGATACGTTAAAGAAATTCATAGGTCCGCCGCTGACCAGTTCATTTCAGGATTTTTATGGATTTGATGAGGCAGCCAGCCTGGAAGCAGTGGAAAAATACCGGGAATATTTCAAAGATACCGGAATTTTTGAAAATGTTCTTTATGACGGGATGGAACATCTTTTAAAGACGATAACAGAACAGGGCGGTCATATTGTATTGGCGACTTCCAAGCCGGAGGTCTTTGCAAAACGTATTCTGGATTACTTTCATATAACGAAATACTTTTTATTTGCAGCCGGAAGTACCTTAGATACCAGCCGTAACAGAAAGGGTGATGTGATACGTTATGCACTGGAGCAGTTATCGATCGACCCGTCTGATGCCGTGATGATCGGAGACAGAGAACATGATGTGATCGGGGCAAAGGAGAATGGTATGGAGTGTATCGGTGTGCTTTATGGTTATGGAGACCGGGAAGAGCTGGCACAGGCAGGAGCCGATGAGATCGTATCAACTGTGCCGGAACTGGAAATGTGTATGATGGAACTGCTAAGAGGAGAGAGCAGATAAAGGCATTGATCAGGTAAATAAAATCTAACATGAAAAAGGGAACAACTCCATCGGAGCTGCTCCCTTTTTCTATACCACCCTTGCGGTAACAATCTCTATTTTAGTTATCGCCCTCATCATCTGCTGACATGGAGTAAACCTGACGTTTTCTTGCCATCTCATCATTTTCCAGATATTCGTCGTAGCTGGAAACTTTGTCGATGAAAGTACCATCCGGTAAAAATTCGATGATACGGTTGGCTGTGGTCTGTACGACCTGATGGTCGCGGGATGCAAATAATACAACACCCGGGAATTTGATCAGACCGTTGTTTAAAGCGGTAATGGATTCCATATCCAGATGGTCAGTCGGCTCATCTAAGATCAGAACGTTGCTTGCCATGATCATCATACGGGAGAGCAGGACACGCACTTTTTCACCACCGGAGAGAACGCGCATTTTTTTTGTACCATCTTCGCCGGCAAAAAGCATACGGCCGAGGAAACCACGCACATAAGTTGCATCCTTGATCTCAGAATACTGGGTCAGCCAGTCAACAATGAGCAGGTCATTGTCAAAGATCTCGGTGTTGTCCTTCGGAAAATAGGACTGGCTTGTGGTAACACCCCATTTATAAGAACCGGCATCCGGCTCCATTTCGCCTGCAAGGATTTTAAATAAAGTTGTCTTTGCGAGCTCGTTTCCACCAACGAATGCAATCTTGTCATCGTGCCCGACGATGAAAGAAACGTTATCCAGTACTTTGACACCATCAATGGTCTTAGTAATTCCCTCTACGGTCAGAACTTCATTTCCAATCTCACGGCTTGGACGGAAGTCGATGTAAGGATATTTACGGCTGGAAGGACGGATCTCATCTAACTGGATCTTCTCTAACGCACGTTTTCTGGAAGTCGCCTGTTTGGATTTGGAAGCATTTGCAGAGAAACGGGAGATAAATTCCTGTAACTCCTTGATTTTTTCTTCTTTTTTCTTGTTGGCTTCTTTCATCTGTTTTACAAGAAGCTGGCTGGACTCATACCAGAAATCATAGTTTCCGGCGTAGAGCTGGATCTTGCCGTAATCGATATCTGCAATGTTGGTGCAGACTTTATTTAAGAAGTAACGGTCGTGGGAAACCACGATGACAGTGTTATCAAAGTTGATCAAAAATTCCTCTAACCAGTTGATCGCATCTAAATCCAGATGGTTGGTCGGCTCGTCTAAGAGCAGGATGTCAGGATTGCCGAAAAGAGCCTGTGCAAGAAGTACTTTGACCTTTAAGGCACTTGGCATATCTGCCATCTGTGTGTAATGTTCCTCGGTAGGGATACCAAGACCGTTTAACAGGGTAGCGGCATCGGACTCTGCGTTCCAGCCGTCCATATCGGCAAACTCAGCTTCCAGTTCACTGGCACGGATACCATCTTCGTCAGAGAAATCCTCTTTCATGTAGATGGCATCTTTTTCTTTCATGATATCATAGAGACGTTTGTTTCCCATGATAACCGTGTCAAGGACGGTAAATTCATCGTATTTGAAGTGATCCTGCTGTAAGAAAGAAAGCCTCTGGCCGGGAGTGATGGAGATATCTCCATTGGTCGGCTCCAACTGTCCGGATAAGATTTTTAAAAAGGTGGATTTTCCGGCACCATTCGCACCGATCAGACCGTAGCAGTTTCCTTCGGTAAATTTGATATTGACATCTTCAAAGAGAGCCTTTTTACCGATTCGTAAAGTGACATTATTTGCTTGTATCATTGTAATACCTCTATTTTCCTATATTTTCAAGTTAGACATACATGTTTTATTATACATAAAAGTCTTTATTTTTCAAGAAAAACAGTTCCAAACTGCATTTTAACTTGGAATCTGGGCAAAATTTGTTATAATAGTGCTATTGAACGATTTTTCTCGAAGACGATAAGGTCAAGAGCAAAGCAGATGAAGGGGAGAACGAAGCAGATGATATCGGAAGCATTTGATTTGAATGTCAATGGAGTATCTTTTGGAGTATGCTGTTACCGGATTGAACAGGATAGGGATACACAGCAGAAAAAGTATACGTTTGTGGATGCAAATCAGGCTTTTTTTACCTGCACAGGATATGAACGTGAATTTTTTGAACAGCAGGGTGCGGTATTGGAGCAGATATTGGCGGAAAATGAACAGGCGGAGTTTCGCAGACAGATTGTACTTGCAGAACAATATCCGGGAGTCCCCTATGGAAATATTGGAGAGATCATCATGCAGGATGGAACACACAGACATTTGAAATGGAATGTGTGCTGCGTTAAAAAAGCGGATGGAACGTGTGAACTGCTGTTTTCCTGCACCAGTGTGAATTTGTTAATAAAAACACAGCGGGAACTGTTGGACAGACTGAACAAAGAGAAAAGCGAACACCAGCGGGTTGTGGATCTGATCAGGGAGCTGCCATTTGGCGTTGCAGTTGTGCGTGGCAATGAAGGATATCAGTTTGAGGTGGCAAACGAAACATTTTTAAAAATGGCTGGCTGTGATGAGAGTAGTGTTACAACCGGACAGGCATACCTGGCATCTTATATTTATAAGGAAGATTTTTGTGTGCTGGAAGATGCAATCGAGTGCTGCAGACTGCACAAGAGTGCAGAAGAATTTGAACTCAGGATACAGACTGCAGATGGAGAACTGCGTTGGGAATTATTACAGTGTCAACTATATTACTACAAAGATGCGCTTCCTTATTATATGATTGCCAGTTGGGATATCCATGAACGTAAGGAACTGGAAGATGAGTTGAAACTGTTGGAAGAACAGTACCGGATGTTAGAAGAAGTGACGGATGAATTCCCATTTGAATATGATGTGGAACAGCAGCATTTCAGAATTCCGCATAAATACCGTAAGCTTGGAAAGATCAAGGATGACAGACAGATCTATATGAGCAGGGAGCAGATGCTTTCAGATATCTGCCCGGAGGATCGCAGTGCATTTGAACAGATGTTACAGGTGGCGACAGAGGAAGAGAGAACCGGAACGATCGACTATCGCATGAATGTTTCACCGGAGGGAGAAGAGGTGGAGTATAACTGGTATCGGACGGTATATCGAAGCATACCGGGACCGCATAAGGATATTATCCGTGTGATCGGAAGAAGTTACGACATCAGTTCTGACCGCAGGATCCAGGAGAAATTGTCAGAGGAGATGCGACTAGATCCTTTGACCAGACTTTTGAATAAAGTAGCGGCAGGGGAAGAGGTAAAGAAATTTATTTCAGAAAAACCGGGAGGAACACAGGTGTTGTTCCTGATCGATATTGATAATTTTAAACGTGTCAATGATAGCTTTGGGCATACGGTTGGAGATACGGTAATCTCGGATATCGCACAGTGGATCAGGGAGAATTTCTCTGAAAAAGATATTGTCGGCAGAGTGGGCGGTGATGAATTCCTTGTATTTATGAAGGATACAACATTGGATGCGGCTGTGCAGAAGGCAAAGGCATTGTGTGACGGAAGTGGAAAACAACTGATCGGCGATGATGCGGTTGTCAATGTGACTTTAAGCGTTGGCGTGTCAGTTTATGGCGTAGATGGAGAGGATTACAGCAGCCTGTTTCAGATGGCAGACCGTGCTATGTACCATATTAAGCGAAATGGAAAAAACAGCTATTCGCTCGCACAGGATGAGATAAACAAGGAATATGACGGCAGCCGGAGGGAAAAACAGGTAGATTCTGCATTTGAGAGAAATCTGGATGTTGACAAGGACTTTATGAATGTGGCATTCCGTCTGCTGTCACATGCAAGGGACATGAACGGCTCCTTAAATGTCCTTTTGGAGCAGATTGGAAAGAAATATCATCTGGATATGGTTTCGGTATTTGAATATGAGGATCATTCGTTAGATATGGTGCTGACGAATTACTGGAGTAATTTTGGACAGGTATACGAAAAAAGCATCCTGCCAAGAAGTATTGCTGCATTTGAACAGGCAGGACCGGAAGAATTTGTCCTTGTGGAGGAGACGGCAGAAGGACAGCCGATACTTCTATATGAAAACTGGAACACAGGAGATGACCGCATTAAAAGACTTGCAGGGATTAAATTCGAATATGGAAGCGGTCATACCGGATGCCTGTTTTTGGGCGTAAAGGACCCGAAACGTGTATTTGGCGAGGCAGAACGTATGACACACTGCGAGTTGAGCAGAGTCGTATCGGTCTTTGTAACACTGCGCAATAAATTAAGTGACGATCAGAAGGAAATATGGCATTTACAAAGCAGAGACCGCCTGACCGGGTTATATAATCTGGAGACTTTCCGTAAAAAGGTGGAAGAACTGTTTGCATGGGAAAAAAAGGAGCCGAGCGGAAGTACCTATGCACTGGTGCATGTGGATATTAATAATTTTTCCTATGTAAATGAAAATTTTGGACAAATCGTCGGAGACAACATTTTAAAAGAATTTGGAACGGCAGTTGGTAAACTGAGCCAGGTGCCATACGCGAGCCGTATGTATTCGGATTATTTTATTCTGCTGGTATGGGGAGAAAGCCGGGAGGAGGTCTGCAAAAATATCGAGACCGGAAAGGTATATTTTGAACATCAGCAGAAGAAAAAGTATCCAGCAGCCGGTATGAGGTTTTCTGTTGGGGCATATTTTCTGGATGATTTTGAGGAAAGCTTTGAGGTGATGTTGGAAAATGCCAACCTTGCAAGAAAGCATGCCAAGGAACTGCTCAGCACAAAAATCTGCATTTATCAGGAACAGCTGCGTGCGAAAAGGGATGATGAAATACAGGTCACAGGACGTTTTTACGGAGCATTGCAACGGGGGGAATTTGAACTTTTCTTACAGCCCAAATTCTTATTAAATGAAAAAAGAATCTATGGTGCGGAAGCACTGGCGAGATGGCGGATGCCGGATGGCGAACTCATTTCTCCAACCAAATTTATCCCTCCGTTGGAAAACATCGGATATATCGTGGATCTGGACTTTTATATCTTAGAGCAGCTGCTTAGAGTCATGCGCAGATGGAAACGTGCAGGCAAGGAATTATTTACAATATCCACGAACTTTTCAAGAAAGCATTTTGAAAATGGCGGGGACGACTTTATTGAGCGGCTGGAAAACACAATGCAGCGTTATGGGATCGAACCGAAATACATTGAGATTGAAATCACGGAAGGTGTTATCGCAGAGAATTTGCAGGAACTCAAACAATGTCTGGAAAAACTGGAAAAACTGGGATACCGGATCGCGATCGATGATTTTGGGACCGGATATTCCTCTCTTAGCGTGCTGCTTGAGATTCCAGCGGATGTCATCAAAATTGACAAGAGCTTTACCGACCGGATCAGTCTCGAAGAACAACGTAAATTCGTGTCGCATATGGGAGATTTCATTCATTCTGCAAAAGAAGAAGTCATCTTCGAAGGGATCGAGACCGAAGAACAGATGAAATTCTTAAGTGACTGTGGATTCAAATACGGACAGGGGTATCTGGTTGACAGGCCGATAACCGTAGAAGAATTTGAAAAAAAATATATTTGAACTTAGATAATACGTTTGCTTTTTTATGGATTGCACTTGTTTTCGTACAGTGAGAAACCTTTACATTTTCACCCTTAAATGATAAAATAATTCATAAGTCGATGATTTGTATCTTCTGGCAGAGATGCCGAGGCACACACAAGAGAAGATGCAATAGACACTTTACAATTCATTTAGAATAAGGAGGAAACAGTAATGTCCAGAGCAAAACAGTCAATGGACGGTAATACAGCGGCAGCACATGTAGCATATGCCTTTACTGACGTTGCAGCTATTTACCCAATTACACCATCCAGCCCTATGGCAGATACCGTAGATCAGTGGTCTGCAGCAGGTCAGGAGAATATTTTTGGAAATCAGGTAAAAGTAGTAGAGATGGAGTCTGAAGCAGGTGCAGCAGGTGCCGTACACGGTTCTCTTGCAGCAGGTGCATTAACCACTACCTTTACAGCTTCCCAGGGTCTTTTATTAATGATCCCTAACATGTACAAAATTGCTGGTGAGCAGCTTCCATGTGTATTTGATGTATCTGCACGTACCGTTGCTACTCAGTCTTTAAATATTTTTGGTGATCACAGTGACGTATATGCCTGCCGTCAGACAGGTTTCGCTATGTTATGTG